>JACXXQ010000001.1_pt1 | contig 337743 bp, 271 predicted proteins | sample 8621361 | NCBI WGS metagenome assembly JACXXQ01 (sample SAMN15503820, study PRJNA645414) | gut metagenome | isolation source: feces | host: Bos taurus | place: USA | collected 2016 | reverse complement strand
ATCATCGCCACGGGGACGGGCGAAGACCAAAGTGCGCAAAAACTCGGGCACTACCTGGTCAGTCCCCAGATCGCCAGCACTGTCGCGGCCAGCGAGAGGTGGCATTCGCGGCCAAGCGCCTTCAATCCCTTGGCCAGGAAGGGGAGCAGCGCCAGGAAAATGGCGTAGGCGGTGGCGTACCACCACAGGCCCATGCTCAACGGCATGACGTTTTTCACCATGAGTTTCATGCTGAGGCCGGCTCGGTCGAACACGAGGTAGAACGTTACGAGGATAAGGCTTCAGAACAGGAGCTCGCGTTCCGTGATCCACACGCGTTTGAGGTTGGATTTGATGGTCTGTTCCTTGTCGAGGAAGAACCATGCGGAGATGGAGAAGAAGATGACGACGCCGACCTTGCCGCCGCCCTGCATCACGAGCTGGAGGAAGATCCGTTCCGGTCCCAAGGGGAAGATTCAGCACGTCATAGCCGTTATGGACGATGAAGTGATGGGCGAGGATCATGAACATCGCGATGATACGCAACGCTGCAATGCTGGAATGCCGCCCCTTGCTTTTCGTGTTCCCGGAATGCGCCGGCGCGGCGTGTCTGCCGTGCGTGCCTATCAAAGGCAGCTGCTTGCTCATCTCCTTTCACCATACGCGGCATCGGCGGCGATGGAACGGCATATTTATATAGCTTCAGACTGAATTTCGCCCATAAAGCCTAAAAGAGTCTCGAGGATTGAGATCTGCTGAGTTTCTCGTGTACCGTACCATCACGGCAGAAAACCGGGAGTGGAATGAATGCTGCTCAACTTACGGAACGTGCCCAACATTTTTCGCAAGGTATTTGGACTGTGCCATTCCCTAGCTTTCTGATAGCGCGATAGCCTATGACCACCAGAGATCTTTGCCGATCGGAAGACAGGGCGGAAGGTGTGTTCAGGCCTCTGAAACGAAGAGAGCAATCTAATTTTTTCTTAAAAACGCAACTAATTTACGAATAATCTTATAATTTCCATTGTTGGCGTGTAATAATATGTAAGAAAGGAAGGAGAGCCATGATTCGCCTTACGTCACTTGAGCTCAGGAACTTTAAGAACGTAGGGGAAGGCAATATCGTCCTTTCCTCATGGAACACAAAGCGTTCCCTTCCCGGTTCGGACATTATCGGAATCTACGGGCAGAACGGTTCCGGCAAGACCTCGGTGATTCAGGCGCTCGCTGTGCTGAAGGATATTTTCTATGGAGGCGACATTTCGCGATCTGCCGCCGATTGTGTTTCCAAGAAGTTCGGCGATGAGAGAGCCGAAGATGCAAGGATATGCGTTAAGGGCGTTAAATTCGATGAGGATTCTCAGTCCGCAGTGTATGAATTCTCCTATACCGTTGCTATTGCTGAAGCAGGTTCGCGTATTGCGGAAACCGATAAGGGGCCTGTAATTACAGCTGAGGAAATTACCATCAAGAGATTCAGTGGCAAGGAGTCAAAGCGCACCTTGATGGCATATAACGGAGGAGATGATTCGTGGGATTACGAGATCAGGCCCAAAACAGCTTGGAAAAGCATATTCGCAGCGAATGAGAAAATCCGAACCGAACTGGTCGTGGAGCAACGTCTCGCCCTTAAGAACCATAGTTCGCTGATCTTCTCCGATGATTTCTTTAGGTTGCTTTCGAAAGTTTGCCGACAATGCGCTGCGTCCGGTGGCAATGCGACACGGGGAAAGACAGACAACATCGGTCGGTTTTGCGAATTGACTGCAATCGTCAACATCGTTCAGCTTTGCGAATTGATTGCATCCATAAAGCTATTTGCAATATCCGACTTCGCAATCGTTGATACCACCCGATACGCGATTTCGATAATGAATCATCTGAAGATGTCAACTCATGAAGGCGAAAACAGGGTTATTGCCGATGCTTCGTTCGATGTGAACCTGCTGGAGCCCAATGATCTGAAGCCAAGGCAACTCGATGCGCTGAACAGCACGCTGAAGAAGATGAACCCTGTTCTGACGGCGCTGGTCCCGGGACTCTCCTTAAGCCTGTATAGGTTCGGTCAGAGCCTGGGAGATGACGGCAAGCCTGTCGAACGTGTGCAAATCACATGCGTGCGCGACGGATTCGCATTGCCGCTGCGATGCGAATCCGAGGGAATTAAAAAACTTGTATCTATTTTGATACTGCTGATTGACGTCTATGCGAAGCCAAGTGCTTGCGTTGCCGTGGATGAGCTTGATTCAGGCATTTTCGAGTTCCTGCTGGGAGAACTTCTGCAGGTGCTGAAAGAGCATGGGCGCGGTCAGCTGATTTTTACCGCGCATAATCTTCGTCCATTGGAGATTCTGGACAAAGGTTCGCTTTATTTCACGACGACGAATCCAGATAATCGATACATCAAATTCCGCGGAAGCAGAGAAAAAAATAATCTCCGTAATCAGTATCTACGCGCAATCAATCTTGGTGGGCAACCGGAAACCGTATATGAGCCGACGAATTCCTTCGACATCGACGGCGCCTTCTACGATGCCGGGTTCCCCGAGGAGGACTGAGCTATGGCGACTGCCAAACAGGTGATGATATTCATCGTGGAAGGCCCCACCGAGGAAACAGCCCTCGCCCAGATTCTCAGCCGTATCTTCTCAACCAGCCAGATCAAATTCGAGATCGTGCATGGCGATATCACGACCGAACGCAGATCGAACCCCAGAGAGCGTGTTCGCGGCCTCGTACTCCAATCCCTGAAACTCAACGGATACCGTTGGAAGGATATCGCTCGGATTGTTCAGATCGGCGACACAGACGGTGCCTTCATCCCGGATGAATGCGTGAGGGAATCAGACGACGGTGAAATCCATTATGGCGAAGATGGGATCTGCGCTGGGAATGTCGATGTACTGCGTGAACGTAACGCTCGAAAAAAACGTGCGATGAGGGAACTCGCTGGTATCTCCACAATCACATATCAAGGAACCGGCATACCGTACTCCATGTATTTCTTCTCTCGAAACATGGAACATGCGCTACACAACGTATCTGAAGAACTCTCGGATAATAAGAAGGTGCAACTGGCTCAACAATTCCGTCGCCGATACGCGACACACATCGACGAATTCAAGAAATTCATTGCAAGCGCAAACGTGGCAATCGACGGGGACTACCGAGAAACCTGGCAACGCATAGGCAGCGGAACTGCCTCCCTGCACAGGGGGTCGAATCTGCATGTGCTCATTGCCAATAGCCCAGCACCGTCGCCAGAATCGGCGACCGGCGCAAACGAGAATTGAGCCATATAACCATGTCTCTCCGGCAACAAGGGGACGCGTGTGGTCAGCGCAGCTGAGTATTCAGAACGGCGGGCCCGAGATGTTGCCAATCAAATGCGCTACGGGGTTGCTTGGGATTTCAGGGAGTTCGGAAAGTCGGCAGACGGCGCCCTTGCCGCTGCCGGCTTGAGCTGAAGTGATCAGTAGTTGAATCGATCAGTATTTGTTGGCGCCCTTGCCAATGAAGTTGACGGTGAATCCGCGGTGGTAGTGCAGGAACATGTCGGCGCCGTAGCGGTCGACGGGGCGGTGGGTGAACAGCATGCGGATGGCGAATGCGGTCTGCACGTCATCCGGCAGATTCATGAACTCTTTGTGGGCGTCCCAATACGGATGCATGGTGATGGCCGCGTCCGGCACGTAGGCGTATCCGTAGCCGTCCTCGTTCACATAGCCCATGAACGGCAGATCCCAAGCGTCATGATCGGTGAGCTCCTGCTTGAAATCCTCTACCTTGGCGAGTGCTTCATCGCTGATGCCCAGGTTTTTCGCCACCTTGTTGGCTTCGGCTGTTTTGGCGTCGGCGTCCTTGTCGAACATGTCGAGATTCACGGTGATGACGGTTTTCTCGTTTGCCATGGATAATGCCTTTCTATGAGCCGCACATAATGTGCATTATGTATGTTCGTTTGTAGTCGCAAATGAACATTATGTATGACTGGTTTGTATTGTGTGGGGTGAACGCTTGCTGTGTTCGCTATTGATGCTACCACGCATATAGAAGGTGAAATGTTTGAAAAATGAACTTTTTGTGTACTGTGGTTTTGTGAATCGTTGTCGTAGCTGGGTTTACGGCAAGTGTTAGGCGGTTTAAAAAAGATAACATTAAGCGTGTTGTCTTTTTATGATATTCGGTGTTCTGTTATTGTTCGAATGAACATTTGAAGCCGTGAATCGTTGTAGCAATATCATCCGTTGCGCGGTGAAATCAATGGGTGCATATAGTGCAATGTCGAGTAGGGTTGGTTGCGGAAAGGGGTACGTGTGATTCGACCGAACAATAGTGAATGCGAAGTGGCTGCCAAGGCCAAAGCTGGCGTCGCAATTGATGATGCCGCTGCACAGGCGCAAGCGAGCGGCAGACAATCGGCAGAGCACGCCGTTTCCTATCGCCCAATGCTGCGATTCCTGACAACGCAGGAACGCAACGTCATTTGGCTGTTGCTGGCCGTCGCTTTTCTTCCGGTGGACGGCACCACGCTTGGCCTGTACGCGCCGTTCTGGTCGCCAATCAGTCCGGCGCTGTTCGCCGTGTACTGCCTATGCAATTGGCGGCAACTGCGCATCGCAGCCAACCGGTACCTGCCAATGTTCCTTCTACCGGTGGTCTGTATAATCCTGTCCATCCCGGGATGGCTGAAGTTCGGCATCCACCTCAACGCCGCGTTCATGAGCATCACCGGATTGCTGGGCGTGCTCGCCACTTTGGGTGCGATCGCCATTGCGTTCGGTATCAAACGCATTCCATGGCATACGCCATTGCGGATTCTCATCGCTTCTTACTGGTTCTCCTTCGGCGTGGGCGTGGTGCAATGGCTATCCATCCATCTGCATATCAAGCCGTTGACCGACTATTTCGCGCACCTCATGTACCGGCAGTACATCAATGAAAGCTCGGTGTGGGGCGGTGGTCGCCCGCAGTTCCTGTTCGCGGAGCCCAGCTATATCGGCATGCATCTGTTCGGCGTATTGCTGCCGCTTATGTGGCTTATGCGTGGGCGCGACCGTATCTATGCCAAGCGGTTGCGCAACCTCATCGTTGTGTATGCGATTGGCTCTGTGCTGATGCAGGCCGGCACCCGGATCATCCTTGATTCGGTGGTGGCGTTGCTGGTTGCCATTATTGTGCATAATTCGTGGTGCGACAAGAAACAGCGTGTGCGTGGTATTGCGCAGTTGCTGGGTGCGGTTATGCTTGGTCTGCTGGGCGTGCTTGCCGATTCCCGACTATCTTCGATTGCGGAAAACGGTGCCGAAGGAGACGGATCGTTCTTCGCGCGAATCTACCAGAGTCTTGACCCGATATGCGGGCTGCTCGCCCATCCGTGGACGGTGCTTACCGGATATGGCTCCGGCAACATCATCAATGCGGTATGGGCCGGTGCGAAGCATGCGGAACGATTGTTGAATGGCCTGGGCATGAATGGAAGTGCTGCGGTGGGATTCGCGACTAGCGTGAATGCAGACACCGTATGGACGATGTGTGCGTATACCAGCGTCGTCGCCGAATACGGATTGGTCGGCCTGGTTCTGCTGGTCATCGCTTCCATAGTTTCCATGACGCGTGTCTTCGATACGGCAGCTGCCGGGCATGGTGTTTGGAACAAGACTGTTATCTGCTGGCTTGTCCTGATCGTGTACCTGTATATCCAGTGCGAGAACTACGCGTTCGCCGCGCTGCCATTGTTTATCTTCGCGGCAAGCAAGCTGCGCAAGTAACCGTATTTGACGGGGCACGGATGTCTTCTTCTAGATAACTTACGGTTAGAGAAGCCGCTATCGCAAGTATTCTTTAACCTGTCCACAAGGCGGCTGGCATTAGCAATCATTTGGGTAGGTAATGTTCGACTGTTCAGTTTTTTGGGCCTTGCCGCTCTGGAGCTGCCATAAGCGAAATGAGACGTGTTTCGTTGCTTAGGGTGCAGTGGTCACGGCCTGTTCGGACCGTAGCTCCTCGATACTTATATGCAAGACAGCAGTCGATGGCCGTCTATGTTGGATGAAGTGATCTGAAGTGATTACAAGCTGCGGATTTGCGAGCCGAACGGCCACAAAGCCAGCTTGGCCATCTTGAACGATTGAATGCCGAACGGAATACCAATGATGGTGACGCAGTTCAGCAGGCCGGCAAGTATGTAGCCAATCGCCATCCATATGCCAGCCAACACAAACCATACGATATTGGCCAGCACCGATCCCACACCGCCGCTATACACCACGGTTTTGCCGAACGGGGTCAGTGTTAAACCCGCCATTTTGAACGCCTGCACTCCCAATGGAATGCCGATGATGGTGACGCACAGCACCAGCCCTATAACGGCCCAGCTCGCAGCCAGAAACAGACCACCCAAAATCAGCCACAGAATATTGCCAATAAGTCGCATACGCACATGATACTGACGTGCCGTGCCGCTGCCGACAAGTGGCAACGGATAACAACAAAAGATACAAAAGCAGCAAAGCCATGTGGGAAGGATGCATTTTGCCTCGCCATAAGCAAAAATGGCGAGGCAGGTTTATCGAACCTTAATCGAACCAAGTTTTTATACGGTTGCATTGCTTGGCGATGCCTCCGAATATATTGGTCACAACTTTTACTTTGCTTTCCGAGGTGTTGCTGGCAGCAACGTATTGAATGGATTTTTGCAGGCATTTAATTGATGCGGCTGCAAAAGCAATCGGTATTTTCTGGCTGAATTCTTGGCCTTTCGCTGTTTGGTGTGGGTGAATTCTGTCAGGTATGACGGTTTGTAGGTTGTGTTTGCCGCAGGTCAGATAGATCATCGTGCTGGAATAGCCCATGTCCCTGAAGCCCCTTGCGCGGGTTTTCACATTCTAGATGACGCTTCCTGGACCCCTGAGGACCGCGTGGTAGTGCCCGAAAGATTGCGTACTTTGGGTTATGGCCGTCCATGGCACGATGATCAGTTCGCTTCCACGAGACTGCCATCGAGCTGGGACATGTCGAGGTAACGCCGGTTGGACCATCCGTTCGCGGCGGCGTACCTGATACGCGCGCAGACGAGCATGAGCGCGCTGTTCCCGTCGGGGAAGCTTCCCACGACGCGCGTGCGCCGCCTGATCTCGCGGTTGAGCCGTTCGATCATGTCGTTCGTGCGGATGCGCCTGCGGTGTCCCGCAGGAAACTTCATCCAGCAGGTAGGTGGTCGTCTCTTGGATGTCCTCGCCCAGGCAGTCGGCGGCCGCCTTCGGCCTCCTGGCCTTCATATCGGACGCGACGGTCTCGGCCTTGTCCAACGTGGACTCGCGTGATTCCATGGCGAACACGGCCTTCAGGGCCGCCGACGCCCATTCGCGGTGGCTGGGCGGCACCTTGGAGAGCACGTTGCGCAAGAAGTGCACCATGCACCGCTGGTCCCTCGCCTTCGGCAGCATCGAGTCCACCGTGGAGACCAGTCCCGCGCACCGGTCGCCGACCACGAGCCGGACGCCCTTCAGTCCGCGTTCAATCATGGAGCGAGGAACTGCTCCCAGCTGGCGGAATCCTCCTTCATGCCCTCGGCGACGCCGATGACCTCGCGACGTCCATCGCGGTCGACGCCGATGGCGACGAGGACGCCGGCGTTCTCCACGTGCCCGCCCCATGAGCGCTTGTGCCACACGCCGTCCACGAACACGTACGGGTATTCGGATTCCAACGGCCTCGTGCGCCACTGGTATCTCCCCGTAGATCCTTTTGAGCTTGTCGCTCAATGTCTGCGAGGGCATGCGGTCTCCCCACAGCAATTGGCCGGTGTCGTCGACTTGGCGGGTGCTCACGCCCGCCAAGTACATGTCGATCAGGGATTCCTCGACGCTCTGCTCGCGCCGCCGGTAGCGTTCGATCACCGCGGACTCGAACAGGGCGCCCTTGAGTTTGGGTATCCTGAGTTCGAGTTGGCCTGCTTTCGCGGCGGGTCTGCGCTCGTAATGGCCGGCGCGGAACGCCTTGCGGTCATTGGTGCGCTCGTATCGGGCAGCTCCGGCGATCTCGTCCGCTTCCGCATCGGGCATCGCGTTGAGGATCCGGGTTATTTTCTCGGTGACGAGCCTGTCGAGTTTGGTTTCGAGCAGGTTCTGGTCGATTTATATGATGGTGTTGTCGGGCATGGTCCCCGTTCTGTCTTTGCACTCGCGGTTTTATTGGTTTGGTGACTGAAAATCGTATACGGGACACGGGTAGTATGAGCTGCATCGTGATTCAGGAATAAGAACAACGTATAGGATACGTAATCTCTTGCCCACGTCGAAACGAGACCGGAATAATACTCTGATCGGTATTGATGACGTGGAATGCTGCGAATAATGTCGGGGAATTATGTACTCTTAGGCAATATTTCTTTATATTTTCTCCGTATTTCCTCATCATTGAGTTGGTCATAGAATAAAACAAACTCGCCCATTAGATATGCGGTGTCAACGTTAAGGGCCCGTGCAAGCTTGTCTAACAGTTCTGGAGTGATTAATCCATCCTTGCAACTTTTGCGAATCGTTCTTTCATTGACATCGATTTCTTCTGCGATGCTGCGATAACTACGTTTTGCCTGATGCTTTGCGTGCATCTTCTAGTCTCTGTGGATTAAATTGGATTTTGCTACGGATCTTTGTCATGGTTCTCTCCCTATGCGGACATTTTAACGCATACAGGCCCACTTTTTGTAGACGTTTAAAAACGGGTTAGGATGCTGAATACCAACAAGGTAAGGAGATAGGATGATAAATCCTGGATTGATGGCGTATAACGTTTTAAAGCAAAGAGCAAAGGCTGCGGGCGGGCCAAATGCATTTTGCGATTTGCTCTACAGACAAGGGCTTGAAAAGGGTATTTCTATTGGGGAAAAGACTGGCTGTACTCGGAATCTTCTCGTTGGACTGATAGCTGGAGGACTCTTGGTCGGTGTTTCATCTTTCTGCCTCCAGGGAATTACTGGGCTTCGATCAAATTCCACTGACCATGCAGAGGCCGATAAGTCTTTTGAGAATAATGATTCTGGGGATAGAGAAGAATGAAGAGTTGACTGGAATGATTCTTTTCTGCTCAAAATCTTTAGTATAAACTTAAATGAGTATTTCTCGACGAGGAGGATTAAAATGGTATTAATTTATCGAACCCGGAGTTGGAGTGGATGGTGAAAGCATAACCACTATTGGAATGAGTATCGATTGGAAGGAGACGAGGTTACAAAAGTCAAATGTCATCGTCAGAAATTCTTTGATGGTAAAGAGAATACTTGGGAGGAAGATGAAGAGGAACAAGATTCTTGGTCTGTTGAGAGTTCCAATCTTCCTGATTGGCTGAAACGTTTCCTTTGAGTCTGAGAGCAGTGTCTCATGATAACGTCTATGGCTCTGCAGCGATGGCTTTGCGTAGGAAAGGAAGATTGGGTATGCCTACCAAGACACAAATGAAACGTGAAATCGTGAGTCGATCTGCTCTCAGTCTACTTGCTGCGGGGATCCAGTTCATTGAGATTCCACGGACTTATCCGACATTCGACAATGCATTCAACCATGCGTTTAAGAAATGTGGGCTGGATAGGGTTTATCCGCATGTTTTCGGACTAGTCTATTCGGATCCGCAGGATTTGATTGATAATTCAATCACACACACAGGCTATGAAATCCTGTTTGCAAGGTGGCGCAGGGAGATTCATGAGGGCAGGCGTCGTTATGAACTTTATCTCACTGATGACGCAGACCAGGATCGGATTGAGCGGGGCGATGATCCCCGGAGCATAGTTAAGGAAATTATTTCTCAAGACTATGGATTTGACGATGCCTCACCTTTTGCAGTGTGGCCATGGACTGATTTCGGCAAGGTGATGAGCAATGAGTTAATTGCTCAGAATATTGCGCTGTATCCTGTTAGGGGCGCAGAATCCAAGCAAAGTTAGGGCTGAGGGCAGTGTGGTTTGTGTCGAACCTGACACGCTTTGCTCTTCCATGAGTTTGTGTGCTTGCGTCGGGAAGAGCTCGTTGATGGGGGGCGTGCGCACCGTACAGCGCGCACAGGGACTGCCCATCGCGATCGTGGAGGAGATCGCCTATGAGAACGGATCACGCGCGAGCAGCTCATGGAGTCCGCGGAACGCTACGGCAAGAGCCCCTATGTCCAGCATTTGAAGGGCCTCGCCGACGGCGAGATCATGCTCGTGCCGAATCAGAGAACTGACGTGATGAGGCGTCTTCAAAGCGCCTCATCACGTCAGTTCTTCTTACCAGTATGCCCTAGCCCCGTTGTCCCAGATATCCGTTTTCCCATATTCAAGTGCAGTAATGATGTCTTGATTCAACTTGCTACGTAGGTCATCACAGATTTTCGTTTGGAATAGTGGAATGAAGCACATGTCCCATGTGAATTTATGGCTATCCGGATCAGGGCAAAACAATATTGCTGTGGCCTGAACCGCTTGGAGAAATTGCTTCGTCTGGGATTTGTACTCTATCAGTAGGATGTAAACGTCCTTGCTGATATCCAGTAAAATCCTGGTGAGCAGATCACTTGAGATGGAGTCTCCATCAGTGTATCGTTTTTGGCTTTCCTCATCATCGTTTTCCTGCCGTGATTTGCGTGTTGCGACTGCGTTTTTTCCATACCTTTTCCGCGATGGGCCGAATCCTAGTGAGTTACGTCGTGAGAGAGCGAATGCTGCTTTGCAGGCATTGATAAATGTATCTTCATCCGGAATCGTGTCTGCGGCTTCGCTGAGTGCGAATGGAATAGAGGCTACAATGTCGCAAAGAACATGTGCTTGGGACAAGTACTCGCCGGCTTTAGAGGCTAAATCTTTGAAAGAATTAATGCCATGATTTTGTACACAAGTGCAGAGTTTTGATACTTGCTGGCTTGCTAGGGGGTTTTCTCTTGCCCAACGGAGTATGTCAATGACTCGGCAATAGTCAATGATGGGATGAGACACATCCTCGCAAAGGAAAAACACGCGTTTAGGCTGTTTCTGTGCGTGGATAATTGTTGTTACCTTATCATGCGGAATATCGGCAATGCGAGCTTGAACCGTTTGGACTTTGTTGGCAAGAGCCTGCTTGTATTTGTCAGGCAACTTCTTACTGTTTTCGGGAGTAAGAACCATTCTGAGTAATTGGGCGTGTGCGATACCTGCGCATGAACAGACACAGTTGAATCCATTTGCGAATGTGCAGCTACCTTGACCTCGTCCAGTGTGAATATCTATGCAAGGGTCTTTGGGATTTACTTGGATGGGCAGTGCCATGTTTCTTCTTTCAGCTCTGTTTATTAGATTTCAGCGTCTCAATCACTTTCGTCATATCGGTCCAAGGGGCGTATTCCTGCTCGTGATATGGCGTGAGCCTGTTGCGCCCCTGACTGTTCTCCGCTGTGTTGTGCCGGGCTGCGTTGCGTGTGGCGGCATCGAGATGTTCGCTGTCGATGAGTTCGTCATTGACGTATTTGTTGCGATTCCCTCCAACGATGCCGGCTTTTGCCGCAGCTGACTCGACATCGGGCGTCAGTGTGTAGCTTGGTGGACAAGCCTTCATATGGTCGAGCAGCCAGACCTCGAAGCAGGGATTGGAAATGATGAGCTCGATCCCATTGTCCTTGCAAGTTTTTGCGGCCTTGCTGTGGTCGTGAAAGTCGTCAACATCGACTACCACCCAGATTTTTTCATAGCAATCTGTGGAGATATCCCGTTCATCCTCTTTCTTCAACTTGCATGCAAAATCCGCGAGCTGTTCAGGACTTTCGTTCTTCTGTTGGTAGTCGATGACAACGTCATATATGGACTCGAGCTGCTTGAAATACTGTCTTTCGGTAACAGCTCCGCCAGCTACGACAAGATAACGCTTCTTGCGTGCCCTGTGGAAACGTGCAGACTCGCGACCATGCGCGGGAACGCCTCGCTTCTTCGCCATCAGTCATCGTCTCCATTCATGATCTGTGCGAATACGGTATGGAAACTGGGGTTCGGTGTGGCGCCATATACACCATTGAGGTAGTTCTTGCCGATGTTCTCTTCCTTTCGAATACCAAGTTCCGTTACCGGGAAGAGTTCCGAGGCGCCGTCTTTATCTTTCTCTACAAGCCATATCTGATCGGGTTGTAGTAGGCGGTTCGACGAACCCGACTGATTGATCAATGACACGTCATGGGTCGTGAAAATGAGCTGGGAGCCGTGGGGATTCGTTGCCGGATCGGTGTACAGCGCCACCAGCTCTGCTACCAAGGCTGGGTGCAGGCTTGTGTCAATTTCGTCGATAAGTGTGACCGTGGGCCTTGATAGCTGACGAAGGGCAAGCGAGAAGGACGACAGCGCGGCGACGGTGCCCCTGGACTCGTTATCCAAGCCGAAGCCGGCAGAGGACGAATCTTCGCCGGTATGAGTGAATTGCAACTGTGTCGCGTTTTTGATGTTGAATGCTTCCTCTAGCTTTCCCTCATCAGCTCCGATCTGAGTCTTCATCTGCTCTTTGAACTGATGCCAGATATCCGAGGGGATGTTCGCCGGAACGCTTTTCACATCGCTGATGCCAAAATCTGCGTACTTGATCAGAGATGTCAGATGCTTCGAAAAAGGTGTCTTGTTCTTGAATTGGTCAAGCAATATGGGCTGTTCCTGTTCGAAAGCGTTTGCCACGCAATACGCCATATCATTCTGGAAAAACGAGAATACAGGTTGGACGCATTCGATGCCGGCTGCGGCGGCCGCCGAAAGCAGGAGAGCGTTGGGGCGGAGTCCCACTGTCTTTCGCACTTGCGTTCTAGGTCCTTTGAAAGTGGCTCCGAATTTCACCTCGTCGTTTCCGGTGCGGGAGAACAACAGTGAGGAGTGAGTGGAGAGACGTCCTCCCATGTCCTTAAAGAAGGTAAGCTCTTCCTCTAATATGTGCTTATTGTTATAGCGGAACCAGTACTGGTATTTCAGATGGTTCTCGGCTGTGAACTCCAGGAAGAACATCGATGGTTCCTCGAATGGGTTCTCTCTCAGTAGGAATGGTTCCCTAAGAATATCGCTGTTCGCATCACCTTGGCTGTAGCTGTTTGTCACCATGCTACGCATGGCGCACATCGCCTTCAGGAAATTGGATTTTCCTGATGCGTTGGCGCCGTATATGGCTGTGATTGGAGACTGCCGTGAGTCGTTGGATTCCGTGAACCTTTCGTCGCGAGTCATAGAGAAAGATTGCTCGTCGCGGAAACTCCTGAAATTCGAAAAGCTAAAATCAATCAGCATTGGGTCGCCTCGTAAATGTGTTTTACTCTTTTGATACTGAGATTATAACTAGAAATGTCCATTTTTTGCAATTTTCTGCTAAAAGTGATGGTTTTATAAGCGTGTCCACAAATCTATACATTTTCTGGTTTCACTTGGCATAAGAAGGTGCAACCTGTGCCTTACGTGTGCGATTTTCATTTCAGAATTGTTTATTTTCCGTGGAAGCGGTGAGATTGGCTTGCGTGTTCAGGCGAAAGGATTGATTGGGTGGATGCCTTGTCCCACAGCAGGTCAAACCAGTGTCCGCGCCGCTTGCCGATGGTGACGGCGAATAGTGCTTGGCGGATGAAGTCGAGCAGTGTGCAGGTCGTGTAGCTCGCCAGCAGGATGCCTAGAATCTGCAGGATCGCCAATGGCTGCTGGTACAGGTTCTGCAGGTTGAACAACCGGACTCAGAGCAGTTTCTCGGAGGCGGCGTAATCGGTAATCAGGTACACTGCGAACGCGGATTACGCTATCCGGTTGATGGCACGGCTGTGGAAGGTGGCGCGGTCGAACAGCAGGAACATGCCGAAGCCCACCATGATGACGGGCAGCTTCCATGACCCAGTGATGTAGATTCCCATGCTGTGCCCAAGCAGAGCAACGTTGCAGATGCGGCGGTGTATAACAGGAAGAATCCGAGTCTGATACCAACCATCAGCCAGATTTGTTTGGTCGTGAAAGGTTTCATATACCACTTATAGGCGGAATCTCCAATCTAACGGGTGCTGCACTTTCAATTAGACAACGGGCGTATGCGCACTCTTTATCGGCATGATAGAGAGTAGCGAATTGTGATTCTCGCAATCTAAAGGGAATTGATGTTGTTTTTTCCTCGATTCATTATTGTACAGATAGCCCATATGAACAGTGGAATTGCATAGAATGCGTATGATTCAAACTGAATATATAGGTATGCGAGAAGAATGAACCAGCATATGTTCCGTCGGCTCCATCCATGATGGACCGCTACGTGTGCTAATACCAAGAGCAAGAAGGCCAAAAAGCAAAATAGACCAAATTCGGTAATGAAGCTGGCATAGATGCTCATTGTGAAAGTATCCGCTGGGGGATTTGCTAAACCGTCGATTTCGGTACTGGGCGCACCGCCATGGGCGTCATACCATTGGCGGGCACCGGCGTAACCAGTACGCACTGCATTAGAGATATTGCCTGCGCCCCATCCAAACATGAAGTGAGATAGATCATGTTTCCATGACCACATGGGAGCGAGCATATGGAAGATTCTTGCACTCATCGATCCGTCACCAGCAAGTAATCCATTGGTGGCTAAAGAGTTTAGACGCGGATTGATGATAATTGCGCTCAATCCACCTGCTCCAAGAAGTCCTAAAGCACCGACGAACCCAGCTGTTGCCTTACGTGAGTGGAAGTTGATTGTCGCTATCAGCCAGATAAATGTAGCTACCACTGTATCCAGTATGATTCGGGTGCCGGAGCCCATCGCAATTGCTCCAGCGGCAAATATCGGTATCAATATGCCAATCTTGCGGTCGCGGGTCAGCCAGAAAACTGGCAGGAGTACGCCGAACAGATGCATGCCGATATAGCTAGGTTCTGCGAACATGAATTGAGGACGAACGCTCGCATAGTTTCTATACAGAGCACCCCAAAAATATGCTCGTACTGGCTGCCAGTTCAGATGTCGTTCTAAAGCGATATATTGCAGTATCCCAATGAGGAATGCCACTACATATGCGGTGAATAGCGTAGTTAACAATGTTCGTACAGGTACACGTTTAATGCGGATCGCGATGTCGAGCGAAGCCAAGCACGCCAGCCCTAACAATATGGAGATGAATGACTTTGCGGTTGCGCTGGCGTGTATTCCATATGACTGCCAGCCGTATACGGATGTGAGCACTAGTAGCAGGGGAAAGAGGAAGAACGGCAGGAAGCGGCGTGCGGTATCGCGCAAGTATCGCCAGTTGAGGATTGTGTACAGGGTGAACAACCAGGGGGAGATTGGCGTCCAATAGGGGAGTGGAATGCCAATTTTTGTGCCATCAAATGGCAGCATGGCCACTGCGGCAAACATTAACATGTCTGATGGGGTGATGGTGATATGAGTCAGCGTCTCGGTCATTGCCCCACGCTGTAGCGCGGGGCAATGACCGGAGTTTCTGCGTTTTTCTTGAACTGACTTGTTGCCGAGCTGCGTATTGTTCAGTGTGGACATACTTGGTTCCCTCCCATATCCTCCGTGAGAACTGTACCAGTTGCATGTGTGGGTGAGGTGATGGGGGGTTCGGTCAACCGTTCACTTTCATGAAGTACTTTTAAACTCCCACCAAGTAATTGGCAGTCGCTTGCAAAAACTGAATAATCTATGGGCCAATCAGCCGTTTAGATCCTCTCCGTGGGGCTGGTGCATGTATTGTTCAACCCAAGCCATGCTGGTTTTTGGAAATTAAAAGCCTGAATTATCATTAATTCGAAATCCAGGCTTTTACAGTATTCGTATAATCGCGAATTAAGCAGAAATCACTCAGCCTTCTTGCGGCCGCGGCGCTTCATGGTGCCGGCAGTGGCGTTTGCGACATCAAAAATCACGGTCTTGTCTTCCGGGTAAGCAGTGCCGTTGACGGAGGCGAAAGAGACCTCGCCTTCTGGAGCTTCGACAAGCGTGAAGTACTTGGAAATTGCTTCAACAAGCACAGCATCCTTGATACTTACAGACGTAGTCTGCTTGCCCTCACCCTTGCTGAATTTCACGGCATTATCCGCCTTAGCGGTAGTCGGCGTGACGGCAATTTGTCTGGTTTTATCGTTAATAAGGATCTTAACTTGTGCTGGAAAATTCAGCACTTCTGCGGTGGCCTTATTAAAACGTACAACGGAATCGGTAACGGTCATTACCGTTTTGCCAACGGGCTTAACTAGCTGAACTTCTTCGAATCCTTGAAGCAAGGATGCCATAATATACTCCTTCACACTGCATAAGTATTATTGACAATTTTGATTGTAATGAATGATAATTTGAATTACAATACATTGTGATTGCGATTGTGTACAGTTATTCTGCAGTCGTATCAAGGGTTTTGGTCATTGTTCACAAGGATACAAAAGCTCGAGAAGTTCCCCGGTAGGTGCTAAATTATAGACCATCTGTGAGAATTTCCCGAAGAGGTAAGGAAGAACATTGACCATCGCTGATTTGCTGCAGATTGTTCGCAAGCATCTCGCGTCTGCGATTATCTCGTTTGTGGTGGTGTTTGCTGCAGTCGCAGCTGTCACGTTCATCATGCCGCCGAAGTACACGGCTACGGCTGAAGTGTTCGCCACGTATGCCGGTCAGTCCGGCGAGACGCAGACTACCAATGATATGAGCTCTGGTGCCAATTATTTGAACACCCAGATCAAGACGTATCCGGAACTGGTGAAGACCGAAGCCGTGCTCCAGCCCGTCATTAAGGACCTCGGTCTGGATATGACCACGACCGATCTTGCCGATGTGGTGACCGCTACGAACCCCACGAACACATTCATGGTGGACATCTCGGCAGAAGTCGGCGATCCGCAGCAAGCGGCCGACATCGCCAACAGCGTGGCGAAGAACCTCTCCGATCAGATTTCTTCCGACCTGTACAACAACTCCTCTTCCAGCGGCTCTCCCATCAAGCTCACGGTAGTGCAGAAGGCTCAGACTCCTACCGGGCAGAGCTCCCCGAACATTCCGCTGTACCTGGCCGCGGGCCTGATTCTCGGCCTCATCGTAGGCATTGGCGTTGCCCTGCTGAAGGACATCCTCAACACCAAGGTGGACTCCACCGATGACGTGCGCGAACTGACCCACGCCTCTTCGCTGGGTACCGTGCCTCAGGCCACGATTCTTGACGACAGCCGTCCGGTCGTAGTCGCTCATCCGGCCGGTAGCGAGGCCGAGGAATTCCGCCGTATTCGTACGAATCTGTCGTTCCTTACCACCACCGCTACGCAGGGTCATGGCCGACTGCTGGTCATCACCTCCACTGATCCGTCCGAAGGCAAAACCACGGTTTCCTCCAACGTTGCCGTGGCTCTCGCCGAGGAAGGCAAGAGCGTGCTGCTTATCGACGCCGATCTGCGCCACCCGTCCGTGGCTCACAAGCTCGGCATCGAAGGCCACGTGGGTCTGTCTCACGTGCTGTCTCGCCAGGCGTCCCCGGCCGATGTCATTCAGAAGTATTGGAAGCCGAACCTGCACATCATGCCTGCTGGCAAGCGCCCGGCTAACGCCAGCATCTTGCTGAACTCCGACCTGATGAAGGAAATGGTCGAGCAGGCCCTCACCCAGTACGATTACGTGATTATCGATACTGCTCCGCTGTCCATGGCCAACGACGCCACCGTGTTCGGACGTATGGCCGGCGGTCTGGTGCTCGTGACCGGTAAGGGCGTAGTGGAGAAGAAGGAGCTGAAGAACACCGCTACGGCCCTGCAGACCGCTGAAGTGCCGATTCTCGGCTTCATCTTCAACTTCGCTGATCCGAAGAAGACACACTCGAAGAACTATTACTACTACTATTACGAGGACGGCAACAAGCGCAGCTCTCATAAGGGTGCCAAGAGCAAGGGCGAGAAGAAAGCCCGCAAGTAATAGTTTGGCGTTTGCCGATCGTCTTGCAATATGAACCGTGCGGTACTTCTGTGCCGCACGGTTTACTGTTATAAGACCGAGTTGTTGGATTTATGGTGCTGGCTGTATATCGAATAGTAAAGAATTGTGACATTCTTGAATACCAGCTGGCACGCTCGGCATAGGGCTGGATAAACTGACAGTTTGGAATGACTTCAATGATGCAAAGGAATGAGAAGAGCATGGGAACAGATGAACGCCCTGAACCGAACGCGGAATCTGGTTCCTCTACGTCGCCGGCTCGCGGTGACATCGTCGATACCTTCTGGGATATACCGCCTATCTCGTTCGACGAGAACGACGGCGGTATTGCGCAGGGTGACAATGGTACGGGGACTGTTGCGGGTGGCGTTCAGTCCGTCTTCCCCAGCTTTGACGAAGTATTGGAATGGCCTACTGCGAGTGCGGCGAATACTGCTGGCGATGCCTCTTCCCCTTCCGATGCTGTGGCTACTGCCCCGATGACTTTTGCGGCACCTGATACTGCGGAAAGTGCTCAGTCGCCTCAGCGGGATAATAATGCGACGCTGCCGCTTTTTGCGCCGGTTCCTGAAGCCAAGCCGCAACGTGGTAGTGCCATAGACGATCTGAACATCGACTTCAGTGCCATCGAACAGAATCCTGAGCCGGTGGAGGAGCCGGAAGAAGACCGTGTGGCAGAGACTCCTCGCGGCGGTAAGGGCGGAAAGAAGAGGACCAAGGGCATTATCATTTCGGTGATTGTTGCGCTGGTGGTGATTGCAGCGATCATTGGTGGTGTATGGTACTGGCGTTTCAGCGAGCAGCGTCGGGAAAGCCATCGGCTGCATCAAGATGCGTTGACAGCATGTACTGAGGCCGTGGGCCAGAATTCCACCGCTCAGAAGGCGCTGGCCAAGGCGCTGGCCGACGCCAAGAGTGCTCAAAGCATTACAGCTGATCAAGTGGCTGACGGCGCGACCATAGATACGCTGAAGAAGGCAATCGCCGCGGTAAAGAATGTGGAAGCGGTGGAGTGCAAGACTTCAGCTTCTACGTCGGACCTCCAGGAATATGCCAAGACGGCCACTAGCCAGACCAAGACCGCCAAGAAGAACGCCACTGCGATTACTGCCGCGGCAAAGGCCGTGACGGACAGCAAGAACGCCAAGAATCAGGCTAACGCTCAGCAAGCGTTGCAGGGCAAGATAGCCGAGGCTCAGACTTTGCTGGACAACAGCCTATATGCCGTCGACGATAATTCAACGCGAGTGACACTGGAAAGCGACATCGCCAACGCCAATACCGTGCTGTCCCAGCAAGGCACTGACGTAAAGGCCATGCAGGATGCCGTCAACACGCTGACTGCGTCCATGGATGCAGTCAACACGTCCATGGCAAACTACAGCGCAGCTGTTGAGGCTCAGCAAGAAGCAGCGCGGCAGAAAGCTCTGAATGATTATTATGCACGATTAAGGCAGCAGCAGTTGTTGCAGCAGCAACAGCCAACACAGTCAGACGGTACAGACAATCAGGTGACGGAACCGAAAGATGATCAGGAGAAGAAACCGAATGATGAGCCGAAGCCGTAAGTGATTGTGCTCTAGCCTAAATTGTCAAAGGAACCGCGAATAACAGTAGTGCGCATTTCCACCATTTGCTGTTGCAAACCAGCTCAATATACGCGTGCTTTGTGCCGCTATGCCGTCACGGATTCGCATAATCAGTTGTGGAGGGCACTTCGTATGACACGGTAAAAGTGACCTCTAGGGCGTTGCATAATGCGAGGATTCGGCTGATAAGGCGCAGAAATGCCGATGCCGATCCCCGATGATTGGGAACCGGCATCATGCGCATGAGTTCGCTCGGCGTTTGGGCCGGGTTTCACTCAGCCTTCTTGCGGCGCGGAACCTGTTGTGTACGTGTTGATTTGGCTGGCTTAGTAGCTCTTGTGCGCCTGCCAGTACGCGTACGCGCCGGAAATCGAGCCATAGCGGTCTTTGCAATAATTCACAAACCACTTGAACTGGGTCTGGTAGTTGGTCTGCCAGTCTGCACCTGCGGAAGCCATCTTGCTGCCCGGCAGCGCCTGCGGCAGGCCATAAGCACCTGAAGACGGGTTCGTGGCGGTGGGGCTCCAGCCGGATTCGTGGCTGATGATGAAGTTGGCGGCGGTGAAGTCGGCCTCGGAGTAGCCGTTGGAAATCAGGTAGTCATGCGCCCAGGACTGAATCTCGCCGGCCGGCGTGGTGGTGCCGAGGCTGGCGGCGCTGGGCGAAGACACGGTGGAGGTGCCCACCAGAATCACCTTGTCGACCGGTGCCTTCTTGACCCATGAGGTGAACACGTTGGAGGAGACGACCTTATCGCCGGAGCGGGTCACCAGAGACGTGGTCTCCAGCACACCCTTCTCACCCTCGGTCTCGACCTTCTCCTGGCCATTGGGCAGGCTCGAGGTCTCCTTGCGTACTTCATTGAAAGCGATATCGGTGTCAGTGGTCTCCACCGTGGTGTTGGCGCGGTCGATGGAAATGACTGTGGACTCGCTGACCTTGGAATCCAGGCTCGGAGTCACGCTGTCTTTCGGATCGAGGACGATATCGCCGGTTTCCAGCACATCCTTGACGGTGGTCATGTTGGCTTTTTCGCCGAGGACCACGCGGGACTTGCCGTTGACCTTGACGGTCACATAAGTGGTGCTCTTGAGCGCACCACGGGAGGCCGAGCGGGAAGCTGCGCCGTCGGTGGCGGAGAATGAGGTTGGGGCGATGGAAGGTGTAGCGGTGCTCGACTGATAGAAGTCGCGAGATATAACGCCTGCAGTGGCAATGAGACCCACTGCGGCTACGGCCGCTGCGATCTTCGCCCACTGGCCCCGAGATAGGGTTTTGACGATTGAGGTTCGCTCAGCGTGCTTCGACATTGCGCTCCTTGGTTGGGTACACACTGCTCTCCATCATAGGACGTTGAGTGGATGAATAAAAAATCCGTGGTGGGTGTTCGACCCGCCACGGATGGCATATGTAGTAGTTAGCAATGCAAGGAAGCGCTATATATGGGCTTTTCGCGCTTCCGTTGCCGCAGTGTGATAAGGCTTACTGCTGCTCCTGCGCTGCCTGCTGCGCTTTGGCGGCGGCCAGATCCAGCGCCTTGGCCTGGGCGATGAGGTCGTCCAGATCGGAGGCCTGCAGCGCGCCGGCCTGCTGGAAAATGACCTCGCCCTGCTTGGCAATCATCAGCGTAGGCACCGCCTGAATGCCGGCAGCCTGAGCCAGATCCTGATTGGCGTCGATGTCCACCTTGACGAAAGCGATGTTCGCATTCTCCGGCTCGTTGGACGCAGCTTCGAAAATCGGGCCGAACGCGCGGCACGGACCGCACCAAGTGGCCCAGAAGTCAACGAACACGATTTCGTTGTCAGTAATGGTCTTCTCAAACTCAGCTGAAGTGATGGCGGTGGCGGCCATTGAAGTTCCTTCCTCAAACACAGTGCTTGATGCTGTGTACCAGTTTCCCAGCACCACCCAACATTTCGGCAAAAGCTTGTGCCCCAAGCTGAATGGATTGCGGGCGCATGGAGGCGATGAGGCGCTTTGCTGAGAATTCACAGACAATTTTTCGGTGAATTGTGCCCATGTTCATCAATGCGCGCGATAATGAGACCATGCCAGTCATGAATGATGAAGTGCCCGACGAGGGCGATTACGATGCCGGCCGTGGCCGCGGCGAATTCGACAACATCACGCCCGAGGACTTCATTCACGGCGGCGGTTCGGGCCACGGCAACCCGCCGGGCTGGCTGGGACCGGCCGACATCAACCGGGCGCGTCATCAGATGCCCATCGCATACGTGGAGATCGTGCCCGTGCGCACCGATGAGATGGGCTGCATCTCCCAGGTGGGCTCGCTGCTGCGCGTATCCGAGGACGGGTCGATCGAACGCACGCTGATCACCGGCCGTGTGCTGTACCACGAGACGCTGCGCGAGGCGATCGCCCGCAATGTGGCCAAGGACCTGGGCGACATCGCCCTGCCGCTGCTGCCGGTCGGACTCCAGCCATTCACCGTGGCCGAATTCTTCCCCACGCCGGGACTGAGCGAATACTACGATCCGCGCCAGCACGCCATCGCCCTGTGCTACATGGTGCCCATCGCCGGCGACTGCAAGCCGCAGGACGAGACGCTGGACGTGGAATGGGTGGATCCCAAGAGCGACGTAATGAACACGTTCGTGGCGCAGATGGTCAACGGCCACGGGCGCATCGTGCGGCAGGCGTTGGCCTGGGCCGGAATCTGACAGTTGTTTTGCTTCCCGCTGGTGGGACGTGAATGTGAAGGAGTAATTCATGGCAATCGAATTGGCCAATCATATCTATCGCGATGGCGAAGGCGTGCCGGTGGTGCTGATGAACGCCTACCCGGTGGACCACCGCATGTGGGACGTGTGCGCGAAGGCGCTCGCCGACTTCGCCGACCTGAACGATGTGCCGGACTTCCCGATTTGGGCGCCGGATATGGCCGGCTCCGGCGCATCCCCGGTGCCGAGCGAGGCCGATTCCGGCCCGCGTATGGCCAACGGCGCGTACAGCGAGGCGCTGGATCGCCTGACCGGAGCCTACGTGGACCTGATCAAGGCCGCCGGCTACGAGCAGGCGATCTGGGTCGGGCTGTCGATGGGCGGCTACGTGGCGATGGACATCCAGCGCCTGTACCCCGAAACGGTGGCCGGACTGGCCTTATGCGACACGATGGCCGCGTCCGACGGCGTGGGCGGAGAGAACCGACTGAAGATGGCGGACGCCGCCGAACAGACGAACTCGGTCGAACCGGTCATGCACTTCGCGCAACCGGCCGATGGCGATTCCACCGTCAAGAAGACTCCTGAATTCATCGCGACCATGACCGGCTGGATCAACGAACAGAACCCGGCTGGTCTGGCCTGGCGTCAGCGCATGACCTATGGCCGGCCCGAATTGGGGGCGGTGCCGGAAACGATCAGCGCGCCGAGCCTGGTGGTATCCGGCGAACTGGACCCCTCCAGCAACCCGAGCGTGATGCGTCCGCTCGCCGAGCGAATCGCCGGTGCCGAATTCATCGACATTCCGGACTGCGGCCATTTCAGCGCCGTCGAACATCCGGATACCGTGGCGCGGGCGCTGCTCTCGCTTGTCAGGCGCGTGCAGAGCGCGCAGAAGAACGCATAGGAGACCTCGATGACCGCTGACATTCATTTCTCACCTCTGGCACTGACCCATGCGCTGCCATTCCTGCCGCTCGCGCAAGGTGACATCGACTATCAGGTGGACCGGCGAAGTGAACCTGGCCTGATCGACGAGCTGCTGGCCGAGCCGACCACCAAAGTCGTGCTTACGCGCGGCGGACTTGTCGCCGTACCGCGCGGCCAAGGCGAGCTCGTGGACTATGAGAACGTGAAAATGCGGCTCGCCACGTTGCCGGGCGTCTATGTGTCCGCCGAACTGGCACGCTACCCCGAAGCGGTCGCCATGTTCCTCGGCTCCTATGCCGGGGCGCGCGGCGAATCCGTGGTCGCCGTGGATATCACGCGCGTGCCGGAAGCCGGTGTTCCCGGTGTTGACGGGATTGCTGATGTTTCCGGTGCTGCCGGCGGCGTGCTCGGCACCCAGGATTCCGGCACCGTGGACGGCGCGCTGGGCAAGAACGACATCAGCGGAGGTGCTGCCGCCGGAATACGGCAGCCGGGAAATACCAAGGGCAATGGCGGCGTAGCCGCAGCCAAAATCTCCGGGCCGCTCGGTGTACCGGATTCGGCAGGGCAAGGTGCGGACGATGCCTTCGATGATTCGGTCGGCGCGCCCGTACAGCCCTTGGCCCCGAAGCCCACGCTGCTGCAACAGGCCGTGACCCGGTTCGACTGGGTGGACCTGCGCGGATTCGCCCCTCACGCCAACGCGCGCGAGGCTGGGCAAGCCACCAGTGCCATCACCTTAAGCATCTGGCACAGCCGCCAGCGGTTCTGCCCCACCTGTGGCGCGGCGGTCCGGCCGGCGCTCGCCGGATGGGCGCAGCGATGCACCAACGAGGCGGACGGCAACCGTGTGCTGTTCCCGCGCGTGGAGCCGGCGGTCATCACCGCCATCGTGGACGGGCACGACCGTCTGCTGCTGCAACACAACGCGGCATGGAAGGATTCGAGGCTGTATTCGGTGTCCGCCGGATTTGTGGAGGCGGGGGAGAACCTTGAACACGCCTGCCGCCGCGAGGCCATGGAAGAGACCGGCATCAAGCTCGGCGAGGTGCGGTACCTGGGCTCGCAGCCGTGGCCGTTCCCGGCTTCGCTGATGATGGCGTTCAAGGCACATGCGATCACCACCGACGTGCATGTGGACGGCGAGGAGACCATGACCGCGCGATGGGTCACACGCGACGAATACACGGCCGAGCTCATCGCCGGCCGTATGGCGGCGCCGGGCCGCGCCACCATCGCCCGCTACATGATTGAGGAATGGCTCGGTCGCGAGCTGTGACGGACCGCGAAGATAGGTTAGGCTTATGACTATGAGTGATGACAACGAAAACGAACAGCCGCTGAACCTCGACATTCCCGACCATCTCGAATACTCCGAGGAGCATGCGTGGGTGGACCGTTCGGTCGACCCCGCAATCATCGGCATCACCGAATACGCCGCCGACCAGCTTGGCGAACTTGTGTTCGTGGATCTGCCTGAGCCTGGCGCCCGTGTGGAGGCCGGCGACGAGATCGTGGAGCTTGAATCCTCCAAGGCCGTCCAGCCGTTGATCAGCCCCGTGGCGGGTACGGTCAAGTATGTGAACCGTGACGTGGCGGACGACCCGTCCGTGGTCAACGGCGATCCGTACGGCGAAGGCTGGCTGCTGAAGGTCGAGCTTGACGACGATGAGCCGGAGCTGCTGAGCGCCGACGAATACGCGAAGGTCGTGCGGTAGTTCTACCCATGGCTCCCCCTGAGGGGAGCCAGTATGTGGCATCAAACCTATATGCATCGTGCCTCTTATGGAGGGGAGCCAAGAAAATGAGGCGTATGGCCTATATTGGTGTCTATGAGAAGCCCACGCGAGGATTTTGAGGCGGCAGGCAAGCGACTGCCTTGGGATGCTGCTGCTTGCAATGCAGCGCTGTCCGCCACCGCGCCAGTCTCTGACGTCAAGGCATCCGCCAATGGTGCCGACAATGCCAGCAATGCCAGCAATGCTGAACATTCCGATGACATGCCCACCGTGCCGATTCCCGCACGCAAGGCTGCCACGACGTTCGACACCCCCTCCAAGCGTGAGCGCATCGAGGTCAAGCCGCCGATCACCCGATTCATACGTCGTGCCATCACCCGCGTGTTCGGCGTATGGTCACACATCTCCACTCAGGTGGTGCGCCAATGGGGCTGGTATCCGCGAGTGGAACCCTATGTGGGTTATGGCACCGGCGATTACTCGCGCCTGATCTGCCGCACGGTATACGCCCCCAAGCACGCGCAATCCGGCGAACTGATCCGCGGCATCCGCGGCATGCTTGCCGTGCCCGCGCCGCGCACCCACGTGCAGGCCAGCATTGATGACACGCCGCTCAACACCGTGCAGATCGGCGTCTCCGAGGTCTATGACAAGGTGGACCGCACGCGCGATCTCGGCAGCGAATACGCCATCTCCGATTCCGCCGGATACCTCGACCTCGTGGCCGAGCATCGTCTGGTGCCCGGCATCCATCGCGTCTCCTACAGTGTGGCCAACCGCAAACCCGTGAGCGCCAACCTGTACACCATCCCCGCCAGTGCCAAAGTCGGCATCATCTCCGATGTGGACGACACCATCATGATCACACAGGCCCCGGTGCCATGGAAGGCCGCGTACAACCTGCTGTTCCTCGACCCCAAGAAGAAAGCCTCCGTGCCGGGCATGAGCGTGCTGTTCACCCGCATCGCCGACTTGTTCCCCGGCGCACCGTTCTTCTATCTTTCGACATCGCCCTGGAATGTGGAGAGTTCGATTCGCAACTTCATCACTGACCATGGTTTTCCCGAAGGCCCGCTGCTGCTGCGCGACCTCGACCCGAGGCCCAAGACCTTCGTGCCCACCGGTCCCCAGCACAAACTTGAGTTTGCCGAACAACTTATGGCCGACTTCCCGGACATGAAGTTCATTCTGGTGGGCGATGACGGGCAGAAGGACCCGACCACGTACGCCACCATCGCCCGCAGATATCCCGGACGTGTACTGGCGATCGTCATTCGTGAGTTGAGCCCGCGCGAATCAACCGGATTGGCGTCGGTGACGGGACTCACCTCGACCCAGCCGACTCCGGTAACCGATGTACCAGTATTCACCGGCACCACCGGCTCAAACATTCTGAAGACCATGCTGCCGTATCTGAAGACGGTGTTGCGATAAGCGCGGCGTGATGAACGCCGAATGCGTCCCGGTGTGGTGCCTCGCCTATAATCGCGTGGTATGACTGACGAGAGCACAAACGCCGCGGCCGCGATGCCGCCTTACGCCAAGCGCGAGCCGAAGCGCCGCGAATTCCACGGTGACGTTTTCGACGACGATTACGAGTGGATGCGAGACAAAGACTCCGATGATGTGCGCAGCTACGTAGCTGCCGAAAACCAGTACTGCGAACGTCGCATGGCGCATCTGGCGGATTTCCGGCATACGTTGTTTGAAGAGCTGAAATCGCATGTGGAAGAGACCGATATGTCGGTTCCCACGCGCGTCAACGATTACTGGTACTTCACCCGCACGCAGCAGGGCAAACAGTATGGCGTGCAATGCCGCATCCCCGTGCGCGATGCCGATGACTGGGACCCGCCGGTCGTGGATCCGCAAGGCGCGCCCGGCTCCATGCCCGGTGAACAGGTCGTTTTTGATGCGAACAAGGAATCCGAGGGGCATGACTTCTTCCGGCTCGGCGGCTTGGATCTGAGCAAGGATGGCCGTTGGATGCTGTACGGCGTGGATGTTGCGGGAGACGAACGATATGATTTCCGCATCCGCGACCTTGCCGGGCTGGAGACCGGGGAGCCGGTCAGCGAACTGCCCGAACAGTTCACCGGCATTGGCAGCGCATGCTTCACGCCGGACGGCCAATGGGTGTTCTGGGTGGAATTGGATGATTCCTGGCGGCCGCTCGCCGTGTGGCGGCATCGTGTTGGCACGGCGGTCGAATCGGATGTGTGCGTGTACCGAGAAACCGATGAACGGTTCTGGGTGGGCGTCGGCATCAGTTTTGATGAGCGCAATATCGTGATCGGCACCGGTTCCAAAACCACCACCGAAGTGCTGATGCTGCCGGTGGCCACGCCTGAAGGCGAATTCCAAGCCTTCATTCCGCGTCAGAACGATATTGAATATGATGTGAGCTTTGCCTGTTTTGAAGGCGCGGGGGAGAACGGTGCGGATGTGCCGCTCGCCGTGGTCTATCACAACGCCGCCAATCCGAATTTCGAAATCGACGTCATTGACATGCGTGGCCATGAGCCGCCGTACCGACTCGGCGAAGGCGTGTGCATCGCCGCCGGGTCGCCGTACGGCTGTGAACATGGTGAGCCGGATAAGCCGATTACCGAGGCATACTTCAACGCCGCCAATCCGGCGATATTGCAGGGTGCCCACGGTCTGGGCATCGAAGGCATCGCGTTGCATCGCAACTTTGTGTCCCTGAGCTACCGTGCCGACGGCCAGCCGCACGTGGCATACATGACCAAGAGCGCGGCCGCCGCCGACTTCCTGGCCGGACGGCCGTGGCGGTTTACGGAACTGCTGCCGCCTGCCCTGGAGGACGACTGGGACATGGTTGCCGCCGATCGCGAAAACTTCACCGGCGATCATGGCGAAATCTTGTGGACCGAAGATGAGGCCCCCACGGATCACACGTCATCTTCCGATGGTGCCAGCGACGACCACCTGCCCGGTGAGACCCGGCGCTTGTACACCATCGGCGTCGGCGGCAACCCATCGTATGAGGCGCCGCGCATGCGCTACTCGTTCGCCAGCTACACCCGCCCGGGCGAGCTGCACGAAATCGATCCCGCCACCGGCGAAGATGCGCTGCTGAAACGAGCCACCGTGCTGGGCGACTTCAATCCACGCGATTACATGGAACGCCGTGTGTGGATTACCGCGCGCGACGGCGAACGCATTCCTGTTTCCCTCGTCTGGCACCGCGATTGCCCGGCGCAGGATTCGCCGATGTTCATTACCGGATATGGTGCATACGAGATTTCCTCCGATCCGGGGTTCTCGGTCTCTCGTCTGAGCATGTTGGATCGCGGTGTGCTGTACGCCGTGCCGCACATTCGCGGTGGCGGCGAAATGGGACGCGCCTGGTATGAACAGGGGCGCAGACTGAACAAGAAGCATTCCTTTGAGGACTTCGTGGACGCCACGCGCGCGCTGCAGAAGGCGCATTTGGCTGATGCTTGGCGCACCGTGGCCAACGGCGGATCCGCTGGCGGCCTGCTGATGGGCGCGATTGCCAATATGGCACCCGAATGCTACGCCGGTGTTGAGGCGGATGTGCCGTTCGTGGACGCGTTGACCTCCATTCTTGACCCGGACTTGCCGTTGACCGTCACCGAATGGGACGAATGGGGAGACCCGTTGCATGACCCTGAGGTGTATCAGTACATGAAGTCGTACACGCCATACGAGAATGTGCCGGTGGCCGTACTCGAGGGCGGCGACGACGAGGCTGCCGGTGACGGCAGTGCTGATGGGGCTGCCGCCGGCGCGGTCGCCGCCGGCGCGGTCGCCGCCGCGCAATTCCCGAGAATCTTCATCACCACCTCGATGAACGACACCCGCGTGCTGTACGTCGAGCCGCTCAAATGGCTGGCCCGTCTGCAGTCCGCCGGCGTGGACGCGGTGGCCAAGATCGAGGTCGAGGCCGGTCACGGCGGTCTATCCGGGCGTTACAAACAATGGGAAGAGGTTTCCTATGAGAACGCTTGGTGCATGGATGTGATGGGGCTCGCTCATTAGGCCATGTCCACTAGCTGAGCGGGTTCGGGCCGGCAGGTGATAGCGCGAGTAGGCTCCTTGAACTATGGCAAAGACATATAAAATCGCCGTTATTCCCGGCGACGGTATTGGCAAGGAAGTCACTCCGTGGGCTCAGAAGGCTTTGGAAAAGGCCGCTGAAGGCGTAGCTGACTTCGAGTACGAGAACTTCGACTTGGGTGCCGAGCGCTATCTGCGCGATGGTGCGATCCTGCCCGAGGACGAAGAGGAGCGCATCAAGGCCAACGACGCGATTCTGCTCGGTGCCGTGGGCGATCCGCGCATCAAGGCCGGCATGCTGGAACGCGGCCTGCTGCTCAAGCTGCGCTTCGACCTCGACCAGTACGTGAACCTGCGTCCCTCCAAGCTGTACAAGGGCGTCACCTCGCCGCTCGCCAACCCCGGCGACATCGACTTCGTGGTGGTGCGTGAAGGCACCGAAGGTCTGTACTGCGGCGCCGGCGGCGCGGTGCGCCGCAACACCCCGCAGGAGGTGGCCACCGAGGTGTCCATCAACACCGCATACGGTGTGGAGCGTGTGGTGCGTTACGCCTTCAAGCTCGCTATGAAGCGCAAGAAGCACGTCACCCTGGTGCACAAGAAGAACGTGCTCGTCAACGCCGGTGATATGTGGCAACGCATCGTCGACAAGGTCGGCGAGGAATACCCTGAGGTCACCCACGACTACCAGCACATCGATGCGGCCACCATCTTCCTGGTCTCCGACCCGAGCCGTTTCGATGTGATTCTCACAGACAACCTCTTCGGCGACATTCTGACCGATGAGGCCGGCTCCGTGGTGGGCGGCGTGGGCTACTCCGCCTCCGGCTGCATCAACGCCTCCGACGAGTTCCCGTCCATGTTCGAGCCGATTCACGGTTCCGCTCCGGACATCGCCGGTCAGAACAAGGCCAACCCGACCGCCGCCATCCTCTCCGCCGCCATGCTGCTCGAGCATCTCGGCTTTGATGATGCGGCCAAGAAGATTCACACCGCCGTCGAAGCGGACATCGAGGAGCTCGGCTCCACCGTGCGCTCCACCGACCAGGTCGGCAAGGACATTCTGGCCCGCATGTGATGTCCCACTTGGCTCCCCTCCAGAGGGGAGCCAAGTTTATACTGAGTTGCATGCAAATGCGACATGGGGAATGCAAAACCGTTGGCGGCAAACTAGTCGCCGTGACCGTATCCGTCGATGATGACGGCACCGCACAGTCATGCCATATCAGCGGTGATTTCTTTATTGAATCAGTTTCGGATGCCGAATCTCATGCTTTGTTGCGTGACTTGGAACAGGCTCTAATTAGCGATGATTCATTGCGGTCCGTATTGGACGCTCACCCTAGTTGCCAAATTATCGGCACAGATGAAGTTGCCATCAAAACCGCATATAGCCGAGCCGTAAGCAGCAACTTGCCCCCGCTGGTGGGGGCTCCCGCGCAGCGGGTGGGGGTGGTCAGCCCCGATGCGCCGAACACCCCGGCATCCATCAATACACAACCCAAGCAGCCCGACAAAAGCTCTGAATACCGGGAGCGCTGGAACGCCCTCAGACCTCAACTCACCGTGATCCACGACCATCCGCGTACTCCGGACGAGCAAATGGCCATTGACGAGACCTGGGCGCGTGAAGTCGCAGCAGGAACACGACAGCCGACCATACGGTTCTGGGAGTGGGCGGGCCCGGCTGTGGTCATCGGCCGTTTCCAATCGGCCCAGGACGAGGTGAATCTGGACATTGCCGAGCAGCTCGGTTTCGACGTGGTGCGCCGTTGCACGGGTGGTGGCGCGATGTTTATCGAACCGGGCAACACCATTACCTATTCTCTGTATGCACCGCTCGATTTCGTTCAGGGCGTAAGCATCGAAGAATCCTACCGGCTCTGTGACTGGTGGCTGGTTGAAGCGCTGCGCGAACTTGGCTTGGATGTGCGGTTCGCGGGCCTCAATGATATCGCCTCGCAGTACGGCAAGATCGGGGGAGCGGCGCAACGGCGCTTCCCCGTAGGCTCAGGCGGCGCGGTGCTGCACCATGTGACCATGGCATATGACATCGATGCGGCCAAGATGAGCCGTGTGCTCAACACCAGTCGCGAGAAGATGTCAGACAAAGCGGTGAAATCAGCAGTCAAACGCGTGGACCCGATGAAAAGCCAGACGGGTCTCAGCCGCGAACACATCGTCGAACACCTTATTGACTGGTTTGCGGCGTGATTTCACCGATGGCCGTATACGATTTTGCCGGTGGCCGTGCGTGGTTTTGTCATGGGCGAGCGCGGTAACCGCGACAGTGCCGTTTTTCGCGGTAACACATTCGTCAGCATGTCGTACGGCTATCGGATCGCGCCACACATGAAGTGACGAATGATGGCATGCTTCTGACGAAACCTGTGGGGTTGCAACCAGTTAACTTAATTGCTTGCTTTCGATTGTTTTCGTATGATATACTTGAGTCATGCGTGTCAGGGAATGGGCGAGGCGTGAGGGCTTCAACGAGCAGACGGTATGGCAGTGGTGCCGTGAGAACCGCATGCCCGTCCCATTTGAGCGCATGAGCACGGGTACGATAATCATCCACGACCCGAAATACGAGAGCCAGCCCGTCGCCCCCACGGCGAACGGCAGGACGGTGTGTTACGCGCGTGTCAGCTCGTCTGACCAGAAGGACGATTTGACACGTCAGGCCGACCGGTTGAGGGCGTTCGCCATCAACATGGGCGTCGAGAAGCCCGAGGTGGTCACGGAGACGGGTTCCGGCATGAACGACAAACGACGCAAGCTCAACCGGCTATTGTCCGACCCGACCGTCGGCACGCTGATCGTGGAGCATCGCGACCGGCTCGCCCGCATGAACGCGGGACTGGTGGAGAGCGCGTTGAAGGCGCAGGGACGCCGGATCATCGTGGTGGACGACACGGAGCCGGACGACGATCTGGTGCGCGACATGACCGAGGTGCTGACCTCGTTCTGCGCGAGACTGTACGGACGCCGCGCGGCCAGGCACCGTGCGGAGAAGGCGTTGGAGGCGATGCGCGATGAGCGCGTATGAGGCCGTCAGGATTCGGCTCGACCCGACCCCACGGCAGACACGGCTGTTGGAGTCCCATGCGGGTGGTGCGCGTTTCGCGTACAATCTGATGCTCGCGCACGTCCGGCGCCAAATCTCCTTGGGTGAGAAACCGGACTGGACGTTGTACGCGATGCGCCGCTGGTGGAACGAGTGGAAGGACGAAATCGCCCCGTGGTGGCGGGAGAACAGCAAGGAGGCGTACGGCAGCGCGTTTGAATGGCTGTCCCAGGCGTTGAGGAACTGGTCGGACAGCAGGAAGGGCAGGCGCGCGGGCCGTAGGGTGGGCTGGCCGAAATACAAGTCGAAACGCTCCGGTGTCCCGCGTTTCGCATACACGACCGGCAGCTTCGGCCTTATCGAGGACGACCCGAAGGCGTTGAAACTGCCACGCATCGGACGCGTGCACTGCATGGAGAACGCCACCGAACGCGTCCACGGCAGACGAATCGTGCGCATGACCGTCAGCCGCCATGCGGGCTTCTGGTATGCGGCCCTCACCGTCGAACGTCCCACCGAAAGCGTTCCGGCGAAAAACAGGAAACGGAAGAACCGTGATCGTCGGGTCGGCGTGGATTTGGGCGTTAGGACCCTCGCCACCCTCTCGGATGGCACCACGTTCCCCAATCCACGCAACTACGTCCGCACGCAGCGGAAACTCCGCCACGCCCAACAGGCGTTGAGCCGCCGCGATAGGGGCATGAGCCATGGATGCGGGTCGAAACGGTGCAACAGGGCGTTGGGGCGCGTGCGCCGAATCCACGCTCGCATAGCCGCCCAACGAGCCGACAACATCGGCAAGCTCACCACGTGGCTTGCCGACAATTATTCCGACATCAGCATCGAAGACCTCAACGTGCAAGGCATGAGCCATAACAGGAGGCTTGCCAAACACATACTGGACGCGGACTTCCACGAGTTCCGCCGCCAACTGGAATACAAGACCGCACGCGCCGGCACGAGGCTCCATGTCATCGACCGCTGGTATCCAAGCTCGAAGACCTGTTCGAACTGCGGGACGGTGAAAGCCAAACTGCCCCTGTCCGAACGCGTCTACCATTGCGAGGAGTGCGGACTTGTCATCGACCGTGATGTGAACGCGGCCATCAACATCCAAGTCGCCGGGAGTGCCCCGGAGACGTTAAACGCGCGTGGAGGAAGCGGAAGACAGACCCGCCTTGAGTGCGGGACAATGCGGCATCCGGCGAAACGCGAACCAAGCGGCGGCGACAGTCGCGTGAGACTTGGAGCTGGTCTCGGCAACGAGGCCATGCAGATGACTTCGCTCTAGCGACAAGCTAAAACAAAGTCATCTACAACGGCGCGTTACAATATGACGGATGGCCGACGACGGTCGTAGGACAATAAGGATGGTGCGATGAGCTTGGAAACGCCAAACGCTTTTGCTGACGAGGAGAACATCCTGCTGCATACGGCATTGTTCAAGCAGGTATCGCCAGCCGAAGCCGAGGAGCTGCTGCCGCATTTGAAGCGTGCGACCTTCGATAAGGGCGACTATATCTTCTCCGAAGGCGATACCGATCAGCGCATGTATCTACTGGAGCAGGGGCGCGTCAAGCTGATTCGCACTTCTTCCGATGACCGCGTGCAGCTGCTGTCCATCCACGCGCCGGGCGAAGTGCTTGGCGAGATTCCGGTATTCGACCCTCATGGTGGCCCGCGCACTGCGTCCGCGGTGTCCATGAGCCATGGCACGCGCGTGGTCTGGCTGGAGCATGATGCCCTGTTCGCATGGCTTGATGAGCATCCGCGTGTGGCCATCGACATGTTGCAGGTCATGGCCAACCGCCAGCGCGGCAACAACGAACGCATCTCCGACTTGGTATTCATGGATGTGCCGGCACGTCTGGCCAAGACATTGCTCAACTTGGGCTCACGTTTCGGCGAGCCGGTGGAACAGGGCCTCAAAGTGCCGCATGACCTGACTCAGGAAGAGCTGGCCCAACTGGTGGGCTCCAGTCGTGAGACCGTGAACAAGGCGTTGATGGACTTTTCCAACCGCGGATGGATCGCACGTGACGGTCGATCGATCATCATCTTCCAGCCAGGCATGCTGATTCGACGCTCGCGGCGCTGACCGTTCGGCTGACTTCCAGCCAATGGTACGCTAGTGCGGTTCTTGTGATGATATGTTCACGGGAGCTGACCGCGAGCCCGGTTGGTAGGGCACCCCATTTAGAATGGGGCCCATGCCCAAAAAGAAGTCCCTCACTCTCCAACGTGTGCTTGTTCTCCTCTTGGCCTATATCATGCTTGCCGTCTGCGGTGGCGTGGCGGCCAGCGTGTTGTTTGTACCGGGTGTGGTCGGTGCCAATAAAGCCGCCAAAGCGGTGATTCCGTCGCTCAAGGTAGAAAACGTGGACTTCGATGTGACCAGTCTGCCTCAGAAGTCGACGATGTACGCGCGAGACGGTTCCACCGTTATCGCGACGTTCTACAACCAAAACCGTATCGTCGTGCCGCTGAAGAAGATTTCCAAAACCATGCAGCAGGCAGTGGTGGCGCGCGAGGACCGTCGATTCTGGACTCACGCCGGCGTCGACGTGCAAGGCGTGATGCGTGCGTTCGTGCAGACCTACCTCGTCAAAGGCTCCCAGCAGGGTGGTTCGTCGCTGACCCAGCAGTACGTCAAGAACGTGCTGCTCATGCAGGCGATCGAGGACGACGACCCGATCGCCCAGTACCATGCCACCGAAGACACCGTCGCCCGTAAGATTCGCGAGATGCTGATCTCCGTGCAGATGGAGAAGAAGTATTCCAAGGCCGAGATTCTGCAGGGCTATCTGAACATCGCCCAGTTCGGCAACAACCTGTATGGCGTGGAAACCGCAGCCCAGCGCTACTTCAGCGTGTCCGCCGCCGATTTGAACGTGGTGCAGTCCGCCACCATCGCGGCTATCACCAAGAACCCGAGCCAGTACGATCCGCTGGTCGAGGAGAACCAGAAGGAAAGCGAGAACCAGCGCAATATCGTGCTCAAGCTGATGCTGCAGGAGGGGTACATCACCCAGAAGCAGTACACCGAAGCCGTGGACACGCCGCTGAAGGACACGCTGAAGGTGCAGTCCGTGAACGTCGGCTGCCAGGACACCGGCGACTACGCATACTTCTGTGATTTCGTGGTGCATCGCATCCAGAACTCCGAAGAATTCGGCAAGACTCGTGCGGAGCGTAACAAGCTGCTGCAGGAGGGTGGCCTGAAGATCGTCACCACGTTGGATGTGGAAGCGAATTCCACGATGATGGAGACCGCGCGTAATACCATTCCACCGGACGATCCCAGCGGCATGGAAATAGCCATGGCCGCAGTCAAACCGGGAACCGGCGAGGTGCTGAGCTTTGGCCTGAATCGTTACTATGACGCCACTCCGGCAGCCGCGAACGATCCGACCAAGTCGGGCCAGAACTATGCCGTCGATCTGGTGGACGGCGGCGGCTCCGGTTGGACCATTGGTTCGACTTGGAAGCCGATCAACCTGATTGCGTGGATGGAGGCGGGTCATTCGATCAACGACAACCTACAGACCACCACGACGTACCCCACGACCGACTTCGCCTGCAACAACTACAAGGGCGGTGCCGATTCGTGGAACGTGTCGAACGCCATGGGCACCGGCACGGTGAACCCGGAAAGCCCGTTCCTCGGTCTGGTGCGATCGCACAACACCACCCAGGCCTCCATGGGCTCCATCCTCAAACTGTGCAAGGTGGCGGACACCGCGACCGAACTGGGATACCATGACGCCGCCACGGGTGAGACCATCGACAAAACCCAGGTGTATACACCATCCATGATGATCGGCTCGGTGAATGTGTCCCCGCTGACCATGGCGAGCATCTTCGCCGTATACGCCTCGAATGGTGTGCAATGCAACCCGATTGCCATCAGCAAGGTGACCGATAAGGACGGCAACGATCTCAAGGTTCCATCCGCGAACTGCCATCAGGCGGTGGATAAGGACATCATCCAAACACTCGCTTATACCCTGAACCAAGGTACGGTGCGGCCGGATGGTGCCGGTTGGCCATTCAGATTGGCTGACGGGCGTAAGTCGTTTGGTAAGACCGGTACCAGTGAGGATCTTGCGGTGTCCGGTGGATCGTTCATTCCTAATCAGATTGCGGCGTTCGCTGTGGTCGGCGATGCACAGAACCCGTACACCAACCGTATTTCCAACATTGCCATCAACGGCCGGTACAACAGCTATTGGGATGGTTCGACAATCGCAGGTCCGGCCGTTACCAACTTCTTCAATAGCTACATTTCCAAGAAGAAAATACCGATTGACAACGATTACGGCCAGCCCGTCTCGAAGTACACCACGACTGGCAAGTACCTGGGCATTGGCGGACGAACGTTCAGCGTGCCGCAGACCACTACGAATGGCAACAGCCAATCGCAGACGACCACCAATGGTCAATCCCAGTCGCAGTCTCAGTCGCAGAACACTGGGCAAAACAACACCCAAACCCAGGGCACCAATTCAGAGCGGTCGAATGATGGCCAGTGATTGGTGATTGGCGTTTGACATTTGGTGATTGCGGGCCGGCTGAGTCTACGTAACATAGTCGACTGCGATACCCAAATTACGTAGTTTGCGGGCGTTACCTGTTTCAGGTGACGCCCGTTTTACAATGCTTAATGACAACGCCAGCGCGTTCATCGAATATTCGCCATGAACGCGCATTGGAAAGGGGGAACGATGAGCAACGACGATCTGACGCATGAGAATTTTGATTTTCGTGGATTCGACGTGCCGGATCTCAAAGCGGTGACGCTGGCTTCGTCTTCGGACGGCGAACAGTCCAAGCAGCCGAAGACCAAGCACGAGGATGCATCGAGGAACCGTAGGCACGGTAAGAAGAAGTCAAAATCCGACGCACGGTCCAAGAAGCGGGCCGGCGCGGGCAAGACGAGCGAATCGTTCGATGATTATGAGGATTATGAGGAAAGGGAAGCTGTGAGCAAGGCAGATAAGAAAGCCAGCAAGGACCGTCCGGGACTGTTTGCGCCAATGACGCTGCGCGAAGTGACCGTGCGTAATCGTATTTGGTTGCCGCCGATGTGCACGTATTCGTCGTTCGCCTGCGATGGTAGGCCCACGCCGTTCCACTACCAGCATTACGTGTCTCGTGCGTTCGGCGGATTCGGCATGGTGATCGTCGAATCCACCGCCGTGGCTCCTGAAGGGCGTATCACGCCGTGCGATCTGGGCCTGTGGGAAGACGGGCAGATTGATGCTTGGCGCTGGATCGTGGACGGTATTCGCGAGGCGGGTGCGGTGCCTGCCATCCAGCTCAACCATGCGGGGCGTAAGGCTTCGACCGGTTGCTTCGCCGTTGGTTACGACGGTCAGAGTGTGCCGGAGGAGGCGGGCGGCTGGCCCACCATGGCACCGTCTGAAATCGCGTTCGGCGGGCTGCGTACGCCGCGCGCGCTGTCCGTGGATGAGATTCATGGTCTGGTCGGTGCGTTCGCCGCGGCGGCGGGCCGTGCGGTGGCCGCCGGCTTCCAGGCTATTCAGATTCATGCTGCGCATGGCTATCTGATTTCTCAGTTCCTTGACCCGCTGAGCAATGAGCGTGATGACGAATATGGTGGCGATTTGACCGGTCGCTCTCGTTTCCTGGTCGAGGTTGTGGATGCCGTGCGCGGGGCCGTCCCCGAGGGCGTGCCGGTTCTGGTGCGCATTTCGGCCACGGATTGGGCCGCTGGCGGTTGGGATTTGGATCAGACCATTGCACTATCCAAGGTGCTGAAGGAGCATGGCGTCGATGTGATGGACGTGTCCACTGGCGGCATCATGTCGGGAGTGTCGATTCCGGTCAAGCCGAACTATCAGGTGCCGTTCGCCGAGCAGGTCAAGTCCAAGGCCGATATTCCGGTGACCGCGGTGGGTCTTATCACCAAGCCGAAGCAGGCGGCCAAGATTTTGGCCCGTGGCGAAGCCGATGCCGTGGAAATTGGCCGCGCCGCATTGCGCGATCCGTACTGGCCGTTGCGTGCGGCCAACAAGCTGGGCATACCGTCCACAGAGGTCCCCTACGCCCCGCAATACGTGGCCGGTGCGTACTGAATCCTCATGGGGCGGTGACTTTCCCATGGGGCGGTAAAACCCTCATGGGGCGGTAACCCAAAACGGCGGTATTCTGCGGAATGTGAAATTTGGCTAACCGCCCCATGGGACAATCACCGCCCCATGAGGGTTTTACCGCCCCATGGGTAATAGGGCAATATGTGAGTTCACTCCACGTCCACGCCGACGGCGTCGGAGACGTGCTCGAATCCGTCGCGGCGCAGCAGCTGGGCCAGACCGCGCTTCAACACGGTGATCTGCTGCGGACCTCGGTACATCAGCGAGCTGATGAACATGACCAGGCTGGAGCCGGAACGAATCTTCGCATAGGCTTGCTCGGGGGTAAAGACGCCACCGATGCCGGCGATGGCGAACCGGTCGCCATACTCCTTATATACCTTGCGAATCAGCTCGGTGCTGGCGTTGGTGCACGGGCCGCCGGACAGGCCGCCCTCCCAATCGCGCGGAATCTCGAGGCCGGTGCGGTCCTTCTGCAGATTGGCGATGGACAGCCCCTGCACATTGTGCTCGGCCAGCACATCGAGCAGCTCCTTGTACTCGCCCCACGGCTTGTTCAACGGCATCTTGACCAGCGTGGGCTGCGGGCGGTCGATCTTGTCGAGCGCCGTAAACAGACGGTCGAGCGCTTCCGGAGTCGCGGTGAACGGTTCGCCGACGTGCGTGTTCGGGCAGGAGACGTTGACCTCCACCATCGCGGTGCGGCCGGCGGCGCGGCGCATCGAAATGCAGTAATCCTCAATGCCTTCGTCCAAATCGCCGCACTGGTCGTCGTTGGTGCGGGCGATCGACACAGACAGCTGCATCTGGCGGGCCTGAGTCCAAGCCTTCTCGGCGCGCTCGATGACCTTGTCCGAACCGATGTTGGCGAGGCCGACGTGCACCATCATCGAATCGTATTCAGGCAGACGGTGGAACCACGGCTTGGCGTTGCCCGGGCAGGGACGCGAGGTGGTGGAGCCTACGGTTTCAAAACCGAAGCCGGCATGGTCCAGCACCACGGGCATGTCGCAGTTCTTGTCGAGGCCGGCGGACAGGCCGAACGGGTTGGTGAAATCGACGCCCATCACATTCGTTTCCAGAATGGGGTCGGTGTAGTCGAGCATCAGCTGCTCGGCGAGCAGCAGCGGCGGGACGTTCTTGACGACGTGGCAGAACTCGATCATCTGATCGTGTGCCTCATCGGGGCGGTGGTTGAACACGAAGTTCGGTTTGATGATGTGCTTGTAGCCGAAGGTGAACAGATCGGTGGTGGCTTTGTTGACGGCGTCGTGCCAGAAGCTTTCAGAAACGTAAGTCATACCGCCTATTGTCTCACGCTTGGGCTGGTGCGGCTAGGCGATTCCTGCCTAGACGAATTGGGGAAGGGGCTACCGCGTGTCGAGGCGCACGCAGGCGTCGGCTCGGCAGAAGATACATGAATCGGGATGCACCAGGTATCAGGCGTGACTCGCCGCTGAGCAACGCGCTCGGGAGAGTCGTCGGTCGTGAGTCATCGCGCTAGTGGTCGCTGCGAGAATATCGGTTCGCACAATGTGCGATTTTGCGCGGTTTTGTGGAAATGAACACCTGAATTGCCCGGAATTTTCGAGAGATTGTCCCCAAAACGCTCAAGCCGGTTTGGTTTGTGAGCTTTTGTGTGCGATAATGTTCACATGATTTCGTCACAACGTCAGCACCTCATCTTGAGCAGGTTGCGCACGCGCGGGGCAGTGCGCATTACGGCGCTATCGAAGGAACTGGGTGTGTCAGCGATGACCATCCGCCGCGATATCGCCGAACTCGCCGACAAGGGACTGCTGAAGCGCGTCCATGGCGGCGCGGTGACTACCAGTACCTTGCTCAGCGAACCCCTGTTCTCTGTCAAGTCCCAGATGGATATCGGCCTGAAGGACGCCATCGCCCAGGAAGCCATCAAATATGTGGCTCCCGGCGATGTGATCGCCATCGGCGGCGGCACCACGGCCTATGTCTTCGCCCAGCATCTGCTCGAATCGCAGCAGTCCAGCGGCATCACCATCCTCACCAATTCGATTCCCGTGGCCGAACTGGTCCAGGCCCTCGAATCCAAGGACGTGGAGGTGATCGTCACCGGCGGCGTGATCACCCGATCGAACTCGCTTGTCGGTCCGATCGCGGACAAGGTCGTCGCCTCGCTGCGTGTCAACACCGTATTCCTCGGCACCCACTCGGTGTCGATTCCCCGTGGCTTCCTGATGCCGAATTCGCTGGAAGCCGCAACCGATATGGCGATGATGGACATCGCCGATCGTACCATAGTTTTGACCGATCACACCAAGTGGAGCTGCACATCGCTGTCGCTGTTTGCGCGCTTCGACCAGGTGGACACGGTCATTACTGACGACGGGCTCGATCCCGACTCCGCCGCCAAAACCAAGGATTTGGTAAAGGAACTCGTGCTGGCCCACCAGAGCGAGATCATTGAGGAAAGTGAGTAAACCCATGGCTGATTTCGCCAACTACACCCCCGGGGAGTATGCGAAGGAGCACATCCGCATCACGCCGACGACGCTTGCCGACGGTCGTGACTTCTTCTACCTGGACGACGACCCCGAGTTCGTCTCCGGTGCCAAGACCCGCGAGCTCAAGGACCCGCGCCCGCTGGACTACCGTTTCGCCCCGCACCTGGACGCCGACGGCAACGAAGTGCCGTACGCCGCCCCGCAGATGCGCCGCGACCCGCTGACCGGCGACTGGATCCCGATGGCCACCGCCCGTATGAACCGCCCGATCACCGCCGGCCCCGGCGCCACCGCCAAGGGCAACCCGCTGGCCGCCCGCAAGCCCGGTGACCCGTACCAGGACGGCGAAGTGCCGGACACCGACTACAACGTCGTCGTGTTCGAGAACCGCTTCCCCTCCATGGTGCGCGTGCCCGGCGTCTCCGAGGACGTGACCTACGTCGACGGCAACCCGCTGTGGGAGAAGAAGCTCGCCGCCGGCCGCTGCGAGGTCATCTGCTTCGACCCGAACGAGGACGGCCTGCCGGCCGATCTGCCGGTCTCTCGCCTGCGCACCGTGGTTGAGGCCTGGGCCTTCCGTACCGCCGAAATCTCCAAGATGGAAGGCATCGAGCAGATCTTCCCGTTCGAGAACCACGGCCAGGAAATCGGCGTCTCCCTCGCCCACCCGCACGGCCAGGTCTACTGCTACCCGTTCATCGCCCCGAAGATGGAGAAGGAACTCCAGCACACCGAGGCCTACCACGAGAAGACCGGCGGCAACCTGCTTAAGGACATCATGAACGCCGAGCTCGAAGCCGGCGAACGCATCGTGATGCGCAACCACAGCTGGGTCGCCTACGTGCCGGCCGCCGCCCGTTGGCCCCTCGAGGTCCACGTGGCTCCGGTGCGCGACGTGCTCACCCTCGACCAGCTCAACGACGAAGAACGCTGGGACCTCGCCTCCATGTACTCGCACCTCCTGAAGCGCGGCAACGCCTTCTTCGACAAGGGCGACGGCAAGGGCATGGACCTGCCATACATCGCCGCCTGGCACCAGGCCCCGATCCACGACGCCCGCCGCGAGAACTACCGCCTGAACCTGCAGTTCTTCTCCTTCCGCCGCGCCGCCAACAAGATCAAGTACCTCGCCGGCTCCGAATCCGGCATGGCCGCCTGGATCTCCGACACCACGCCGGAACTCATCGCCAAGCGCTTCCACGAGCTCGGCTCCATCGACATCGCCGACTGATAGAAAGAAAACATCAATGACTGCTGTTGAATTCATTGAGCCGCTGACCCATGTGGAAGGCGTCTCGCAAGCTACCAAGCTGTTCGTCGACACCTACGGCGCTGCGCCCGAGGGCGTGTGGGCTGCTCCGGGCCGTGTGAACCTGATCGGTGAGCACACCGATTACAACGCCGGCCTGTGCCTGCCGATCGCTCTGCCGCACCGCACTTTCATCGCCCTGAAGCCGCGCGAAGACACCAAGGTTCGCGTCGTCTCCGGCGTGGCTCCCGACAAGGTCGCCGAAGCTGATCTCGATGGCCTCAAGGCCCGTGGCGTGGACGGCTGGTCCGCCTACCCGACCGGTGTGGCCTGGGCGCTGCGTCAGGCTGGTTTCGACAAGGTCAAGGGCTTTGACGCCGCCTTCGTCTCCTGCGTGCCGCTGGGCTCCGGCCTGAGCTCCTCCGCCGCCATGACCTGCTCCACCGCTCTGGCTCTGGACGACGTGTACGGCCTTGGCTACGGCGATTCCGACGCCGGCCGTGTGACCCTCATCAACGCCGCCATCAAGTCCGAGAACGAGATGGCCGGTGCCTCCACCGGCGGTCTTGACCAGAACGCTTCCATGCGTTGCACCGCCGGCCATGCGCTGCTGCTTGACTGCCGCCCGGAGTTGACCCCGCTGGAGAACGTCTCCCAGCAGGAGTTCGACCTCGACAAGTACAACCTCGAGCTGCTTGTGGTCGATACCCAGGCTCCGCACCAGCTCAACGATGGCCAGTACGCTCAGCGTCGCGCCACCTGCGAGGAAGCCGCCAAGATTCTCGGTGTGGCCAACCTGCGCGTTACCGCCGACGGCATCTCCAAGGCCGATGACCAGTTCCAGGCCCTCAAGGAAACGCTTGACGCCCTGCCTGACGAGACCATGAAGAAGCGCGTGCGCCACGTCGTCACCGAAATCGAGCGCGTGCGTTCCTTCGTGCGTGCCTTCGCTCAGGGCGACATCAAGGCTGCGGGCCGTCTGTTCAACGCTTCCCACGATTCGCTGGCCGCCGACTACGAGGTCACCGTCCCCGAGCTGGACATCGCCGTGGACGTGGCCCGCAAGAACGGCGCCTACGGTGCGCGTATGACCGGCGGCGGCTTCGGCGGCTCCATCATCGCTCTGGTTGATAAGGGCCGTTCTCAGGAAGTCGCTCAGAAGATCGCCGACGAATTCGAAAATCAAGGCTTCCACGCACCGCGCGCCCTGGCCGCGTGCGCAGCGCCGAGCGCTTTGCGCGAGGCCTAGGACAACCCGGTGGGTTGTCCGGCGGATGCGGTCGAGGTCGAGCCAATAGGCGAGGCCGAGGTAATGCTGGGTCGGCCGTAGGTCGTCCGTAATTGCAGGACCGCGTGCGCAGCGCCGAGCGCTTTGCGCGAGGCCTGAGCCATTGCAAGCTCCCTCTGACGAGGGAGCTTCGTTTTATCCCGCACCACCACCATGCCCGCCGGCGAATCCGGCACCACTTATTCCCATAACCCCCATAACGCTCCTGAAACCAGGCATTTCGACCATCCGCATAAGGTGATGCTCGGCCTGTACATCGGCGCATTCCTCGGCATGCTGTCCGAGACATCCATGAACATCGCCCTGCCCGATTTGATGGACGAGTTCTCCGTATCCTCCGGTACCGCCCAGTGGATGGTCGTCGGCTGCATACTGGCCATTGGCGTGGTGATGACCGCGATCGGCGGCGCACTGTTCTTTACCATCGGCGTCAACTCGGGCGTTGTGCTGGTGTTCTCCTTCATGTTCAAGGGCGGCAAACGATACATGAATCGGTAATGAACATAATGGCGGGTGTCTTCCCTATACTTGGGTAGTCACCCGCTTTTTGTATACGACCAGGGAGAGCCATGAACAAGGCAATCATCACCGTCGTCGGTCAGGACACCGTCGGCATCATCGCGCGAGTCTGCACCTACCTGTCCCAGCACAACGTCAACGTGCTTGACATTTCCCAGACCATCATCGACGGTTACTTCAACATGATGATGATTGTCGACTACGCCAACGCGGACAAGGACTTCGGCGCGATGGTCGGCAACCTTGAGGACCTCGGCGACGACATCGGTGTGCGCATCCGCTGCCAGCGTGAGGAAATCTTCACCAAGATGCACCGTATTTGAGGCGGCCCGCTCAGCAGGCCGCCGCACGCGAGGAGGCGGAAAACCCGGTGGGCTTTCCGCTGACGGAGCCATCCTTATCCCTCTGATGAGGGTGACCGCCAAACTAGTCTTTAAATATCCTGTAAGGAACAAACCATGCTGAACATCATGGAGGTCCACGAGACCAATCAGATGATCGAGCAGGAGAAGCTCGACGTCCGCACCATCACCATGGGCATCTCGTTGCTCGACTGCGCCTCGGACGATGTCGACAAGACCTGCGACAACATCTACCGCAAGATCACTACCTATGCCAAGGACCTCGTTTCCACCGGCAAGGCCATCGAACGCGACTACGGCATCCCGATCGTCAACAAGCGCATCACCGTCACCCCGATCTCGCTGGTCGGTGCCAGCTCCTGCAAGACGAGCGAGGACTTCGTCAAGATCGCCCACGCGCTTGACAAGGCGGCCAAGGAGGTCGGCGTCGACCTGATCGGCGGCTACTCCGCACTCGTCTCCAAGTCCATGACCCCGGCCGAGGAGTTGCTCATCCGCTCCCTGCCGCAAGCCCTTTCCGAGACCGACATCGTCTGCTCGTCCGTGAACGTCGGCTCCACCAAGACCGGCATCGACATGAACGCGGTCGAACTGCTCGGCCACATCATCAAGGACGTTGCCGAGCGCACCGCCGACAACGACTCCTACGGCTGCGTCAAGTTCGTGGCCTTCTGCAACGTGCCTGACGACAACCCGTTCATGGCCGGCGGCTTCCACGGCGTCACCGAAGGCGACGCGGTCATCAACGTCGGCGTCTCCGGCCCCGGCGTGGTCTCCCGCGCGCTCGATGCGGCCAAGGGCAAGGACTTCGAATTCCTGTGCGAGACCATCAAGCGCACCGCGTTCAAGATCACGCGCGTGGGTCAGCTTGTGGCTCAGGAGGCTTCCCGCCGCCTCGGCATCCCGTTCGGCATCATCGACCTGTCGCTCGCCCCGACCCCGGCCGTGGGCGACTCCGTGGGTGAAGTGCTGGAGAAGATCGGCCTCGAGCAGGTCGGCGCTCCCGGCACCACAGCGGCGCTCGCCATGCTCAACGACCAGGTCAAGAAGGGCGGCATCATGGCGTCCTCCTACGTGGGCGGCTTGTCCGGCGCGTTCATCCCGGTCTCCGAAGACAAGAACATGATCGACGCGGCTTCTTCCGGTTGCCTGACCATCGAGAAGCTCGAAGCCATGACCTGCGTATGCTCGGTGGGCCTCGACATGATCGCCATCCCCGGCGACACCTCCGCCGCCACCATTTCCGGCATGATTGCCGACGAGGCCGCCATCGGTATGGTCAACCAGAAGACCACCGCCGTGCGCGTGATCCCCGTGGCGGGCAAGGGCGTCGGCGAAATGGCGAACTTCGGCGGCCTTATGGGCTACGCGCCCATCATGCCGGTCAACCAGACCAGCTGCGAGGCCTTCGTGACCCGTGGCGGCCGAATCCCTGCGCCGATTCACAGCTTCAAGAATTGATTCGGTAGGGTATCTGCTTTCAGAGAGGTACATTTGGCCCCTCGCGGAGAGCTATCTGCTTTCAAAGAGGTACCTATATGCGGAAACCCCGGGTATGAGCGTTGGAATATCAACACTCATACCCGGGGTTTCTCGATTGCGGTACCTCTTTGAAGGCAGATAGCATTCTGCAAACGCTCGAATGTACCTCTTTGAAGGCAGATACCAGCTCGAATTACCTTTCTGGAGGTCTATTCCCGTTTCGAGGGGCTGATTCCGACCTTTCTGGAGGTCTACTTCCGTTTCGAGGGGCTGGTATATATGAAGACCCCGAGTACAAGCATTGATATTTCAACGGCCATACTCGGGGTCTCGTCCTTTGACAGTCCCTTGAAGCGGCAGTAGACCTCCGGCGGATGCCAAATCCGCCCCTCGAAACGCAGGTAGCCTTATATTCAGCGTTCATCACTGCGCGAAGCTCAGTGTTTTCCGCTCTCGCGCCTGTCGGCGTTCGTTCGGCGTCGCTACTCGAAGGCCCACCGGGCCTTCTCCTCACGCTCCGCCCGCAAAATTGAGCTGGCGCCAGGCTTCGTAGATGGCGATGGATGCGCAGTTGGTGAGGTTCAGGGAACGCAGGGACGGGCGCATGGGCAGCCGCACTTGTTCGGCCACATGAGGGCCCTCCATGATGTCCATCGGGTCGGGGATGTCGCCGGGCTCGGGGCCGAACAGCAGGATGTCAGTCGGCTTGTATTCCACCTCGGTGTAGAGCTTGGTGGCGTGCGCGGTGAACGCGATGATGCGCGAATTGGGCATCGACTCCACCAGATTGTCGAAATTCGGGTGCAACACCACGTGGGCCATGTCATGGTAGTCGAGGCCCGCACGGCGCAGCTTGGTGTCGCGCAGGTTGAAGCCCAGCGGCTCCACCAGATGCAGAATCGTGCCGGTCACTGCGCACAGGCGGATGGCCGAACCGGTGTTGCCGGGAATACGCGGCGAGTAATAGCACAGGTGCGGCGTCACGGTTTCGGTGGCGGCGGCCTTCTCGGCGGAAAGCATCGCGTCCACCACGGAGATGGGGTTGCCGTGTGCGTCGGTCACCAGCTCGTCCGGCCCGTAATTCGACTTGCGATAGCCGTATTCGAACATTTTCTCGACTTTGGTTTCGGGATTGGCTGGATTCGGTGTGCTCTGGGGGTTGTGTTTTGCCTCGTTCGTCATAGCTGCTAAGAATAAGAACGATGAACGACACAGCAATTTCTTTGCGATTGGGAGCATGGTGGGAGGCCAATGCGCGTGACTTGCCATGGCGCTTCGGACGGGCCACGCCGTGGGGCGTGCTGGTATCCGAAGTCATGAGCCAGCAGACGCAGATGAGCCGTGTGGTGCCGTACTGGACCGACTGGATGGAACGTTGGCCCGACGCCCGCTCACTCGCCGAGGCCCCCAAGGCCGAGGTGATCACCGCATGGGGTCGGCTCGGCTATCCACGCCGTGCATTGCGCTTGCAGGAATGTGCCCGCGTGGTGGCCGAGCAGTACGCCGACAAACTGCCGCGTACGTATGACGAACTCACTGCATTGCCCGGCATCGGCGATTACACCGCCTCCGCGGTGCTGAGCTTTGCGTTCGGCGAACGAATCGCCGTGATCGATACCAACATCCGCCGCGTGCTGAGCCGTGTGTTCCTTGGCGTCGAATCGCGCGGGGGAGCGGCCAGCCCGGCCGAACGCGCGCTGGCGAACCGCATGCTGCCCAAAGACGAGATTCTCGGGCGCGATGCTGACGTCGCCGATAATGCCGGTAGCGCCGAACATACCGTGAACAGCACTATCCGTGGCGGCAAACGCTCCCGACTGCATCGTGGCGAACGCCCATCGGTCACATGGAACCAGTCGGTAATGGAACTGGGGGCGGTGATCTGCACGGCCAAATCGCCGTTATGCGACACCTGCCCGATTGCCGACGATTGCGCGTTCCTCAAGGCCGGCCGCCCCGGACTGGGGGAGCGTCGCACCCGCCCACGCCAACGATTCCAAGGCACGGATCGACAGGTGCGCGGTCTGGTGCTCGCCGCGCTGCGCGAGCTTCCCGCTGGAGTCACGTTGCCCAGGGAAGATGCCGACAAGCTTTGGAAGGACCAGATTCAGCTTGCCGCCTGCATCGCCAGCCTTGACGATGACGGCCTGATCGAGATTCTGGACGGCGGCCTGCGATTACCCAGCTGACATTGTGAAAATGGCGGGCTCCCCAAGCATGTATGGGTGTGGTGACCGTAGACTGGAAGGGTTATGGCAGTGCAGAGGAACACATCAGGCGCGAGAACGGCACGCGGAGCCGGCACCGGGGACAATGGGCCATCCGGCGGGCCCGCCCGAAACGACCGTTCCGGCAAGCCGCGCAAGCGCAGGATCAGCAAAAAGCAGCAGGCCATCTATCGTCGTCGGCGTATCGTGGCCGGCACGGTGTTGCTGCTGATAATCGCGCTGATTGTATTCTGCGTGTACAGCCTTGGCCGGGGTATCGGTGCCGTGAACACGATGATTCACCATGACGAGGTGTATGCGATTTCCCGCGACGCCACGCCGGCTCCGAAGAAAGTCAGCAACGTCAAGGATTGCTCGGCCAGTGATGTGACATTGCAGCTTTCCGCGGCCTCCCAATCCGTGCCGGTAGGAGGATCGCTTGATTTCACCGCGACCATCGTGCACGAGGGGTCAGGCAGCTGTTTGGTGGACGGGGCCGATTCCGGCCGTGTGCTCACCATTACTTCCGGTCAGGAAACGATTTACAAGTCCGATGTGTGTCCGGCGGATTCACGTCTGCTGCTGATGTCCAAGGGTGATAAGGACGTTCAGAAGGTCACGTGGAATACCAATGCGAACGCCACGCTCACCGAATGCACGGATGAGTCGGGTTGGGCCAAGGTCAATGCGGGAACGTACGTGGCGCAGTTGAGTTTGAAGGATCATCCGAAGGTGAAGAGCGATCCGGTGACGTTTACGGTGGGGTAGGACCTGCGGTCGGTGTTTGGACGCTGGGTCTCTCCCTCAGTCTCGCTCCGCTCGACAGCTCCCTCGTCAGCGGGAGCTAAAGATGTCCTCGCATATCAGTATTCTTTTGACTTTACATGAGGTGTGTCATATTGCGGGCATGCCGTCGACAATGAAGCGTCCGCATAGGCATATGGTGGCCATGCCGGCGCTCCCAGGGGAATTACCACATATTAGCGAGCGATAAGGAACGTCCATTGGCTACTGAGTCTACGACGAACACCACCACCATCATCGCACGCGCCGACCAGCATGACATTGATCTGCACAAGGCGTCGGATCGCGTGAACTTCGGTTCCATCAAGGAACCCATCGATGTGCCCTACCTGCTGGGCGTACAGACCGACAGCTTCGATTGGCTGATCGGTTCCGACCGCTGGAAGAAGCGTGTCGAAGAGGATGAGGCTAACGGCACCAACACCGTGGCCCACACCTCCGGTCTCGACGAGGTCTTCAACGAGATCTCCCCGATCGAGAACTTTGCACAGACCATGTCCCTGACCTTCTCGGACCCGTACTTCGAGGAGCCGCGCCACACCGTGCAGGAGTGCAAGGAGAAGGATTACACTTACTCCGCTCCGCTGTACGTGAACGCCGAATTCGAGAACGGCGACACCGGCGAGATCAAGTCCCAGACCGTGTTCATGGGCGACTTCCCGCTGCAGACCCCGCACGGCACCTTCATCATCGGCGGTACCGAGCGAGTCATCGTCTCCCAGCTCGTGCGTTCCCCGGGCGTCTACTTCGACCGCCAGCAGGACCGCACCTCCGATAAGGAAGTCTTCGGCGCGAAGATCATCCCGAGCCGCGGTGCATGGCTCGAGTTCGAGATCGACAAGAAGGACCAGCCGCAGGTGCGCGTGGACCGCAAGCGCAAGCAGTCCGCCATCGTGTTCCTCATGGCCATCGGCATGACCAAGTCCGAGATCGCCCAGGCCTTCAAGGACTACCCGCTGGTGCTCGACGCCCTGGAGAAGGAAACCCTCGAGACCCAGGACGAGGCCCTCGTCGACCTCTACCGCAAGATTCGTCCGGCCGACACCCCGACCCCCGAGGCCGGCAAGAACCTGCTGGACTCCTTCTACTTCAACACCAAGCGCTACGATCTGGCCCGCGTCGGCCGCTACAAGATCAACCGCAAGCTGGGTGTCGAGGCCGATTTCAACGACCGTTCCCTCCACCAGGAAGACATCATCGCCACGATCAAGTATCTGGTGGCCCTGCACGACGGTGCGGCGACCTTCCCGGGCAAGCGCAACGGCGAAGACGTTGACCTGCGCGTGGACGTCGACGATATCGATCACTTCGGCAACCGTCGTATCCGCCAAGTCGGCGAGCTGATCCAGAACCAGCTGCGTACCGGTCTGAGCCGTATGGAGCGCGTGGTGCGCGAGCGCATGACCACTCAGGACGCCGAGGCCATCACCCCGCAGTCCCTGATCAACATCCGCCCGGTGAACGCCACCATCAAGGAGTTCTTCGGCACTTCCCAGCTCTCCCAGTTCATGGATCAGAACAACCCACTGTCCGGTGTGACGAACAAGCGTCGTCTTTCCGCACTGGGCCCCGGCGGTCTGTCCCGCGACCGCGCCTCCATGGAAGTGCGCGACGTGCACCCGTCCCACTTCGGCCGTATGTGCCCGATCGAGTCTCCTGAAGGCCCGAACATCGGTCTGATCGGCTCCCTGGCGACCTTCGGCCGCGTCAACCCGTTCGGCTTCATCGAGACCCCGTACCGCAAGGTCGTCAACGGCCACGTGACCGACGAGGTCGAGTACATGACCGCTGACCGTGATCTCGACCACGTCATCGCCCAGGCCAACCAGGAACTTGACGAGAACGGCAACTTCGTCTCCAAGTCCGCCCTTGCCCGAGTCGGCGAGGAAGAGGCAGTCGATGTGCCGGTGAGCTCCGTGGATTACATGGATGTCTCCCCGCGTCAGATGGTCTCCCTCGGTGCCTCCCTGATTCCGTTCCTGGAGCATGATGAGGGCCACCGTGCACTGATGGGTACCAACATGCAGCGTCAGGCAGTGCCGCTGATCGAATCCGAGCGCCCACTGGTGGGCACCGGCTCCGAATGGCGCGCCGCCAACGATTCCGGCGACGTCATCAAGTCCGAGAAGGACGGTGTGGTCACCTACGTGTCCGCCGACCTGATTCGCGTGATGAACGACGACGGCACCACCAGCTCCTACAAGCTGGCCAAGTTCCAGCGTTCCAACCAGACCACCTGCTACAACCAGCGCCCGATCATCCATGATGGCGAGCGTGTGGAGGCCGGCTCGGTGCTGGCCGATGGTCCTGCCATCCAGAAGGGCGACCTGGCCCTGGGCAAGAACCTGCTCGTCGCCTTCATGCCGTGGAACGGCTACAACTACGAGGATGCTGTGATCATCTCCCAGCGCCTCGTGCAGGACGACACCCTCTCCTCCATCCACATCGAGGAGTACGAGATCGACGCCCGCGAAACCAAGCTGGGCGCCGAAGAGATCACCCGCGACCTGCCGAACGTCGGCGAGGACGCTGTGGCCAACCTTGACGAGCGCGGCATCATCCGCATCGGCGCCGAGGTCGAGGCCGGCGACATCCTGGTCGGTAAGGTCACCCCGAAGGGCGAGACCGAGCTGACCCCGGAGGAGCGCCTGCTGCGCGCCATCTTCGGCGAGAAGTCCCGCGAGGTGCGCGACACCTCCCTGCGCGTGCCTCACGGCGAGACCGGTACCGTCATCGGCGTCAAGGAGATCACCCGCGAGGATGCCGAGGAGGACGGCGACGAGCTGCCCAACGGCGTCAACCAGATGATCCGCGTCTACATCGCCCAGCACCGTAAGATCACGGTGGGCGACAAGCTCTCCGGCCGCCACGGCAACAAGGGCTGCATCTCCCGCATTCTGCCGGAAGAGGATATGCCGTTCCTTGCCGACGGTACTCCGGTCGACATCATGTTGAACCCGCTGGGTGTGCCTTCCCGAATGAACCTCGGTCAGGTGCTCGAACTGCACCTCGGCTGGATTGCCCACTCCGGTTGGGACATCTCTTTGGACCCGAATCTGGAAGCCGAGTGGAAGAAGCTGATTCCGTCCGGTGCCGAGAAGGCCGAGCCGAACACCCCGGTCGCCACCCCGGTGTTCGACGGTGTCAAGCCTGAAGTCCTGAAGGGTCTGCTGTCCACTACGCTGCCGAACCGCGACGGCGACCGTCTGGTCGGCCCCGACGGCAAGGCCACCCTGTTCGATGGCCGTACCGGTGAGCCGTACACCAAGCCGATTTCCGTTGGCTACATGTACATGCTGAAGCTGCACCACCTGGTCGACGACAAGATCCACGCCCGCTCCACCGGCCCGTACTCCATGATCACCCAGCAGCCGCTCGGTGGTAAGGCCCAGTTCGGTGGCCAGCGCTTCGGCGAGATGGAGGTGTGGGCCCTTGAGGCCTACGGTGCCGCCTACACGCTGCACGAGATGATGACCACCAAATCCGATGACGTTGACGGCCGCGTGCGCGTCTACGGTGCCATCGTCAAGGGCGATAACCTGCCGCCGGCAGGTATCCCTGAGTCGTTCAAGGTGCTCCTGAAGGAAATGCAGTCCCTGTCCCTGAACGTCGAAGTGCTCAACGCCGAAGGCGTGGCCATCGACATGAAGGACGAGGATGACGATCCGGCCAGCTCCGCTGACGACCTCGGCTTCAACATTGGCGCCCGCCCCGACGCGGCCGCCAAGGAAGACCAGAAGGCCGAAGAGCCCGAATACCAGTGATCCCTCGGGCTGCATGCGGTCAATACGCCGCGTGTAGCTCCGCCAACGTGAAATAAATAACGTACAGAGACCTTTCCGGTTTGCACTACCCCTCAGTCAGCCTTGGCTGACAGCTCCCCTGACAGGGGGAGCTTGGGAAGGTCTCAAGAACAGAAACGGATTAACAAGTGCTGGACGTCAACGCATTTGACAAGATTCGCATCGGCCTTGCCACCGCCGATGACATCCGTGGTTGGAGCCACGGTGAGGTCAAGAAGCCTGAAACCATCAACTACCGTACGCTGAAGCCTGAGAAGGACGGTCTGTTCGGCGAACAGATCTTCGGCCCGACCCGTGACTGGGAGTGCGCCTGCGGCAAGTACAAGCGCGTGCGTTTCAAGGGCATCGTCTGCGAGCGATGCGGTGTCGAAGTGACCCGCAGCCGCGTGCGCCGTGAGCGCATGGGCCATATCGAGCTTGCCGCCCCGGTGACGCACATCTGGTTCTTCAAGGGTGTGCCTTCCCGCCTCGGCTACCTGCTGAACGTCACCCCGAAGGATCTGGAGCGCGTGATCTACTTCGCCTCCTACATGGTCACCGAGGTGAACGAGGACGAGCGTCACAACGATCTGCCCGGCCTGCAGGACGAGTTCGATTCCGAGATCAAACGCCTTGAGCAGCGCCGTGACTCCGACATCGAAGCCCGCGCCAAGAAGGTCGAAGAGGATCTCGCCGCCCTTGAGGAGGCCGGTGAGGCCAAGGGCCCGGCCCGCACCAAGCTGCGTAACGGTGCCGAGCGCGATATGGCCGCCATCCGCACCCGTTACAATGACCAGATCGCCCGTGTGGACGCCGTCTTCGACAAGTTCAAGAAGCTCAAGCCCGGCGACATGGTCGACGACGTGGACCTGTGGCGCGAGATGCAGGACCGCTACGGCGATTACTTCGACGGCTGCATGGGCGCCGAAGCCATCAAGAAGCGCCTGCAGTCCCTCGACCTGGAGACCATCTCCAAGGAACTGCGCGAGGAGATCAAGGACGCTTCCGAACAGCGTAAGACCAAGGCCCTGAAGCGTCTCAAGGTCGTCAACGCCTTCCTGACCACCGGCAACAAGCCGGAGGCCATGGTGCTCGACGTGATCCCGGTCATCCCGCCGGACCTGCGCCCGATGGTCCAGCTCGACGGCGGCCGTTTCGCCACCTCCGACCTCAACGACCTGTATCGCCGTGTGATCAACCGTAACAACCGTCTGAAGCGACTGATCGAGCTCGGCGCCCCTGAAATCATGCTCAACAACGAGAAGCGCATGCTCCAGGAAGCCGTCGACTCCCTGTTCGACAACGGCCGTCGTGGTCGCCCGGTCACCGGTGCCTCCAACCGTCCGCTGAAGTCCCTGTCCGACATGCTCAAGGGTAAGCAGGGTCGTTTCCGTCAGAACCTGCTCGGTAAGCGAGTCGACTACTCCGGCCGTTCCGTGATCGTGGTCGGCCCGTCCCTGCGCATGCACCAGTGCGGTCTGCCGAAGCCGATGGCCCTCGAGCTGTTCAAGCCGTTCGTCATCAAGCGCCTCGTGGACCTGAACTACGCGCAGAACATGAAGTCCGCCAAGCGTCTCGTGGACCGCGGCGACGCCGAAGTGTGGGGCGTGCTCGAGGAGGTCATCTCCGAGCACCCCGTGCTGCTCAACCGTGCACCTACGCTGCACCGTCTGGGTATTCAGGCATTCGAGCCGATCCTGGTGGAAGGCAAGGCCATCCACCTGCCGCCGCTGGCCTGCGCCGCCTTCAACGCCGACTTCGATGGTGACCAGATGGCAGTCCACCTGCCCCTGTCCGCCGAGGCCCAGGCCGAGGCCCGCTCGCTGATGATGGCTTCCGACAACATCCTGAAGCCGGCTGACGGTCACACCGTGACCATGCCGTCCCAGGACATGATCCTCGGTCTGTACTACCTGTCCACCGTGCTGGAAGGCGCCAAGGGCCAGGGCCGCGTGTTCTCCTCGCTGGAAGAGGCCGAAATGGCCCTCGACCGCCACGAGATCGACATGCAGGCCAAGGTGCTCATCCGCCTGCCCGAGAGCTTCGTGCTGCCGAAGAACTGGGAGCCCGGCGAGGTCAAGGTGCTCGACCCGCGCGAAGGTGAGGACGAGGTCGTCAAGGAAGAGCGCTTCCACGACGGCACCGTGCTGTTCGCCACCTCCTACGGCCGCATCCTGTTCAACGAGACTCTGCCGACCGACTACCCGTTCGTCAACGAGCAGGTGGCCAAGGGCCGTCTGTCCAAGATCGTCGATGACATCGCCATGCGTTACTCCACCCAGCAGGTGGCCGCCACGCTGGATGCCCTGAAGGATCTTGGCTTCACCCGTGCACCGTGGTCCGGCGTGTCCTTCGCGTTCTCCGACGTGAACGAGCCGCCCGAGCGCGACGAGAAGATCGCCGAGTACGAGGCCAAGGCCGACAAGGTCAACGCCAACTACGAGATGGGTCTGTTGACCGAGGAAGCTCGTCGTCAGGAACTCATCGACCTGTGGACCGAGTGCACCGCCGAGGTGTCCAAGGAAGTCGAGGAGAAGTTCGACCCGACCTCCAACCTGGCCATCATCGTGCAGTCCGGTGCACGAGGCAACATGATGCAGATCAACCAGATCGCAGGTATGCGAGGCCTCGTGGCTAACCCGAAGGGTGAGATCATTCCTCGTCCTGTGAAGTCCAACTACCGCGACGGCCTGTCCGTGCTGGAGTACTTCATCTCCCAGCACGGTGCACGTAAGGGTCTGGCCGATACCGCACTGCGTACCGCAGAATCCGGTTACCTGACCCGTCGTCTGGTCGACGTCTCCCAGGACGTCATCGTGCGCGAAGAGGACTGCGGCACCAAGGCCGGTCTGCCCATCCGTGTCGCCGAGCGCGACAACGACGGCAACCTGGTGCTCGTCAAGGCCGCCGACGGTGGCCCGTACTCCCGTCTGCTCGCCGCCGACGTCATCGACCCGGCCGACGGACAGACCGTGCTGTACAAGCGCGATGACGCCCTGTCCATGGACGTGCTCAACGACCTCGTGGCCCACGGTGTCGAGGAAGTCAAGTGCCGTTCCGTGCTGACCTGCGAGTCCAAGCGTGGCGTGTGCGCCAAGTGCTACGGCTGGTCCCTGGCCACCAACAAGCTGGTCGATGTCGGCGAGACCGTCGGTATCGTCGCCGCCCAGTCCATCGGTGAGCCTGGTACCCAGCTGACGCTGCGTTCCTTCCACTCCGGTGGTGTGGCCGCGGCCTCCGATATCACCCAGGGTCTTCCCCGTGTCACCGAGCTTTTCGAGGCGCGTACCCCGAAGGGCGAGGCGCCGATCACCGAGTTCGCCGGCAGCATCAAGATCGTGGAGAACGATCGCGGTCGCCAGATCATCCTGACCCCGGACGCCGATTCCGGCGCGCCGAAGGAAGACGGCGTGATCAAGCCGATCACCTACCAGGTCTCCAAGCGCGTGCCGCTCAAGGTTGCCGACGGCGACCACATCAAGGTCGGCACCCAGCTGGTCGAAGGTTCCGTGGATCCCAAGAAGATCCTCACCATCCTCGGCAAGCGCGCCGCCCAGGTCAACATCGTGGAGGAGGTGCACACCGTGTACCGCTCCCAGGGCGTGGATATCCACGACAAGCACATCGAGGTCATCGTGCACCAGATGACCCGCCGCGTGACCATCATCGACTCCGGCGACACCGACCTGCTGCCGGGTGAGCTGGTGGACAATGCCCGCTTCCGCGAGATCAACCGCAACATCGTCAAGAACGGTGGCCGTCCGGCCGTCGGTCGTCCGGCGCTTATGGGCATCACCAAGGCGTCGCTGGCCACCGACTCCTGGCTGTCCGCCGCGTCCTTCCAGGAGACCACCCGCGTGCTCACCGAAGCCGCCCTCTCCGAGAAGGTCGACGACCTCAAGGGCCTCAAGGAGAACGTCATCATCGGTAAGCTCATCCCAGCCGGTACGGGCCTCGCCCGCTACCGCAACGCCGTGGTCGAGCCCGACAAGGCCATCCGCGACACCATCTACCCGAACTTCGGTCTGGGCGGCGATGGCGATCTCGGCGACGCGAGCTTCTCCGATGCCGACCTGTCTGACCTGAACTTCTCGAATCTCGAGTTCGGTGATCTGAAGCTCGGCGACGACTTCAACCCGGATGATTTCTACTCCGATCAGGGCGGTCAGCCTGACATCGAGGAGTAAGCGAGAGGGTCCTAGAAAGGACGTCCTTTCTAGGACTCAGATCTTGCGTTAATCGCAATAAGATGGCCCGGAACTATATCAGTTCCGGGCCATCCGTATATTTGCCATTGTGATTTTCCTGTTGAACAAGAGCGGGCAGCCGCTCGTTGCTTGATTACTCAGGCCTGTTTTTCGGAGAACTGGAAGAACTGGTCTCCGATACGCACCGTGGCAGGCGCGCTGAGCTTGAGCGGTGTGCCCTTGGTGACTTGTGTCTCCTGGCCATTGGTGATGATGTAGGTACCGTTCAACGAGCCGTAGTCCTCGATCCACAGCGCGCCATCGGTGTCGATGCTGATGGCGGCATGGTTGCGGGACGTGGTGCGGGTCGGGTCTTCGATACGCTCCGCCTTGGCACCCTGCGGCACATCCATGGAAGGCTTGCGGCCCAGCAACGTGCTCTTGTCGATCACAATGGTCTGGCCGGTGACATCGTTATGCAGCAGGTACGTCTTCTTCGGTGCCTTGGACGTGAACGAGGAGGAGAGCACGGTGCTGTCCCAATCCTCGATGTCGTTTTCGGCGGCGTGCGGTGTGGTGTCTGCCGGAGCGGTGGCAGCGGGCTCAGCGGCGGCGGCCGTGGCGGCAGGCTCTGCGGTAAAAGCGGTATTGGTTGCCGCTTCCGCGGTACTGGGCTGCCCGTAGTCGTTCTGCGGTTCGGCTGTGCCAACTGCGGAATCCGGGGTGCCTTCCACCGGATCGTCAGAATACCAACCCAGTTCAGGTGCTGGAGGGTAGGGAAGTTTGGCCATGATGATGCCGTCCTTTCACTGACGGGAAGCCAGAGCGGCGTTGATTGCCGGGTCGCCGAGCTGGCCCAGCCATTCGATCAGTGCCGGATAGGTGTTGGGATTACGTGCGATGCAGGCGCGTAGTTCAGGCGCGTACTGGGCAATCTGGGCGATTTGCATCTGGTCGGTGGTGGTCAGGGCCTGTTCGGCGGTGAAACCGTAAGGATTGGTGGCCACAGGCTCCTCGAATGCCGCCTGAGCCGCGGGCTGCTGAGCCTGTTTGGCGGCGGGCTGCTGGGCCGCCTGTGCCGTGGCTTTCTGATCCTGAACCGGGCCGCCGAATGCCTCGGCAGTGAACCCGTATTGCGCCAGGGTCTCGCGGGCGCGATCGTCACCGAACTCGGCGATCCAACGCTTCAAGCCGGGATAACAGCGCGGATTCACGGCGACATTGGCACCGAATTCCGGATTCTCGTAGGCGATTTTTGCCAACAGAATCGGATCCGCGTTCGGATCTTGTACGGCAGCGACCGCAGTATCATAATCAACCATGGGATTACCTCCTTATGTTCGCTCGGTTATGCCGAACGTATGGTCCGTAGTGTTTGTAGTGTTGCGTCTTCAATGGCGCCGATATCCTCACCTTCGTCCAGCCTGAATGCGCTGAACGCATGATGTTCGGGTTCGGTCAATGGCATATCGGCCACAATCACAGTGATATTGTCGGTTCCGCCCGCATCAAGAGCGGCCGCCACCAAGGCGTCCACGGCCTCCTGCGGACTGGAATGCGCCGCGGCGATGGCCGCGATCTGTTCGTCCGGCACCTCGCCATGCAATCCATCCGAACAGATGATGAAGCGGCCGGTCAGATCGGCGACATATACGTCGGGCATGATGCCATCCGGATCACCCAGACATTGTGTGATGATGTTGCGTGGAATGGTCGCCTCCGCCTCTTCCGGCAACATCTGCCCGGAATCGATGGCTTCCTGACGTTGGGAATGATCCCGCGTGATGCGGGTCAGCGAGGAGGCGTCCCACACGGGGATGATATCCGTGGCGGGGGCATCGGCATCCGGCAGCGGGCTGAGATGGTAGGTTCGGGAATCGCCGACATTGACCACATAGGTCTGGTCCGAGAAATCCGGGGAGTCGGCGTCGTCAAACGGAGCTGCGCTGTGGGCATTGATGGCATCTGCGTAAGGCTGGGGCAAAACCAGGCCGGAGCAGGTCGTACCGGCCACGCCGCCGAGACGGTCACCCAAATCGAGAATGTCGTGCTGAGCCTGTGCCAGGGTGTCGTCGATGTCATGGCGGGTGCGCGAGGGCATGGAAGCCAGCTGCGCGAAATGCTGGGCAGCCAACTGGCTTGCTTGCTCGCCGCCTTTGCCGCCGCCCATGCCGTCACAGACCATGAACACGCCTTGTTGCGCGAATCCGGTGTCTTGGTTGTTTTTGCGCCTAAGACCCACGTCACTGGTCATCGCGATACGGATGGAGCCTGTGGTCATGACGCCTTCCCCTTCTTATGCGCGCGCTTGACATGCGTCGTGTGCGGCTTTGCTGCGTGCCCATTTGACAGTATAGCCACGCTTTTCAGGGAAAGTCGTGTACGTATCCTCCTGAAACGCGGCAAAGAAGCGAGCATTGCCTTGCGCAATTGGTCGACTCCTGCCCAATATGTGGTGGCTTGGCCCGATTCAATGTCTTGCCCCGAGAACGTGGCGTAGTCGGCTTCCCGGCCAAGCTGGATCAAAGCCTGGTCATCTGTGCCGAGTTGACGGGCGATGGCACCGGCCTGATCTCGACGAGTGCCCTTGGCTGTGATGCCGCTTTGCTCGGCAAGCATGCGTATGGCATTCCAACCTGCTGCCACACGGGTTTTCGGACTGCCGTGTCGCCGCGCTCGTGCCAGCAGTATGGCCTTGAACATCAGAATCAGACCGCAGGCGATGAGTAGGGTCCACAATGGGCTGCCGTACAGGGCCACCTTGCGGGTCACTCGCCAGAACCGCACCCAGAACAGGTTGGTCGGCGAATCATCGGCGTCGGTACCGGCCAACGAACTCTGGCCTTTGGCCTGCGTCTGATCGCGCAGCGGGTCGGTCAACGGCACTGGTGGTTGCCGGACCAGTGTCTGCGGATTCGGCGGCGTCAGGTTCTGGTTTTCATCAGGCACCTTGGTCTCCTTGGGTGTCGGATAGAACGCCACCCATCCCAGGCCTTGCAATTTGATTTCCACCCAAGCGGTGACATCGTTGCCGGTGAATTCGATTTTGGTGCCATTGCCCGAGGTCTTCTCCGTGCGGGCATCGGTGATTTCGCCATCCTCGTTTTTCGGCAGGAATCCCAGGACCACACGGGAGGGCAGTCCCAGCTCACGAGCCATCAGTGCCATGGCGGAGGCATATTGCTCGGAGTCGCCCACCATGGCCGTGCCTGCCAGCAGCTTGTTGATACGGTAGTTGCCATGGCCGGCATCGGAGGGATAATCGCCTTCGAGTCCATGAGAGAACCATCCGGAGTCTTTCAATGTGTCGGCCAACGCCGTGGCTGCGGCACCGCCCGAGGACTGTCCGCCGGCAATGGACGTGGCCAGTTTGCTGGCCGAATCGGGAACATCCTGGGCTTCCGGTTGGGTGATGCGGGCCGCGGCCGCACTGCTGATCTGCTTATCGGTGGGCTTGCGGGCGATAATGCCGGATTCGGTATAGGTGAGGCTTTTACGCGTGCCGGCGGGAATAATGGCGGAATCGGTATCCGTGTTGTAGTAGAACGTGTCATTGCCGTTGTCGGCATCGTTGGCGAAGCTCACGCCAGTGGCCGCTCCCGCCAGCGGCAGCCAGGTGTCGGTCAGTCCCTGATCGACGGTGAAGGTCGCAGTGAAGGATTCGCCCTGCTCATCCGCCTTGATCGTGGTGCCCACGCGATGATAATTCGAGGAGTCCGTGGCTTCGGAAGAATCGGACAGGTTCCATACTGTGCCGTCGAATCGATCCATCACCGCAAGTTTGACTGGTGTTCCGGCCGGCAGATTATGGACGGTCAGCAACACGTCTTTTTTGTGGTCCTTGATATAGGATCGCATGCCGCTGAGCGGGCTGGTGTAATCGTAGGGGCTTAACGGCGGATCGTAGCGGTCACGCAGCACGAAACGGTCCTGCGGCACCAGCAACGTGCCTCCGAAAGCAAGGCCGGCAGCGAGCACGACGATGATCAGCGCAGATATCCAGCGCCCCCATTCCAGCAGTTCAAGACGCCAAGACAGCCAGATAATCAGCAGCAAGGCAAAGGCAATGCCGCAGATGGCACGTTGCCAGCCGCTGTCCGTACCCAGCAGAGCACATACGGCCACGGCCGCCGCAAGGGGCAGCACTCCCACCAGAGACAACCATGCGTTGGCATTAATGGCAAACACGCCGGTGAGGAACGTAAGCCACAGGCCGATGGTCCATACCGCCAGCAGCACGCCGTCTTGCGTGCCCAGAGGCGGATCGACGGAAATAATGTACTTGAACGAGCCAAACGTCATTTCCCAACCTGAACTCAAGGTCTTCAAGGTGGGAATCACGTAATGGGACGTGGTGGAACTCAGCGTTACCACCGGACCGATGATGAATTGGGCAAACGCCAGAAACACGATTTGCCACCACAGTCGCAACGCCGGCAACATGCCCGCCAGAGCGATGATCGCGCCCAGCAAGGTGGCCGGTACGGCGGCGATCGCCCAAGTGGCCACGCCGCCGTACACGTCGATGAGATTGGCTTGCGCCAGCAACATCATCGCCGCTATGAGTACGAGGCTGGTGATTCGTTTGCCCCACGGCTGGCGACTGAGGCCCATGCCGCGAAGCACATTGCCTCTGGTCATCCAGATAACCGAATGTGTGGAGTCGGCCCAGGAGCCGGTGGTGGTGGAGGTTCCGGTGTACGTGCCGGAGGAAGTGCCGGTGTATGTGCCGCTCGATCCGGCGTACGCAGCGGTATTGGTATTGGTGATACTGGACTGGTCGAAGGTCATGCGAGCACCCCCATGATCAGTGGGAGATCATCGAGTTCGCCGATGGTGGCCAATGTGAAGTTGGCGAATCTTCTGATGCCGCGATTGGCGCCGGCGCTGGCCTGCAATACCACGCAGCTGGCCGATCGGGGCAAGGCCAAGGTCATGCGCTTGATTTGCTCGATGTCTTTCAGCGATCCAACAGTGAAAAAATAGAACGAAGCATCAGGACTGTGCTTCAGCGTGCCCTCGGCGAGATTCGGATTGTCCTCACGATCAGGCTCTATGGCACTGGCGTTGTCGAGGAACTCCATGGCGTTGCGCGGCTGGCCGTGCGCGTTGCCCGCGTGACAGAACAGCGGGCGATCCTGCAGCAGGCATTTGACGCCGATGGAGGAGTGGATGGACACCGCCATCTCGAATTCCTCGCCGTTGACGTACTCATCCGGGTTCACGCTGATGGTCACCGAGGTGTCGGTGCGGCGCGTGGCTTCATATTGGCGAATCATCAACGTGCCGGTTTTCGCGGAGCTCAGCCAGTGGACGTTACGCACGTCGTCGCCCGGCTCGTATTCGCGCAATCCGTAGAAGTCGAGATCATCATCCACGATCTGGCCGGATGGTTGGCCTTCCAGATCGCGGGGCACGCCGGCATTCAGGGTATCGAGACGCACGGTACGAGGGTGGATGAATACGGTGATGCGGTCGGCCAGCTCCTTTTCGTGACGTATCAGGCCGAACGGGTCTCCCTTGCGGATGCGCAATGGTCCGATGGGCAGTATTGCGCGCGATACCGTACGGAACTCCACATCGGTTTGCTTGGATTGCCCGGGAGCCAGCATGGGGATGTTGAATCGTTCATGCGCATCGCCGATTGGCAGATATCCGCGTGCCGTGGTTGTCGGCGTTTTGCCGGTGTTGTCGATGCCGACGATAACGGATATGGTGTCTCCCACGGTCACGCGATGATCGGATACGGCGATGGACGCTTGGAAGCGTGTGTTGCCGAGGGAAAGCGCGATTGCCGCGAGCATCATCACCATCGCCACGATGCCGAATACGAGCAGCTCATACCAGCCCAGAGGCAGGAACGCAATAAGACATGCGATGCCTGCGCCCGTTACCGCCCAGCCCAAGGGCGAGACGTAGGATGCGAAGAACCGTCTGATGCGTCTTACCGCGCGCTTGAACATGCGTTCAGCGCGCCGGCGACGGCGTAATGCGGCGGATGTAGATGCCATGGTCGGATACCTTTCCAGGCCCTATCAGGAACCGATGGTGGGGGAGGGAACGTCTTCGAGCACCTGTGCGATCAGGCTTTCCGGAGTCGCGCCATCGAAGGTGGCTTCCGGAGTCAGCGTGATACGGTGTGCGAGCACGGCCACTGCAAGGTCCTTGACGTCATCCGGCACCACGTAGGCACGGCCATCGGCCGCGGCCCAGATACGGGCGCATCGGGTCAGCGCCAAAGCGCCACGCATGGAGGAACCGACTGTGATCTTCTCGTTGTGGCGGGTCGCCTCGACGAGCCTGACGATGTATTCACGAATCGCATCATCCACATAGATTTCAGAGGCCACCTGACGCAGCCGCATGACATCGTCACCGCTCAGCACCGGGGAAACGGTCTGCGCACGGTCGGTGATATCGACCTGCTTGAGGATATCGACGGACGCATCATGGCCCGGGTAGCCAATCGACGTCTTGATAAGGAAGCGGTCCATCTGCGCCTCAGGCAGCTTATAGGTACCGAGCTGCTCGATGGGGTTCTGGGTTGCGATCACGATGAACGGCTGCGGTACATCATGGGTGACGCCGTCAACGGTGACTTTCTGCTCTTCCATAACCTCCAGAAGTGCGGACTGCGTCTTCGGCGATGCACGGTTGATCTCATCGGCCAGCACGATGGAGGCGAAAATCGGCCCCTCGCGGAACTCGAATTCTCCGCGCTTCTGATCGTAGAAAGTCACACCCACCACATCCGAAGGCAGCAGATCGGGCGTGAACTGAATACGCTTGAAACCGGTGGAAATGGAGTTGGCCAAGCCTCGGGCCAACTGGGTCTTACCGGTGCCGGGGTTGTCTTCAAGCAGAATATGGCCACCGACCATCAGTGCGGTGACGCATTGCTTGATGGGAATGGTCTTGCCGATAACCACCTTGGAGACATTCTCGACCAGCGCATTGAAGGACTGCTGGAAATCCCGGACCTGAGCCGTGGGCTGGGGCAGTAGTCCGGAATTGATGCTGGCGGGCAGTGCCGATGCGGCTGCTTGCGCGGCTTTGCTCGACTGACGCTGCGGTTGGGATTGAGGCGTGCTGTCATCGCCCGCAGGAATGGAGGCGGCATCAGTAGTAGGAGACGGCTTTTCTGACGACGCTTGTGACGGCCGCTGCGGCAGGTTAGGCAACGCAACGGGTTGCTGTGCCGTCTCGGTGTTCGGGGTGGTGCCAGTGTGCGGTTCCGATGCCAGATGTGTGGCATCGGACAAGTGCGTGGCGTCGGATAGCTGCGTGCTGTCAGACAGACGGGTCGTGTCAGACAGCTGCGTCGCGTCGTCGATGTTCTCGCTCATGGATGTTCTCCTACTGCTTGTGAATGGTGGTTGACGATATTGGGGTATTACCGAAACCAAGAATCCAAGGGTTCTTGGCCAAAGTGGTGACATCGGTACCGGATTTGAGCGACTCGGTCCCCTCCGAGGAATCAGAGGGGCGTGTGCCCGCGACGCTGCTGCCGTCCGCCGTATTGTCGAGACCGGAGTATCCCGGCCCGCCGGTGACTTTGACGCTCCACGTGTAGTTGCCATCGGCGGCCACGGCCAAGTCGGTGACGTCCAATGGCTGGCCGGAGTTCCACGTGAACGGTTGGCCATTGATGATGATTTGTACGGTGGCCGGCTTGCCATAGACATCAACCGAACCGCCGGTGACGTTAATGACGTGAGCGTTGTCTGACCAGCGCAGCCCCTGCGGTTTGTTGATTACAGCCTTCTTCTCATAGGTGTAGGGAGCGCCATTGCGCGGGCCTCCGGTGGCGGCATCGCTGGTAGCGCCGTTGAACACCTGTTGCACCGATGCGGTGTTGCATCTGGCCCAAGGACTCATTCGGAAGTCGAGTGAGTTCCGGTTAGTAGCTGTACCGGAATCGATGCCATCGGCAGTCACGTTGTAGGACTGCGCATGCCCCTGCTTGGTCCAATGCACGGTGCATGTACTGCCGGATCCGGTGGTGTAGACGTCAGTGGGCGGCTGGACCTTGTACTGCGGGACAAAGCTGCTCTTGCCTGTGCCGGCGGAAGCATCGCGCTGCGGCACCACGGTGGCCGTTACGGTGATTTCCCGGGTGTTCAAATCGTTCTCATTGATATCGAACGTAGCGTCACCGTCACTGCAATCGATGGTGTCCTTGACGTCTCCTCCCAAGGAAATTCGCCGGCAGCCGGCATTGCGGTTGTTGCCGAGAGTGACTTTCGCCGTTACTGTGGTGTCGTTGTTCGACAACGCAATGTTCGGCGCATCCGGGTCTCCCCAGATCTTCTCTGACGGCGATGCTGCGGACTCGGCACTCCAATTGATTTTGTTATGGGCTTTGACGGTCGCCGTAATGGCGGTGCCATCGGAAATGTCGTTGTTGTTGAACGTAAACGACAGCTCGGTGGCCGTATTGCCGGTTTCCTTGGTCTGCGGAGCACCTGCACCGGTGACGGTCACTGAATAGTTGTCGACGGCGCTGAAATCACCGCTCGGCGCTTTCCACGTCACTTTGGCGGTTTTATTGCCACCTGTGACCGTAACATCGGTGGGAGCGGACGGCACCTTGTCCGGTGTGGCTTCGACGGCGGTGGACGGTTTGGACCAACCGACGTCATTTCGCGCGGCGACGGTGAAGGAATAGGTTTTGCCGTTCTTCAGACCCGTGACCTGGCATGAGGTGACGGCACCGCAATCCTTCTCTCCGGTGGCGGCACCGGTCCAACTGACCTTGTAGTTGGTGATCGGGCTGCCATTGGCGGCACCGGGCGTCCATGTGAGGCTGACCGCGCTGTCCTGCGGTTCCCCGGCTACGGGGGAGAGCAGTGGCGGCTCGGGCTTGTCGATCACGGACACGGTAATCGATGCGGTGACTTCACGATCCTTGGACTTGGTGCCGTCTTGCACGGTGACGAGCACGGTATTCGTGGAAGCACCCACATCGGATGCGACGGCGATGGTGACGTTTCCGGAGGCATCGCATCCGGCGATAGTGAGTTTGGCGGCGTCATCCGCCTTGCAGCTGATGACGGTCAGCGAGGAATCGGGGAACGGATTGTACGCGCCGGTAAGCACGTTCACGGCATCGCTGGCACCGGCCTTGATCTTCAGCGTCTTGTCGCCGACGCGTGCCAGCGGACGGGTGGAAGACACTACGCGCACGGTCACACCGGCATTCACGGTGCCCGCGCCGTATGCGATTTGCACGGGAATGGACGCGGTGGTGCCAGGAGCGGCATCCTTGGTGGCGGAAACCTGCAAGCTGCCGGAACGGGACAGGTTAGCGGTGATTCGCCCGGACGATGAGCTTCCGCCGGAATACGTGTATTGCTTCTCGTCGTCATACACGCCGGACGGTGCATGGGTGAGCGCCGTCAGATCAACGGTCTTGGGGTCCGCGCCCGCCTCGACATCAATAGTGGAGGACGAGAACGTGGGCGGCGGCACATCGCGGCCTATTACCGTGATCTGGAGAGTGATCACTGCGGAATTGATAATCTTGGTCTTATCCGATCCCTGCTTGCCATCCACAGCGGTAAAGGTAATGGAGGCGGGGCCTGCGTAGTCTTTTGCCGCAGTGAACTTCAGGGTCTTGTCGTTCACGTAGAAATCGGAGTTGGAAGCCTTGGTGGCGCTGACGGAATCAGCGCTTTCGATATACGGTTCCTTGCCGGCACCGACGCGAACATAGTCATTGATGTTGATTTCAATGGTCTCACGCGAATTGACCTTCAATTCCGGTGCCTTGGGACGCAACGTGGGCGGAAAGACACCATAGGCCGGTACCTGGATGAACGCGGTGGAGGTGATGTTGTATTTCGTATTGGTCACCGTGTAAGGCACGGCTCGCGCCTGTGACGTCAGGTCGACGGTGATGGTGGTCGAATGCTCACCGCCCTTGACGTGAGCGTGAGCGCTGGCGGAGGGATGCACGCCGACCTTGAGCTCATTGGCTGTGCCGGAAGGATTGGCGATCCACTGGGAAACATCCACATCCACGGACTTCTTATCGATGGTGGCGGCGGACGGCACACGATAGTCGTAGGCGGTAGGCGGCTCGATGGCGGCATTCGGATCCACGTTTACCGTGAGGGTGGCCGTATCGGACAAGCCGGCCTTGTCTTTGACCGTGTAGGCGATATAGGCGGTGGTGGCGCTGCCGGGCGTGGTGAAGGAGATCATGTTGTCTTTCACGCTCACCCCGTCGAGACCTTGGACCTCGACATGCTTGTCGACGGTCAGATTGGTGTTGTCGCCGGAGATGTCGTTCTGCGCGACCGGCACGGTTGCGGCCGTATTGGGCCTCAACGTGATTTCGTCATCCCTGGCGTATACGCCGGAGTCGGACGATCCTTGGAATACGCCCACGCGGATCTGCGCCTGTGCGCGCTGACCGGTCCAATCCTCCACGGCATAGGAGAAGGTGTCGGTGCCGGACGAATCCGGATACGCTTCATAGACCAAGTAGTCGGAACCGACTTCGGATATGCGGCCCAGCGTGGGTGCCTTGTTGCCCAGACCCAACAGCTGATCGTCGTCGCCATCCGTGTCTATGCCGGTCAGTGTGATGGGGATGCGGACCTTCTGTCCGGCGGCAACCTGCGCTTCGGCGTCATGCGGGGTTGGCGCGGCCTTGCTCGCTGCGTCGCTCTTATGCACGGTAATGGTGATATTGGCGGAAGCCACATTACCCAGATTGTCTTCAACCGTATAGGTGATGGGGAAGTTGCCGGTCTCGCTGGATGCTTGGTAGCGGACCGTGTCTCCAGAGACGAAGGCCAGACCCTTGAACGTCTCCTTGTCGTATTGCAGGTTGTTCTTGAGCTTGACCGTGGTGCCATCCGAGTAGGCCACATGGTCAAGCACATCCACGGACACGATGCCGCCGGTGCGCACCTGGGCATTGATATTGCTGGCCTTGGGCACTGAATTCGAGGTGGTCAGAGCCGGTGGCTGCAACACGATGGTGCCCTTGGCGGTTCCGGAGGCGTTGGCCACGGTGTAGGTAAGGGCGACGGGTTTCGTGGGCACCTGACGCGCGGTGATATACACGCGCTTATGGCTGACGAGACCAACCTTGATGCCGGAGTCGGCCGGTGCGCTCACCGTGGTGACGGACAGCACGCCGCCCATCGGATCGACGTCATTGGTGAGCGGCTCCACAATGGCGGTATTATCCGCGCCAAGCAGGGCGACATCGTTGGCGGCAACCGGTTTGGCGGCCTCGCCGGTGGCGGGCTGTACCTCGACGCGAGCCAATCCGGTGGCCGGAATCGAGCCTTGAGTAATGGTGTAGGGCACATAATAGGTGCCGGGATTGGTGGCCTTGAACGTCAACGACATATCCGCCGCATTGGTGGTCGTCGAAGCGCCGTTGGGCGTATCCACCTGAGTCAGCTGTGCCGGCTGCAAGGAAGTGCCATGCACGTAAGAGGACAGCTTGACGACGGTATCCGTGTTGGGAACGGTGGTTTTCGCTACCGGGTCGATGACCGCGGCCAAGGTGTTCGCGGGCTTGACCGAGAAATACACCATGCCGGTGCCGGTCGCCGTGCCGTCGGAGACGGTGACCTCGACGCCCACGCGTCCCGACGCCAGCGCGCCGGTGTTGAACGTAAGCTGGCCGTCGGCTCGGGTGGACACCTGCACCGGGTCGGTGTTCTGGGCCACAGCGGAGACCAGAGTGAGCGGGTCTCCATCCGGATCGTTGAAGCTGCTCAGCGCATTGGCGGTATAACTGGCTCCCTGCTCCACATCGATCTCGGGAGGAGTGTCGAACTGTACGGGAGCGTGGTTGCCTCCATCATTCAGGGTTACGGTCACCGTGGCGGAAGAGGTCTGGCCGCGGCCATCGGAAATATCGTAAGTAAAGGTAACGGTGCCTGCGGATGCGGCGGAGGCATCGAGTTGCAGATACCGGCCGTCGTAAATCGGCGAAATGGTGACGTCTTTGTTGTTTGGTGCGCCAACCTTGGTGATTTTCAGCACGGAACAATCGGTCTGCTCGTCATTGCGCAGCACGTCGAGAATCTGTTCCGAACCGGCTCGTGCGCCGATTTCATCATCCTCGGCTTTGATTTGGCCGGATTGTGCGGAACAGGTCTTGGAGAAGTCGTGGTGGTTGTTGGCCGAGTCGTTGTTCTGCTGTTCTTTCTCGGTCTGCTCGGCCTGTATTTTGTTCCACTGTATTTTGATGACTTTGGTGGAATCCTCAGGGTTCCACACATTGCCGTTAACCGTGTCGTTGAGCACCACAAGGCGATGGTTGGTGCGGAACACCAATTTGGAAGCAGTATTGACGGATTCGAGGGTTTGCGGCTTGACGCTGGTATCCGCGGGGGAGCAGGCGCGAATGTAGTTGCTGGCCTTCTGGCTCCAAGCCGAGTACACGCAGCCCTTGGACGATACCGGTCGTGCCGGATTCGCCTTGCCCCCGTTGGCTATGAAATTCGCCTTGGCATTGGATTTCAACGGGATAAGCGTAAGGCCTCTCGGTGATGCCGCGGCCACCCAATCGGACTGTACGTCATCGGTGGGAGGCTCCTGAAGGGTGAGGGTGCCGGTCGTGTCGACATCGACGCGGCCGCCCTTGAATATGACGGTTTTGCCGGTTGCGATTACCGGCGTGCTCCCGATGACGGTAAAGCTTTCAACGGTCTGCTGCTTGCCGTCGGTCAGCGATTCGAGGGTTTTGGCCTTGGCGCTGCTGGGATTGTCAAGACGCAGCACCATACCGTCGGATGGACGGTATCCGTAGACCTTGCCATCGTGGGTTACTACGATGCGCCCGCCCTCGCCCAGCTTCATTTTCGGATCGGAAGTGGTGGGAGTCACGGAATCAAGGTTTTCCGACAAGCCGGTCCACACATTGCCGGTCTTCTCGTTGATCAGGGCTACGGTATCCCCGCCGACCACAGTGGTGGTGTTGGCTTTGATGTCGGTCTTGACACCGGTGCTGACCGTGGATGCCTTGATGGTGGAGGCTTTGGTCGTTTCGGTCAGGATGGTGTCGCCATTATGCTGTGCGATGTCGAATCGTGGGGCGGAGGAGGAGACGCCGGCGTCGGCCTCCTTGTTCTTTACGTTGAATCGTGCGGCCTTCTGGTTCTTCAGCGAAGTGACCCATACGGTGCCATCGTCCAGTTGCACATGGCGGCGTGTGACGGTGCTCATGATCACCGCGCCGGCAACAAGTCCCAGAAGCAGCAGGAGCGTGATTGCGGGAACTGTCCACGTATGCCCTCCGGAGGGCATAAGACGGCGCAAAGCCGCGCTGATGCGTCGGCGACGACCGTATGACTGGGATGATGTGGCCATCTGAACTCCCTGAACCCTGGTTTCTCTGGTTGCTGGTGTAATGACAACGCTTTACGGTTCCAATACCTGCCGTTCCTGTTGCCCATTTGGTGAATTCGCCACTGCCGGGCGCTGCCTGATGCGATACGCAATGCCAAGGTGGCATGCCCGGCAGTGGCGAGCGGATCACTCTTGCGGCTTGGCCGCACAGGCGATGGCTGGGCTGACGGACATCTGGCGGTTCTTGCGCACAATGGACACCTGAATGCAGGTCTGCGAGCCTTCCTGCGCGTTGACGGTCACCGTGGGATCTGACGTTGTGACGGTTTGCGCGCTCTGGTCGGTATTGCTGCCCTGCACTATGGCCCACGCATAGGTATCACCGCTTTGCGGGTCTGGATTCGTCCAGGTGAACGTCACGGATGACCCATCCGCCGCATAGGTGCCGTTCAGATTCTCCGGGGAAGGAATCTGGGCGTTCGCGGTATCGGTGATCACGTCATCCTGATTATTGCGGTTGTTGTCATCGTCCTTGGTGCCGGGCGTCGTCACCTGTTTGGTATCTGATCCGGTGGCGCTGTCCATGCGGGGAACGACCACGAAGGCGAATATCAGTGCCGCCGCGGTGATCGCCGCAAGTATACCGACGGTAATGCCCACCGGTTTGACCCATCGCCGTGACGAACGGGTGGTCTGATCTCGCTGGTCCGTGGCCCGGCGCCGACGCTCGATGTCTTTGGGGTAGGCCGGCATCCCTTCCACGGTAACGGGAGTGGCATGCCCGAAATATGCGAATTGCGCACGCTGCATGGCACGTGCGAACTCCAACGCGGAGTAGTACCGCTGGTCGGGGTCCTTGTTCAGGGCCCGGCGCAGCACCGCTTCCACATCGGCCGGCACATCGGGGCGGTTGAGGCGAGGCAATGGCTGGTTGACGATCAGCGAAATCAGTTCCGATTGCGAACGCGGATGATATTCGTGCTGGAATGGCGAGCAGCCGACGAACATGGCGTACAGGGTGGCCGCCAGTGAATAGATGTCGGCGGCTTCCGAACCATTGGTCAGATGCTGAAGCACTTCAGGCGGTGCCCACGGCGGCGAGAATCCGGTTTCGGTACGGTCATACACATCGGTGGAGATACCGAAATCACCCAGAACAGGCAAGCCCTTCGAGGTGATGAGAATGTTGCTGGGCTTGATGTCGTGATGGATGATATTGCTGCGATGCGCGGTGAACAGCGCGCTTGACAGCTTGATGCCGAGGTCGAGTACCTGCTCGCAGGTCATGGACCGGGCCTTCATGATGCTGTTGTAGGTGCCGCCCGGCGCATATTCGATGACGATGTAGCCATGGCCATCGGAGGTGACGCCGGCACCATATACCGGCAGAATGTACGGGTGGGATGACAGCTTGGCCATGAAGTTGGCCTCGCGGTTGAACAGGGCAGCGGCCCGTGGGTCAAGGGTTTTGGCGCTGACCTTTACCGCCACCGGGCGTGCGGGCATACGCTGGTTATATAGGTACACCGTGGCGGTGGCACCGCTTCCCAACATCTGGACGAAATCATATCCGGGCAGTTTCGGCGGCCTCATCGGAATATTGGCCATCTGTTCCCTCCCTCCTTGGAAAATGCGCTCTCCCTGCGTTCGTTCTACAGGATACCGTCAAGGGTACGATTCTTCGTCGGGTTCGGTAAAATTTTTCCCTCTGTGACGGTCGGGTTTAGGCTGGAGCCATGATGACGAGACTTGAACCTGGAACAGTGCTGGACGGCATCGACCGTGATGGAGCGGCGAGGCTGATTGTCGGCACGCCTGGAAGCGGCAAAACCGAATTCGCCTTATCGGTGTTGATGGCGGGGCTGCGCCGCTACGGTGGCACGCAGGCGGTGATGGCCGTATCCGGCCGTGTGGCCGCCGACGTATTGGGCAATCGGGTGATTCGTGAGCTCGGGTTTTCCGTGCAGGCCAGGCCGGTCACCACGCTGGGTGCCGTGGCATTCCGGGCCATATCAGCTTCGCGCGAGGGAACTGGATTGCCGTCGCCTCGATTGTTGAACGGTGCGGAACAGGATGCTTTGCTGCGTCAAGTCATGGCCGTGCATCTGCGCCATGCCGTAGCGGGAGATGATTGCGGCACCTGTGATTTGCTACGCGTCTACTTTGCCCAGGATGACTGGGCGAAACTCATACGCGATGCCGGTGCCGGCGAGATGCCCGGCTCGGCCGCTTCCGCACAATCAAGCCTCTCGCAACAAGGGTCGGATTCGCTGTCTCCGACGTCGGCAGGCGGCTCGACCAGCGCGGATAGGTTCACTCGCGGTATTTCAGATGCGTTTATCAGCCAGTTGCGCGATATGCTGGCCCGATTGGACGAGCTCGGTGTAGGCGTTCACGAAGAGCCACGTCTCTTGGACGCCGTGACGGAGGACGCGCGATTGTCGGTGCAATGGCGTTTGGCTTTCGCGTTGCGCCGTGAATATATTGCAGCCCAAAGCGCGGCATATCCGGGGCAATACCGTTTGGATGCCTCGTATTTGCTGGTGGCAGGAGCTCGTGTGGTGCATGAGGCATTCGCCGCCGATCACGCGGATGATTCCGACCGGCCTATGCGTATGGAGGCGTTGGGCTTGCCCCGGCTGCTGGTTGTGGATGATGTTCAAGACACCACGCTGGCCGGCATGCGCTTCTTGGAGGAGTTGGGGAATGCCGGCGTCAAGTTGGTGCTGGTCGGCAACCCGGATGAATCGGTGCAGACCTTCCGTGGATCGTATCCGGAATATCTGATGCGCCGTGCCGTGGAAGGGTGGCTGAAAGCCAAGGAAGAACAGCTGGTTGGCGGCAGTACCGGCGCTGATCAGTCGCACATGACGATGGCTGATGTGATCGCGTCTCGTATTTCGCTGTCGATTCCCTCGCCGGAAGACGAGCCGCTGCCTCCGGCCGAGCGTCCCGGCAAGCTGACCGCCATGCTGGGCGGAGTCGATGCAGCGAATTATCAGTCGGACGGCACGGTGACCGCCGGCCTGTACCGATCCTCACGTGAGGAGCTGGATGATGTGGTCTGGCGCATCAAGCGGGCGCATCTCGACCGGCATATTCGGTGGAACGACATGGCGGTCATCACCCACGACAATGCCGCCGTGCGGCTGTTCGGCGAACGACTGCGCCGAGATGGCGTGCCGGTGCGGTATTCGTCGGTCACCCGTCCTTTGAAGGACGAGACTTTCGTGCAGGGATTGTTCGCGCTTGTGGAGCTTGCCCGATTGCGTGCCGAGGGAATGGCGGAATGCCAGATGACGTTGGCTTCCTGCGCGGCATATGTAAGGACTAGAGTGGCCACGTTGATGGACGGCCCGTTGGTGAGTGCCGGGGCCAGACCCGGTCAGGGGCGTCCCGCAAGGCTTGCGCCGATCGAATCGGCCATGGGGTCGTTGGAGTCGCTGGCGCATCTCGCCACGGATGATGCCATGCTGACCTCTCTGACGACGGCATGGGAGACATTGCGTGAAACATACCATGAAACACGGCGTGAAACAGGTCGTGAAACATCCTCATCAGTGGTTCCGTCGCCAGTGTCTGTCGAAATACTCGGTGAACCGTCCGACGATGACTTGGCCTTTGGCGTTGACGCGCTGTACGTGATGCTTGCCGTTGATGATGCCGCCGCGCCGGCGCAGGCTGCGCTCGCATCCATCCATGCGGTGCTTGGCAACGACCCTCAGGCCCGCGCTTTTGCGAACCTGTGGCATCTGGTGGGCAGCGTTGCTTCCGGCTTGGAGCGGCTGCCGGCAAGCCAGCGCGTACAGCCGCGTTATGCACTGTCTGTTGCCTGGAACGCCACCGGTCTGGCACCGGTCTGGCAGCGTGCGGCATTATTCAACACGGCAGAGGGGCGCACGGCCAATGACCGGCTGGACGCGGCAATGCGCCTGTTCCAGTTCGCCGATGATTCCACCGCCAGCCGAGACATCACGTCATTCATGGCACAGGTTCGGGGCATGGAAGTGCAGGCCGATTCCTTGGCCCACATAGGGCCGGTGGAAGACGCTGTGACATTGACCACGCCGGCAGGCGCGGCCGGACGCCACTGGGGATATGCGTGGATACCGGTGGTCCAGCAAGACGTGTGGCCGAACCTCGCCGGGCGCAACACCATGTTCGGTGGTGAAGACCTTGCCGAGCTCGTGCTGAGGGGAGCGCTTGAAGAAAGTGACAAAACCGGTCATGATCCGCGGTTCGCGGCTGTGCTGTCGGGCGAGAAGAAGGGTTTCCTGGTCGCGCTGACCCGTGCGCGGCGAATCATGATCAGCGCGGTATGGAACGACAGCATGAGCCCCTCGGACTTTCTTTTCGGGTATCTGCCGGAATACTATCCGCGCAACCGGCAACAGGCGCCTTTCACCACAGTGGGGGCGCATACAGGATCCGCCGAATATGATCTGGCCGGATTGGACGCCGACCCACGTGGGTTGGTCAGCGCCGCCCGCGCGGTTCTGGCCACTGCTCAACCGCAGCAGGCTGCCGCAAAGGACGCCGCGGTTGCGTTGACACTCCTGTCGGAGCATGGTGTGCGCGCCGCAAATCCGCAGAGCTGGGCGTTCGTGGAATCGCCGGCCCAATCGGATAGCGCGTCATCTGGCGGTGCGTCATCTGGCGGTGCCTCATCCGACAGCGCCTCATCTGACAGTGCCTCATCCGACAGCGCGTCATCTGGCGGTGTACAGTCTGACGGTATCCAAACAGGGAAGGGCAAGACGGATGCGCAGGCCGCACCCATGGTCACCCTGTCTCCATCGGCGGTCGACAGCCTATGGGCGTGCCCGGTGTGCTGGATGCTGGAGAACCGGTTCGCCGGTCCTCGCCCCAGCTCCGTGGCCACCAGCTTCGGAACCCTCATCCATGCGGTTGCACAGCAAGGCAGCGAGGAAGGGCTGGACCATCTTTCCCACAATGCCCAGACGTTGGCCACACTGGGCTTGGACTCCACGGCCGGCACGCAACGCCGCATCGAGGCTGTCACGGCACGGCTTAATGCCATCTATCAGAGCAAACGCCCCGATCCGAATGCCATAGCCGACACCCGGAACCGCTATGAGGCCACCCGTAAGGACGAGTCCGCGGCAGATGCCCTGCGCAACATCGCCGATTACTTTGTGCGCAGCGACGCCGATCCGGAAACGTATCTTGGCAAGAACTCCAGCAACTTCAGCATTGGAGCATTGGCCGGTGCCGAATGCGAACGGGAGTTTGCCGCACGATTCGATGTGCGTGACATACTCGACGCATACAATGCCGTGCCCGGCATGCACCCGATTGATCGGAATACGCTGGTCCGTCTGATGGGAGCACTGGTCGGAGGATGGCCGGAAGGCATGGACGAGCATCTGACCGTGAGACTGTCCGGGCGCATCGACCGTATGGAAACCCGCGTACTCGCAGACGGCGGCGAATGCATTCGCCTCATTGACTACAAAACAGGCAGAACGCCCACGGTCAAACAGATTTTCAATGATTTGCAGCTCGTATGCTATCAGCTTGGCCTCGTGTTCCCCGAAGACGGGCCGCGCGGTGCCAAGGCACTTGCCGCAATGCCGCATATCAGCCAAAGCGCGCTGTTCCATGTCGGGCAGAATACGGCACCAGCCAGAAGCTATGCTCCGGAAGGTGCCTTCCAGCCGCCGCTGTTCACTGATGGTTCGTTGAATGCCGAACCGTTCACGCCACGATACTGGTATAAAGACCCCAACCGTTTCTTCGACATACCCGCCATAGATCCGGCTACTCCTCCCGAAGGTGTGAGTGCCGAAGCGTGGGCGCAATTTGCCGCGCTCGCCGGTACGCAGACGTTATGGTCGCTGACCATGATCGCCCGCGTATTCTATGCCGCGGCGGCCAGCAGATCAGCCATCATCGAGGCCCATCCGCAAGACACCCATATCGGATTCTGCCGTATGAAGAACGTCTGCCCTGCCTGTGCGGGCCAGATCGACACGATTTTCGAAACGAGGCAAGCATGAGCACGTTCACTCCCAGTGCGGAACAGGCCGCCATCATCGATGCGCCAGTCAATGCTGACGTACTGGTGGTTGCCGGTGCCGGTTCCGGCAAAACCTTTACGATGACCCAACGCATCATCGCGCTTATCAATCGAGGTGTGGCACCTGAACGCATCCTTGGCCTGACCTTCACACGCAAGGCCGCAGGCGAACTGCTGGAACGCGTCTCCGCCGCAGTGGCCGGTGATATGGCGGGCTCTACGACCGCCACGGTGCCCGATCGGGCATTCCTCAAGCCGGCCATTTTCACGTATGATGCCTTCTTCCAGACCATCGTACGCCAATATGGACTGCTTGTCGGATTCGATCAGAACACGCAACCATTGAGCGCAGCCGGAGCGCTTCAACTGGCCACCGAAGTCATCGACAGTCACATGGATCTGGCGTTCAGTGAGGATTTTGGCGCCTTCTCCAGTTTGGCGAACCGTGTTCTGGCGTTGTCGGATGCCATTGGCAGTGCCATGATCGGTGCCGGCTGCACCAGCTTCGATGATGCGATCAATCGAGTACGGCAATGGGATTCGGCATTCATCAATCGATTGCAGCAAGCCGTCGCAGACGAACCCATGCCCGAGGACGAGCCGAAAATCCCCAAGATCAAACGACTGAAGAAAGATACCGACGCCAGCTGGCAAGCCAAGCTCGATGACCGTGCCGAACATCTGCACGCCCGCTGCGCCTATCATTGCGGTGCGCTGCTGGAGACCACACGCAAACGCGATATTCTGCTCCAGCTGGTGGAGGCCTATGCCCAAGCCAAGCGGGAACGCAATATGGCCGAATTCTCCGACTTCACCATTGCCGCGTATCAGCTTATCGAGCGCTTCCCCTCCATCGGAGAGCGCACGCGCCGCAGGTACAGCCATGTGCTGCTCGACGAATATCAGGACACCTCCACCACGCAGGCCGCTCTGCTGGCAGCACTGTTCCATGTGGATGCGTCACGGAGGTCCGCCGTCAACGCGGTGGGTGATCCGTTCCAGTCGATTTACGCATGGCGTGGTGCCAGCCCTGGTGCATTCCGTATGTTCCAGCAAGATTTCCACCTGCCTGCCGGATACAAGCCATTCCCGTTGTCCGTCACCAGGCGCAACAGCCGTATAGTGCTCGAAGCCGCCAATAATCTCACGCTGCCGTTGCGCTCCAATCCGTCGCGTCCCTCCAGCTCATTGATGCGTGAGGTCGATGTCTCATCGCTCGACCCCATGCCTGATGCCCCCGAAGGAACATTGGGAGTACTGGGCTTCGCCACGGCCGGGCAGGAGATCGACGCCGTAGTGCGTTTCTGCAAGACGGCCATCGCACGGCACCGTTCCGCAGCCGAACAACAGGAACAGATGCCGGGCGAACAGAAAGCGCCGGTCGCCGTGCTGTTTCGGTCCAAATCACATATGCCCGAATATCAGGCGGCATTGGAACAGGCCGGATTGACCACATTCGTGGTCGGCTATTCCGCGCTGCTGGAACGTCCGGAAATCCGCGATCTGATGGCGTTGCTGCACGTGGCCGCCGACCACACCGATACGGGATCGCTGATGCGCTTGCTGGCCACGCCACGATTCACCATGTCCGCAGCGGATTTGACCATGTTGGCCCGTTTTGCTGAAGAACAGAACATGGAACAACGCTTCCAAGCATTGGTGCAGGCCGGCCTTGCCCAACCGGATACACCAGCGAATGAATGGGCGGCTGTGGTGCGTGAGTACCGCGATCAGGTGGCCAATGCGGTATTCCTGCCAGACGTATTGCTACGCGGCGACCTGGTAAAACTGCTTGAACGGTTGAGCGCACACGGGCGCAACGCCATAACCCGGGCCGCGGTGATGCTCCGTCAGGTGCATGATGCCGTCGGGCGGCCACTGGGCGACGTGATTCGCGCCGGCATAGAAGCGTTGGATCTTGACATCGACACCGTATTGGCCGGTGTGCTGCATAATCCGCAGCACCGCGCCAATCCCGCTTTGGCGCATATGCCTATGGATGCGATTGTGGATTTGGTGGATACGTACACGCAAGAGATTGCCGCTGAGCAAACTCCCTCGTTGCATGGGTTCATCACATGGGTGGATCATCTGGCTTCGGTGGAGGATGAAGCCGCCAGTCTCCCCGACGCTCCGGTGGATGTGGAACTGATGACCGTACACCAGTCCAAAGGGTTGGAATGGGATGCCGTTGCGGTAGTGGGGCTTACCGCCGGCGGATTCCCCAGCAATCAGGGCGACCATCTCAAGATCGTGCTGGACGAACACCATACGGGAGGCACCGAGCAAGGTCACTGGACCGCACCCGAATATCATGAGACCGCCGACTCCTGGCTCACCAACCCCACCGCCGTGCCCGTGCCTATGCGCGCCGATGCCGGCATTTTGCCGCGATTCCCCCATGATGCCGATGTGGAAGCCGACCCCATCGCATCGTTGGCGGCTTTGGATGATGTGGAGCTTATCGATGATGAAGTGTTCGGCTCCATGCGTGAATTCGGCGATGGCGTGGAAGAAGTGGATGCATCCGGCTGGTATTTGACGCAGGCGGAGGAATATGGGCGTCGGCTGCATGCCGACGAACGTCGATTGATGTATGTGGCGCTTACCCGTGCGCGGGAAGATGTCCTGATGACCTATTGCGCCTATACGGGCGAATCCGGGCGGGACCCGTCAGTGGTGCCCAAAGGCTCTCGCGCCGCTCAGCCATCCAATTTCTGGCTTGAAGTGCATGACGCGCTCCAAGCCCGTGAACATGCGATATCGGCTCAGGACTGTGTGGAACGGCTGCAAGCCGCCAATGCCGGGAAGCCCATGCTGATCTCGGCGCAAGGCGAAGCGATTGCCCCTCCCGAAGGGTTCTTTATCGGAGAGCATGCCGCGGCATACAGTGACGCCGTGGTGGGGGAGGCGTGGCAAACGCCGATTACGCAGACGAATGCCGCCGCCGAATTGCCGTGGCCGGCTACCCTCAGCGACGCGGTGCATGAACAGCTGTCACGCGGCATCGATGTCATCGCCGCAGATTCCTCGTCACTTGAGCAGCACCAAGACGCCGGCCCACTCCTGCAACGGGCACAATTGCTGGTGGACGACGCCGATTTGATGGCCGATGCCGCCAGCGGCCAGTCGCTTGATGAGGCAGTCAAAGCCAAGGCGCAACGCGTTCTGGCCGCCGGACGCCAGAACGTGACAAGCCTGCAAGCCCGCGTAGGTGGCATGGACGAACGGGAGGAGCGCCTCTACTGGCGTAGCATTATCCGCCCGATTCCACGAATATCGTCTCCGGCGGCCGAAGCCGGCACGCAGTTCCATGCGTGGGCCGAGCAATTCATCAATGCCGGTAAACCGGATGAAGCGGTACTGGCATATGAAGCCGAACCAAGCATGCCGCATACAGGTCAGGATGCGGGATTCGTTTCCCGGGAAGCCATGTTGGCCGATTTGGCCGAACGGGAGCGGCAATGCCGCAAGCCATCCACACGGCAGCCCGCTGTCCCACAGCCCACGGCTCAACAATCCGTATCCGCCACTTCCATAAGCAGTGACAATGCCACCGAGTCCAAGCTGGTGGCGTGGCAGCGCAGACTGGCCGAATCATCGTGGGCCAAGCGCATCCCGGCGTGGACGGAGCGTGCCATCGTCGTGGACGTGCCGGGCGTGGGCCTGGTCAATGGCAAACTCGATGCAGTATTCATCGGTGGACTTGACCCGTCCAGCACCACCGCACGCTTTACCGTGGTCGACTGGAAAACCGGTCGTCGGCCCACCAAGCCAGACGACATCACCCGCAAACTTGCCCAGCTCGACATGTACCGACTGCTGCTGGCAGCGGTCGAAGGTGTGGAATTGGACAGTATCGACGCCACTCTCTACTATGTCAGTGAGCCCGACGAGGGCTTGCGCGAGCTTCACGCCCGCGCGAAAACCAAACAGGAAATCCTTACCGAGTTGAGCTCCGGCATTCCCGAACAATCTGACAACGACTGAGCCCAAAGGCTCATGACCTGTACAGCATCGGACGGCCTTCACCGGTGGAGAGACCTTATGCATCGCAAGGCATCTCCGACGATGAAGACGACTGGCCACGTACCGGTCCGCGGTTGAAACGCACCGCGTGACGTTGCTCGGGAACCGCTACCCTCGGATGGCACGTGTGGGCGGGCGCACGTGCCGGACAACGCACCAGTAAGGAGTTATTGTGTCCACGACTCGCGCGGTTTCGAAGTCGTCCGCTGCCCACTCGCCCTACCAGCGCCTGTTCATGCTGCCCGGAGCCAAGGCGTTCTGCCTGTCCGGCGCGGTGGCACGATTGCCGATCTCCATGATGAGTCTCGGCATCGTTCTGGCGCTCAACCATCTCTACGACAATTGGACCATCGCCGGCACCATGAGCGCCGCCTATGTGCTGGCCATGAGCTGCGTCACCCCGTTCTACGCCCGCGCCTTCGACCGTTTCGGCCAAGCCCGCGTGGGCCGGCTTGCGCTCGCCGTGCAGATCGTGGCCATGCTCGCCTTCGCCTTCGCGGCGTTGGTGCGCGTGCCGATTCCGCTGCTGTTCGCCCTGGCCATCATCATGGGTCTGACGCAGTTCTCATTCGGTGCATTGGTCCGAACCCGCTGGTCCTATGCGTTGCGCGGTGTGGAAGATGGCGAACAGCTGCTCAACACGGCCTACGCCATGGAAGCCGCCATTGACGAGATCGTCTTTATTCTAGGGCCGATTCTGGCGGCTTGGCTGGCCACCTCCGTGCATCCGGTATCCCAACTGTTCGTGCCCACCGTGGCATGCGGCATCGGCGGCACCATATTCTTCTCGCTGAAATCCACCCAGCCGCCGGTCATCGTGGAACAGGTCACCGTGGCCGCGCACGATGACGGCAGCCCCGCTGCAAGCGAAGATGCCGACCAGCTGACCCTGCGCCAGCTCAAACGCAGCGGAGCCAAGCCCAAAAGCGTATTGCTCTATACCGGCGTACTGCCGTTGCTCGCCGTGTTCATCGTGTTCAATATGAGCTTCACGTCCTTCGACGTGTCCATCACCGCCACCATGAAATCCATGGGACTTGAGCCCTTCCTCGGTCTGCAATTGGCAATGTTCGCGGTCGGCTCGTGCATCGGCGCGCTGGTGTTCGGCTCTCGCCAACTCAAAGGCTCCCATTGGGCGCATATGGTGATGTTCCTATCGCTGCTGACCGTCGGCTACGTGTTCTTCCGGCTGTCAATGGACAATCTCATCCTGCTGGGCGTCTTCGAAATCCTCGCCGGCCTGACCGTCTCGCCGACGTTCGCCACCGGCAACCTCATCGTCAAGGATCTGGTGCCGGCGGAATCCCTGACCGAAGGACTGAGCTGGGTAACCACCGCAGGCACGGTCGGCACATCGATCGGCTCGTCCGTGGCCGGCATTGTGCTTGACGCCTCCAACCCTCATGTGGGCATGATGCTGCCATTCATCTTCACGCTGGCGTCCGTGCCATTGGCGTTGGCCGGATGGGCCTTGGCCAAGCGGCATGGGTGAAACGGGATCGGGCTACGACCGATGGATGGTTGGCGGCTTCGCCGGGGTCTCTCCCTCAGTCCGCTTCACGGACAGCTCGAACGCAATTAAATGATGGCTTTCAGCCAACTGAATTATTGCTCACTGTCGTTCGCCCTCACCTAAAAACGCCTCCGGCGTTTTCTTCACGGTTCGGCTCATCAGAGGGAGCTCGATTCTGTGGACGGGATATTGGCGTGAGGGCTTGGCGGTGATAGGCTGATTGCCGATTGGAAAACGTCCCGGGTACATTGCCGGGCAGGTACGGGTAGACAGGGAAGAAGACATGATCAAGGTTTCGGTGGTCGGAGCAAAGGGCCGCATGGGCTCGCACGTGGTCGAAGCGGTGAACAACGCCGAGGATACGCAGCTGGCGCTCGCATTGGATGCCGGCGACGACCTGACCCAGGTCACCACCGACAACACCGATGTGGTCGTCGAATTCACCGTGCCGTCCGTCAGCCTGAACAACGTGCTGACCCTGATCGGCCAAGGCGTGGACGTGGTGGTCGGCACCACCGGTTGGACCGACGAGAAACTCGCCCAGGTCAAATCCGCCATCGCCAACGGCCCGAAGCCCGAAACCCAGAAGGTTTTCATCGCACCTAATTTCGCGATCTCCGCCGTACTGGCCGACTACTTTGCCACCAAGGCCGCGGAATACTTCGAATCCGCCGAAGTCATCGAACTGCACCACCCCACCAAGGTGGACGCCCCCTCCGGCACCGCCATTCACACCGCCCACGGCATCGCCGAAGCGCGCAAGGCCGCAGGACTCGCCCCCGTGCCGGACGCCACCGAAACCGATGGCGGCTCACGCGGCCAGGTGGTCGACGGCATCCACGTGCACGCCGTGCGTCTGCGCGGCCTCAACGCCCACGAGGAAGTGCTCTTCGGCAACGCCGGCGAGCAGCTGACCATTCGGGCCGACAGCTTCGACCGCACCAGCTTCATGCCCGGCGTCCTGCTTGCCGTGCGCAAGCTCGCCGGCGACGCTCCGGCCGGCCTGACCATCGGCCTCGACCACTTCCTTGATCTGTAATCGACCCGCAGTCGACCCCGCAATTCGGTCAGGGAAGCGCGCCGGGACGCGCATCACGGCATTGCCGCCGGCTCCGGCCATAATGCCACGCATTCAGCAACAATCAAGGTACGTAATATAAGAGTCCACAATGGGAAGTACGGTGAACACTATGAGCGAGCATGACATGCACCTTCTTGAGCCAGCACCTTTCGGCCGCATTCTGCCGGCTATGGTCACCCCGATGAAATCCGACGGCAGCGTCGACTTCGCCGCCGCGCAGAAGCTCGCCAAATATCTCGTCGCCGATGGCGCGGATGGTCTGGTGGTCAATGGCACCACCGGTGAATCGCCCGTCACCCATATGGATGAGAAGGTCGAGCTGGTCAGGGCCGTCAAGGAGGTCGTCGACGTTCCGGTGATTTCCGGCGCCGGCTCCAACGACACCGCACACACCGTGCGTATGGTCGAACAGACTCAGGAAGCGGGCGCCGACGCGGTGCTCGTCGTCATGCCTTACTATTCCCGCCCCTCGCAGGATGGTATCGTCGGCCACTACAAGGCCGTCGACGAATCCGCCGAAAAGCCGATCATCGTCTACGATGTTCCCGGCCGTACCGGCTTGAAGGTCAAGGTCGAAACCTACGACCGACTGGCCGGACTTGAACACGTCAAGGCTGTCAAGGACGCCACCGGCGATCTTGCAGCCGCAGTGGAGAAGCAGCAGCGCACCGGCCTCGCCTGGTATTCCGGCGATGACGGCCTGTTCCTGCCGTTCCTCTCCATCGGCGCCGTCGGCATCATCTCGGTGATCGCCCACGTCGCCTCCAACCCCATGCAGCAGCTTGTCCAGGCATTCGATCGCGGCGATATCACCACCGCCCGTCGCCTCGCCAACCAGCTCGCCCCCCTTGTCCACGCGTTGAATGGCGACGGCTATCAGGCCGTCATGGCCAAGGCTGCGCTCAAGGTCAAGGGTGTTATCCCCTCCACCACCATGCGTCTGCCGAACATCGGTCCCGACGCCACTCAGCTTGACAAGGCTGAAGAGGGCATGCGCGCTGCCGGACTGCTGTAAGCCCGAAACGCTGCATACGGGTTGCCAGCCCGCCGCCCCTGCATGACAGAGCAGAGGCACCACAACAGAAATCCCAAAAAGGTTATGGCACAAGAACAAAAGAAAACAAGCAAGAACACGAATTCTCGCCGTCGCGGTTCCGCGCGCGGCCGCAACGCCAACGGATCCAACAGCCGTACGCCGTCCCGTAAAATCAACGCCACCCGGCAGGCCACCGCACCTCAGCAGGATGCCGTGCTGATCGCCCCGCCGAAGTACCGCAAGGGCTCCATGCGCATCACGCCGCTCGGCGGCTTGGGCGAAATCGGCCGCAACATGAACGTGATCGAATACAACGGTCACCTGCTGCTCATCGACTGCGGCGTGCTCTTCCCCGAGGAGGAGCAGCCGGGCGTGGATCTCATCCTGCCCGATTTCAGCTACATCAAGAACCGTCTCGACAAGGTCGACGCCCTGGTGCTCACCCACGGCCACGAGGACCACATCGGCGGCGTGCCCTACCTGCTCAAGCTGCGTCCGGACATCCCGCTGATCGGCTCCAAGCTGACCCTCGCCTTCGTGGACGCCAAGTGCAAGGAACACCACCAGAACCCCACCAAGGTTGAGGTTGCCGGCCGTGAGAAGCTCAAGGTGGGCCCCTTCGACCTCGAATTCGTCAACGTCACCCACTCCATCCCGGACGCCCTGGCCGTCTACGTCAAGACCCCGGCCGGCTCCCTGATCGACACGGGCGATATCAAGCTCGACCAGCTGCCGCTCGACCACCGCATCACCGACCTCGTCGAATTCGGCAAGATCGGCGAAAAGGGCGTGGACCTGCTGATGATGGACTCCACCAACGCCGAGGTGCCCGGCTTCGTCAAGCCCGAGACCTCCATCGGCCCGGCCCTTGACCAAGCGTTCGCCCAGGCCACCCGCAAGATCATCGTCGCCAGCTTCTCCTCCCACGTGCACCGTGTGCAGCAGGTGGTGGACGCCGCCCACAAGTACGGCCGCAAGGTCGTGTTCGTCGGCCGTTCGATGGTGCGCAACATGTCCATCGCCGCCGACCTCGGCTACCTGCACATCCCCGAAGGCACCGTCGTGGACCTGAAGCAGGCCAACGACATTCAGGACGACAAGCTCGTCTTCATGTGCACCGGTTCCCAGGGCGAACCGATGGCCGCACTCGGCCGCATCGCCGACGGCAACCACCGCGACATCCACATCAACGAGTTCGACACCGTGATTCTCGCCAGCTCCCTGATTCCAGGCAATGAGCACGGCGTCTACAAGGTGATCAACAAGCTCGTGCAGCTCGGCGCCAAGGTCGTCAACCGCGACAACGCCGCCGTGCATGTGTCCGGCCACTGCAACGAGGGCGAGCTGCTGTACATGTACAACATCGTCAAGCCCAAGTGCGCCATGCCGATCCACGGCGAGAACCGTCACCTGGTGGCCAACGGCCTGATCGCCGTCAAGACCGGCGTGGACCCGCAGAACGTGGTCTTGGCCGAAGACGGCGACGTGGTCGACCTGTATCACGGCAAGGCCGCGGTCGTCGGCTCCGTGCCGTGCGGTTACGTGTACGTCGATGGCGATTCCGTCGGCGAGCTGACCGATGACGAGCTGGAAAAGCGCCGCATTCTCGGCACCGAGGGCTTCGTATCCGCGTTCGTGGTGGTCGACACCGACAACCACGAGGTCGTCACCGGCCCGAAGATCTACCTGAACGCCGTGGCCGAGGACGAAAGCGAGTTCGACAAGGTGCGTCACCAGATCGTCGAACAGCTCAACGACCAGATGATGCAGGGCACGCGTGACACCTACAAGCTGCAGCAGACCATGCGCCGCACGCTCGGCAGCTGGGTTGCGCGCCAGCTGCACCGCAAGCCGATGATCGTGCCCGTCGTGGCCGACATCGCCCAGGACGTCGAAACCGTAGAAACCAAGTAGTCCGGATTATCCAGGGACGACCGTAAGGAGTAATTGAAGTCATGCCCGGTTCTAATCTCACTCGTATTGAAGCCGAAGAACGTAAGGCCGTTATCGAAGCGCCGATTCACTATCACGTCGACCTTGACCTGACGGTCGGCGCGAAGAACTTCGGTTCCAAGTCGCTCATCTGCTTCAACGCGAAGCCTGGTTCGTCGACCTTCCTCGACCTGATCGCCGACGAAGTGACATCCATCGACCTCAACGGCAAGTCCCTAGACCCAGCCGTGGCCTTCCAGGACAACCGCATCGAACTGACCGACCTCAAGGAGAAGAACGAGGTCACCGTCGAAGCCAAGTGCCGTTACTCCAACACCGGCGAGGGCCTGCACCGCTCGGTCGACCCGTCCGATGGCAACATCTACCTGTACTCCCAGTTCGAAGTGCCGGACGCGCGCCGCGTCTACGCCGTGTTCGACCAGCCTGACCTGAAGGCCACCTTCGATTTCAAGGTGCTCGCTCCCGCCAGCTGGATCGTCACCTCCAACATGCCGGTTGCCACCATCGAGGACGATCCGCGCGAAACCCTCGACGGCACCCTCGGCGACAAGCCGAACGAAAGCACCCGTCTGTGGAACTTCGAGCCGACCCCGGTGATGAGCTCCTACCTGACCGCCATCTGCGCCGGCCCGTACGCCGAATGGCACACCGAATACCTGAACGAAGACGGTCGCACCGTGCCGATGGCCCAGTATTGCCGACAGTCGTTGGCCAAGGCCTTCGCGAAGGACGTCGACTACCTGTTCGACATCACCAAGAAGGGCTTCGCGTTCTACGCCAAGACCTGGGGCGTGCCCTACCCGTACGCCAAGTTCGACCAGATCTACGTTCCCGAATACAACGCGGGCGCCATGGAGAACATCGGCATGGTCACCATCCGTGACTCCTACGTGTTCGAGTCCAAGGTGACCGACGCGCTGGCCGAGCGCCGCGTGGTGACCGTGCTGCACGAGCTGGCCCACATGTGGTTCGGCGACTACGTGACCATGAAGTGGTGGAACGACCTGTGGCTCAACGAGTCCTTCGCCGAATTCACCTCCACGCTGGCCACTGCCGAAGCCACCGAATGGCATGACGCCTGGGCCACCTTCTGCTCCGGTGAGAAGAGCTGGGCGTTGCGCCAGGATCAGCTGCCCACCACGCACCCGATCGTCGCCCCGATCAACGACCTCAACGACACCTACGTCAACTTCGACGGCATCACCTACGCCAAGGGCGCCTCCGTGCTGAAGCAGCTGGCATTCTACGTGGGCCGCACGCAGTTCTTCGAAGGTATCCACAACTACCTGAACCGCCACGCCTACTCCAACGCCACCCTGGCCGACCTGCTGAGCGAACTGGAGAAGACCTCCGGCCGCGATCTCAAGGCCTGGAGCGCCAAGTGGCTGGAGGAATCCGGCATCAACACGATCGCCACCGGCCTGACCGTAAACGCGGACGGCACCATCGCCGAATTGAAGCTCACCCAGAGCGCGCCGGCCGAACACCCGGTGCTGCGTCCGCATCGCCTGGCCGTCGGATTCTACAACGAAGACGCCGAAACCGGCAAGATCGTGCGCACCGAGCAGTTCGAACTCGACGTGGATGGCGAAACCACCATCGTCGAGGCCGCGGCAGGCAAGCCGCGCCCGGCATTCGTGCTGGTCAACGACGATGACCTGACCTACACCAAGATTCGTTTCGACGCCGAATCCCAAGCATTCGCCGAAGCCAACCTGCATCGTTTCGACGATGCCCTGGCCCGCGCCGTGACCTGGCTCGCCTTCTGGGATATGACCCGTGACGGCGAATTCCCGGCCGAACGCTTCGTGGACATGACCCTGCGTCTTCTGGCCACGGAAACCGAATCCACCACCTTCCGTTACGCGCTGGCCTGCATGAGCACCACCGCCCACCACTACGTGGCACCAGCCCGCCGCGACGATGTGCTGCGCCACGTGGCCGCCGAGCTGTGGACCCTGGCCAACGCCGCCGAAGCCGGCTCGGACACCCAGTTCCAGCTCGCCACCGCCTACCTGGGCTATGGCGAGGAGGGCGATGCCGCATTCGCCGCCAACGCACACGGTCTGTTGGACGGTACCGTGCGTCTTGAAGGCCTCGAAATCGACAACAACTTCACGTGGACCATCGTCCAAGCGCTCACCTCCGTCAACGAGATGACCAACGACGACGTGGACGCGCAGCTCGCCAAGAAGGAGACCACGGAAAACCGCGAGTTCGCCTACGGCGCCCGCGCCTCCATGGCCACGACGCAAGCCAAGGAATGGGCTTGGGATCAGGCACTCCACAACGACGAGCTGACCAATTCCCAGCTCGAAGCCGTGGCCCGTGGCTTCTCCGCCACCCCGCGCCCCGATCTGGCCGAGCCGTTCGCCGCCCGGTATTTCGAGGCCGTCGACTGGATCTGGGCGAACAAGACCTACCACATGGCCGACGCCCTGCTCAACGGCCTGTACCCGGGTTACGCCGATCCCGCCACGCTGGTCAAGCTCGGTGACGCCTGGCTGGACGAGCACATTGCCGCCGACAACGCCCTGAAGCGTCTGATCGTCGAAAACGTGGCATCCTCCCACCGCACCCTCAAGGTTCGCGAATACAACGAAGCGCTCTGATTTCCTTCTGGCTCCCCTCGGGTGCGAGGGGAGTTGTCGCCTCAGGCGACTGAGGGAATCGCTTCCGCGAGGAGCTACGTCCACATTCCAACATAAAACCCGCAACCAATCCTCAACAGCGTATTCTCGCTCAAGGCCGGCAATGTGCCGGTCGATGAGCGACAAGGATACGGGGAATGATTGCGGGCTTTTCCATAACTTCATTACTACTGATTCTGTTGGCCGGAATCGGCGCAGGATTCGTGGGCTATGCGGTAGGCGCATCGTCACTGGTCTCATACCCGGCCTTGCTCGCGTTCGGCATTCCGCCTGTATTGGCAAACGCTTCTAACACCGTTGGCGTGGTCGGCACGGGCATCGGTGGCGTGATGGGCGCGCGCAAAGAACTCAAAGGCCAAGCGGTACGCTCCATTACGTATGTGGTCATTGGCGCGTTCGGCGGGGTGGCCGGTGCGTTTCTGTTGCTCAAACTCGACCCGAGTGTCTTTGAATTCGCCGCACCAGTGCTGATTTTGCTGAGCTCGCTGATCATCGCCATCAATCCGCGCGGCCGTATGCAGGCCAAGCAGGCCGCCGCGGATGCCACCGCGCAACTCAAGCACATCGAAGCCACTGAAGCCACCGATGCCACCAAGCGCGCAACCACCCCTACCGCACCTCACCGCCCGCCGGAACAACTCGTGCAGCCCATGAGCCAGGATTCCTGGTGGGTATGGCTGGGCGTGGTGGCAGTCGCCATCTACTCCGGCTACTTCGGCGCGGGCGCCGGCACCCTGGCTCTCGCCATGCTTGATGCCGCCAAAATCGGCCCATTCCACAAGATCAATGCATTGAAAACCCTGATCGGCACAGGCGCGAACATCAGCGCCTCAGTGGTATTCATCATCCAAGGCGCGGTCGATTGGCCGGCCGCCATCATGCTGTGCATCGGCTGCTTCATCGGCGGGTACATCGCCCCGCCCATCACCCGCAAGATTCCCGCAAACATCATGCGCGCCGCCGCCGTAATCGCCGGCATCATTCTCACCATCGATCTGGGGCTCAAAACCTATTGATTCGTGCCTTACACTGATGCAGTGAAGCATACAGCATGGCCGCCAACCGCAGCGTGGCCGCAGACCCCGATAAGGTGGCCAATGTCTGGCATTTGGCGACTGCGGAACCTGAGCGCCTAGAAACCAACGCGGTAGGCAAAGAGGTGAGTGACTTCCTCGATCCGCCAGACACGTCGCAGATTCACGGCGTTGCGTGCCATGCTGATTGGTGGTTCGCGGCGCGAGCAGGTGCTGTTCGCCGGCGTTATGAAGGAGCTACTCGCGCCCATCAACAATCCGCGATATGTCATCATCGGCAAGGAATGGGGCGTGCGCACGTACGGTGTAAGCTTTCCATGCCCGTCCATATTTGCCCGCCGCCAGCAGGACGCCGAAATACTGCGCCGGCAGTTGGACCGCTGCCTGACGCATTGCACCATGGTATACACCCGCACTGAGGAAGGCCGGCGTACGCTACTTCGTTGCCAAACGTGTTCTTTCCTCAACCGTGACGAACAACTGCCGCGCATACTGACCACAACATCGGAGTGATAGATCGTTGCATGCATAGCCGAGACCACTCCGGTAGAGGAGATGCCGTTGGCCATGCGCACGAATGTGAGCGCTGCCTCCCGCTCGGCGTTGCGTTTTTCCGCGTCCGGCTTCTTCGTCGGTGTCATGTTTCCCATTGTCCCAGCAGACATCGTCCACCAGCCTTTCCGACCGGCCACACGACCGGCCAGTTAAGGCCAGTTACACACTTCGAGAGACAGTCCCTTGTCTGGTCCTAGAGCAGATTCCGTGGCGTTTTTTGCCGAGTCGGGTCCTAGGGTGGAGCGCAGCGACTACGATGGTGCGGGTAACGCGATACAAGGAGTGGAACTTCATATGCCGAAGATGTTTGGAACCGATGGTGTTCGAGGACTGGCCAATAGGGATTTGACCGCACGTCTGGCGTTGGATTTGGGCGATGCCGCCGTGCGTGTGCTCGGCGACGCCGGCACCCAAGACGATCAGCCTGAGGGACGCCGCCGCGCGCTCGTGGGCCGTGACACCCGTGTGTCCGGTGATTTTCTGGCTTCCGCCCTGTCCGCGGGCATGGCCGCCGGCGGCTTCGACGTGATCGATGCCGGCATCATCCCCACTCCTGGCGTGGCCTACCTGACCTCCGTGCTCAACGTCGAAATGGGTGCCGTGATCTCCGCCTCCCACAACCCGATGCCCGACAACGGCATCAAGTTCTTCGCACGCGGCGGCTTCAAGCTGCCCGACCAGAAGGAAGACGACATCGAGGCCGTGCTCGGCCAGGACTGGGACCGCCCGACCGGTGCCGGCGTGGGCCGCGTGAGCCACGACCAGACCACCGCCACCAACCTGTACATCGATCATCTGGTGGCCACCATCGCTCCGCTGAACGATGACAAAACCCAGCCCAAGCCGCTCAAGGGCCTGAAGATCGTGGCCGACTGCGCCAACGGCGCCACTTCCGTGGTGGCTCCCGAAGCCCTGCGCCGTGCCGGTGCGGATGTAATCGTGATCAACGCCTCGCCGGACGGCTACAACATCAACAAGAACGCCGGTTCCACCCACCCCGAGCAGCTGCAGGCCATGGTCAAGGCCACCGATGCCGTGATGGGCGTGGCCTTCGACGGCGACGCCGACCGTTGCCTCGCCGTGGACGAAGACGGCAACATGATCAACGGCGACCAGATCATGGGCATTCTGGCCCGTGCCAAGCAGCGCGAAGGCAAGCTCAACCACGACACCCTCGTGGTCACCGTGATGAGCAACCTCGGTCTGAAACTCGCCCTGAAAGACATGGGCATCAAGACCGTGGAAACCGCCGTGGGCGATCGTTACGTGCTTGAGGAAATGCTCAAGGGCGATTACTCGCTTGGCGGCGAGCAGTCCGGCCACGTGATCAACCGCGAATTCGCCACCACCGGCGACGGCACCCTGACCGCACTGACCCTGTGCAACGAGGTCGTCAAGTCCGGCAAGAGCCTGAAGGAGCTCGCCGCCGACTTCCCGCAGCTGCCGCAGACCCTCATCAACGTGCCGAACGTGGACAAGAAAGCCGCCGCCACCAACAAGCGCATCCAGGATGCCGTGGCCCGCGAGGAGGAACTGCTGGGAGACACCGGCCGTGTGCTGCTGCGCCCCTCCGGCACCGAACCGCTCGTACGCGTGATGGCCGAAGCCGCCACCCAGGCCTACGCCGACGAAGTCTGCACCCGCCTCGCCAAGATCGTCGCCGAAGAACTCGCGCTGTAGCACCCTTCCCTAAGGAAAAGCAATGTTTGGAAAGAACGCCAAAGTCGACCTCGAACTCAACCGTGATGTCGAACAACTCATCAAAACCGGCGGCAAGGAGAAGCTCCTGCCCATCGTGCAGGCCGGCGAACCGGTGTTGCGCCAACGGACGGTGGCCTACCATGGCCAGCTTTCCAAGCGTACGCTCGCCAAACTCATCGATACGATGCACACCACCATGCTGGAGGCGCCCGGCGTGGGGCTCGCCGCCACCCAGATCGGCTTGGGGCTCGCGCTCGCCGTGGTCGAAGACCACGTGCGCGACGACGAGGATGATCCGCGCGAAATCGCGGAATTCCCCTTCCACGTGATCATCAATCCGAGCTACAAACCCACCAGCGACAAAACCGCCTCGTTCTACGAAGGCTGCCTGAGCTTCGACGGATACCAGGCCGTGCGCAAGCGTTGGCTCGACATCACCGCCGAATGGGATGATGAAGACGGCAAGCACCACAGCGAGCCGTTGCACGGCTGGCCCGCACGCATCTTCCAGCACGAGACCGATCATTTGAGCGGCGAACTGTATATCGATCGCGCCGAAATCCGTTCGCTGACCACCACCGAAAACCTCGAGGATTATTGGTGCGACGACCCGGTACCCACCGAGGCCGCCGAAGAACTCGGCTTCGCACTATGATCGACCGCACATGGCTGGACGCCGCCAAGGGAGACATTCCCCAATGGGCGGCGTCCATGCCCAAAGACGCCGACGGCACCACCATTGACTGGGACTGGGTGCGTTCGCTGGACCTGATGCATGGCATCAGCGTATTGCTGGCGCTTGCTGCAGATGGTGAGCAATATGGCGAAACCGCAGCACAGCCTCAGCTCGGGTTGGACCAACTGGAACTGACGCCACAAGCTATCCACGACGCATTGAAGATCGATTACGCCACACGCGAGCATCTGGAATCAATCATCGCCCAATGCAACAGCACATTCATGACCGATTACGATCGATTCATCGGCTCCTATCGTCTGCCTCGCGCGCTCGCCTACGCCAATCGTCGGCTCAACGACAACATCAACACGCTGTTGCATCTGGGCGAACAGCAACACCTATGGGTGGTCAGTCGCGAACGGCGGGGGAGGACTACCGTTGCCGTGCTCAGGCCGTACTCCGGCAGCCGCCCATCGAACGATGACCAAGGCATGCTGAATCTGAGCGGTGAAACCGGTGACGCATCTGCCGGAAACACTGCTGCCGAAAACAGCGATGTCAAGTTCCCCACAACAGTCGCCTTGGACGATATCCAAGACCGTACGGCGGCGATTCTTGACGCACGCGCCGAACGACGTAAGGCCCAGCGCTTCCAGAAGCGTGCGGGCGATGCGGCGATGGCCCGCGCCAATCTCTCCGGCGCGACTTCGCCGGGTGGTGCCGCCTCGTCTGGCAACGCTACCGGCCACCATCCCAAGCCCGACTGGCGCGACGCCTATCTGCCCGGCCGCGACGTGGACGCGGTGATGGGCATCGACATCGAAACCACCGGCATCGATCCGGCGCGTGACTACATCATCGACGTCGGCTTCGAGTTCATGAACATGGCCAGTCCGCGCCCGGCCGGCGAACCTGAGACATACGCCTATGAGCAGGGCTATTACGCCGCCGGCGACGCCTACGGCCAGTCCCGTCTCGCTTTTGGCGTGCCGCCGGAAAACGCGGCGCTCGGCAACGCCCTCATCGCCAAACTCACCGGCATCGATGTACGCGGCCGCAGCAGCGAGGCCGGGTACCGACTCTTCGACGAATGGCCCCAAGCCCAGGCCGGCCTGCTCGCGCGGCTTACCCAGCAGCCGTACGTGGCGCATAACGCCACCTTCGAACATAGCTGGTTCATGCTGAACGTCGCCGGATACGCGGAAAGCTACCGTGCCGGGCGCATCACCATCATCGATACCCTGCCGATGAGCCGGCAGTGGGACCCCGGCGCGGTACCCACCAACGAGCATCCTTACGGAGACAACACGCTCGACGCCTACGCCAAACGTCAGGGCGCGCTTGATTCCGCCCACAACGAACGCCACTTGGGCCTTGAGGATTCGCACATCATGCTGGTGGCCATGAAACACCATCTGGCGGCGCTGAAAGCGCAAAGGAAAGGGCCGTGGGGGCCCGCCGGCAGGGCTGGCGTCGGCGGCAAGTCCTGCGGTCGTAAGCGGTGAGTACACTATTGGTCTCGTGAGTAACTATCAGGACGGCCGACAGCAGCGTGAGAACCGCCGCCGCACCATCGTGCGTGTGGTGTGTGTCGTCATAGCTGTGGCCATGCTCGGTTCCCTGATCATCCCGGCGATTTACGCGGGGCTTTGACGTTGCCTTCGCATATTCGTGCCCGCAGTTGAACACGTCTGATGCGAGGGATTTGTGAGGTCGCCCGGCCGGCTATCGGCAAGGCAGGCCCGGAACCTTCTGGCAGCATGGATTGCAGGCGGATGCGTGTGTGGCGCGGCAATGCCCGCCAACGCCAGAGGAATGTGCGAAGGCTGTCAACAAGGACGTGACTTCCCAAAGAATCTCAAAGAATCAACAGTAAGGTAAACCACGATGGCAGAATTTGACTTTACCCAGGCGATCGGCGAAGCCCGCGCCAAATACGAATCCATCGCCAAGGCGCTGGACGTCGACCGGCTCAAGGCCGATATCAAGGATCTCGAAACGCAGGCCGCGGCCCCGGGCCTGTGGGATGATCCGGAAAACGCCCAGAAGATCACCAGCCGGCTGTCCGCCGCGGAATCGCAGCTGAAGCGTCTGAACTCCGCCTCCCAGCGCATCGACGATGTGGAAACGCTCGTTGAACTCGGCCACGAGGAGGGCGACCAGGACTCTCTGGACGAGGCGCAAAGCGAAATCGGCGAGATTCAGAAGGATCTCGACCAGATGGAGATTCAGACCCTGCTCGATGGCGAATACGACGAACGTTCCGCCGTGGTGACCATCCGCTCCGGTGCCGGCGGCGTCGACGCGGCCGACTTCGCGCAGATGCTGTTGCGCATGTACCTGCGCTACTGCGAGCGTAACGGCTTCAAGGCCAAGGTCATGGACACCTCCTACGCCGAAGAGGCCGGCATCAAGTCCGCCACCTTCCAGGTGGACGCCCCCTACGCTTACGGCCGTCTGTCCGTGGAGGGCGGCACCCACCGTCTGGTACGTATCTCCCCGTTCGACAACCAGGGCCGCCGCCAGACCAGCTTCGCCGCCGTGGAAGTGGTGCCGCTGGTCGAGGCCACCGACCATATCGACATTCCGGATACGGACATCCGCGTGGACACCTACTGTTCCTCCGGCCCCGGCGGCCAGGGCGTGAACACCACGTACTCGGCCGTGCGCATCACCCACCTTCCCACCGGCATCGTGGTGACCATGCAGGATGAGCGTTCGCAGATTCAGAACCGTGCCTCCGCCATGGCCGTGCTCCAGTCCCGACTGCTCGTGCTGCGCCACGAGGAGGAGGCCAAGAAGAAGAAGGAGCTCGCCGGCGACATCAAGGCCAGCTGGGGCGATCAGATGCGCTCCTACGTGCTGCACCCCTACCAGATGGTCAAGGACCTGCGCACCGGCTACGAAACCAGCCAGACTCAGGCCGTGTTCGACGGCGACATCAACGCGTTCATCGAGGCCGGCATCCGCTGGCGCCATGAACAGCGCCGCGCCGCCGAAACCGAGGAGTAAACAGCATTATGGCACTGATCTCACTGGACAATGTGTCCAAGATCTATCCCAAAGGCACCCGACCGGCGCTTGACGACATCAACCTCGATATCGAACGCGGTGATTTCGTGTTCCTTGTGGGTGCGTCCGGCTCCGGCAAGACCACGCTCTTGAGCCTGCTGTTGCGCGAGGAGGAGGCCACCAGCGGCGAGATTCGCGTGGCCGGCAACGATCTGCGGCGCATCACCAACCGTCAAGTGCCGCAGTACCGCCGTTCGCTGGGCTTCGTGTTCCAGGATTACAAGCTGCTCAATAACAAAACCGTATGGGAGAACGTGGCGTTCGCCCTTGAGGTGATCGGCACGCGGCGGTCCACCATCAAATCGTTGGTGCCCAAGGTGCTGAATACCGTGGGACTCACCGGCAAGGAAAAGAACTATCCGCATGAGCTCTCCGGTGGCGAGCAGCAGCGTGTGGCCATCGCCCGCGCCTACGTGAATCACCCGCAGATTCTGCTGGCCGACGAGCCCACCGGCAACCTCGACCCGACCACTTCGCTGGGCATCATGGAAGTGCTGGACGCCATCAACCGCACCGGCACCACCATCGTCATGGCCACGCATAACGAAGAGATCGTCAACTCGATGCGCAAGCGCGTGGTCGAACTGCACAACGGCAAGATCGTGCGTGACGAGGCTCATGGCTCCTACGATTCCGCCCTGTTCTTCCCGGATGCCGAAGTCGAAGCCAAGTCCGACACCGCCCATCATGTGCTGGCGGCGGCGACCAAGGCCATCGAGGGCAGTGACGAGCCGTCTGAAGGCATCGCCCGTTTGGCCAATTCCGTGCATTCCGGCCGCACCGGCCGCTATGGCGAGACGTTTGCGCCGCTGGAAGACACGCTGACCTGGGGCAAGGGCATTCCGTTGGATGAGCAGGCCGCCGCCCTGGAAAGCACCCAGGCGTTCGACCCGTTCAAGGACGAGTCCGCCGCGACCGCCGCGGTTGCCGATACGTCCGTGTCATCCGCCGCCGAGCCGCCGGCCCCGCCGGAGCCGCCCGCACCGCCGGAACCGCCCGCACCGCCGGCCAACGAGCAGTCCGCCGCCGAGCAGCCTGCTGACGAGCAGTCCGCCGACGAGCAGTCCGCCGCAGACCAAACATCCGACGATCAACCCGCTGAGGGCGCGAAGGAGTAAGGGGGATCATCATGCGAGCACGATTCATTCTGTCCGAAACGTGGGCCAACCTCACCCGTAACCTGTCGATGCTGCTGTCGCTGACGCTGGTCACCTTCATCTCATTCCTGTTCATCGGCGCTTCGGTGCTTACTCAGGCGCAGATCACCAAAGCCAAGGGCGACTGGTACGACAAGGTCGAGGTCGTGGTGTGGCTATGTCCCGACGGCACCAGCCAGTCCGCGAACTGTGCTTCCGGCAAATCGCCCTCAGCCAATGAGATCACGGCACTGCAGAAAACCATTCGCGATGAACTCAACGACGTGGTCTCCAACATCGACTATGTCAGCAAGCAGGATTTCTACGACAACACCTTCACCAAGCAGTACCCGAACGGTGAATTCCAAGGCCGTACGCTGACCGTGGACGATATGCAGGACTCCCTCTGGCTCAAGCTCAAGGACCCCACCAAATATCAGGTGGTCTCCGAAGTGCTCTCTGGCAAGGAGGGTGTGGAAGACGTTACCGATCAGCGCCAGATCTTCGACCCGGTGTTCGCCGTGCTCAACCGAGCCACGGCGGTTACGGCTGTGCTCGCCGGCGTGATGGTGGTGGTCGCCATCCTGCTGACCGGAACCACCATTCGTATGTCCGCCGCATCCAGACGAACCGAAACCGAAATCATGAGGTACGTGGGTGCCTCGAACTGGACGATTCGTCTGCCGTTCATTCTGGAGGGTGCCATCGCCTCGCTGATCGGCTCGGTGCTCTCGTGCCTGATGCTTTCGGCTATCGTCAACGTGTTCGTCACCGGCTGGCTGGCGAAATCCGTTACATGGATTCCTTATGTGAATCAGCTCACGGTACTGGTGATATCGCCGTTCCTGGTTGTGGGCGCGATACTGCTGTCCATCATCGCTTCAACCATCTCGTTGCGGCGTTATTTGAGGGCGTAACGCGACCGGCTTACCCGCGAGAAATGTGATGACATCGTGTGCGAGCCTCTCAGGTTCGCATGTTATGGTATTGGCTTAAGTGAGCGAAAGGACTATTCACATATGACGAACGTACGTGTGATCAAGCCCGCACTGGCGGCACTGGTGGCCGCCGCAGCCTGTGTGGGAGGTCTGGCGTTCAGCTCGGCACAGCCTGCCCAGGCAGACACCTATTCCGACCTGATCAATGCGCAGAACCAGCACGCCGCGTCGGTACAGCGCGAGGCCGAACTCAAGCAGCAGCTGGCCGGTGCCAGCCAGGACCTGGCGAATAAGGTACTTGAGCTGGACGATCTGACCAACAACAAGATTGTCGCCGCGCAGGCCAAGGTCACACAGGCCAACGAGGATGCCGCCACCGCTCAGGACGAGGCCGATGCCGCATCCGGACGTCTTTCCGCCGCGCAGAAAGACAAGGAGACGCTTGAGGAGCAGATCAAGCAGACCGGCAAGGACTACGATGACGCGCACGCCGCCGTGGCCCAGCTGGCCCGTGACGAGATGCACGGCTCGAATGCTTCCGACGTGATGAGCGTGGTGACGGGTGCCACCAGCACACAGGACTTCGTCAATTCCATGCAGTCCCGGGACGCGTTGTCCCGCAACGAGGCGAATGCGGCTTCCTCCGCCGCGACCTCACTGAGCACGTCGAAGAATCGTGGCGAGCGCTTGGCGGCCATCGAAAAGCAGATCGCTGTGCTCAAGACCCAGGCCGATGAGAAGGCCGCTTCCGCACAGACCGCCGCCGAAACCGCGCAAAGCGAACGTGACGCTTTGGATAAGCTGCGCCAGGAAGGCGAAGCAAGGCGTGACGAACTGTCTTCCATGATCGACAGTCTGGATTCCCAATCCGCCAAGCAGGCGGCCCAGACCGTACTGATTGCTTCCCAGATCGATTCCTACAATCGTCAGTACCAGAAGGAACAGCAGGACGCCGCCAACCGGGTGGATACCGGTAACCAGGGCGGTACGCCGTCTACTCCGGTGACTCCTACTCCCGCTCCCACACCGACGCCGACCCCCACTCCGACGGTTCCCGGCGGTGGCGGCAGTAGCAGCGGCGGCCAAGGCACGTCGAACGGTGATTACGGCAACGCCTATGCCGCCGGCCAGTGCACGTATTGGGCGTATGAACGCCGTAAGCAGATGGGCATTGGCACGCCGTCCTATCTCGGCAATGGCGGCGACTGGTGGCGCAACGCCCCCTCGTACGGCTTGCGCGTGGACCACAACCCTCAGGTCGGTGCGGCGCTCTCCTTCCTGCCTGGTCAGGATGGTGCCGACGGTACCTATGGCCATGTTGCCGTAGTCGAAGCCGTGTATGGCGACGGCACATTCCAGATCTCCGAAATGAACTGGGGTGGTCCGTGGAACATGCACTACCGCACCTTGACCAATTTGGGTCAGTACTGGTTCGTCCACTGACCGGTTGGTTCGGCCGATATATGCGGTTGAAGGGTTCCTCTTGAAGAGGAACCCTTTTTCGTATTCGAGGCCGGTCCGTGATATCGTCGGATGTTGCGTTGCTACCCACGAGTTGCTACCCACGAGTTGCTACTCACGAGTTATTGCCCACGAAAGGAGGAGACATGCCCAAGGAAACCGGTGAGAAACTCATCGTCCAGAACAAGAAGGCCCGGCATGACTATGCCATCGAAGACAAGTACGAGGCAGGGCTGGCCCTGACCGGCACCGAGGTCAAGTCGTTGCGCGAAGGCCGCGCATCGCTGTCCGAGGCGTTCATCTCCATCGACCGCCGTGGCGAGATGTGGCTGGAGGGCGCGAACATCCCCGAATACCTGAACGGCACATGGAACAACCATGCGCCCAAGCGCAAGCGCAAGCTGCTGCTGCACCGACTGCAGATCACCAAGCTCGCCCGCGGCATCGAAGCCAAGGGATACACGATTGTGCCGCTGAGCCTGTACTTCAAGGACGGTCGCGTCAAGGCGGAGATCGCGCTGGCCCGAGGCAAGAAGGAATTCGACAAGCGCCAGGCCCTGCGCGAAGAGCAGGACAAGCGCGAAGCCCTACGCGCCATGCGCTACGCCAACATGCGCCACTAGTCCCGCCCCCTTGGCTCCCCTCCGGAGGGGAGCCAAGAGTAGGATGTCCGCGTTGTGGGTCATTTCGCCCACGATTAACGCTTCCGTAGCATTGCACTCCTACGCTCTGGAACCATCTGGGAAACATACCCGCCCAGCTGACTATCCGGAGAGAGGAAATCCAATGTCTCTAAGCAAGGGAATACAATCCGCTGCGGCCGCCGCCCTGAGCGCGGCCATGCTGATCGCCGTGGCGGCCTGTGGCACGACTGACAGCACCGACACCGCATCCAAGAGCGGCGATTCATCCAAGGACTCGTCCAGCACTTCGATTCAAGGCTTCGACACCAGCAGCATCCAGAAGGACGACGAGATTGCCGCACTGCTGCCCGATTCCGTGGCCGGCGACGGCACGCTGACCGTCGGCGCCGATACTTCCTATGCCCCGGCCGAGTTCCTGGCCGAGGACGGCAAGACCCCGGTCGGCTTTGATGTCGACCTGTCCAAGGCGCTGGCCGCAGTGTTCGGACTGAAGGAAAACACCGTCTCCTCCACGTTCGATTCGATTATCCCGTCCGTCGGCTCCAAGTACGACATCGGCATCTCCTCCTTCACCGTGACCAAGGAACGCATGGAGGCTGTGGACTTCGTGACCTACTTCAAGGCCGGTTCCACGTTCGTGGTGCAGAAGGGCAACCCGAACAAGGTCGACTCCTCGAACCTGTGCGGCGTGAAGGTGGCTGTGCAGACCGGTACCACCCAGGAAGAGGAAGTCAACAAGGATAACGAGCAGTGCAAGGCGGACGGTAAGGATGCCATCGACATCCAGTCCTCCAAGCTGCAGACCGATGCGACCACCGCCGTGGCTTCCGGTAAGGCTGATATCTTCTACGCCGATACGCCGGTTGCCGGCTACGCCATCAAGCAGACCGGTGATACGCTCGAGGCCCTCGGCGAGGACGTTGGTGTGACCCCTGAGGCCGTGGCCGTCAAGAAGGGCGATTCCAAGACCGCCGAGGCCGTACAGAAGGCCATCCAGAAGCTGATGGATGATGGCACGTACAAGAAGATCCTCGACACGTGGGGCGTCTCTTCCGGCGCCGTCGACAAGGCCGAGATCAACCCGTCCGTCGAGTAGTTTCGGTTACTATGAAGACTCCCGTTGCCCTGCGGCGGGAGTCTTTTTGTATATGTATGCACTGTAGTGTATAAATACGCTTAACCGTTGATCGTTGCCGTTGAAGCGGCGTAAGAGAGAAGAAGAAACGATTATGCAGTCCACCAAACTGAAGTCCATTATGGCCATTGCACTGAGCTCGGCCATGCTGTTCGCCACCGCCGCTTGCGGCACCTCCGACAAGGCCGATGCCGGTACGGATTCCGACAAGGGCTCCGATGCCGCCACCATCACCAGCTACGATGTCAGCTCCGTGGAGAAGGATGACACCATCGCCGCACTGCTGCCTGAATCCGTGACCAAGGACGGCAAGCTCACCATCGGCACCAACCCCTCCTACGCCCCGGCCGAATTCCTCGACGCCGACGGCAAGACCCAGATCGGCTACGACATGGATCTCGCCCGCGCCATGGGCAACATCTTCGGTCTCGAGACCGAAATCGTCTCCTCCAACTTCGATACGATCATTCCGGCCATCGGCTCCAAGTACGATCTGGGCATCGCCGCCTTCACCATCACCAAGGAGCGCATGGAATCCGTCGACTTCGTCTCCTACTTCACCGCAGGCATGGGCTATGCAGTGGCCACAGGCAACCCCAAGAACGTCGATGAGAACGACCTGTGCGGTCTGAACGTTGCCGTCGAGACCGGCACCGTCGAGGAAGAGGCCATCAACAAGACCGCCAAGCAGTGCAAGGCGGACGGCAAGAAAGACATCACCATCCAGTCCTCCAAGCAGCAGACCGACGCCACCACCGCTGTGGTGACCGGCAAGGCCGACGTCTTCTTCGCCGATTCCCCGGTTGTCGGCTACGCCATCGTCCAGACCGATGGTCAGCTGGAACAGCTCGGCAAGGACTTCGATGAAGTGCCGAACGCCATCGCCATCAAGAAGGGCGATTCCCAGACCGCCGAAGCCGTGCAGAAGGCCATGCAAAAGCTCATGGACGACGGCACCTACACTAAGATTCTCCAGCACTGGGGCGTCGAATCCGGCGCACTGGACAAGGCCGAAATCAACCCGGCCGTCGAATAGTCGACAAGCTGTCGCGAAAATTCGAATGGGGCGCACTGTTCGTAACACAGTCGCCCCATTCGTGCACTAAGGTTCAACGCTAGTTGCAACTTGCAGTTCAGGCTGCCTAACACATCCAAGGAACCAGATTATGGCGAAGAAAGAAGTCGACGGTGAGGGGCTGAACATCCCCAACCGCATCAAGGCGTTGCCGGTCAAGCGCCCTGGCCCGATTGTGGCCGCAGTGATCGTGGTACTGCTCGCCGCGATGCTCATTCAAGGCTTGATTACCAATCCGCGACTGGATTGGCCCACCGTCTGGAAGTACCTGTTCAACGAGAACGTGCTTGAAGGCATTCGCTATACCTTGGAGCTTACCGTGATCTCCATGGTCGTGGCGATCATCCTGTCGGTGATTCTTGCCATCATGCGCAAATCCATCAATCCGGTGCTGCGCGGCGTCAGCTGGTTCTTCATCTGGTTCTTCCGCGGCACGCCTGTGTACACGCAGCTCATTTTCTGGGGTCTGTTCGCCGTGCTGATTCCTAAGATCAGCCTCGGCATTCCGTTCACCTCGGTGGAGTTCTGGAGCATCGACTCCAACGTGGTGGTCACCGCATTCAACGCCGCATGGATTGGTCTGGCCCTGAACGAGGCCGCCTACCTGTCCGAAATCGTGCGTGCCGGCCTTGAAGCCGTGGACCCCGGCCAGACCGAGGCGGCCAAGGCATTGGGCATGAACCGCACGCTCATCATGCGCCGCATCGTGCTGCCGCAGGCCATGCGCATCATCATCCCGCCCACCGGCAACGAGACCATCGGCATGCTGAAGACCACCTCGCTGGTCACCGCCGTGCCGTTCACCCTCGAGTTGCAGTTTGCCACCAACGCCATCGCCAACCGTATCTACAAGCCGATTCCGCTGCTTCTCGTGGCCTGCTTCTGGTACCTGCTGATCACCTCCATTCTGATGGTTGTGCAGTCCCGCCTTGAGGCGCACTTCGGCAAGGGCTTCAACGCCCGCCCAGTGGGCACCAAGGGCAAGCAGACGCCATTGCCGGGTAAGACCGACGGTGAACCGAAGGATGACGTGGACAAGCTCAACCAGACCACATTTGTCGGATTGAATGCGTAAGGCGGGAGCGAGAATTATGACTACGAACGACATCACCAACTCCGCTCCGGTCGTGCGCAAGGCGGCTGACGGTTCCGTGATTCCTGCTGTCAAGGCCGTGCAGGTGCACAAGGCGTTTGGGCCGCTGCATGTGCTCAAGGGCATCGATCTAACCGTTATGCCCGGTACTGTGACCGTGATTCTGGGGCCCTCCGGTTCCGGCAAGTCCACGTTCCTGCGTCTGATCAACCAGCTGGAAACCCTGACCGGCGGTTCCATCGAGGTGCACGGCGAACTCATCGGCTACAAGCACGTGACCAAAAACGGCCAGGACATGCTGCAGACCTTGGACGATAAGGAGATCGCCGCACAGCGCTCTCGCCTCGGCATGGTGTTCCAGCGCTTCAACCTGTTCCCGCACATGACCGCGCTGGAGAACGTGATGGAAGCCCCGATCCACGTGCAGCACCAGTCCAAGAAAGCCGCCCGTGACCTGGCCGTGGCCGAGCTTCAGCGCGTCGGTCTGGGCGATCGCATGGACTATTACCCCTCCCAGCTGTCGGGTGGTCAGCAGCAGCGCGTGGCCATTGCCCGTGCTCTGGCCATGAAGCCGGAGATCATGCTCTTCGATGAGCCGACCTCCGCCCTTGACCCCGAACTGGTGGGCGAAGTGCTCAACGTCATGCGTTCCTTGGCCAAGGAAGGCATGACCATGGTGTGCGTGACCCACGAAATCGGCTTCGCCCGCGAAGTCGCCGACCAGATCGTGTTCATGGACGGCGGCGTAGTCGTAGAAAAGGGCGGCCCCGACATCATCGACCACCCCACCGAGCCTAGGTTTAAGGACTTCCTACAGCACGTGCTGTAGGAAGGCTGTTATATTACCTCAGCACTGTCGTGCTTCGGCGTCGCCTACGGGGAGCCCACTGGGCTCCCCGCTTTACGGCTCCGCCTACAGCACGTGCTGTAGGAAGGCTGTTATATTACCTCAGCACTGTCGTGCTTCGGCGTCGCCTACGGGGAGCCCACTGGGCTCCCCGCTTTACGGCTCCGCCTACAGCACGTGCTGTAGGAAGGCTCGTTGTTGCAGCTCCAAAAGCGTACGCTGATGAACTCAGCGTACGCTTTTCACGAAGGGGCATGTTCCAATCCTGCAAAGGCGGCGGGTTGGATTCGCTTTGCGCAATAATCGTCCGCTAGGCTGGTGAGCCATGTGTGGAATCGTTGGATACGCGGGAAATATTGAAACGGCATGCGGCAAGCCTTTGGAGGTCTGCCTGCAAGGCCTGGAACGTCTGGAATACCGAGGCTATGACTCGGCCGGTGTGGCGCTGACCGCGCCCGGCATGGATAAGGTGGTCGTGCGCAAGAAGGCCGGCCGTTTGAAGAACCTGGTCGAAGACATCGAGCGCAAGCCGATGCCGCTCGCCACGGTGGGCATCGGCCACACGCGTTGGGCCACCAATGGCGAGCCGAGCGACGTGAATGCCCACCCGCACACCAGCATGGACGGCAAGGTGGCCATCATCCATAACGGCATCATCGAAAACGCCTCTCAGCTGCGTCTCGACCTGCAAGCCGAAGGCTACCGATTCGCCTCCGCCACCGACACTGAGGTGGCCGCTAAGCTGCTCGGCAAGATCGTGGACAAGATTATCGCGGACGAAGGCAAGCCAGACTTGTTCAAGGCTGTGCGCCGTATGGCCCGCATGCTTGAAGGCGCGTTCACCATTCTGGCCACCGACTGCCGCCAGCCGGACATCGTGGTCGGAGCCCGCCATGATTCGCCACTGGTCGTGGGCCTTGGCGAGGGGGAGAACTTCCTCGGTTCCGACGTCGCCGCATTCGTGGCCTACACCAAGCGCGCCATGGAAGTCGACCAGGATCAGGCCGTATGCGTGTCCGCCGACAAGGTCATCGTCGCCGATTTCAACGGCAACGTGGTCGAAAACCCGAAGACCTACACCGTGGATTGGGATGCTTCGGCCGCCGAAAAGGGCGGCTGGGATTCCTTTATGGACAAGGAGATTCACGAAGACCCTGCCGCAGTGCAGCGCACCCTGCTTGGCCGCTTCGACACGAATGGCGACATCACCCTTGATGAAGTGCGTATCGACGAACACGACTTCAAGGCCATCGACAAAATCATCGTCGTGGCCTGTGGCACCGCCAGCTACGCCGGCCAGGTAGCCAAATACGCCATCGAACACTGGGTGCGTATCCCCGTGGAAATCGAACTCGCGCACGAATTCCGTTACCGTGACCCGATTCTGACCCCGCGTACGCTCGTGGTGGCCATTTCTCAGTCCGGCGAAACCATGGATACGCTGATGGCCCTGCGCCACGCGCGCGAACAGGGGTCCAAGGTGCTGGCCATCTGCAACACGCAGGGTGCCTCCATTCCGCGCGAATCCGACGCCGTGCTCTACACACACGCCGGCCCGGAAGTTGCCGTGGCATCCACCAAGGCGTTCGTGGCGCAGATTACCGCCGCCTACCTGCTGGGCCTGTATCTGGCGCAGGTCAAGGGCGCGATGTTCCGCGATGAGATTCATCAGATGCTCGACTCCCTGAAAGACATGCCGCGCAAGATTCAGTGGGTGCTCGACACCCAGCCCAAGACCATCCAGGCGGCCGCCGAGCGCATGGTGAACGCCAACTCCTTCTTGTTCCTCGGCCGCCACGTGGGCTACCCGGTGGCGCTTGAGGGCGCGTTGAAGCTCAAGGAAATCGCCTACACGTTCACCGAGGGCTTCGCGGCCGGCGAGCTCAAGCATGGACCGATCGCGCTGGTGGACGAGGGTGAGCCCGTGGTGTTCATCGTGCCGCCGCAGCGCGGCCGCAATGTGTTGCACGCCAAGGTGATCTCTGGTATCGAGGAGGTCAAGGCTCGTGGCGCGTACATCATCGCCGTGGCCGAGCAGGGCGACCCGGATGTGGAACGGTACGCTGACGTGGTGTTCTGGCGCCCCGCCTGCCCAACGCTGATGAGCCCGCTGGTTGACGTGGTGCCGCTGCAGCTGTTCGCCATGGACATGGCAAAGCTCAAGGGCTACGACGTGGACAAGCCCCGCAACCTCGCCAAGTCCGTGACCGTTGAGTAAGCCACATCGGTATGTGATTGACGAGCCTCATATTCCGTTTGAGATGGACGTGCTGTATGAGGACGAGCGGATCATCGTGGTGGACAAGCCGCATTTTCTGGCCACCATGCCACGCGGCATGTGGTATCGGCAGACCGCGCTGATCCGATTGCGTGAGCGGCTGGGGGAGCCGGACATCACGCCAGCGCACCGATTGGACCGCATGACCGCCGGCGTATTGGTGTTCGTGCGGGATTCGGCCTGCCGCGGCGCGTATCAGATGCTGTTCCAGAACCGGCAGGCCGTCAAGATCTATGAATGCCTGGCACCCTGCCGGCCGATCAGCGGCCCGCGATTCGGCACGATCATGCAGGTCGAACCGCCACGCCCGTTCCCATTGCTGCGCCGATCGCACATCACCAAGGAACACGGCACGATGGCCGCATTCGAGGAACCGGGTTTGGCCAACGCCGAAACCCTCATCGAGCGCGGCGACCTCTGTTTCCCTCCCGCTGGCGGGAGGTGGCACGAAGCGCCGGAGGGTGGTCCCCATCCGGGAAATCACCCCATCTGCCGCTACACACTCCACCCGCGCACCGGCAAAACCCACCAATTGCGCGTCCACATGAATTCGCTCGGCCTGCCCATCGTGGGCGACGACTTCTACCCGCGCATCCAGACACGCCCCTACGACGATTTCAGCCAGCCGCTGCAATTAGTGGCGCGTGTGCTACGATTCACCGATCCAATAACAGGCGAGAAGCGCGAATTCGTTTCCCGTGTGCCGCTTAAGATCTGATTTCTTAGGGGGGATGGCGAGACCAATCCCCGCCCGTCCGAATCACTGTCCCTTTCGACTGGCCATCCAGCTCATTGCATCGTCGTACACCATCATGATGCGCTTGCGATAGCTATCGATGAATTCCTGCGCACCAATGCTCGCGATAACGTCGTGAGCGGGTTGCACGGTGCTGTCGAATGCCTCCGGCAGCCTATCCACCAAGGTGTGGAATCGTAAAATCACGGATTCCTCATCTAATCCCATCCGCTGTGCGAATCGTTCCAGATGTTTGCGGCGTAATTGAAGAAGATCTCGGCGTCCGCCGATGTTCATCGCCAAAGTGGCATTTATGATCTGCTTGCCATGCCCCAAATAAGGGAACACCGAAGCAAGGTCATAGAGCGGGGCAAGCCGCACGGACGCGCCATCGAGCAATAGCGAGTAGTTCTTGGCGTGGCTGTCTGTTGCCCCGACGAGATAACTGGCGAGGATGCCGTCGGTGAAGGCTCGGATATTGCTTTCGGCCTGACCGGGCAGACCGTGCTTGCGCAACATTTCCGCATATGCATTGGACGTTGGGCCGTTGTGTTCCTCGTATTTCAGCGATGAGGGAATGCCCAGCGCTTGGGTAAAGTCTTCTTGGTGCAGGGCCGTCACCGTACCATTGGCGGACACTATACGGTCATACCGCTCGCTGATGATGGCTGGGACCCCATCAAAGATGTGAAAAGAGGTGTGGGCCACGGGTATTCCCATCGCCTCCACAATGCGCATGGTGATGTGTTCGTTGAATGCTTGGTGTGGAAGGGTCGGTATGCCGGGCTTGATGATATGAGTCGTCCGCGCGATTCCAGTGGTGGAGAACCATGATCCATTGCGGTTCCTCAGTGCGATCTTGCCCTGCTGTCCCGCGACCGACCAATGCTCGTCTACGCTTGCGGACTGGATGCCTGTGGGGGCGGCTGCGCGTAGTCGATTCGCGATCTGCGAATCGCTGATTGGAATAAGCGAATCGTCATCTATGGGCAAGTGCGGGTCGGCGGACAGCCGTAATGCGCCGGTGGCATCGAATCCGATGGCTTGCAACAGATCAAATGCGCTTGTCGATCGGGCATGATGCAATCGCATGGCTTCATCTCGGGCCTGAGGGGATTCCGGGACCAGGGCCTCAAGGAAATTACGCGGGATGTCGCCTGAATATTCGGCTGCGGTAATGGGCATGGAAAGCGATATTGGTGTGGGTGATTGCGACCAACGATAGGAATCGTGATATTGGAAAATAATGCTGCCATCGTTTGTTCTTCGAAACTGGCCGATGGGTGTTTCGCCGAGAAATGCATTGAGAGTGTTTTCGCTCATGGTGTCACCATTCATAGAGTTCGGCGGGCTGCGGGGTTTTGCGGACATCCAGCGACAAGCCAAGCTCAGTCAGAGCGCTGAGAATGGTGGAGAATCCGGGATTGGGGACTCGGGCGTGTTCAAATTCGATCAGCCAGCGACGTGACACGCCCAGCCGTTGGGCCATGTCGGTCTGACTGATGCCCTGGCGTTGCCTTTCATCCTTGATAAGCCGCGCGTATTCGGCGATATCCATGACAATCATGTGCAAAATATATCACAGTATAGTAAAGTGTGCAATATTCTGCACATAGTTGGAAATGTGCAGAATATTGCACAACCGAGTCGATTGGTCGGTGCGGAATTGCCTATGGATCACTGGCAGGTGAATCACTGACAGGTACCAGTGGATGCCAGCACATGCCGCTCGTCAGCTGATGTCGCGCACGGAACCGCGTTCGATCAGTTCCGGCGGGATTACGGTTTTGACGCCGACCGGTATCTTCTCGCCTTCGCATTGACGGCGGACCATGGAGAAGGCGGTGGCGCCAATGTCGTCAAAGCGCAGCTTCATGGTCGTCAGGTTCAAGCGCGGAACCATATCTACCAGCGAATCATCGACGCCCACGATGCTGACATCCTCGGGCACGCGCTTGCCCGCTGACTGCAACCCGAGCATTGCGCCGTATGCCATTTGGTCGTTGGCGGCGTAGATGGCCGTGCAGTCGGGGTCGTGGGCCAACGCCACGCCGGCCTGGTAGCCTGAATCCGCGCACCAATCGCCGATGTACATGCTCGGTACGCGTGCTCCCATTTGTTCCAACGCTTCTCGCCAACCGCGGGCGCGGCTTTCGGCGGCGCGCGAGGTGGACGGTCCGGCAATGTGGTAGACGGTCTTGTGCCCCTTGCTCATCAGGTAATCGACGATAGCGGTCGAGCAGCCATACTGGTCGGCGTCAACGGTGGGGCAGTGGTCGGCGGCGGATTCGCAGATGAGCACGACTGGAAGTTCTCGCGGAGGCTTGTATCCGACGAAATCGGAGATGCGTTCCTCCAGCACTACGATGACGCCATCCACCGGCTGACGCTGCATGCGATCGATGGCGGCGGAAAGCGTGCGTTCCGCACCGTGGCGCATGGTCTGGATGGTGACTGAATAATCGTCATCGGCCGCGTTGGCCACAATAGAATCAAGGATGCGGGCGTTGCCGAACGTGGCGGTGTTGAACATCACCACGCCGATATCCTGGAAGCGGCCGTGCTTTAGGGCTCGGGCCGCATAATTCGGACGATACCCAAGGCGTTCCATTGCGGCTTCGACACGCTGGCGTGTTTCGGGTTTCACCGCATCGCTGCCATTCGCCACGCGGGACACTGTCTGTGGCGAAACGCCGACGGCTTTCGCTATGTCTTGCATGGACACCTGTGTTGGCCTCGACATTTCACCCTCGCTTGACTCATTAATGTCGGTGTTTCGTTTGCAACGCTTATCTTAGGGCCGCTTACGGTAACGATAACATCGTTGTCTTCGTGACCATTGTAGCAGAGTGACTGAGAAACCCTTAATTCAACACGGTACTCAACACGATTGGACAATGTTACAAATGGTGTTATGATGATAACGCAAACATTTTGGTCAACCTTCGAAGGAGAGGGGTTGGGAATGGCTTCAGCCGATATCGCAGCTGCGCCCGTGCATTCGGTCAGGGCTCGTGTGAATAAGCACAAGGCCGATTGGCGTGGATGGAAATTCATGTGGCCTTTTGCGGTGGTGTTCGTGTTCGTGTTCATCGTGCCGATCGTGTACGCCGTTTATATTTCGTTCTTCAAGAAGCAGATGATCGGCGGCACCAAGTTCGTCGGCTTCGAGAACTACGCGCGCCTGTTGGGTGATGGCCAGTTCTGGAGCAGTGTTGGTCGTGTGGCCCTGTTCACGTGCGTGCAGGTGCCGATCATGCTGTGCCTGTCGGCTTTGATGGCCCTGGCGTTGGATTCGATGAAGCTGCATGGCACGAGGTTCTTCCGTATCTCGACGTTCCTGCCCTACGCGGTGCCGGCGGTGGTGTCGACGTTGATCTGGGGTTTCGTGTATGGCGCGAAGTACGGCCTGGTGGGTTCGTTGAACGATTTCCTGGGCACGGACATCGACGTGCTCGCCCCCAGCGTGTTGTTGGCCAGTATCGGGAACATCGTGACGTGGGAGTTCACGGGCTACAACATGCTCATCTTCTACAGCTCGTTGTCGACCATCCCGCATTCCCTGTACGAGGCGGCCAGCATCGACGGCGCGTCGGAGTGGCAGATCGTGAAGAGCATCAAGCTTCCCGAATTGCGCGGCAGCCTGGCGATCACGGTGATCTTCAGCATCATCGGCTCGTTCCAGCTGTTCAACGAGCCGAGCATTTTGCAGAACATGGTTCCTGGTAATGCGATCACGACGTATTACACGCCGAACATGTACGCGTACAACCTGAGCTTCTCCGGCAACCAGTCGAACTACGCGGCCGCGTTGGCGATCGTGATGGCCGTGATCACCATGGCCATCGCCTACATCGTCCAGCTCAACAGCCTCAAGGAGCAGATGAAGTGACGACGACTACTGCTGTTCGTGTTGAGGAATCGATGATGATCGTGAAGGAGCGTATGTGATGAGTGCAGCAACGACTTCGGCCGCCGGTCGCCTGACCGACGGCGAGCTCAAGGCCCGGGAGAAGGCCGCCAGGAAGGCGGAGAAGGCCCGCCAGAAGAGGATCGCCGCCGACGAGGCCGCCGAACGCAGGCGCAGCGCGAAGGCGGGGTTCGCGAACGTGAACAACCCGAGGCGTTCCACGTTGTTGACCGTCCTGTGCGCGGTCTTCGCCGTGTACTGCCTGTTCCCGTTCGTCTACCTTTTGATCAACGCGACGAAGACGCAGGCCGACTTCACCAGTACGTTCGGCCTGGGCTTCGGCAAGACGTTCGCCCTGTTCGACAACATCGCGACGGTGTTCTCCTATCAGGACGGTATCTTCGCGCGCTGGCTGTTCAACACGATCCTGTACGTGGTGGTCGGCGCCGGCGGCGCGACCCTGCTGGCGATCATGGGCGGCTACGCTCTGGCCAAGTTCCGCTTCCCGGGGCGCAAAGCGGTGTTCGTGGTCATCATCGGCGCGATCAGCGTGCCGGGCATCGCTTTGGCGGTTCCCCAGTTCCTCCTGTTCGCCAAATTGGGCCTGACGAACACCCCGTGGGCCATGATCATCCCGTCGCTGATCTCCCCGTTCGGCCTGTACCTGATGTGGATCTTCAGCGAGCAGGCCGTGCCCCAGGAGCTGCTGGAGGCGGCGCGCGTGGACGGCGCGTCCGAGTTCCGCACGTTCTGGCAGATTTCCTTGCCCCTGTTGGCTCCGGGCATCGTGACGACGGCGTTGTTCACGATCGTGGCGACGTGGAACAACTACTTCCTGCCGTTGATCATGCTCAAGGACGCGGACTGGTACCCGCTGACCATCGGCCTGAACCAGTGGAAGGACCAGGCCTCGACCGCGGGCGGCCAGGCGATCCAGAACCTGGTGATCACGGGCTCCCTGATCACGATCATCCCCCTGGTGATCGCGTTCCTGTGCCTGCAGAAGTACTGGCAGTCCGGACTCGCCGCAGGCGCCGTCAAGGAGTGATGGAGTCGGCTCCGCCGACGCGGTGTCTTCACCGCCTCGCGGCGGGGTCTCTCCCTCCGTCCCGGCTCCGCCGAGACAACCTTCCTTATCAGAGGGAGGTAATAGTGCCAAGCCCCCCTCTGACGAGCTGAGCCGTTAGGCAAACAGCCCTGTGGGCTGTTTATTCCCGCGGACGCAGATTATCGATAAAATTCAATAAAGGAGCTGAATCATCATGGAACGTAAAGAGTTCAAGTGGCCGCAGCCGCTTGCGGGCAACAAGCCCCGCATCTGGTACGGCGGCGATTACAACCCCGACCAATGGCCTGAGGAAGTGTGGGACGAAGATGTAGCCCTCATGCAGCAGGCCGGCGTCAACCTCGTCTCCGTAGCTATCTTCTCCTGGGCCAAGCTTGAGCCCGAAGAAGGCGTGTACGACTTCGATTGGCTCGACCGCGTCATCGACAAGCTTGGTAAGGCCGGCATCGCCGTCGATCTCGCCTCCGGCACCGCATCCCCGCCGATGTGGATGACCCAGGCCCACCCGGAGATCCTCTGGGTCGACTACCGCGGCGACGTCTGCCAGCCCGGTGCCCGCCAGCACTGGCGTGCCACCAGCCCGGTCTTCCTTGACTACGCGCTCAGCTTGTGCCGCAAGATGGCCGAGCACTACAAGGACAACCCCTATGTGGTCTCTTGGCATGTGAGCAACGAGTACGGCTGCCACAACCGCTTCGACTACTCCGAAGATGCCGAGCGCGCCTTCCAGAAGTGGTGCGAGAAGAAGTATGGCACCATCGACGCCGTCAATGACGCCTGGGGCACCGCCTTCTGGGCGCAGCGCATGAACAACTTCTCCGAGATCATCCCGCCGCGCTTCATCGGCGACGGCAACTTCATGAACCCGGGCAAACTGCTTGACTGGAAGCGCTTCAGCTCCGACGCCCTGCTCGACTTTTACAAGGCCGAGCGCGACGCCCTGCTCGAGATCGCCCCCAAGCCGCAGACCACCAACTTCATGGTCTCCGCCGGCGGTGCCGGCATCGATTACGACAAGTGGGGTTACGACGTGGACTTCGTGTCCAACGATCACTACTTCACTCCTGGCGAAGCTCACTTCGACGAGCTGGCCTACTCGGCCTCCCTGTGCGACGGCATCGCCCGCAAGAATCCGTGGTTCCTCATGGAGCACTCCAGCTCCGCCGTCAACTGGCGTCCGATCAACTACCGCGTCGAACCCGGCGAACTGGTGCGTGACTCCCTGGCCCACCTGGCCATGGGCTCCGACGCCATCTGCTACTTCCAGTGGCGCCAGTCCAAGGCCGGTGCCGAGAAGTGGCACTCCTCGATGGTTCCTCACGCGGGCCCCGACTCCCAGATCTTCCGCGACGTGTGCGAGCTGGGTGCCGACCTCAACAAGCTTGCTGACGAGGGCCTGCTGAGCACCAAGCTGGTCAAGTCCAAGGTCGCCGTCGTCTTCGATTACGAGTCTCAGTGGGCTACGGAACACACCGCCACGCCTACTCAGGAGGTACGCCATTGGACCGAGCCGCTCGCGTGGTTCCGCGCGCTGGCGGACAACGGTCTGACCGCAGACGTGGTGCCGGTTCGCGGCCCTTGGGACGAGTACGAAGCCGTCGTGCTGCCGAGCCTGACCATCCTGTCCGAAGAGACCACGCGCCGCGTGCGCGAGTATGTGGCGAACGGCGGCAAGCTGTTCGTGACCTACTACACCGGTCTGGTGGACGACAAGGATCACGTCTGGCTGGGTGGCTACCCCGGTTCCATCCGTGACGTGGTGGGTGTGCGCGTTGAGGAATTCGCCCCGATGGGCAACGACTTCCCCGGTGCCATGGACCACCTTGACTTGGACAACGGAACCGTGGCGCACGATTTCGCCGACGTGATCACCTCCGTGGCCGATACCGCTCACGTGGTCGCCTCCTTCAAGGCAGATAAGTGGACCGGTTTCGACGGCGCTCCCGCCATCACCGTCAACGACTTCGGCGACGGCAAGGCCGCATACGTCGGTGCCCGTCTCGGCCGTGAGGGTTTGGCCAAGAGCCTGCCCGTGCTGCTGGAGGAACTCGGCATCGAGACTTCGGCTGAGGACGATCGCGGTGAAGTGCTGCGCGTCGAGCGTGCGGACGAAACTGGCGAGAACCACTTCGTGTTCCTGTTCAACCGCACCCACGATGTTGCGGTCGTGGACGTGGAAGGCGAACCGCTGGTCGCCTCGCTGGCCCAGGTCAACGAATCCGAGCATACGGCGGCCATTCAGCCGAACGGTGTGCTGGTGGTAAAGCTGTAAAGAGGTCTATTTGTAGCGATTCAAATGCGATGGCGGGCGTGTTAGCGATAACACGCCCGCCATCGCATTTGTGATTTGTTTTGAGATGTGTATACTAAAAGATGTTATCGCAACCATAGCGAAAGGAATGGCTTCATAAAGCCACTTCTCAGTGTCGAGGAGAAATTAATAATTGACACTAGGTAACACGCAATGATTGCGAGCGACAAAACAGTTTGAATCGTTCTAGACGATTCGAGGAAGGAGAACAGAACGATGAAGTTCACCGTTGCTAAGAAGGCCATTGCACTTACCGGTGCGGTTGCCATGCTGGGTTCCGTTGCCGCCTGCGGCTCTGATAGCGGCAAGTCCAGCCAGCCGGCTCAGGATTCCGACGTTAAGGAAATCACCGTCTGGGCTTGGGAGCCTACGCTGACCCAGGTTGCCAAGGACTTCGAGAAGGAGACCGGCATCAAGGTCGATCTCAAGAACGTCGGCACCAACACCAAGGAATACACCCAGCTTGACAACGCCATCGAGGCTGGCTCCGGTGCTCCGGACGTCGCTCAGGTTGAGTACTACGCCATCCCGCAGTACGCCATCAAGGGCAACCTGCTGGACATCACCGACAAGACCTCCGGCTACTCCGACTTCTACACCCCTGGCCCGTGGGCTTCCGTGCAGTTCGCCGGCAAGGTCTACGGCCTGCCGATGGATTCCGGCCCAATGGCCTTCTTCTACAACAAGGAGGTCTTCGACAAGGCCGGTGTTGACGCCGAGCAGATCAAGACCTGGGATCAGTACTACGACGCCGCCAAGAAGATTCACGCTCTGGGCGACAACTACTACATCACCTCCGACACCGGTGACGCCGGCTTCTTCGACTCCATGACCTGGCTGGCCGGTGCAAAGCCGTTCCAGACCTCTTCCGATGGTTCCGAAGTCACCGTCAACCTGACCGAGGACAAGGGCGTCAAGACCTTCACCGACTTCTGGCAGAAGCTGCTGGACGAGGGCCTGCTCGACACCAAGACCGCTGGCTGGTCCGAGGATTGGTTCAAGGGCATGGTCGACGGCACCATCGCCTCCCTGTTCACTGGCGCTTGGATGCCTGCCAACCTGGCCAACTCCGCTGCTGACGGCGCTGGCAAGTGGCGTGTGACCCAGATGCCGACCGCTGACGGCTCCACCACCAACTCCGAGAACGGTGGTTCTTCGCTGGCTGTGCTCGCCTCCACCAAGAAGGCTGATGCTGCTTACCGGTTCATCGAGTACGCCAACCACGGCGACGGCGTGGCCACCCGTGTGGCCGGCGGTGCATTCCCGGCTGACAAGGCCTCCATGGAGTCCGACTCCTTCAAGGACACCACCACTGTGAAGAACGCCGATGGCGAGGACGTTGACTACTTCGGTGGTCAGAAGTACAACGAGGTTCTGGCTCAGGCTGCTGAGAACGTGTCCTCCGACTACCAGTTCCTGCCCTACGAGGTCAAGGCCCGCACCATCTTCGGCGACTACCTTGGCAAGTCCTACACCGGCGACCAGAAGCTGACTGACGGTATCGCCGCTTGGCAGAAGGCACTGCAGGATTACGGCAAGGATCAGGGCTTCACCGTGAAGTAAGCCTTATAACTCCCTCTCTATATATCCACAGCAGCCCCGTGACGCATCTCGCCACGGGGCTGCTGCCGTATCTTGGCTCCCGCTGGCAGGAGCTGGCTCGCGAGGCGAGACTGAGGGTGGTTCATCATACGGCGTTTTAAGCCCCGCCTAGTAGACTCGTCACCATGCGAACAATCGGACGGCGAATCAGCAGACTGGCGACCATAGTCGTGGCCGCGGTCCTTACCGTATCCCTAGCCTCCTGCGGCCAAGTCACGGTCGATAACCGTACCGAAATCAGCGTATGGAGCTGGGAACCCAGCATGGGCGAAGTCATCCGCCGTTTCGAGAAAGCCAATCCGGACATCCGCGTCGAATGGACCAACATCTCCGGCTATGAGAATCTCAATACCGCCATCCAGGACGGCTACGGCACGCCGGATGTGGCGCAGATCGAATACTACGCGCTGCCGCAATACGAGGTATCCGGCCAGCTGCTCGACCTAACCGATCGTACCGGATTCGATTATGCGAGTTTCTTTACCCTTGGCACCTGGTCGTCCGTCCAGCTTGCCGGACGAGTGTATGCATTGCCGATGGATTCCGGCCCCATGGGATTCTTCTACAACGAGGATGTGTTCCAGCAGGCCGGGGTGGATGCCACGCAAATCAAGACATGGAACGACTATTACGAGGCCGCCAAGAAACTCAAGCAAATTGGCGCTTATATTGCGGCCGATTCGGGCGATGGCAGCTTCTACGACGCCATGATATGGCTTGCGGGCGGGCAGCCTTTCCATACCTCGCCGGACGGTAAAACCGTGACCATCGATCTGGACCACGATACCGGCACCCAGCTGTTCACCGAATTCTGGCAAAAGATGATCGATGAAGGCCTGGTGGACACCACGTCCGCCACATGGTCTGAGCGATGGAAGCGCAGGGTGGGCACCGGCACCATTGCTTCCATGTTCTCCGGTGCATGGATGCCTTCGATGCTGCTATCCAATGTGCCCGGCGCGTCCGGACTATGGCGTGTGGCGCCCATGCCCACCTATGACGGCCAGCCCACCAATGCCGAAAGCGGCGGATCCGCACTTGCCGTGTTGCAGCTGACGCGTAAGCCGGATGCGGCCTATCGATTCGTGGATTTCGTGACCCATGACGCGCAGGGCATCAGTGCCCGTGTGGCTGGCGGTGCCTTCCCTGCCGACTATGACACCCTCAATTCCGGTGAATTCCTCGATAAGACCACGATCACGAACAATCGTGGCGTCGAAATTCCGTATTTCGGCGGGCAGAAATTCAACCGTGTGCTTTCCGAAGCGGCCGAGGATGTATCCGTGGGATATCAGTATCTGCCGTTTGAAGTGTATGCACGTAACGATTTCAAGAGCACGGTAGGCAAAGCCTATGAATGGGCCAGCAGCAAACAGGCCTACGAACAGCGTGAGATGGAAGTCGATATGGGTATGAAAGACGAGAAAGGCAAGCCGCTGGAATCGTTGGACAGGCCCGGCAAGAAAGTCAGTCTTGAACACGGGCTTGCCACCTGGCAGAAAGATCTCAAGGAATACGGCTTCAACCAGGGCTTCACGATTAAGTAGCTCCTCGCTAACCTCCCTCTGACGAGGGAGGTGGCCGCCGAAGGCGGACGGAGGGAGAGACCTGAGGGAAGGCCTAGCTAAAGGCCGATTTCGTTACTTCACATTGCGGGCGTAGATATGCGCCATGCCCTTGAAGATGAGATCCGGGTCATAGACGTCAATCAGCTCGGTATCATAGGCGAACACGCGCCCAAGGCCACCGGTGGTGATCACCTTGAAGTCCTCGCCGCCAAGCTCCTTGCGGAACTGGCTGATTGTGCGTTCCACGCCGCCCAGGAACGTGTAATACAGGCCTGCCTGCATGCAGGTCTTGGTATTGGTGCCCAAAATGGTCTCCGGTCGGGTAATCTCCACTTCCGGCAGCTGGGCCGTGTCTCCCCATAGGGCGGCGGCGCCTGCACGAATGCCGGTGGTGATTACGCCCGAATCGACCACGCCCTTATCGCTCACATGCGTGAACGTGGTGGCCGTACCGAAATCGGCCACCAGCACCGGACCGCCATACTCGTAATAGGCGCCAGCGCAGTCGGCCAGAATGTCCGCGCCGAGTGATTTCGGGTCATCCACGCGCACGTTCATGCCGGTCTTGATGCCGGGGCCCACCACCATTGGGTCGATGTCCAGGAACTTGACGATGGAGGAGCGGAAGGAATGCATCACCTTCGGCACCACCGAACAGATGATCACGTCATCCACATCGGACGGCTGGAAACCGCTCATTCTCAGGAATTCGGTCAGAAACAGGCCGTATTCATCGGATGTATGGTTGGCTTTGGTGGTGATGCGGTAGGTTCCGGCGATGGTATCGCCATCCAGAAAACCAAGCACGATGTTCGTATTGCCGATATCAACGGCGACCAGCATGATAACCCTCCAGATTCAAGATGGATTTCATGTGCAATTCTACAGCCCCGCCGCTATGATGGGCTGTGGTGGACGACCCGTTTGTGGCGGCCAACCGTATAAACCAACATATATAGAGGAAGAACCATGTCTCAAGACAATGGTGCGCACGTCGAAGACGGCGCAACCACAGATGCGAGCCTTGCCTCGCGCGCAAAGAATCCGAAGAAGAACAGCCCGAAGTGGTGGCTGATTGCCTTGGCCGTTGTCGTGGTGGTGGCGGTTATCGCCGGCGCCGCCTTCGCCTTCGGCGGTAAGAAAGACTCCAAGAACGCGGCCTCGTCCGGTACCTATGCCGACACCGTGACCATCGGTCTCAAACTGGCCCCCACCAATCTGGACATTCGCAACACCGCCGGCTCCGCGCTCGACCAGATCCTGATCGGCAACGTGTACGAGGGTCTGGTGGCCCGCGACTCCAAGAACCAGGTCGTTCCCGCCATCGCCTCCAGCTGGGAGACGTCCAAGGACGGCCTGACCTACACCTTCCACCTCAACAAGAACATGACCTTCTCCAACGGCGACAAGCTCGACGCCGAGGACGTGGCCTGGTCCATCAACGAACTCATCGCCAAGGACTATCACGACGCCGACGCGCTCGCTGCCGCCGATAAGGTCGAGGCCAAGGACGCCGACACCGTGGTCATCACACTCAAGAGCGCGAACTCCAACCTGCTGTGGACCCTGACCGGCCGCCCCGGACTGGTGTTCGACAAGGATGCCAAGTACGACCTGAAGACCCAGGCCATCGGCTCCGGCCCGTACACCGTCTCCAAGTTCGTGGAGAACAGCTCGATCACGCTGAAGACCAACGACAAGTACTGGGGCAAGAACAAGGCCAAGACACCCACCGTGGTGGTCAAGTATCTGGCTGACGACAACGCCGCGGTCAACGCCCTGAAGTCCGGCGATGTGCAGGTGCTCGCCCCGATTACCGAGAACCTCGCCGAGCCGTTCAAGTCCGATTCCGCGAACTACACGGTCAAGGCCGGTGACGGCACCGACAAGTTCGTGCTCGGCTTCAACAACGCCTCCGGCTCCAAGCTGGCCGACAAGCGCATTCGCCAGGCCATCCGTTACGCCATCAACCACAAGGAACTCATCGCCTCCCGTGGCGGCGCCGACAAGGCGCTCGGCGGCCCGATTCCGTCCCTCGACCCCGGTTACGAGGATTTGACCAACCTGTATCCCTACGATCAGGGCAAGGCCAAGTCGCTTATGGCTGAGGCCGGTTACTCCGCCGACAAGCCGCTGGAACTCAGCCTGACCTACGCCAACATTTATGGCACCGAGCTCGGCGACCAGCTGCGTTCGCAGCTGAAGCCCATCGGCATTGATCTGAAGGTCAACGTGGTGGAATTCTCCACCTGGTTGCAGGACGTGTACACCAACCACGATTTCGATATCTCACTGGTAGACCACAACGAAAGCCACGACTTCGTTTCCTGGACCGACCCGACCTACTACTTCGGCTACGACAACAAGGACGTGACCAAGCTGTACAACGAGGGCGTGGCCGCCACTTCCGACAAGGAGCGTGACGCCAAGTTCGCCGAGGCCGCCAAGTTGGTGTCCGAGGACGCCGCTGCGGATTGGCTGTTCAATTACCGCACCACCACCGCCACGGCCAAGGGCGTCGAGGGCTTCCCCTTCAACCTCAACCAGACCGCCTTGCCCCTCTATAACGTAACCTACTCCGTCGCTGGATCCAGCCAGAAGTAGTTACGTTTTTTGGGCTCCCGCTGGCGGGAGCTGTCCGCGAAGCGGACTGAGGATGGCCTCAGTCATCCTCCTCCTATGACCTCTCCTCACTCGCTGCGCGACAGCTCCCCTCAGAGAGGGGGAGCCGTCACCGTAGGCGACTGAGGGGAGCCAAAGGAAAGTAACCCCAAGTAAGGTAGGCATTATGCGATTCGTGCTCAAACGACTGGCGCTGTTTGTCATAGCGCTGCTCGGCCTGTCCGTGGTGATTTTCGCGGCATTGCGCATTCTGCCCGGCGACGTGGCCTCCGTGATGGCTGGCGTCAACTCGCCGCCCGAGCGCGTGGCCCAGTTGCGCGAACAGCTCGGCTTGAATCGGCCATTAGTCGCGCAATACTTTGATTGGATGGGTGCACTGATCCATGGTGATTTCGGCACGTCCATCCTGACCGGTCGTTCCGTAACCTCACTGGTCGGCTCGCGCGCAGCCATCACCTTTCCTCTGATCATTCTTGGCATGTTGATTGCCTTGGTCATTGGCCTGCCGCTGGGTTGTGCAGCGGTGCTGGCTCGCTCCGAGCGAGTGCGTTCCGTATTCCATGTGCTGGCCATCATCGGCGGTGCCATCCCTGCCCTGTGGGGTGGATTGCTGCTGATTCTGCTATTCGGCCGTGGCGTCGGACTGATTGGCGTCTTCCCTTCGCAAGGGTTCCCTCTGGACGGTTGGGGAGCGCCCGGTTCGGCGATGCTGTCGTTGATTTTGCCGGCGTTGTCGGTCGGTGTCATCGTGGGCGCGACCATCATGCGATACACGCGTTCGGCTCTGGACGATTTGGCCGGTTCCGGCTATATCGACATGGCTCGTTCCTGCGGCATGACCCGCACCCAGGCAGTGCTGCATGTCGGCCTGAGGTTGGCGACCCCGCAACTGGTGTCCGTTATCGGACTGACGTTCGCCTCGATGATCACCGGCGTGATGGTCATCGAAAACCTGTTTGCCCTGCCGGGTATCGGCAATGGTCTCGTAACCGATGTGGGCAATCGCGACCTTATTGCCGTGCAAAGTGAGCTGTTCCTTTTGGCCGCATTCTTTCTGTTGATTGGCCTTGTGGTCGATCTGCTCCACCGTGTGCTTGACCCACGCCTCAAAACCGTCGCCACCATCACGGAGGTGACCGCATGAGCAAATCGTCTACTTCCTTCTCGCCGTCTGCAGTCGAGGGGGAGCGTGTTCCCAATCCTCCCGCTGATGTGAGGTGGCGTCGCACCGCGATGCCGGAGGGGGATCAACGAGCGGCTTTCGCAATCGTCCTCCACTCCATGTGGCGCCGGGCCGAAGGCAAATTCGCGCTTATCGTGCTCGCCTCATGGTTGCTGATCGCCATCGTTTCTTTGTTCTGGACCCCGCAATCCCTATGGGCCACCGACGGCTACCACGTATGGGCTAAACCCTCCGCCGCGCATTGGCTCGGCACCGACGGTACCGGAGCCGACGTGTTCAGCTGGCTGCTTGCCGGCTCGCATACGAACCTGCTCATCGTGCTGCTTACCGTAGTGGTTTCCGCCACTTGGGGGCTGCTGCTCATTGCGGCGATGGTCGCACGCAATGCGGCGCTTGCCAGCTCGTCTGTAGTGGTGGTCGATGCGCTGATCTCCATTCCCACTGTGCTTATCGCGCTGATTCTTGCTGTACCGCTCGGTGCGTCCATCGTCGTGATCGTCATCGCTTGCGGCTTCGGATACGGGCTGAATCTGGCACGTGTGGCCCGTCCGTTGGCGTTGCTGGCGGCCCGTTCATCGTATGTGGAATCGGCCCTGGCGAATGGAGCCAGCGGATGGCGTGTGTTGGTGAGCCATATCGTGCCGAATATCCTGCCCGTGCTGGCCGTACAACTGTCACTGTCCGCTGGCACGGCGGTGCTGGCCGAATCAGGACTTACGTACCTCGGTATCGGTGTGCCGTCGGGTGTGCCGAGCTGGGGGCATTCACTGGCCACATCGGTCAAGCTCATCAATGTGTTTCCGCTGACCGTGGTGTGGCCCGGTCTGATTGTCACGGTCGTGGTGGTGGCCCTGAATATTTTCGGCGATGTGTTGCGTGATGCCATCGACCCGGTCGCCAATCCCGCGTTGAGGGAAGCAGGGGAGGGCGGCGATGAGCGTTGATATTCATGGTCTGAACATTGCTGTCGGCGGCAGATTAATTGTTTCCGATGTGGACTTGGCCATTGCCGATGGCGAGCGGGTTGGCCTAATCGGTTCCTCCGGCTCCGGCAAATCGATGATTTCCAAGGCGATACTGGGGCTGCTGCCATTGACTGCTGCAGCCGACGGGTCGATTGATATGAGCGGTACGGGAATCATCGGTGCCTCTGAGCATGTGCTCGCCGACCTGCGTGGCCGGTATGTGGGCGCGGTATTTCAGAATCCGGCTGCTTCACTGAACCCAGTGATGACTGTCGTCCAGCAGATTTCTCTGCCGCTGAAATTGCATTACGACCTGACCAAGGCCGAACGTGCTGAGCGAGTGAATACCATGCTGGACAAGGTCGGACTGGACCGTGACGTGGCCGGCAAATATCCGCACGAGTTGTCTGGTGGGCAGCAGCAGCGCGTGGGCATCGCCACGGCGCTGATCACCTCGCCGCGGTTCATCATTGCGGACGAGCCGACCACCGCGTTGGATTCCATCACCCAGCGACAGATTGTGGATCTGCTGGTCTCTCTAGTGGACGATGCCGGTGCCTCGATGCTGTTCATCACCCATGATTTCTCCGTGTTGGCACGTGCCACAACGCGTTGTTATGTGCTGGACGCTGGCCGCATTGTGGAGTCCGGCGCGACCGCCAATCTGCTTGCCGCACCGGCCACGCTACAGGCCCAACGACTGGTCGCCGCCGCCCAAACCCTCACCCTCCGCACTCCCAAGGAGGATTCTCATGAGTGATGGCAATAGGTTCCTCCTCTCCGCCCAATCCATCAACAAATCCTTCGGTCCCCGCTCCGCGCGCCGCCAAGTCCTCTTCGACGTCTCCGCCGACGTCCGCCCTGGCGAATGCTTGGCCGTCATCGGCGGTTCCGGTTCCGGCAAGTCCACGCTGACCCGCATCATGCTCGGCCTCGAATCCGCCGATTCCGGCACTGTGACGTATGGCGGTCAATCCATTGCCGGTGGTCGCAGATCACCCGGTGTGCAAGCGCTCCGCCGCGAATCGGGACTGGTGTTTCAGGACCCGTTCTCGTCGCTTGACCCGCGTTGGCGGGTTGCTCAGTCAGTTGCCGAACCATTGGTGTTGCAGCGGCATGACCTCGGTAAAGCCGAAATCGCTGAGCGAGTGGCCGCGGCTCTGACCATGGTTGGCCTTGAACCGGCCACTTTCCTGAACCGGTATCCGGTCGACTTGTCCGGAGGTCAGGCGCAGCGCGTGGTTATCGCGCGAGCCATCATCAACGAGCCCAAAGTGATTCTTGCCGACGAGCCTATGAGCGCCATCGATGTGGCCGCGCGTATCCAGATTCTCGATACCTTCGCCGCCATCCGTGAAACACGTCGTGAAACAGCATTGATCATGGTGTCCCACGACCTCGGCGTGGTGCGGCATATCGCCGATCGGATTCTCGTGCTCCACGATGGTCGCGTCGAAGAAGAAGGCTCTACCGCCGAAGTGCTCGGCAGTCCCCAGTCCGACTACACCCGCCAACTCATCGAAGCCGCCTCGTTGTAACTCCTCTTGGCTCCCTCATGAAGGGACGGCGGAATCGTTGCCGACTCCTCACGCCCACCATATGAACGCCCGCGACACGCAGTTGTCGCGGGCTGTGCTATGGTGTGAGACATGCAGATTATCTCATGTTGTTGTCGCTAACCGACGCCCCTAGGCGAGCGGTCAGTGACGCATAACTTGAGATAGAGCATTCAATCGCGGCAGATTTGCCGCAAGAATTCGTGGAACCTTTGGCATAGGCGCAACCGTGTAACGCGCAAGCTGTGGGCCGTATCGGATTCATCACTGAAATACTCGAATTTCAAAGCACAAGGCCACAGTCCATTCGTCTGGGAACGTCGGTTCACGAACGCAACGCAGCAAAACCCCCACAACCCCAGCAACGAAGGACTTCACATGACCATCCACAACAGCCTCGCAGAACTCATCGGCAACACCCCGCTCGTCAAGCTCAACCACATCCCGCAGGCGGCCGGCGTCAAAGCCACCATCGCCGTCAAAGTCGAATACTTCAACCCCGGCGGCTCCTCCAAGGACCGCATCGCCGAGCGCATCATCGACGCCGCCGAACAGTCCGGCCAGCTGAAGCCCGGCGGCGTGATCGTCGAGCCCACCTCGGGCAACACCGGCGTCGGCCTGGCCCTGGTCGCCCAGCAGCGCGGCTACCGCACGATTTTCACCCTGCCGGACAAGGTTTCCGAATCCAAGCGCGCGGTGCTGCGCGCCTACGGTGCCGAAGTCATCGTCACACCGACCGACGCCGGCCCGGACGACCCGCGCTCCTACTACCAGGTCGCCGAACGACTGGCCAACACGATTCCCGGCGGCTTCCGCCCGAACCAGTACGACAACCCGAACGGCCCGCTGAGCCACTACTACACCACCGGCCCCGAGATCTGGGAGGCTACGGACCACAAGGTCACGCACTTCGTGGCCGGCATTGGCACCGGCGGCACCATCTCCGGCACCGGCAAGTACCTCAAGGAAGCCTCCAACGGCGCGGTCAAGGTCATCGGCTCCGACCCGGAAGGCTCCATCTACTCCGCTTCCTCACGCGACGAAGTCCACCAGTACGACATCGAGGGCGTGGGGGAGGACTTCTACCCCAAGGCTTTCGACCGGAACATCACCGACGACATCGTGCGCGTATCCGACGCCGAAGCCTTTGAAATGACCCGCCGTCTGGCCGGCGAGGAGGCGTTGCTGGTCGGCGGCTCGTCCGGCATGGCCGTGGCCAGCGCCATCAAGTACGCGCTTGCCAATGATTTGGACGAGAACCAGATTGTGGTGGTGCTCGCCCCTGATTCCGGCCGCAGTTATCTGGAGAAGATCTTCAATGACGACTGGATGCGTGCCAACGGCTACGGCGACATCGTGGAACGCACCAGCAAGCCCTCCCTCGCCGAGCAGTACCTTAACGGAACTCCCTCTGATGAGGGAGCTGCGGATGGACTCCATAACTAGCTATCAAAAGAATCAATACCAACATCCGCACTAACTAACCGCACCTGTTTTACCTTCGAATACGGAACAATCCCGAAAGGAACCCAATATCATGTCCGCTGAATACAACGCCAAGTTCGCCAACACCGACATCGCCACTCGCGCCATCCACGCCGGCCAGGAGCCCGACCCGACCACCGGTGCGGTCGTCACGCCGATCTTCGCCACCTCCACTTTCAAGCAGGATGGCGTGTTGGGCCTCAGGGGAGGCCACGACTACTCTCGCTCCATCAACCCCACTCGCACCAGCTTCGACGAGCAGCTCGCCGCCGTGGAAGGCGGCAAGTACGCGCTGAGCTTCTCCTCGGGCTTGGCCGCCATCGACGTGCTGCTGCGCTCCACCATCAAGCCCGGCGACAACATCCTGCTCGGCAACGATGTGTACGGTGGCACCTACCGCCTGCTCTCCAAGGTGTTCGTGCCGTGGGGTGTGGGCCTCGACGTGGTGGACATCACCGATCTGAAAGCCGTGGAAACCGCATTGGCCTCCAAGCACTACCAGTATGTGTGGGTCGAGACCCCGTCCAACCCGCTGCTCAACATCACCGACATCGCGGCCACCGCCGAAGTTGCCCACAAGTACGGCACCAAGGTCGCGGTCGACAACACCTTCGCCTCGCCCGCCCTTCAGCACCCGCTGGCCGATGGCGCCGATGTGGTGGTCTACTCCACCACCAAGTACATCGGCGGCCACTCCGACGTGGTCGGCGGTGCCGTGGTGGTCAACGACGAGGAGACCCGTGAGAAGGTCGCCTTCCTGCAGAACGCCGCCGGCGCAGTGCCCTCCCCGTTCGACTCCTGGCTGGACATCCGCGGCCTGAAGACCCTGGATCTGCGCGTCAAGCGCCACAGTGCCAACGCCCTGAAGGTGGCCGAATGGCTCGAATCCCAGCCCTCTGATGTGATTGAGCGCGTCTGGTACCCGGGCCTCGAGTCCCACCCGGGTCATGAAATCGCCGCCCGCCAGATGCACGGCGGCTTCGGCGGCATCGTCTCCGTGCAGCTCGCGGCCGGTGCCGAGGCGGCCAAGCACTTCGTGGACCACACGCAGATCTTCACACTGGCCGAATCGCTCGGCGGTGTGGAAAGCCTCATCGAGGTGCCCGCCGCCATGACCCACGCCTCCGTGGCCGGCACCACCCTGCAGGTGCCCGCCAATCTGGTGCGTATTTCGGTCGGTATCGAGAACGCCGACGACCTTATCGCCGATCTCAAGCAGGCGTTGGATCGTATCTGACCGTACTGACGGTACTGGTGGACCGTATTGACGGTGCCACCACGCTTATCGGCGGACTCGCTATCGATTGGTACCTACAAAAAATCCCCGGCCCACAAGGGTCGGGGATTTTTCGTTATCGATTAAACATGGATTGAATCAGCTGGCGTTGCCGCCCTGCCATCCGGTGGCATCCGCACCAGCCGGGCGCAACGCCTGACCGGAAGTCGGTGTGGTGCCATCAACGACCACACGAGTGCCGATGGTGGCAAAGTCGTACATCCACTTGGCGTCGGCCACCTGCATGTTGATGCAGCCGTGCGAGCCTGGGATACCCTGCTGCACATAGATGGGGTGCTCGCCCCACATGTATGCAGGAACACCGTGCAGGGCCTCGCCGCCGTTATAGTAGGAAATCCACGGCGTGCCTGGCTGGTTGTAGCCTTCGCCAACCATGGTCTGCGATTCGTACTTGAGATACACGTAGAACGTGCCGGTATCGGACAGCATGGAACCATCGGCGGTGGGCTTGCCAGAAGCGATGTTGAACTTCTTGACCACCGTGGTGCCCTGATATGCAGTGGCAGTCTGGTTCGTCAGATCAACATGAACCCACTTATCGCCATTTGCCGTATCGAAGTTATGAGGCACCTCGACCTGCTTGACATCATATGGGCTGTCTTTCACAGCCACAGTGGAATCAGTGGACCGGTTCTGCTCGATGGCGGTAGCCAGACGTTCGGGGGCGTCCCCGGCACCAGTCACTTCAATACCATCCACACCGAGTGTCTTATCGGCACCAATTTCCACGCCGCCTTCGTCTTTCGGCGTGATATAGACCTCGCGTGTCACCTTGGGAACAGTCAGTTCTTTGGTTACGCTGTCACTGGTGACGTACTTGGTGATGGCATCGCGGTCGACTACCAGACTCATGGTGCCACCCGCCTTATTCACCGTGGGCTTGAGGAATGAGGCAATGGTATCGGCCGGGATGGTGACGCTCTTGTTCACGCCGTTGTCCACGGTCAGTTTGAGGCCAAGCTTGGCATTGGCGTCAAACTGTGTTTGCTGTGCGCTCGCGTCATCAATCGGATTCTTTGCAGTCTGTAGCTTGACCGGCACCGTCGCATTTTCGCCCGGGGTCGCGACGGCCTCCTTGACTGCAGCATTGACAACATTGATATCCGGACCCTTGCCATCCTGACCCGCGGTGTAATCGAACTGCTTGGTGCTCTTGTTGTAGACAACGGTGGCAATCTGCGCTCGGTCGGCCTCATCGACCAGGCCGGCGGTGACGAATTGTTCGGCAGTCTCTTTGTCCCTGGTGGCGGTCAGAGCGATATGCGGCTGATCGAAAATATTGAGCTTGGCCACGTCGCCGGTCTTCGCGTTCAACAGCGCATCTACGGTTTTATCCGTGTCGACGGTGACGCCAAGGTCCTTCAGCGAGGCTTTGACGCTGTTGCCTTCGGCGGTGAACGTCACTGTGGTGTTATTCAGCTGCTGCTTCACAGTATTCGCAAGTTCTTCGCGGGTCTGGCCCATGACAGAGACATTGCCCAAATGAACACCGGGCGCAGCCTTGTCTTGGAAGTACCAACGTCCGACGAAGAAATAGGCTATTAATGCGGCAAGCAACACTGCAAATATGGTTATGATGGCAATCCGTGCGGCCTTGCCATGTGATTTAGCGGTGGTAGATGCCATGACATGTTCACCCACATAGGCTGTATTGTCGGCATGGTTATTGGTGCCATTGTCGCTTTGCTGTGGCGTGGCGGTACCTGTGGCCGCGGCTGCGAACAGCCCATCGGCGGCCACAGGCTGCAGCACCGCCGTCTCCTGATCGTCAGGAGAGGAGAAGGAAAATGTATCGTTGGCCATAAAATGCCCCGTCTTAGTTCTCTCAAAGCGGCATATCGTGTGATATGCCGGGAATAGCGTTCCTCGACGCATAATAATACGGAAGGGCTACGTACATCGTTACGAGGTATTCCGTTATACGATGAAATCCATCCGCGGTCGGCCTACACTGGTCGTTTATGACAGCACATCAGGCGGCGCTGGAGGCGCTCACACGATACTTCGGCTATGACTCGTTTAGGCCCGGACAGCAAGGAATTGTCGAGGCTTTGCTTGCCGGACGCGATGTCTTGGGCGTGATGCCCACCGGCGCAGGCAAGTCCGTGTGCTACCAGATTCCCGCCGCGCTCAGCCCGGGTGCGACTTTGGTCATATCTCCCTTGATTTCCCTGATGCGCGACCAGGTCGATGCGCTGAACGACCTCGGTCTGCCGGCCGCGTTCATCAACACCACTCAAACTCCCGACGAGCAGGCGATGGTGTTCGCCCAAGCCGCCGCCGGGCAGATCAAACTGCTGTACGTGGCCCCGGAACGCTTGGAAACCGGGCGATTCCGCGACTTTGCCGCCCGTACGCCGATCTCGCTGATCGCCGTGGACGAAGCCCACTGCGTCTCCCAGTGGGGTCAGGACTTCCGCTCGTCGTACTTAGGTATAGGCGATTTCATCGCCGGGCTGCCGCAGCGTCCACCGGTGGGTGCGTTCACCGCCACCGCCACCGAACGGGTGCGTCGGGACATCGTGGGACTGCTGGGATTGCGGAATCCGGCCATCACCGTCACCGGATTCGACCGGCCGAACCTGTATTTTGATGTGGTCAAACTGGAGACCAAATACAAGGCCGCATGGGTGGCGCGGTATGTGGCCGACCATCCGGACGAATCCGGCATCGTCTACTGCGCCACCCGCAAGACCACCGAAGCGCTCGCCGACACGCTGAACCAGATGGGGCATCCGGCTGTCGCCTACCATGGCGGCATGTCGCCGGACGCGCGTGAGGTGGCCCAGCGCGACTTCATCACCGACAAGGTGCCGGTGGTCGTAGCCACCAACGCCTTCGGCATGGGCATCGATAAGTCCAATGTGCGTTACGTCATCCACCACAATCTACCCGAATCCATTGAAGCCTACTATCAGGAGGCCGGCCGCGCGGGCCGTGACGGCGAGCCCAGCCGATGCACGCTGCTGTGGAATGAGTCAGACATCGTCACCCGGCGTCGGTTGCTGGATAACGATTATGAGAACGAGCGATTGACTCCCGAAGAGCAGGAGATCGTTCGCCAGTCCAAGCGCCGGCTGCTGGACGGTATGGTCGGCTACTGCCGCACCACCGACTGCCTGCACCGGTATATGACCCGGTATTTCGGTCAGGAATTGTCGCCGAATGCTGGTTCCGCGGCGGGTGAAGACATTGCGGCGGACTCTTCGCAGTCCGGCAGATGCGGTGCCTGCTCGAACTGCGAAAGCACGTTCGAGACCATCGACGTGACCCGCGTGGCGCAGGCGATCAGCCGTTGCGTGCATGACGTGGGGCAGCGCGTCGGTTCCGGCAAGATCGTCAAGATCCTGCGCGGTTCGCGGGCACAGGATCTGGCATGGCTGAACCCGGAGCGGATGCCCACCTTCGGCATGCTCAAGGACGTGAACGAAGCTCGCGTTCGCGACGTGTTGAGCCAGATGGCCACGGACGGGTACCTGTCAATCGCCGAAGGGCGTATGCCAATCGTCATGTTCGGTGCGCGGGCGGCCGAAACCGCCGCTCCCGACTTCCACTATGAGATCAAACGGGTGGAACGCAAGTCGGCGGCGGCCGGTTCCGGTCGGAGCGGGGGAGTGGCTGATACTGCCGATTCCGCCAATGTTCCCGGCGATGCGCTGGGCTCGTATATCCCGGACGATGACGAGGAATCGCTGTTCCAGAAGCTACGCGAACTGCGACGCACCATCGCCCAGGAAATCGGCAAGCCGCCGTACATCGTGTTCTCCGACAAGACCTTGCGCGACATGGCCCGCATCAAGCCGGTTACCAACGCGCAATTTCTGGCGGTCAACGGCGTCGGTCAACACAAGCTCGACCTCTACGGCCAGCGCTTCATGCAAACCATCGCCTCGTTCAATGCCGGGAGTGCGTCATAACAATCTCCTATAGCGAACCGCGGAGTATTTGCGGGCGTTCTTGGGCTGGCGCGACTACGATGACTGTTCGATACTTCATGACCGAACACTCAGCAAGTAGAAAGGCAACAGCATGGCAGAAGACAAGGCCGAAAAGCCCGTCGTCGAATCATTCCAGCTTGATCACACCAAGGTCAAGGCGCCGTACGTGCGTTACATCGACACCGAAACGGGCCCTCACGGCGACGTGATCTCCAATTACGATCTGCGCCTGACCCAGCCGAACAAGCAGGCCATCCCCACCGGCGGCCTGCACACCATCGAACACACCATCGCCGTGCTGCTGCGTGAACGCATCCCCGGCTACATCGACTGCTCGCCGTTCGGCTGCCGCACCGGCTTCCACCTGCTGACCTGGGGCACCCACTCCACCGAGGATGTGGCCAAGGCGTTGAAGGAATCGTTGGAGTTCATCGCATACAAGGCCACATGGGATGACGTGCCCGCCACCACCGAGAAGAGCTGCGGCAACTATCGCGACCACAGCCTGTTCGCCGCCAAGGAATGGGCCAAGCAGATCCTTGAGGAAGGCATCAGCTCCGACCCGTTCGAGCGCAAGGTCGTCTGATTCGTCTGATTCGATTCAATTCTGATTCGGCTCCCGCTGGCGGGAGCCGGGGGCGAAGCCGACTGAGGGTGGCTGTCCTCAACTCGGCTGGACTGTCCGGCTCCTGCGGACGGGAGTCATTGTTTATTAGTGTCCGTCATGCAACGCGGACGGGATTTCTTGTGCCTACGGCATGGTAGGTTGGCCGTCAGTTAGTCGCCGGTCACCGTGCCGGCAACCCGGCATGTCGGAGAGGTGAGAAGTGACTCAGTCGAACGCTGCAAACAAGGCGACAGGCCGCCGTTTCCGTCACGCCACCATGCGCGATCTGCCGCAGATGCAGAAAATCTACGCACGCGCACGCGCGTTGATGGCCGCCAACGGCAACCCCACCCAGTGGGGCAACGAATTTCCGCGTGAATCGGTGATTGAGGACGACATCGCCAACCAGCGTACGATGCTGCTGGTCGACACCTGCAATGGCCACGAACGCATTCTGGCCCAGTTCGCCCTGTGCCCGGGCAAGGATCCGACCTACGCCAAAATCGACGGCGCCTGGCTGGACAACGACACCTATGTGACCATCCACCGCATCGCCGCATCCGGTCTGGTGCGCCACGCGGCCCGCGACTGCATCAGGTGGGCCCTGAAGCACTACGGCAACGTGCGCGCCGACACCCACCCCAATAACAAGGCCATGCAGCACGTGCTCGAAAGCTCCGGCTTCGCCCGTTGCGGCCTGATCCAGCTGCTCGACCGGCCGGTCGACACCACCAGAATCGCCTATCAGCGCCACGAGTGGTGAGTGTGGCTGTCGCCAGCGTGTTCGGTTCCGCGGTGGAGCAGGTCAGGTAAGGTCCACGTCGTCGCGCACGTACGGTCCGTCGGCCGCCCGTTCAAACTCGTGCATATCGCAAAAACCGTACGCTGAAAGTAACTCAGCGTACGGTTTTCACGAAAGCAGCTATCGGCTATCGGTCAGCCGATAGACCTCAGTCCTCAGTCGCAGCGACCTTGGTGTCAGCCCCGGCCTTCTGCTCAAGGCCGAGCTTGGAGCGCTTGCGGCTGTAGCCGAAGTACACGATCAGGCCCAGACCGAACCAGATGGCGAAACGCACCCAGGTCTCCCAGTTGAGACCGGCGATGAGCACGAAGCAGAATACGATGGCCAGAATCGGGGTGACCGGCACGCCCGGCGCGCGGAAGCCGCGGGGCGCATTCGGCTGGGTCTTGCGCATCCATAGAATACCGGCCGACACGATGATGAACGCGGACAGCGTACCGATGTTCACCAGCTCGAACAGCACGTTGATGTTGATGAAGCCGCCGGCGAACGCGGTCAGCAGACCGAAGAACCAGGTGCCCTTGAACGGGGTGCGGTACTTCTCGTGCACGTGGCCGAAGAACTTCGGGAACAGGCCGTCACGGCTCATGGCGTAGCAGATACGGGACTGGCCGTACAGCTGTACGAGCATCACCGTGGTCATGCCGATGAGGGCGCCTAGGTTCACGATCACCGCGAGCCAGTTCATGCCGGTCTCCAGAATCACGCCGGCCACTGGGGCGTCGATGTACTTGGCGAACTCCTTGTAGGGCACCACGCCGGTCATGATCATGGTCATGACGATGTAGAGCACGGTGGAAACGGCCAGGGACAGCAGGATGCCGCGCGGCAGTGTCTTGTTCGGGTTGATGGTCTCCTCGGCGGAAGAGGACACGGCGTCGAATCCGATGAAGCTGAAGAACACGATGGATGCGGCCGGCACAATGCCGTACGGCTGGGTGGAGCCGGGCTGGAAAGTGTAGATGCCGTACGGGGAGAACGGCTGCCAGTTGGACGGCTTGACATACCACACGGCGCACACGATGAACAGCACGATGATGGCGAGCTTGATGAGCACCATCACGTCATTGGTGCGCTTGGTCTGGTTGATGCCGATCGAGAGCACCCACGTGATGATCAGCACGATGACGAAACCGGGCAGGTTGAAGTAGGTGGTGACGTCCGGGTTGGTGCCGTAGGCGGCGGTCAGCTCGACCGGCAGATGCAGTCCGAAGCCTTCCAACAACTTGTTGAAGTATCCCGACCAGCCGGCGGACACGGTGGCCGCCTGCAGAGCATACTCCAGAATCAGATCCCAGCCGATCACGAAGGCGATGAGCTCGCCGAACGCCAGATAGGCATAGGAGTAGGCCGAGCCGGACACCGGTGCCATGGCGGCGAACTCGGCGTAGCACAGGCCGGCGAAACCGCAGCAGACGGCGGCCAGCAGGAACGATACGGACAGGGCCGGGCCGGCGGTGAGCGCGCCCTTGCCGGTGAGCACGAAGATACCGGTGCCGATGATCGCGCCGATACCGAGCATCGTCAGATCGAAGGTGCGCATCGTGCGCTTCAGGGGAGTGGATTCGGCGACAAGCTGATCCACGCTTTTCTTACGAAACAGATCCATGTTCTTCTCTCATGAAACTTAAGATATGGGGCTAGACCGGACGGATTTCCGGGATCCCGGCACGCCTCAACGCCGGGAATCAAAGGCGGCTTCCGAGAAACCGCATATCGGTCATTAGTGTACGACTGCCGGGCGAAAACAAACGATTGTGACCACACGTCACATTCCTGCGCAACAATAGGTGCCTATGAGCATGAACGCAGCACCCGAAATCGCATTCTCGTCCGAGCAAGGCAAGGCCAACTATGCGGCCGCCCGCCGCCAATACCCCGCACAGGCCATCGTGAACCTCAAAACCATGCGCGACAACATGGCCCACCTGGTCTCCGTGGTCGGCGGCCCGAACTCCGGCACGGCGGTGATGGGCGTGGTCAAGGCCGACGCATACGGCCACGGACTGCTGCCCGCCGCACTGGCCGCGCTCGCCGGCGGCGCGACATGGCTCGGCACCGCGCAATCGCATGAAGCACTGCTGCTGCGCAAACTCGGCATCGGCCCCGACCGTTGCCGCATTCTGACTTGGGTCTACAACGGCACCGAAGTGCCATTCGATGAGCTGATCGCTGCCGATATCGACGTATCGGTCGGCTCCCTGCCCGGCATCGATGCCGTGGCCGCCGCCGCACGCAAGCTCGGCAAGCCCGCCCGCGTACACGTCAAGGTCGATTCCGGCTTCGGTCGCAACGGTTTCGCGCCGGCCGGATTCGACGCCGCGCTCGCCAAACTCGTGCCGCTCGCCAAAGAGGGCGTGTTGCATATTGTGGGTCAGTGGAGCCATCTCGCCGTGGCCGATTCGCCCGATGTGCCCGAATTCGTGTCCTCCACCGACCGCCAGATCGAAACATTCAAGGACTTCACGCGCCGCATGGAACAGGCCGGCATTCCGCCGGAGATCCGTCACCTGGCCAACACGGCGGCCACTTTGGACCGCCCGGAGATTCACTTCGAACTTACCCGCCCCGGCATCGGCCTGTACGGCTACGAGCCCGATCCCGCGATGGGCACCCCGCGCGACTGGCATCTGACCCCGGCCATGCGCCTGCAGGCGCAGCTCGGCACGGTCAAGGATGTGGAGGCCGGCCATGGCATCTCTTATGGCCGCACCTACCTGACCCCGGACAACACCTCGACCGCTATTGTGCCGCTGGGCTACGCCGATGGCATCCACCGCTCCGCTTCCGGTTTCGATATGGAAGGTGCCAAGCACGTGGAGAAGCCGGGCGGCCCGGTGCGCATCATGACCACTGAAGGTCCGAAGCTCTACCGCGTGTGCGGCCGCGTGTGCATGGACCAGTTCATCGTGGACCTGCACGGATCCGCCGCCGAACTCGGCGTTCACGAGGGCGACACGGTCGAACTGTTCGGCCCGGGCCGCGGCGAGGATTACGTTGAGCCTACCGCCGACGATTGGGCCCGCGCCGCCGACACCATCAGCTACGAGATCTTCACCTGCCTGCGCAACCGCATCCCGCGCCTTTACGAGCATGCCGCCGAAGTACTGCCCGCCGCCGACCTCGCCAAGCTCGACCCCGCCACGCTGCTATAAGGTGCATTACCGCCATACGGTGGCACCCCGTAATCCCTTCTTCCCGAATATGTGCCGTTGACATGTGCTGAGCGTCACATATTCGGGAAATCGGCCCCAATCTCCCGAATATGTGCCGTTGAGTTGACGTCAGTGGCACATATTCGGGAAGTCGGGATTACTGCGGCCGATATGTGTGCCTATGCTTGGAATATGGAAACGACTTTGGATGGGGAACAGGTGCTGAGCGATGAGGGCTACAGCGCCTTCGACGAGGAGCGGTGGGCACCCGAGCCGCCCAAATCCAAGTCGCGCACGGCTTTCGAACGCGATCGCGCGCGACTGATTCATTCGTCCGCTTTGCGGCGTTTGGGCGCGAAAAGCCAGATTCTGATTGCCGGTACCGACGATTTCGCCCGCACTCGACTGACGCATACGCTGGAAGTCGCCCAGATCGGTCGCCAAATCGGCGCATTGCTCGGCTGTGATCCGGACGTGGTCGACTGCGCCTGTCTGGCCCACGACCTTGGTCACCCGCCGTTCGGGCACAACGGGGAGCGTGCGCTCGCCGACATCGCCAGCAATATCGGCGGCTTCGAGGGCAACGCACAGACCATGCGTATCCTGACCCGGCTCGAACCCAAGATCTTTCACCCGGACGGGCGTTCGGCCGGCGTGAACCTGACCCGTGCGGCCTTGGATGCGGCCGTCAAATACCCGTGGACCTTGGCCGAAGCCGACCGACACCCGAAGGGGGAGCGGTCGAAGAAATTCTGCGTCTACCCGGATGACGAACCGGTGTTCCGCTGGCTCAAAATCGGCGCGCCCCAGGCCGCCAAACCCATGGAATGCCAGATCATGGACCTTTCGGACGATATCGCCTACTCCGTGCATGACGTCGAGGATTCCATCGCCACCGGCGCGTTCGATCCGATTGTGCTCGCCGATCCGAAGATGCTGGACCACATCATCGAGCAGACGCGCGCATGGTATGGGGCGAAGTGGGATGCCGACAAGCTGCTGGCCGCGTTCATGCGATTGCGCCGAGAGCATTTGTTCCCTGCACATTTCAATGGTTCGCGCGAATCGTTGGCGCAGCTCAAGAACATCACGTCCGATTTGATCGGCCGCTTCTGCTGGTCGGTGGAAACCGCCACGCGCGACACGTATGGGCCCGGGCCGTTGACCCGGTATTCCGCGAACATCGTGATTCCCGAGGACACGAATTACGAGATCGTGGCGCTGAAGGGCATCGCCGTGTACTTCGTCATGGCGCCTCGCGAGCGCGAGCCATTCCATCAGGAGGAGCTCAAGATCGTATCGGATTTGGTCGATGTGCTTATGGCCGATTCGCCGCTCCCATCCGACGCTTTGGAAAGCCAGTTCCTGGCCGATTGGAATGAATCCACCAATGACAACGAGCGCCTGCGCGTCGCCATCGATCAGGTCGCAAGCCTGACCGACAACTCCGCTCTGGCCCTGCACTCCATCTTGTGCTGAGGGCGTGTTGGACGGGTGCTTCCCTCAGTCTCGCTGCGCGAGCCAGCTCCCCTCGGGTGAGGGGAGCTGTCGCTGTAGGCGACTGAAGGGAGTTTCGCGGAAGAAATGATAACCGACGGTAAAAATTTACCGTGTCTCAGGTGAGGCGGTACTCTAGAGACTTATGGTCGGAATGATTAAGAAAGAAGATGTCGAGAAGGTGCGCGCCGCCGCGGACCTGTATGACATTGTATCTGCGACCGTAACGCTTAAGCCCTCCGGCACCGGCACCTTCGTGGGCCTGTGCCCGTTCCACGACGAGAAAACCGGCAGCTTCAACGTGCGCCCCTCACTCGGCGTGTGGCACTGCTTCGGCTGCGGCTTGGGTGGCGACGTATTCAAATACGTCGAACAATCCGAAAACATCGACTTCCGCGAAGCCGTGGAACTGCTCGCCGACAAGTACCATATCGAGCTGCACTACGAGAACAGCGGCAACGGCCCGAACCGCGAGAACACCGGCTCCAAGCGCACCCGACTGCTGGAAGCCTGCGAGGAAGCCCAACGCTTCTTCGTTTCCCAGATCCTGACCAAGGAAGCACTGCCCGCCCGCAAGCTGCTCGGAGGCCGCAACTTCTCCCAAGCCGACTGCGAACGTTTCGGTTGCGGCTACGCGCCCCAAGGTTGGGATAATCTTGTGCGCCACTTGGCCTCCAAGGGGTTTACGCAGAAGGAAATCCTCGACGCGGGCTTGGCCCGCCAAGGCCAGCGCGGCATCTATGACTATTTCCGCGGCCGCGTGACGTGGCCTATCCGCGATTCGACCGGCCGCACGCTCGGCTTCGGCGCGCGCAAACTATACGAAGACGATCAGATCGCCGCCAAATACATCAACACGCCGGACACGCAGCTCTACCGCAAAACCCAGGTGCTTTACGGCATCGATTTGGCGAAATCCGCCATCGTCAAGAAGCGACAGGTGGTGATCGTCGAAGGCTATACGGACGTGATGGCCATGCACTTGGCCGGCATTGACACCGCCATCGCCACGTGCGGTACGGCGTTCGGCGCCGAGCACGCCAAGATTGTGCGCCGCCTGATCGCCGACGATTCGCTGGGCGCGGTCCAGCTGGTCGGGCCGTTGAAGGTCAAGGACCAGCCGTTGAGCTCGCGCATCGTGTTCACGTTCGATGGTGACGCCGCCGGCCAGAAAGCCGCGCTGCATGCCTTCGGCCTTGATTCGGCCTTCCTCTCCCAAACCTTCGTGGCCGTGGCCGACGACAATCTCGACCCGTGCGACCTGCGCATCGAGCGAGGCAACGAAGCAGTGCGTTCGCTGATCGCCCGCGCCAAACCGTTGTATGACTTCGTGATCGACGCCGCCATCAGCCGGTTCGACCTGACCTACACGCCCGGCCAAGTGGGTGCGATGAAAGCCGTGGCCCCGCTGGTGGCGCAGATTCGCGACCGCTCCCTATGGGACGCTTACGCGCGCAAGTCCGCGGGCCGTATCGGCGTGGATCTTGAAGTGATGCGCCGCGAGGTGATGAACGCGCGCCGGCAGATGCATGTACGCGATGAGGACGCCTACGCGTCCAAACGTCGATTCGAGCGTGACGAGCCGCGTGTGGAACCCGGCACCAACCCATACGCCAATCCGGCCACGCGCAAGGCGTTGGAGCGCCGTGACGCCGCCGAACAGGCATATTTCAAGATCGACGACGCCGTATTCATCGCCGAACAGCAGTTCATGGCCGTGCTGATTCAGGTGCCGCGCGCCATCGACCGCACCATGTTCGGGCAGCTGACCATCGACCATTTCATGACTTCGGTGTTCCGCACCCTGTTCCAGGCGATCGCGGCCGCCGGCGGACTGCCATCCGACGATACCCCGCAGGGGCTGTGGATGCACAACCTCACCAAGGCCGGCGGGCCGATGCTGAATCAGGTGATCAACGAGCTGGCCGTCATGCCGTTGCCACTGCCTGGCGACGACACCGGTAGCGGTGCGCAGCCGGTGCAGGCCAACGTGTCGGGAGGAGGTGTTGGCGTGAATGGCGGTGCCGCCGCAGTACAGCTGCGTCCTGCCACGCCGGAGGAGCAGCGCTACGCCACTGAGCTTCTCACCCGATTGTTGGACATGGGCTTCATGCGCCAGATCGGCTTGGCCAAACGCCGCATGGCCCAGCTGCCCGACGGCGAAGAGAAGATAACCCTCCTCGGCCAGATCACCCGCATGGAAACCGCCCGTAAAGACCTCCAAGCCCAAATCTACGGCAACACCGTCGGCTAATACCTCCCACTGATTGCGCGCATCTTCGAATACGTGCCGGATGCATAAGGCCATACAACCGGTTGCCGGATTGGATGGGTGCAGAAGTTGCGGATTGGCCCCATCCAAATTGGACTGGTTTGGATGGGGCCAATCCAATCCGTTCAATAATGAAGCGCGATACCAAGCAGCGTCGAACGAAGGGAAACTCATGACGCAGAATCGTGCGGAACTCAACCGTAATCTGGCCCAGATGCTCAAGGGTGGCGTGATCATGGACGTCACCACGCCCGAACAGGCGAAAATCGCGCAGGATGCCGGCGCATGCGCGGTGATGGCGCTGGAGCGCATCCCCGCTGACATTCGTGCCGCCGGCGGCGTCTCCCGTATGAGCGATCCGGCCATGATCAAGGGCATTCAGGAAGCTGTCTCCATTCCGGTCATGGCCAAGGTGCGTATCGGCCACATCGCCGAGGCCCGCATTCTGCAGGCCATCGACATCGACTACATCGACGAATCCGAAGTGCTTTCCCCGGCCGACGACGTGTACCACATCGACAAGAACCAGTTCGACGTGCCGTTCGTGTGCGGCGCGAAGAACCTGGGCGAGGCGCTGCGCCGCATCGCCGAGGGTGCTGCCATGATTCGCACCAAGGGCGAGCCCGGCACCGGCGACGTGATTCAGGCCGTGCGCCACATGCGCACCATGAACAAGCAGATCCGCGAGCTCGTGGCCTTGCGCGACGACGAGGTCTACGAGGCCGCCAAGCAGCTGGCCGTGCCCTACGACCTGGCCAAGTACGTGCACGACAACGGCCGTCTGCCCGTCGTGAACTTCGCCGCCGGTGGCGTGGCCACCCCGGCCGACGCCGCCCTGATGATGGAGCTCGGTGCCGAAGGCGTGTTCGTGGGCTCCGGCATCTTCAAGTCCGGCGACCCGGCCAAGCGCGCCGCCGCCATCGTCAAGGCCACCGCCAACTGGCAGGACGCCGATCTGCTCGCCAAGCTGTCCGAAAACCTCGGCGAAGCCATGGTCGGCATCAACGAGGACGAGATTCAGACCATCATGGCCGCTCGCGGCGAGTGAGTGCATTACCTTGGCTCCCCTCTTTGAGGGGAGCCAAGAAAGGGTGACGCTCCCGCCAGCGGGAGTCAAGGCCCAAGGAGACAACATGGTTGTAGCTGTTGAATATATTTCCAAAGAAGAGTCTGCGGACGTCGAAAACGTCAAGCACGGCGTGACCGGCATCCTGGCCGTACAAGGCGCATTCGCCGAACATGCGGCGGTGCTGGACAAGCTCGGTGCGCCGTGGAAACTGCTGCGCGCGGCCGAGGATTTCGATGAATCCATCGACCGCGTGATTCTGCCTGGCGGCGAATCCACTACACAGGGCAAGCTCCTGCATTCGACCGGACTGTTCGAGCCGATCGCCGCCCACATCAAGGCAGGCAAACCGGTATTCGGTACTTGCGCCGGCATGATTCTGCTGGCTAAAAAGCTCGACAATGACGACAACGTCTACTTTGGCGCGCTCGACGCCGTCGTACGCCGCAACGCCTATGGTCGTCAGCTCGGTAGTTTCCAGGCTACTGCCGATTTTGGTGCAGCGGATGATCCGCAGCGTATCACGGACTTCCCACTGGTATTCATCCGCGGACCGTACGTGGTGTCGGTCGGACCCGAAGCCACGGTCGAAACCGAAGTCGATGGCCACGTGGTGGGCTTGCGTCAAGGCAATATCCTGGCCACCGCCTTCCACCCGGAACTCACGGACGATACCCGCATCCACGAGCTCTTCCTGTCGCTGTAGTCGATTCGTCTGCCGTTAGACTGGTATCCGACTGACGAATCAAGGAGACGATCTGCCATGCAGCTTGAGCTGAATCGACGCAGCAAGGTGCCGATGTACCGGCAGCTGGCTGCCGAGCTGCGTGAACAGATCGTCTCCGGCGCGATGGCCGAGGGCTACCGCCTGCCTCCCGAACGCGAGCTGTCCTCGCGTCTCGAAGTCAATCGCACCACGGTGTTGCAGGCGTATCAGCAGCTCAAGGACGAAGGTCTTATCGCCTCCAAAGTCGGCAAAGGCACGTTCGTGCTGCCGCCTGCCTCCGCAAGCCGAACATCGCACACGTCAAACAGTGACTTCGGGAATGCAATAACGCGAACAACACGATCGTCGGCAGAAATGGGAACATCGCAAGCCTCCTCTTCCGGCGACGTAGAACGTGCTACCTCCACTGATTTCTTGACGACGGACCAGGGCAGCAGCTCTGCGGCGGTCCATACGATTCGTGAAAGCCGCTCGGTTCAGGGCCCGGAGCCAACCGTCGTGCGTCCGCCATGGTCGGTGTTGTTCTCTGATTATTCCAACCGGTTTACCTACCATGACATCGCCTCGGCCGAGCGGGCGCAGCGCGGCGACACCATTATTGACTTCGCCACCGGTTCGCCGAACCCGGCGGATATCCCGGACGATCTGCTGCGCAAGGTGAGCATCGAGGCGTTCGAATCGCGGGAATTCGACGGCCAACCGGAATCACCTATCGAGGGATTCGAAGAGTTGCGTGCGCTGCTTGCCGAACATATGCGCGCACGAGGCGTACAATGCGGCGTCCGCAACGTGATGGTGCTCTCCGGCTCCGAGCAGGGCATCGACCTCATCGTGCGCGCGTTCATCAACCCCGGCGACTGCGTGCTGGTCGAACAATCCACGTTCTTCCCGGCATTGCAGACCTTCCGCTCGGCGGATGCGCGCATCATCGGCGTTCCAGTGGACGAGCACGGTATGCGTACAGACCTGTTGGATGGGTATTGCGCGCGATTCCGGCCCAAGCTCATTTACACCGTCCCGACATTCCAAAACCCCACCGGTACCACGCTGCCGCCCGAACGACGCAGCGAACTCATCGACGTGGCGCGGCGCTATCAGTGTCTGATCGTGGAAGACGATGCTTACGGCGATTTGTGGTACGGCGGGGAATCGTCCGACGCACATCGCCCCATACTGCTCAAAGGCATGGAGAATGCGGGATACGTGATGTATTTGTCGACGTTCTCGAAAACCGTCACTTCGGGCCTGCGCACGGGATGGGTTGTGGCCGACCCGCATGTGATTAACCGGCTGGCGGCTCTGCGGCGCATGGTCGACCAGCATACGAGCACGTCATCGCAGCGCATCTGTCTGGAACTGCTTAAAGAAGGCCGCATCGCCGAACATTTGCGCGGTTTGATCAAGGCTTACCGCATTCGACGAGATGCAGCAATCGCAGCATTGGAGCGGTATGCGCCGGATGAAGTGTATTGGACCGTGCCTGCAGGCGGCTACTATATTTGGGTTTCCTTACCGGACGGCGTGCGCTCTCTGGATGTATTGGAATCCTGCCGTTCCCAAGGCGTCACGTTCATGCCGGGCAGCGTGTTCGACGTTGACGAAATGGATGATTCCCATATCCGTCTCAACTTTGTGCGCCCGGATGCTGCTGACATTGATACCGGCATTCGAATCATTGGCGAGACGATAGCACAGATGTAGCCAAGTGACTGGCTCATTGCGGTTGTCGAGTTTTTTTTTGATGGCTACATACCCACATCGATGAGTGCATTCGACGAATAAATAAGCGAGGAAGCCATCATCAGTTCGCTGTGGCATGCGCATAGCGTTGTCGGGCGAACGGGACAGACCACGTGGTCGTTGCGTGATCTGGTCGATCGAGCCGGCATCGCATTGCCCCTGGCGTAGTGGCGAGGTGGCGCAGTAACGAGTCGCGCCATCGCGAGCCGATGATGCGAAATGCGGAACCGGTCGCGGCCATCAACGGGTATCATACATGTGGAAGCAACGATACGTTGGCGTCAGCACATCCATCTGACTTCAGAAAGGGACACGATATGACCACATCCTCCGTTTCGCCGGTGACCACTGAACTGGCGGGCAGCGAAACCGGCATCACGCTTATCATTCACGCCGGAGCGGGCAGTCGTGGCAAGCACAGCACGCCTGAACGCATCGCCCAGGTCGAACTTGATCTGCAGCGCGCCCTCGATGCCGGATACCAGTTGTTGGAATCCGGAGCACCGGCGCATGAGGCTGTGGTCGCCGCCATCCACGTCATGGAAGACGCTCCCGAATTCAACGCCGGCCGTGGTGCCGCCCTGACCAGCGATGGCATCGCCCAGATGGACGCCTGCCTGATGACCGGCGATGGCGAGGTCGGTGCGGTCACCGGCGTAAGCACCGTGAAGAACCCGATCGATGCGGCGCGTGCCGTCAAAGAGCAGACCAAGCATGTGCTGTTCGCGGACCCGACCGATGCAGAAATCGCCGATTGGGGCGTCGCGACCGAAAGCAACGAGTACTTCATCACCGAACAGCGTCGTCAGTCCTTGGCCGAGGCTCAGTCCGGTGGCGATGAGTGGGAGAAGCATGGCACCATCGGCGCCGTGGCGCGCGATGCCGAAGGCAATATCGCCGCCGGCACGTCCACTGGCGGCATCACCAACCAGATGCACGGTCGTGTAGGCGATTCGCCGCTGCCCGGTTGCGGCACGTTCGCCAACCAGTCCACGGTGGCGGTGTCCTGCACCGGCATCGGCGAGGCATTCATCAAGGTGGTCGCCGCCCATCAGGTGTCGGATCGTGTGCGTTTCGCCGGCGAGAACGTCGAAGATGCCGCGACGGCCACTTTGGACGAAGTCGCCGCGCATCATGGCGATGGTGGCATGATCGTTCTGCCGGCGGTCGGCCGTGGCGTGGTCGCCTACAACAGCGAGATGATGAACTTCGGATACCGTAGCGCGCAAGGCGGTAAGGTGCAGGGCTGATTGCCCCCTGTATTGCGGCATATAACATGAATGGCCGGTGTGCTGCGGATTCTTGGTAAGGAATCCGCAGCACACCGGCCATTCACGTATGCGGCGAGTGCCGCCGATCAGTGCGGCGGTGCGCGCTACTTGGTGATCGTGTTGTACGTGGGCATGTTCGTGTAATCGAACTGCACGTTCTTCACGTTCTGTGCAGACACGGCGGCGACGTTATCGCACCACAGCGGAATCGACGGCAGATCCTGGAGCAGGGTCTCCTGAGCTTCCTGCAGGGCGGCGGTACGCTTGCTCTCGTCGGTCTGGGAGAGGGCATCCGCAAGTTCCTGATCGAACTTCGGGTTCTTGTAATCGCCGTCGTTGGAGCCGTGGCCGTCCGCGGAAGCGGAGGAGTACAGCGGCGTCAGGTAATCCTCTGCGGAAGGATAATCCAGCATCCAGCCGGAACGGAATGCGGTGGCGATGGTGCGATCGGTGACGCGGTCGCGAATATCGCTGAACGTCGGGTACGAATCGCCCTCGGCGTTGATGCCGAGCGTGTTCTTGATCTGGTTCGCCACGGCGTCCACCCAAGCCTTGTGGCTGCCATCGGCGTTGTAGGCGATCTTGAAATCACCGCTCCACGGAGAGATCTTATTGGCCTGAGCCCAGAGCTTCTTGGCTTCCTCAGGGTTGTATTCCAGATTGGCGGCACCCTTCAGGTCCTTGGAATATTCAGGAACCAGCGGTGAAGTGAAATCGGTGGCCACGGTCTTGGTGTTCGAGAACACCTTGTCGACGATCTGCTTGCGGTTGATGGCCATGGAGATGGCCTGACGGCGCAACTGACCCTCCTCGTCAAAACCGAAATGATCGAGTCGTTCGGGGATGACGAAGCCCTGATACGTGGAACCGGCCTGGCTGTAAGCGGTGACGTTCTTGGCGGTGCGGAACGTCTTGACTGCGGACGGCGGCACGGCGTCCAGCACGTCCAGGTTGCCGGCCAGCACATCCGCGTAGGCGGAATCCTCGTCGGTGTACACGCGGAATTCGATGCCGCCGTTCTTCACCGTGCGGCTGCCTTTGTAATCAGGGTTCTTCACCACCGTGATGCTCTTGCTGACATCCCAGGACTTGAGCTTGTACGGGCCATTGCCGATGGGGTTCTTGCCGAACGCCTTGATGTCCTTGTATGCCACTGACGGCAGCGGGAAGAAGGATTGGTGCGCCAGCTGCACCGGGAACACCGAATCCGAGTGGTTGAGCGTGACGACCAGTGTGTGATCGTCCTTGACCTCCAGGCCGGACAGCTTCGCGTCATCGCTGACATTCGGGTCCTGCAGTTCGTCGTAGCCCTTGATGATGGACATGCGGCTCGCCTGCTTCATGGCGTGCTTGACGTTCGCCGCATAGCTCCAGGCATCGGCGAAGGAACTGGCGGTAACGGCCTCGCCGTTGGTGAATTTCCAGCCGTCGTTGATTACGATGGTGAACTGCGAAGCGTCATCGTTCGGCGTGATCGACTTGGCGACTTCGAGATGCTGCTTGCCGTTCACGTCATAGCTGACCAGACCCTCAAACAGGTAACGGATGACCTTGCCGCCACCCATTTCGTTGGTGTCGGCGGGAACCAGCGGGCTCTGCGGCTCGGTGTTGTTGACGGAAATGATGGCTTCTCCCGGGTTTACGGTCGCGCCGGAATCGGACTTACTACCGCAGGCGGCCACGGAAACCAGCATCACACATGCTGCTGCCATGGCGGCGAAACGTTTGACCGGGAATAATGGGGTAATACGCAACTTCATCGCTCCTCTTCCTCGAATGAAACTATGTTCCATCGGTATGAGCCAGCCACGTACGGTATTCGCGTCTGGCCTGTCACACAATGATGCAGCCGTATATACGGGCACAGCATTGCGCGGCAGTTCATTATAAGGAAGACATGCAAACTCAATGTTTCCTTGTCCAAATAAAGAAAAAACGAGCGCGGCTGATGTGCGGCACCGGTCCAAAAACTCATGTCCGCCAGCGCAACGCGACTACGTACCTTATGCCGGTCTGCGCGTAAAATAGAACGGCTGCGATATTGGGTTATTCACGGAGGAATGGATGCGACGCTGGCTGATCAATGTAGCCAAAAATGAGACGATTCTCATCGTCGCCGCAATACTCGCCCTGATTTCGTGTTTCATTGTGCCGCCGGACGCCGATTACAAAAGCTACATTCACGCCAGCACCATCAGCCAGCTCATCTGCCTGATGATTGTGGTGTGCGGATTCCAGCGTATCGGCGTGTTCCGCATCATCGGTTCGCGATTGCTGGAGAAGGTCAGCACCATGCGCGGACTGGTCATTACGCTTGTCGCTTTGACGTTCTTTTCCGCGATGTTCATCACCAATGACGTTGCGCTGGTCACGTTTGTGCCGTTCGCGGTGGCCGTGCTCATCATGGCTGGGCAAGAGGATAAGACCATCCTCGTGGTCACGCTGATGACCATTGGCGCGAACGTGGGCAGTATGCTCACCCCGATCGGCAACGCGCACAACCTGTATCTCAAAGCCCTGACCGGCATGCCGACCATGGAATTCCTCGGCATCATGGCACCGTATTCCGGCACGGCGGCCGTGTTGCTGGTCATCGTGATTTCCGTGGTGTTTGGCAGCAAACCGGTCGGCGACCTGGGCGACCTCGAAACCGGCGTGCTGGCTCCCGAGCGCAACAAACACCAGCCCGACGAGATTCGTATCACCGGCTACGGCGCCGGTTATGGCGGCTGGCGCACCATCGTCTACTCGCTGCTGTTCATCGTCTGCCTACTGGCCGTCTCCGACGTGATTCCCCTGTGGGTGATGTGCGTGATCGTGGTCGTCGTGTTCCTGTTCACCGATCGGCGCGTATTCAAATACGTGGATTGGGGACTGCCGCTCACCTTCTGCATGTTCTTCATCTTCATCGGCAACATGAAGCGCGTGCCCGAATTCTACGAACTGGCGCGCTCGCTGGTCGGCGGCCATCCGCTGGAGGTGGCGGTCGGCTCCAGCCAGGTCATCAGCAATGTGCCCACCACGATTCTGCTTTCCGGCTTCTGCGACCAATGGCGCGATCTGATCATTGGCACCAATTTGGGCGGCATGGGTACGCTCATCGCCTCGATGGCCTCGCTTATTTCTTACAAGAACGTCGTGCGCCAATACCCGCACAAGAAAGGCCGGTATCTGGCCGTCTACTCCGCCGTCAACGTTCTGTTTTTGGCCGTATTGCTGACCTTGAGCTGGATCATCGAGCCGAGTCTCTGAGCCGCCGTTGTGGGTTGGGCCGGTCTACCGCGCGTATACGGTGGGGGAGCCGGTCAGTCGGCTCATGGCCGACTGCGGGATGTCGTGGATGCGGCCGATGGTGGCATCCAGCGTGGATACGCCGGCTGCGCCGGCTGTGTTGGCTGCAGAGGTGATGCTGGATACGCCGACTGCGGACGATGATACGGCCGCAACCATCGGCTGACGATAGGCGTTGGAGTTGCGGGCCAGCCGGGCGAGCGCAGGGCGCTGCCTGCGGAACAGATTGATAAACATACCGCACACTCCTTCATCGTTGGCCGACGGTCTTCTGGCCGCCGTGGTTTCCATCCTGCCCTCCCGCGCTTGTATTCGCTATGGGGGATAGCCCCTATTATTCCCTGAATCTGCACGATTTCCCTCATCCTTGAGGGTGATTCTAACGGCAAAGGAATCGGCCTAATGGCCGATGCCAATCAGCGCGAAACCACCAGCGTGACGCTGTACGGCTTGATCTTCATCGCCAGCAATGAAGACGGCGACGGCAATGTGTAAGCCCGATATTCCGGCACAATCGCCCCCGAAGCCTCGCCGTGGTATCCGATAGTGGTCTTCGCCGTCGGACTGGCGCTTAACGTCGTCACCTCCAAACGCACCGGTCGCGATGGCGAGGTGCCCAGTCCGGCCAGTCCGCGCGCGATTTCCAACGTCACATCCACCGGGGAATCGGAGGTATTGACGATTTTGATGTAACGGCAGGCGTCATCCCCGTCATGCCCGGTGGCGCTGACATACAGATGTTTGGTGGGGCGTGACGCGGTCTGCTTGATGGATACGGCATACGTCGTGTCGCCCAGATGCGTGGAAAACAGCCGCTCCACCTCATAATTCACCGTGGGGTTCACATGCGCCGGATTGAATTCGATAAGATTCTGCGCCCACCCCTTAGCCGGGATATGTGCGAGCAGCGGCGCATAGGAGGTCATGCGCACCACGTCGGAATTGCGCTCGCAACCGGTCAGGAACGCGGCCTCGCCGAGTGCCGACTTCCACGTGTTCGCGCCTTGTTCGGTCTGTGGTTGGCCGGCAAAATAGCCGTTGGCTGAATATTCGCCGAAATAGACGCCGGCGCCGCAACGCGGGTAAGTATCGAATCGTGACGCTTGTGATGCAAACCATTCGGGGGAGTGGTAGGAATGCTCGTCGACGATAATCGCGTCACCGGTGGCGGAATCATGTGCCCCGGAATCGGTTGCGGCCAACGCTCGCGCATGGTCCCAGATGCGCTTCATCGCCGGCTGGAAGGGGAACAGTCCGGCGCTCATCACACACAGCATATCCGGGTATCGTTCGTGAATGGCCTCGCTGATCATGTCAAACTTGGCCACGTAGTCAGCCCCGAAGTTTTCGTTGCCCACGCCGATCATGTCCAGGCCGAACGGTTCTGGATGGCCCATATCACGCCGGACCGCGGCCCACGAGCTGGACTCCGGATCGCCATTCGCGAATTCGATGAGGTCCAGGTAGTCCTGAATAACATTGTTGCGGAAGGTTGCCGAATTGATATCCATGTGGCGCGGATCGCGGCCGGGCGACTGGCATGCGATGCCGGCGAACAGGGTAGGCAGCGGCTTGGCCTTGAGGTCCTCGCACAGGCAGAAATATTCGTAGAAACCGATCTGATAGCTCTGCGAATAGCTGGAACCATCCGGCATCTTGAACGACCACATCGAATACTGTTGGCGTCGCGCGGCCAGGGAGCCGACGGTATCCTTCCAGCGATATTCATTGCCGGGCGTCACACCTTCGACGATGCAGCCGCCGGGGAATCGCAGAAACGCTGGATGCAACGCCTGAATGGTTTCCACCAGATCGCGGCGCAGCTTGCCGTAACGCCATTTCGGGTCGCCCGCGCCCCAATAGTCCGCATCCATGAACTGCACCAGATCCAGATCGAACGTGGTGCGTTCGCCGGCGTCAATGGTGATACGCAGCTTGCCGTAATCGGTGTTCAGGCCGGTTACGTCGGCGTTGAACCGGTACCAGCCGTCACGGCCGATGGCGATGGCACCATCCGACGAATCCGGACTGATCGAAACGCCGGAATCCTGCGCATTGGCACCATCGTCCTGCCTCAGACCGGTCTCTTCCGTATCGTCAAGCGGATCTGCGTCCACGATATACGACAATCGAGTGGTGCTGGTGAGCGGCAGACCGTACCTATCGACCACGCCGACGGACAGCTTGGCCCGCCCATGAACCGGACGTACCGCGAGACTGACGGAATAGGTGTGGTCGGCGACGATGGAGAACGCGGGCTCGCCCCCGTTGTCGCCGCCTCCGTTATAGCCGAGGTTTTCCAGATATGCAGGGCCGGTTTCGGAAGGAACATCGGACGTGATGCGAGCGTATCGGCTATGTGCGTGAATTGGCGGGGCGGGGCAGTCGGTGGTCACCCGCTGGCCGTGAATCCCGCGTATCTCACTGCCGAGGCTGGCGGCGGAACAGTTGATGAAATCCCAGAAACGCAGGGAATCGGCCTGTGTACGCCATCGTTCGGCGCCGGCCATACGCCACGTGTGATGGTCGAGATAGACGCCGTCAAAACTGTAGTTGTTCACCATGTTGGCGTTCAGCCCGCCATCCGCACCATGGTTGATGTCCTCGAAGAACACGCCGTACAGCCGCCCGCTTGTGTGATGGGTGGGGCTTCCCACGCTAATCCGCACCATGGTTTTGATTGTAGAGGGAATGGAGCGGAAAGGTAAACGGAAGAGTTCGCTCACCGTTCATGTTGCGGTCAATCCAAGTCGACTGTTCGCCGGTATACAGCCGGTACCCTCGAAACAGGAATGGAAAATACGGACGACTAGGAGCGCGGCTGTGCAATCCTCGGTGGGAATACGTGAGCGCATCGACCACGTGTATCCGTCGCTGCGTCCGGCGGAGCGCGCCGTGGCCCAGTATATTCGGGACCATATCGAGGAGGCGGCCGACCTGACCGTCGGCCAGATGGCCGACATCGCCCACGTCAGCCAGCCGACGGTGATTCGTTTCGCCCGCAAGCTCGGTTTCGGCGGTTACCGTGAACTGCGGTACGTGTTGCGCCATCCGGCCGCCGAGCACAAAGTGACCTTCAATCCGTTGGCTGGATTCGATCTGAATCCGTGGGATGGCGAAGATGAGATTCCCGGCAAAGCGGCCTATGGCGCGAAGGCGCTGATCGATGAGCTGCACAGTGCGTTGGACCCCAAGGCCTATCGCAAGGCGGTCGCCCTACTCGCCGAATCGGAGTTCATCGATATTTTCGGCGTGGAGAACTCGTTGACACCGGCGATGGATCTGTTCACCAAGCTCGGCTACCTGGGACTGACATGCCGTCTCAATACCGACGCTTACCTGCAGCAGATCGGTGCCGGGCACCTGCCCCACGGCGCTGTGGCCGTCGCCTTCTCCCATTCGGGCAGTTCGGCGGATACGGTCAAAGCGTTGCGATTGGCGAAATCGCATGGCGCGAAAACCATCGCCATTACCAATGCCATCGGCGCGCCGCTGGCCAGCTGGGCCGACGTGACGTTGCTGACGGGTCGTGACTCGCACACGATCTATGGCAATGCGATTTTCTCGCGCGTGGCCGATACCGCGCTCGTGGACATGCTGTACATGGGCGTGATTCTGTCCGACTACGGCCGTTTCTCCACCGCGCTCGACGAATCCGGTCGCATGATTCGCGATCGCGTATTCGAGAACTGAGCTGCTGCTTTATCGTGCCTTGGGCTGTATTGCTCTGGTCGTTGCCGCTTTGTTGCCGCTCTGGTCGTTACCGTCCTGAGGCATGTGCCAGCGAATACGTAGTGGACTTGGCGTGCGTATGACGTTCGATCTTGCCGCTCAACTCCAGCTGGTCCAAGAGCTGCGTCATCTGATCCTTGTTCAGGCCAAGCGCTTTCTGCATGGTTTTACGGCTGAGCTTCACGCCGCGGAACGCGAGGAAATTGAGCGTGAACTGCTCCAACGTTTGAGGCGACGGTTCCAGCGTCGCTGTATCGAGCGGGCGGGTACTGACCTGGTCGTCACCGTCCGGGCGCTCGCCGAATCCACTGCCGAGAATCAGCGTCTGCAATGGCGCGCAGCCGATGATGCGTGCGCCGGCCAAAGCATCTGCGGCGTTATCCGTCATGCGCTGAATCGTGGGGAATGAATACATTTTGGCGCGCTGCGCTTCGTCAGTGGTGCTGGGCGCGGCGGAAGCATCGGTATCGGTCCGATGCAAGGATGCGGCCTCGGCCGAGACCGGGATGGGCAGTACCATCGCCACCGAAGTGGGGCCTACGCGCAGTTGCGGACTGACCGCGCTCTGCGCGTAGGCGTCCATAATGCGTTGAATACCGGTACCGCAGTTCTCGCAGAGGCCCAGATCGGCGAACAATTCAGCCAAACGCGGGGTGCGTGGCTGGCATACGCCGTTGAGTAGATCGTTGATTTCCAAACCATCGGTCAGGCCGCCGAGCGACACGATCTCCAAGCGGGAATCGAAGATATTGATCATTGTGGGGCCGGAGTACGTGTAATCGCGATGTTCCAGTGCGTTGACCAATGCTTCGCGCAGGGCTATGGCCGGGTGTTGGCCGGATTCGTTGATGCCGTTCAGCAGGGCGCTGGCTTGGTCGAGCTGGCGCAGCACCGAGCCGGTGAATGTGTGACGTTCGCGAATGGCGTTTTTGCCATTGCCCTCGAAAATGGTGGCCTTGATAACGAACGGGCATTGGTCGGACAGCAGGGTGGCAAGCGACGATTCGGTGGTGCTGGTCAAAGTGTTGTTGGCGCCGGTGTTGATGATGCTGCCGGCGGGGGCATTACCGGCATCGGCAGAGACGGATGCAGCCATGTTGGTCACAACCGGGCTTTCCCAATCCCTGCCTTCACTGGCAAAACGACCCTGTGCGTATGTGAAAGTGAGCTCACCACTATCGCCTGCGACGGTCTGGCCCGATGCGGCGTGACCTATGTTGCTCTCCGTTGTCCCCATATCGCCGATGGTACCGGTGCAAGCCGACGTTACGCCGAGGTGTTTTACACCCCTACGGCTAGACTTACATGAGTTTGGCCCCGTAGCTCAGCTGGATAGAGCATGTGACTTCTAATCTCAAGGTCGACGGTTCGAGCCCGTCCGGGGTCACGATGCAATAAACTCTTGGTCCCTCATCGTCTGTGGGGGCCAGGGGCTTTTGAGTATTATGCCGGTCTGGGTCCGTCTGGAGCCTGAACTGTCGACCTTGAGATTAGAAGTCACATGCTCATCATCACCATCCGGGAACACCCTTAAGGGGTGCGCTCCTGCATAACGGCTATACTCTGACTTGAGATGTGCTGAATAATAACCAGCTATCGCGCGTCCGCCAATGGCGACGAACAAGGGAAGAAGGGCCCGTGCCGCGAGCAATCATCGAGGTAAGAAACCTACGCAAGGAATACCCCGTCGAGGATGAGACGGTGGTGGCGCTTGACCGTGTCAATCTCAGTATCCCGCAAGGCCAGATCTGCTGCATTTTCGGCGAATCCGGCTCCGGCAAATCCACGCTGCTCAACCAGTTGGCCGGCATGGAAAAACCGACGCACGGCGGCGTGAGAATCGGCGGCGTACCCGTCAGCAAACTCGACGAGCGTGAGCTGGCGGCCTTCCGCCAGAAGCATCTCGGCTTCGTGTTCCAGTCGTACAACCTGCTGCCCAACCTGACCGCGCTGGAAAACGTGGCGATGCCGTTGATGTTCCGCGGCGTGCCCAAGGAGCAACGTGAGCGCGCGGCGCGTGGCGTGCTCACAAGGGTCGGTCTGGGACATCGTCTCAGCCATTACCCGCGCCAGATGTCGGGCGGCCAACAGCAGCGCGTCGGCATCGCCCGGGCGTTTGTGACCAAGCCCGAGGTGGTGTTCGCCGATGAGCCGACCGGCAACCTTGACTCCAAAACCAAAACCGAGGTCATGACGATGATCTGCGCATTCGCCCATGACTTCAACCAGACCATCGTGCTGGTCACACACGATCCGCAGATGGCCTCATACGCCGACCGCATTGTCACCTTGCTCGATGGCCGCATCACCAGCGATCGGCTCAACACCGACCTTTCCCGCCCAACTGTTCCGTCCACGCCGTCCGCCCCAACCACACCAACTACACCGTCCACGCCGTCCGCCCATAGAACCCAAGGAACTGACCGATGAAGCACCTCTCCCACCACACCATCGCCATCATCGTCGCGTTGCTCTCCACGCTGTCACTGGCACTTGCCGTCATCTCCCTTCCGCATCAGGCGTACGCGGTCGACGGCACAGACGGCACAAGCGGCACGAACAGTACGTCTCAGGGAAGCGACGGCGATTCCGCGCCGATCGCCGGACCGGTGCCCAACATCATCATCACCAACTTCGCGTATGGAGGTGACTCCGTGGCCGCCGGATCCAAATTCAATCTCGACTTCACCTTCCAGAACAAGGGGCAGGTGGCGGTGACGAACATGGTCGTCACCGTGGACGGCGGCGAGAGCTTCGCCATCGCGGGAGGCACGAACACGTTCTACGTCGACGCGCTGTGGGCCGGTTACGCCATGACGCAAAGCGTGCCGATGCAGGCGCTCGCCTCCGCGAAAAGCGGTGCCCAGTCCGTGACCGTGAACTTCCGATACGAGTATGTGGACGCCAGCGCCCGCTCCTCAAGCCAGTCTGACGTCAAGATTTCCGTGCCGATCAGTCAGCCTGACCGGTTCGAAATCAGTGATCCCGTAGTGCCCGACCAGGTGATCGCCGGCCAGGAAAACACGGTCACGATGGAATATGTGAACAAGGGCAAAGGCGATATCGCCAACGTCGAGGCCACGATGGAGGGCGAAGGTTTCGATGCCACGATGAAAACCCAGTACGTGGGCAATGTGGCTTCCGGCGCCACCGGCACGATTGGTTACGCCTTCACACCGCACGCGTCAGGCGAGCTGAAGACCACGCTCAAAGTCACGTACGAGGATTCCGACGGGCAGACCAAGACCAAGGAATTCCCGCTCACCATACCCGTAACCGATATGCAGCCGATGGATGATTCCGGCATGGCCGATCCGAACATGGACCAGAACGCCAATCAGGGATTGCCGGTGCTGGTGTATGTGGTCATCGTCGTGATCGCCGTGGTCATTATCGTGGTGATTGTGCTGCTGGTGCGTCGCCGGCGCAAGCAGAAGGCCAAGAAGAACGATATTGATGAGGACTGGGATGATTGGTCCGAAGGCAAGGATGATAAGACAGATACCGGCGTGACGGATGGTGCTGCGGCAGACACCGCTCCTATCGCACCAGTCACCCCAGCCTCATCAGTCGCACCAGCCGGCTCATCCCACAAGGCCTGAAAGGCCCGACCATGCGATTCGGCGACATACTGCGGCTCTGCAGACAAAACCTATGGCGGCGTAAATCCCGTACGATTCTGACCGTGCTGGGCGTTATCGTCGGCTGCTGCTCGATTGTGCTCATGGTCTCTTTGGGCCAAGGCATTAACGAGCAGAACGAGAAGATGCTCAAATCGATGGGCGATCTGTCCATCGTCACCGTGTACACCAACGGTTATGCCGGTCCGATGGGCGGTGGCGGCTCGTTCAAGATGGGCGATACCAAGCTCGATGACAAGGCCGTGGAATCCTTCCGCGCGATGAGCGGCGTATCCGGCGTGACGCCGATGATGAACTTCCCTTATAACGTGACGGCCAGAGCCGGCGCGGGCGGCCGTTACATCTATGATTACGTGCAGATCATGGGCATCGACATGACCCAGTTCGACCAGATGGGCTACAAGCTCGTCGGTGGCGAGAAACCGGTCAAAAAAGACCAGGTGCTTGCCGGCGAATGGTTCGCCTACGGGTTCATGGACACCCTGAAGAACGGCGAACAACGCACCAGCACACGTGGCGATCAGTATTCCTCATGCACGTTTAACCAGGCCACCGGCCAGTGCGAGGAAGATCAGGACGAAGATCCGTTCTTCGACCCGCTCGCCACGCAAATCGGTCTGACCACCGGCACCAATTATCAGGGCGACCAGTACACCATGAACATGAACGGCGGCGGTGGCGGTGCAGGCGGTGCGGGCGGCAGCGCCGCGGGTCAGTCGGAAAACGTCACCCTCGATGTGCGGGCTTCCGGCATTGTGGCGGGCGACTACAACAAGGGCTATGCCACCTCCGACGGTCTGGTCATGGATTTGCGGGCGTTGAAGGAACTGGCCGCCAAAGTCGATCCAGCCGCCGCCAAAAAAGCCACCGCCTATGATCAAGTGCTGGTCAAGGCCGCCGACCTCAAGTCCGTGCCCGAAGTCGAATCACAGATCAAAGCGTTGGGCTACGAGACCTCCTCCTATGAAGACATGCGTAAGTCGTTGGAAGAACAGTCGCGCGCGATTCAGCTGATTCTGGGCGGTATCGGTGCGGTTTCGCTGTTGGTTGCGGCCATCGGCATCGCCAACACAATGGTTATGTCCGTAACCGAGCGCACGCGCGAGATCGGCATTATGAAGGCGCTTGGCTGCTACGTTCGTGACATTCGCGTCATGTTTCTTGCGGAGGCCGGCGCGATCGGATTCTTCGGCGGATTGATCGGCTGCGTGCTGAGCGGACTGATATCGCTGGGCATCAACGTTGTCGGCGCGTTGTATGCGGGCGGCATGAGCGGCGGCATGTCTGGCGGTATGGTCAGCGGTGCCGGCGGGGGCTCCGGCGACGGTACCGGTGGCGGAACATCTATCTGGACCATACTCTGGCAGGCGATAGTTGGTGGCGAGAATGTGACCCGTTATTCGGTGATCCCGTGGTGGCTGTTCCTGTTCGCCGTGCTGTTTTCCACGCTGATCGGCTTGCTGTTCGGCTTCGGCCCGGCCAATAAAGCCGTTAAAATCCCGGCCCTAGACGCCATCAAAAACAACGAGTGATCGCCTCTGTCACCTGCTCCACCGTTAGTCCATAACGTTCGTTCAGTTCGCCCAGCGACACGCGGTCGGTAAATTCCTTGGCTGCGCCGAAGTTCAGCACACGAGGATTACGGCTACCGTCCGAGACATGATGATTCGCATAGTATGCGGTCACTTTCTCGCCCCAGCCGCCTTCAAGCTGCCCGTCTTCAAGGGTGATGACCTGCTGGTGGCCATCACGCAACGACTCCAGTACGTCTGAATCCAGCGACGTGCACTGGCGCGGGTCGATAACCGTTGCCGTGATGCCATAATCGTCAGACAATGCGGCGGCCGTCTGCTCCGCCAACGGATACGCATTGCCCAGTCCGATGAGCGCGACTTGCGAGCCCGTCTGATTGACCCGCCAATCCAGCATGTGACGCGCACCGGCATGCTGAGCCGTTACGCTAACGGTCCCGCGGACTGTTGCGGCAGATATGCCCCCGCTGGCGGAGCTGGCGGAGGCTGGCAGCGAAGCTGACTGGGGGCGGTCAGCAATCTGCCCACCCGTCACCGGCAGCAGCGTCGCATCCCGTTCCGCCGCCAGAATCGCCTCGCCCGGCACCCGAATCACCGCCGGACCAGCAGGGGCGTCCTCCGAACCGGCCGGCGCGGTAGCCCATGCCAAATCAGCCAGATAGTCGCGAGCCGAAGTCGGCACCAGCATCGTAACCCCTGGAATATTGGAGAACATCGTCACGTCATATGCGCCGGAATGCGTATTGTCCGAACCGGACAAGCCGCCCAGAAAATCAAGTACCGTGACTCGCGAACGGTTCAGGCTCATCTCCTGGAAGAACTGGTCGTACGCGCGCTGGAAGAAGGACGCCGTGGTGGCCACCACCGGCGTGCCACCCGCCCGTGCGATGCCGGCAGCGTACGCCACGGCATGCGATTCGGTGATGCCCGTGTCTACATAATGTGCGCCCGCGCGCTCTCGGAACTCATGGGTGATGCCGTTCGAGCCCGGCGTGGCGGGGGAGATGACCACGAGTCCTGGCTCGGCGGCGAAACGCGGTTCGAGCGCGGCCATCGCCATTTTGCCGTAATGCTTGCGCGGATCGTCCGGCTTGCCGATTGCGGCATCCGGATTCTGCCAATGCGAGGCCTCGCACTGGCCTTCATGTGGTTCATGGTCGGACAGGTTGCAGTGATCCGAATGCCACGGTTCGCTGTGCAGCACGTTGCTCGTGGGGCGCACGCCGGTGTCGGAGACTGCCGGATCCAGCTCATGGACGTTACCGGCCGAGGCCGAGGGTGCGCCGGCCACGTGATCGGCGCCGTCGTATCCCGCGCCCTTCAGCGTGTGGATATGGACCACCACCGGATGGTCGATATTGCGCACTTCCTCGAAAGCCGCGACCAGCGCGGAAACATCGTTGCCGGCCTCCACATACCGATAGTCTAGGCCGAACGCGTTGAACAGGTTCGGCTGGGCGGTGCCGCCGGATGCGCGCAGACGGGCGAGCGGGCCGTACATGCCGCCGAAATCGCCGGCGATCGACATCTCGTTGTCGTTGAACACAATGATGAGGTTGCCGCCCTGCTCAGCCGCGTTGTTCAGCCCCTCGAACGCCACGCCAGAACTGAGCGAACCGTCCCCGATCACGGCGATCACATTGCCGATGCCGCTGCCCGGCCCCTCCATGTCGCGGGTTTTCGCCAGGCCGCAGGCCAAGGAGATCGAAGTGCCGGTGTGCCCGAGCACGAACTGGTCGTGTTCGCTTTCGTCGGGGTTGGTGAAGCCGGTCACCTCGCCGAAACGGTTCGGATCCATATACGCGCCGGCCCGTCCTGTAAGCATCTTGTGGACGTAGCTTTGGTGGGACACGTCGAACACGATGCGGTCGCGCGGCGAGTCGAAGACGCGGTGCAGGGCCACCGTGGCCTCCACCATGCCCAGATTGGAGCCGATATGACCGCCGTGTTGGTGGCCATATGCCAGCAGCGTGGCGCGAATCTCACGGCAGAGTTCGGCGAGCTCGTCGGGGGCAAGGGCCTTGACATCGGCCGGGCTGGCAATGCGGCTCAGCAGATGGGAGTCGTCGCCATGGGAAGGGGTAATGCTCGGGGGGATGTCGTGAAGGCGCGCGGCCCCCTCGGCAGCACCGGAGACGGCGAAGGAATCGCTTGAATCAAATCCGTTTCCTGACGCGTTGCGCATACCCTCGAATCTCCCTTCGCTAGTCTTTCCGAAGTTGAATGCTAACGCCCGGCATTGTCCGAGGTCCACATGACGAATCAATGCCCCCAACATCTCCGTAAATGGGTGATTCGTTCGCTGCGCGATGTGGGACAATGAATGCGGTAATTCCTTTTGATACCAAGGAGCGCGCAATGAAGGCCGTATACGCATCCACCGTCAACCATGACGATCCGCTTGCCGCGTTGGCGGTGGGCGAGCAGCCCGAACCCCAGGCACGCCCGTTCTGGTCGACCGTTTCGGTGCGCGCGGTGACCGTAAACCATCACGACGTCTGGTCGCTACAGGGTGTGGGTCTCGCCGCCGAACAGACGCCGATGATCCTGGGCACCGATGCCGTGGGCATTCTGGACGAGGACATCCCCGGCAAGCATGGGCTCAAGGCCGGCAGCGAAGTGGTGCTGTACACGTTCGTCGGCACCGATGGGGCGGGCGTGACCCCGGGCGAGCGCCGTACGATCCTCTCCGAGAAATACCCCGGCACGATGGCCGAGAAGACTTCCGTGCCGTCCGCCAACGTGTTCGCCAAGCCCGCAAACCTCACCACGGCCGAGGCGGCCGCACTCGGCACCAGCTGGCTGACCGCCTACTCGCTGCTGTTCGAGGCCGCCGGCATCAAGCCGGGCGACTCCGTGCTCATCCAGGGCGCGGGCGGCGGCGTATCCACTGCGGCCATCCAACTCGCCCATGCCGCCGGTCTGGAGGTGCTCGTCACCTCGCGCGACGCGGGCAAGCGCTCCAAGGCGCTGAAACTTGGCGCGAACGTCGCGCTGGAGATCGGTGCCCGCCTGCCGCGCAAGGTCGATGCGGTGATCGAGTCCGTGGGGGCGGCCACATGGGGCCATTCGATGCGGTCGGTGCGTCCCGGCGGCACCATCGCCATCTGCGGCGCCACCACCGGCGACCAGCCCGGTGCCGAACTGACCCGGTTGTTCTTCCAGGACATCCGCGTGCAGGGCTGCACGATGGGTTCGCGCGAGGATTTCGCACGATTGCTGCGCTTCGTGGAGCACGCCGACCTGCATCCGGTGATCGATTCCGTGGTCAGCGGGTTGGACGCCGCCCCCGAGGCGTTCGCCAGAATGATCGCCGGCGACATGTTCGGCAAGATCGTTATTGAGCTGTAAGCCTCACAGAATTATGTATTGAGAACGATTCGCTGCGTGGCTTAACTCCGCTATCAGGAGTACAGTGGGCCTTATTCTCAATAACTAGGGAGTAAATGATAATGGCAAATGAATCCAAGCCCGAAGTCGCAGTGGTCATGGGATCGGCCAGCGACTGGGAGACCATGAAGCGCGCCTGCGATATTCTCGACCAGTTCGGCGTCGCCTACCACAAGCAGGTCATCTCCGCGCACCGCACGCCCGAGCTCATGGCCGAGTTCGCGCACAACGCCCGCGCCAATGGCCTGAAGGTCATTATCGCCGGTGCCGGCGGTGCCGCCCACCTGCCGGGCATGATCGCCGCGCAGACCACACTGCCCGTAATCGGCGTGCCCGTGCGCTCCCACGCCCTGTCCGGCTGGGATTCGCTGCTGTCCATCGTGCAGATGCCCGGCGGCATTCCGGTGGCCACCACCGCCGTCGGCAACTCCGGTGCCACCAACGCCGGCCTGCTCGCCGTGCAGATGCTCTCCGCCTTCGAGCCCGAACTGGCCGACAAGCTTGAGGATTACCGTAACGAGCTGAAAGAAAAGGTGGCTGAATCCAATGCCCAGCTTGTCTGAGGAAACAGGCGGTCGTGTTTCGATGCTGATGCCGGGATCGACCATCGGCATCATCGGCGGCGGCCAGCTCGGCCGCATGATGGCTTTGTCCGCCCGCTACATGGGCTTCCGCGTCGGCGTGCTTGACCCGACGCCGAACTGCCCGACCGGTCAGGTGGCCGACTTCCAGATCACCGCCGAATACGATGACAGAACCGCCATCCACGATCTGGCCGTGCAGTCCGACGTGCTCACCTACGAGTTCGAGAACGTGGACGCCGACGCCATCGACGAGGTGCGAGGCATCACCGCCACCCCGCAGGGCACCGACCTGCTGCGCGTGACCCAGCACCGCGTGCATGAGAAGCGGTTCATCAACGACCACGGCACCGCCACCGCACCGTGGCGCGCCGTCAACAACTTCGATGAGCTTGACGCCGCATTGGATGATATTCATTATCCGGCCGTGCTGAAGACCGTGTCCGGCGGCTACGACGGCCACGGTCAGCTCGTGCTGCGTTCCGACGCCGACTTGGAGAAGATCCGCTCCCGTTCCGACCGTGGTGGCGGCTTCCCGCCGAGCATCCTGGAAGGCTTCGTCGACTTCGCATTCGAGGCTTCGATCCTGGTCTCCGGCAACGGCAAGGACTTCGTCACCTTCCCCATCGTGCGTAACGAGCACCGCAACAACATCCTGCACATGACCATCGCCCCCGCCGAAGTGTCCGAACATGTGGCTCGCGAAGCGCATGAACTGGCGATTCGTTTGGCCAAGGGCTTCGAACTGGCTGGCACGCTGGCCATCGAACTGTTCATCACCAAGGACGATCAGGTCATCGTCAACGAGCTCGCCCCGCGCCCGCACAACTCCGGCCACTACACCATCGAGGCCTGCTCGATGGACCAGTTCGACGCCCACATCCGCGGCATCGCCGGCTGGCCCATGCCCAAGCCCAAGCTGCTCTCGCCGGCCGTGATGGTCAACGTACTCGGCCAGCATGTGGAGCCGACGCGCGCGCTGATCGCCACCCACCCGGAGTGGAATGTGCACGACTACGGCAAGGCCGAAGTGCGCCTCGACCGCAAGATGGGCCACATCACCGTGCTCACCGACAACCCTGATGCCACGGTTGCTGACCTTGAGGCCACCGGCTGCTGGGACGACCTGAAAAAGAAGGCGTGACCTTATCGATGGTTGAACATATCGAACGCCAGACCAAGCAGAAGGACGCGATTCGCGCCGCCTTGGCCGACTGTGAGGAGTTCATCTCCGCTCAGGACCTGCACCGCAGGCTGGAGGACGAAGGCTCGAAAATCGGCTTGGCCACCGTGTACCGCCAGCTCAACGCCTTGGCCGATGCCGGTGCCGCCGACACGATCCGCCTGGACGGCCAGCAGCTGTTCCGCCTATGCGGCGACGACGGACATCACCACCATCTGGTGTGCAAGCGGTGCGGCAAAACCGTGGAAATCGACCCGCCCAGCGAATCCTGGCTGCGTAAGGTCGCTGACGGCCACGGCTTTACCGTCGAATCCCACACCCTGGAGGTCTTCGGACTATGCCCTGATTGCCAAAAGGAGCAGAAAGCGCAGAAGGCTCAGAAAGCAGTGAGCGAATAATTGAATGGGATCGGCTTCAAAGCCGATCCCATTTGCTATTCCGCTGCTATTCCACCGACTTCAGGGCGCCGAGCATGTCGACCGTCTTCAACCGCCGGTAGACCAGCACGCCGAGTCCGCCGAGCACCTTGATGGTCGGCAGTTCGCGGATACGTTCGGAGACGTTGAGATTCGTCAGATTGTAGAGGATCACCACGGCCAGCAGCTCAGCCGCGAGAATCAGCACTTCCATGATCTGATCCGGCAAGTCGACGATTGTGGCCACCTGTTTCTTCGAAGTCGTGTTCTGCACAATGCCCTTCGCGCCGTCCAACTTTATGAGCTTGGTGCTACGCGACTCCACATTGGAGGTCTCATGGTTCTTGAGCCTCACCATATAGGCGTTCGACTGGTACTGTTCGCCGAACACGTGCTTATAGCCACCCGAAGTCATGAACATGAAATGCCCGATATGCATTTCGGTGATGCCGTCCACGCGCACCTTGCGCTCGGTGCCGCTCGAATCGGTGACGGTAATCGTGTCGCCTACCTTGGCGTCCATCATCCCCGCCATACGTTCGGAGATGATCGCACCACGGTCGGTGAGCACCTGCGGCTTGTGCCCGGTGCGCGAACGCAGGGTGATGTAGTCGCCGAAATTGTAGGCGTCATCAGTGGCGATCAGGGTAATCGACTGTTTGTCGTTCTCCTTGCCGGCCACTTTCGACATCTCCTCGTAGTAGATCGGCGCGGACTCGGAGACGGCCCCGCCCCTCATCGCCTTGGCCACTTCGGCGCGCTGCGAATAATGTTTTCGTCAGCTTTGATCAGGCCATAATCGCTGATGACGGTTATGTCAGCGAGATTGTTCTGATTAAAGAAGTCGGTGCCGGTTATTTGCATGTCCGGGCCGGTGACGAACAGGCCTACGAGCGCAAAGGGGCCAAGCGTCATCAGGCTCACGATGGAGGCGAATCGACCCTTGGATTTGGCCATGGTGACGCGGGTGTCTTTCCATAGCATGCGCTTATGGAATGACCCGTTGCGTCGGCGGTTGCGCTTGGCCTTGTGCGCGTGGGGCGTTCTGCCGGGCGCGGTATAGGAGTCGTTTGCTGAATTTGCGGCGGAATCGGCTGCGGAGTCGGTCGCGGGCGTAAGGTTGGTCGTTTCGGTGAAATCATTGAGATCGGTCATACTGCTTACCACTCCAGATCCTTGATATCCATCGGGTGCTCGTTCACTTCGATCGATTTGACGTGCGCGTCATGCATGTGGATCACGCGGTCGGCAATCGGCGCGATGGCGGAATTGTGCGTCACAATGACCACGGTCGCACCCTTCTTACGGCTCTGATCCTGCAGAATCTGCAGCACCTGCTTGCCGGTGTTGTAGTCCAGAGCGCCAGTCGGCTCGTCGCACAGCAGAATCTTCGGGTTCGTGGCCACCGCTCGGGCGATGGCCGCGCGCCGCTGTCCGCCGCCCGAAAGCTGCGCGGGGAAGTTGTTGATACGGTCCTGAAGCCCCACGTCGATAAGCGCTTGGGTCGGTTCCTGCGCGTCTTTCATGATTTCGGAGGCGAGCTCCACGTTCTCCTTGGCCGTGAGGTTGGCCACCAGATTGTAGAACTGGAACACGAAGCCGAGGCGTTGCGCTATGTCAAGCGTGAGTATGCGTTCTTCGACGCACTGTCCCGTTCGGGCAACGATATGCAGATGTATGACCGGGTCAAGGATGTGTTGAAGCAGATGCTGCTTGGGCAGGCGGCCCGTGTGGGTGCCGAGCTGAGCTACGGCGGCATTCCGCGCGCCTATGCGCTGGAAATTCTGGTCTCCGCCGTCTCATCGATTATCTGGCTATGGGTCCGGCGCGGCTGCAAGGAGGCGCCCGAGCAAATCTGCGCCATCATCGAGAAAAACAAAACCACCGCGCCCGTAGACATCATACGGTAAGCGCGGTGGTTCGTGTCGGAATCTGGCTCCCCTCCCTGAGAGGAGTCAATCCGCAGGAGAAATCGGAAACCTAAAACTCAGACAGCCAGCTCGGCCTTGAGTTCCTTGAGGTCGGCCAGGATCTCATCGTGGCACTTCTCGTTGGTGTCGAAGGCAAGGTGGCAGAAGGCGCACTCGTGGCCTTCGCGGTTCTCGTGGCAAGCGTGCAGGCAAGCCTTGCCCCCGCACTCTTCGGTGTGGTTGTGCTCGCAGCCGGTGTCGTCGCAGCAGTCGCCGGTGAAGCAGCAGCCGCAGCGGCCACAGGCGGCCACGCCGTGCTCGTGCTTGGTGGCGTCGAACTTGGCCAGCGTGTCCTTGCAGACGGCGAAGGTGCCCTCTTCGGTAACGATCTCGTAAGCATGCTCATCGATGGTCTTGATAGTCATTGTTGTTCCTTTCAGCGTTTGTTCGTCTGCGACTGTAGGGCGGCAGACGGCAGCGGCGAAAGTTGGTGAAAGTGATTATCAGGCCCATTGCTGCTATTAAGAGCAATGAGACCTCATGCAGTTTTGTGTCGGTAACGGGCCGATTGTTGGCCGAGTGTCGACGCCTGGTATAGGTGGTGGCGGTACCAATCCAAATATTGGTGGAACGACGACGATGAGCGTGTCTGGCGTCGGTGCTGCGCCAAGCGTTGGCAATCTAACGATGCGAGTGGAGCTTATATCGTCGCTATTGCGCCAAGGATTGGAAGGGCACCGATGCTGAAGGCCAGTAGCGTCGGGACTGCGCCATTATTTGTTCGAGCGCCGACGGCCAGTATCGTCTGGCGTCGTCAGTGGTCCATCCTTTGGTGAGGTGCCGACGCTGAGAGGAGGTTCGATGGCATGCTTCGCCGCACACTTGGGGCACAGGTCGAAAATCTCCAGTTCGTGGGCGATGGTCTGGTGCTTCAACTGCTTGGTGGCTTTGTCGATCCACTGCTCAAGTCCGGGAATCTCGATTTCGATGGTCCGCCCGCATTCGTGGCATACGATGTGATGGTGGTGATGCTGGTCCGAGCGCTCGCGGTAGAGGGCCTCGCCGTTGACGTGGATTACGTCGAGCTCGCCTTGGGAGGCCATCATCTGCACATTGCGGTAGGCGGTGGCCGTGCCGATGCGCGTGCCGCGCTCGCGCAGGATGTCGGTGATTTCCTGGGCCGTGGCGAATCGGGATAGTTCCGCCAGGACCTGGGTGATGAGGAGTCGGGGTCGCGTCACGCGCCGAGTGGTCGCGGTTTGCTCGATGCTCATGACGTTCTGCCCCTTTCTGTTAACAAATGATATTCATTATCGTTATTAAAGCAAATCAGATGCCCGGCATGTTGTCACATGATTTGAATCAACTGGCAGAAATCCCGCGTTTCAACGAGGCCTGCGCGGGATTTCTGCCAGTTTTGAGCCCTATAAAGGCAGAGCCCCCGCGTACCTTTCGTTGTAACGCGGAATTTCTGCCGATATGGGGCGAGTCATGGCGCAGCGCAGTGCTTTCCATTTCGGGAGACGCGTCATTTACTGCCAGTAGAAGTAGCCGGTCGGGGCGGCTGCGGCTTTGCTGGCCGACCGGACCTGCAGTATCAGGCCTTGGCGCTCGTGGCCGGCGGAGCCGTAGGCGCCCTGCTTGATGACGGCGTCGACGGTGACCCAGTCGTGATTGTGCGGGGTGCCGGCCTTGCCGGAGCTGGCTATGAACCCGAATGGGGTCATGTCGAGAATGCAGCAGGACATGAACTGGCGGGACAGCTCGAACTCGTCCGCGTCGAACGTACGCGACTTGCTCACAAACCCGGTGACCTGCACATGGTAACCGACGTAACGCTGCGGATTATGGTCGATCTGCTCGAACCATGAGCCGAATTCGTCGTCGCTGATGGTCAGGGTCTTGTTCGTCGTGTCGAGTCCGTGCAGCTGCGAGGAGCCATCAGGCTTGTGCGAGCTGCGGGGAATGACGATAGCGCGGCCGCCGGCGTACTCGTCGAAGCCGCCGCTGCCGCTGCTGGGCTGGAACGGCACGGCGATCAGCAGCGCCGGAATAATCAAGGCGATCAGGAACCGTAAAACCGAACGCTCCGTGGCGTGGAACAGTCCGAGCCATGCTGCGGTCGCCAGCACGAACAGCAGTACCGCACCGATGATGAGATACGGCAGCGAACGCGGCGTGGTCAGCGTGGTGTATGATCCGCCCACCGCTGCATAGGCGATGGCCGCGCCCAGCGCCGCGAAACACAGCGCCTCCACGCGGTCGGGGAGTGTGACTTTGCGCTTCATGGCTACGCTCCCATCACCAGATGGGCGGCAATCGCGGCGAGGAAGCAGGCCGCCGCCACGGTCGCGATGAACCGGATGATGAACCGTGGCCGGCATTCCGTGGCCAGCATCAGCGTGTTCTTGAGGTCGAGCATCGGGCCGAAGGCCAGGAAGGCAAGCATGGCGGAGACCGGCAGCGCGCCAATCATGCTGGCGGCGATCACCGCATCGGAAGTAGAGCACAGCGAACACAGGAACGCCAGTCCCATCGCCGCCAGAATCAGTACGATGGCACCGGCGTCATCGAGCGTGCTTGAACCGTTGGTCAACGACGACAATGCGGTGCGCATGATGGAGGCAATGATCGTGCCGAACAGCAGAATCGGCATCATCCGCATAAAGTCGTCATGCGTATGCCGAATGAAATGCGTGAACCGCTCCAATCCGCGCCCCGTGCCCCCGCCGGCGGGGGCTGTCGGCAAAGCCGACTGGGGGTGGCTCTCAGGCGAATCACCCGTCGCCCCTGCACAATCCTCGCAAATCAACGACCGCCCAATCGTCAGCGGCCTCTCACGCACCGCAGGGGAGCGGAGCGGCCACACCGCGAACGACACCCCCGCGACTATCGCCACTACCATGCCCAACCCCATGCGGGCCGCCACCATCCATGGTTTGTCGGTGAATGCGAACCATGTGGACCATATCGCCATCGGGTTCATCACCGGCACCGCGCACAGAAACGTCACCGCACACGGCAGCGGCAGGCATTTGCGCATCAGATTCGCGAACGTGGGCACCACCATGCAATCGCACACCGGTAGGCACAGGCCGGCCGCCAATGCCGCGGCCAGTCCGCCGGCCAACGATTTCGGTATGTGGCGGGCCAGAGAATCGGTGCTGACGAACGTGCTGACCACGGCCGACATCATCGCGCCCAGCAGCATGAACGGAATCGCCTGCAGGATAAGCCCCGCGGCACCGGTGCCGATACGCACCAGCGGAACCGGAAACCCACGCGACTCGAGCATCGCGGAAGCCGCAATCAGGAACGCCACCAGCGGCGTGCCGATAATCAGAAACAGATAGTTCGCCGAATGGTCCTGTTGCGCGGTGTTCACCTGTTCCGTGCGCTGCGTGCGAGGTTCTTTCATGCGAATATCACCTGCCATATCGCCGTCATATTAGCACCGTACGCATGATAGTGGTCGAGATAATATGCGAGTTCCCCGCATACCGATGGTACACATCGATATGCGGGGAACTTTGCACATGGTTGCCTGGGCCGATGGCGAATCGGTGGGCCAGCATCTCGGTGGCCACTTCCTCCTTGCTCATGGATGCCGGGTAATACGTGGGCCAGTTGTCCATTTCCTTGAGGGTTTCTTCCTGTCGTTGAAGTGACGTTGCACGGTGGCGGCGGTGGCAGAACCGGCCCCGGCCTTGTCCGCGTAGACGGCGTTGATGGCTTCGGCGGCCTTCAGCACGGCTTCCGGGCTGAACCACAGGTGCGGGTTCGTGGCACCATGGTGGTGATGGCGGCCTTCTTCGCCCTCGGCGTGGTCGTGGGAATGCTCGTGCTCGTCGGTGGCGGTGACGCCCATGAGGCCGCCCACGTTCACGATGGTCTGGCGTTTCTTGTCAAGCTGCGCCTTTTCCGCCCAGCCGTCGTAGCCGGCGCCGTTGAGCACCACGATGTCTGCCTTGGCGAGCTTGGCCAGATCGGATGCGGTGGCCTCATAAAACGGCGGTTCGCCCCGGCAGGTGACGGCATACGGAAGGAAATGGGAGAAAGAACGTACGCCGCCGGCCTGTGGAGCGGACCGTCGAGTTGTTGTTACGAGACTTGATGGATTGCGGAATCCACGATGTTGGTTATGGCTTCATATACCCCTTTCGTACGGCTGCGGCCAGATTCTGCGGAACCTGAACCACTTCGCCTTCAGGCGTTCTGACCGTGGCCAGCTGAGGCACCTTGGCCTTCCAGTTGGCTCGGCGCGAATGCGTGTTTGCTCGGGACGCCTTGTACTTGGGCAGTGCCATCAGCCTTGCCTCGCCTTCCAGTGGGGGTTCTTCTTGTTGATTACATACAGATGGCCGCGCCGGCGGACGACATAGGAGCCATCCTTGCGGGCCAATGAGCGGACCGATGCCTTGACCTTCATGTCCGTTCCTTTCTTCTTGTCTTACGGTCTTTGCGGAATGTGCGGCGAATCACTTGCGCCCGTAACGAGCGTTGAACTTCTGCACCTGACCGGCGGCGTCGATCACCACATTCTTGCCGGTGTAGAACGGGTGGCTGTAGCTGGACACCTCCACATTGACGAGCGGGTAGGTGTTGCCGTCCTCCCAGTCGATGGTCGGCAGGTTTACGGCTTTGGCCACCAGTGTGGACTTGGTGAGGAAGTACTTGTCGGCGGAGCGGTCATAGAAGACCACGGGGCCGTATTCGGGGTGGATGCCCTCTTGCATGGTTATGGACCTTTGGTTGTGTGGTGTTGTGTGGTGATATGGATGAGAATGGCGTCGGACGCGCGGGTGGAATCCGGTGAATTGAGATGGCCTGAGACGGCCTGACGGCCGGTTGTGCCGGCCCGATCACCAGCTGGATTTCACCACGCCGGGCAGTTTGCCCTTGTGTGCCTTCTCACGCAGATTGATACGTGACAGGCCGAACTTGCGGTTGTAGGCGCGCGGGCGGCCGTCGATGGAATCGCGGTTGCGCAGACGGGTGGGGCTGGCGTCGCGGGGGAGGGCCTGCAGCTTGCGCATCGCCTCGGCGCGTTCTTCGGCGGTCAGATGAGGGTTGACGCTGTCGCGCTTGTATTCGGCGCGGCGTTCGGCATACTTGGCGACCATGCGTTCGCGCTGCAATTGTCGGTTGATCTTACTGGTTTTGGCCATGTCCGGCTCCTTGATAAGGCTCCGGGGCGCGGGAATCGCGCCGGCCGGAGCTGGGACGAGTGCATTCGTTCATTGGGCGCATGCCGCAAGGTTCGGAAGATGAGTTCATGAAATGGTGATAGAGGAAACCGCCGGAATGCCAACAAGGAAACGATTTCGGCGGGTGCTTAAGCCTCTTCCTCGCCTCGCGACTGGTGTCCAATGAACGAACAGATGGATTAGCGGGTCTCTCGGAAGAGCACCCGTTTGCGGACTACCGGATCGAACTTGGTGAGCTCAAGACGGTCCGGCGTATTACGACGATTCTTGGTGGTGGTGTAGGTGAATCCGGTGCCGGCCGTGGACTTCAGGGTGATGACCGGGCGGATTGCGGAGGATTTGCTTGCCATGAGTGGTGCTTTCTATGTGTGGGTGTCACGCTGTTATGTCACGTATGTCGCGTACGTCGCGGTGCCATGTGGGTGATGCAGCTCGTTAGCGCGGTTTGTTGCGCGGTTACGCGCCGGCACAGTGGCGGGCCTACTGACTGCCCGAGCATGGGGGTGATGCCGTGGCCGGTTCAGTTGACGTTCTGATCGCGGCGGATGCGGGCGATCGCCGCCTCGATGCCGATGCGGTCGATGGTCTTGATGCCCTTGGCGCTCACGGTAAGCGTGACGTGCCGCTGCAAGGACGGCACCCAGTACCGCTTGGACTGCAGGTTCGGGGCGAAGGTTCGGCGTGTTTTCCTGTGCGAGTGGGAGACGCGGTTGCCGACCCCGGCGCGTGTTCCCAGAATTTGACATGTTTTGGACATGCCTGCAACTATATCATAATGATAACCATTATCAAATCAGAAAGGCTGTCATGATTCATCCGGCATTGCAATCACAGGGAAACGCGGAGGGGCGCACGCCCGTGGTGCTGCTCACCGGCGCCGACCGCCTGAGCCTGGACTCCGTGGCGTTCTCGTTGGTCGATTCCTTCCCGTCCGTATGCTCGATTGCTTATGACGTGCGCCCGAACGAAGCCGTGGAATCCGGTCTCGATATCGTGCGCAACGTCGCGAAGCCCCGGGCAAGCGGGGTGGTGTTCGGCGAGTCCGATTCGTTCGGGCTCGAGGGGTGCTGCATGAGCTGCACGGTCAAACATGACCTTGAACGGACGCTCGGATCGCTGCAAGGGCGGGCCGGCGCGTTTCTGGTCTCGCTGCCTGTGGGCCTTGAGGCCACGCCGGTCGCGCAGTATCTGGCCGATTCCTTCCGTCTCAACGAGTGGGGTGAGTCGATGTTCGTGGGTGCGGTGGCCAATGCCGTAGGCCTTGACGAATTCGAAGAGCGATTCTTTGACGACGACCGTTTGTGCCTGTACGGCATGGGCGAGGAGAACGGCGTCTATGACGAGCGTTCGACCGGCGTAGTGGTCTCCCGCCTGATCCGTGAGGCCTCGTGCGTGCTCGAATTGCCGGTCATTGGTGCCGGTTGCCTGGCACGCCATTTGGATACGGACGGGGAGTGCGCCTGCCGCGACATCATCCGTGCAATCGCCTTGCGTGATGCGCTGGTCTGTGAGGATGCCCACAACGTGGGGCTCGTCGACCTGGTGCAGGCGTCGGTCTGTGCCGCGATGCCGTTGTGACATGTGCGGCAAACGGCAGAACCCCCGCGTCCGAACGAAGGTGGCGCGGGATTTCTGTCGTTTCCGAGGCCTTAAATGGCAGAACCCCCGCGCGGGTATCGTTCGGACGCGGGGATACTGCCGTTTCGTCTGCCGAAAACGGCGGGATCCCGCGTTGTCATCGTCGGGGCGCGGGATTTCCGCCGGCAGCGCGGGTGTGCGCGTGCAGCACGCCGACGTAAATGCAAATGATAATAATTCTCAATACATGTTATTCTGTCGTGTTGGGGGGCGGGCGATGATGCAGCAACAGCAGCATCGCCCGGCCAAACAGCCGAATTAGAGAGGAAAATCCAATCATGTCCATCATGTCCAACGCCAAGCGCGCGCTCGCCATCGCGGCCGCCGCGGCGACCCTGTTCTCGATGGCCGCCTGCGGTTCCAGCAATGCCGCCGGCAACAAGTCCGATTCCAGCAGCGCCGCGTCTTCCGGCAAGATCGAGGTCGTCGCCTCCGTCAACCAGTGGGGTTCCGTGGCCGAAGACCTCGGCGGCAGCAACGTCGAAGTCACCAACATCATGACCAAGACCAACGTTGAGGCGCACGATTACGAGCCCACCAGCCAGGATGTTGCCAAGTTCGGCACTGCCAAGGTGGCCGTGGTCAACGGCGCCGATTACGACCCGTGGGCCACCAAGGCCGCCCAGTCGACCAAGGCCACGCTGGTCACCGCCGCCGAAACCGCCGGCATCAAGGAAGGCGACAACCCGCACGTCTGGTTCTCCGCCAAGGTGCGTTCCAACGCTGCCGACGCCATCACCGCCGCCTACCAGAAGGCCGACCCGAGTCACAAGGACGACTACGCCAAGCTCAACAAAGAATGGCACGCCAAGGAAGACCAGCTTGAGTCCAAGATCAAGGAGACTTCCGCCAAGACCGAGAACCTGCCGTACGCCGCCACCGAATCCGTGGCCTGGCACTTGGCCGACGACCTCAAGATGACCGACGCCACCCCGAAGGGCTACGCCCAGGCTTCCGCCAACGAGAGCGAGCCGACCCCGGCCGACATCAAGGACTTCCAGGACACCCTGAAGGGCGGCTCCATCAAGATGCTCGTCTTCAACAGCCAGGAAGCCAACTCCACCACCGACCAGATCACCGGTGCCGCCAAGGACGTCAACGTGCCGATCGTGGAGCTCACCGAGCAGATGCCGAAGCAGTACACCAACCTGCTCGACTGGATGAGCGCACTGGTCGACCAGTTCGCCGCCGCCGTGAAGTAATGCGGCGGTAGCCGGCAATCCGCAACAGCAATAAGGGGGAATAATCAAGTCAGATAGCGAGGCGTTGCCTAGGGGAGAACAGAACGCTTCGCTATCAGGGAAGGCTCCTTATATATCAGGGTGCTTCGGGGATGTCCCGAGGCACCCTTTGCGTTAGGGTGAATAGTTAGGAAACGGTAAGAAAAATAGTGGAACTATGGATTTTCCAAGGTTCAGCGGCAACAATATGCCCTTGAAAAGTCACATACGGAAACAGGCGAATGAGCGAGAACACTAGTAGTATCACCACAGTGAAACCCCATTTCAAGCTTTGGGTCAAAAAGGCCGAAGCCAATGAAGTCACGCCCCAGCACCCCCACAAGCCCTTCCCCGGCTGGGTGTACGGCGTGCTCTTCGTTATCTTCGACATTATTGTTGTGACGGCGCTCGAAGTGGGCGTTTCGTCCAGCTCCACCCGTGTGCAACTGTCCAGTCCGACCGTCGGATTCGGCTTCGTGAGCAAGATGTGGACCGACGGCAATTTCGTATTCGTACTCAACGTGATACTTGTCGCGTTGCTGTACCTCATGTTGCTGATGCTGTTCAACAGATTCTGGACGGCAAGCATCATGATTCTTGCGGTCGGAATCATCGTGGCCGCCATCGAACATTTCAAGGTCGAGATCCGTTACGAGGCCATTCTGCCCGCCGACCTCGGCTTCCTTGGCTCGAACACCGGCAATATGCTCACCTTCATTCCGGCCGGCGCGCACGTGACCATCCTCGTGGCACTTGGCGCGTTCGCCGCGCTGCTCGCCCTGATTCTGGTGCTGCGCCACTTCGACGGGCGCAAAGGTCGCATGATCCGTACGGACAACCTGAGCCTGAACCTCACCTCCCGTCTGATTCTGCTGCTGCTGCCGATTCTGGTGTTCGCGTTGTACTGCATTCATGTGAGCACCACCGATTCGCTGGCCAACAAGTTCTCCCGCGCCTTGGGGGACACGCCATCCATGTGGGATTCCGTGTATGACGCGCAGCGCAACGGTCCGCTCGTGGCCTTTACCCGTCAGCTCAACCCGAAGATCATGGACAAGCCGAGCAACTACTCCGAGGAGACCATGAAGAAGGTCGCCGCTCGCTACCAGAAGGAAGCGGAGACAATCAACGCCTCCCGCACCAACAACCTCACTGATTCGACAGTGGTGTACGTGCTGTCCGAATCCTTCTCCGACCCGAGCCGCGTGCCGGGACTGAAGACCAATAAGGATTCGATGCCCAACATCCGCAAGATCAAGGCGGGCACCACCTCCGGCCTGATGCTCTCCTCCGGCTACGGCGGCGGTACGGCCAACCTCGAATACATGGGACTTTCCGGTCTGAGCATGGCCAATTTCGATTCCTCCCTGTCCAGCCCGTACCAGCAGCTGGTCCCGAGCCAGCATTGGACCCCCACCATCAACCAGATGTGGGGTGCGCCCGCCAACTCGCTCGGCTACCATCCGTACGAGTCCAGCATGTACTCGCGCGCTACGAACTACAAGAAGTTCGGGTTCTCGCACTTCTACACGCTGACCGGTCCGGACGTGATCAAGTATCAGGACAAGATTGACGAGTCGCCGTACGTCTCTGATAAGTCTTCCTATGATTCTGCGCTGGAAGGCATCAGGTCCGGCAAGACGAACAAGTTCATTCAGATCATCACCATGCAGAACCACATGCCCTACCACGAGTGGTATGAGAACAACGACTACACCGCTGAATCCACCACGGGTACGCCGCTGGGTGATGATGAACAGCAGTCGATTGAGACCTATCAAAAGGGTGTGGAGATTACCGATCAGGCCACTCAGGAGTTCCTGAACGAACTGGATGCGCTGGATAAGCCCGTCACCGTAGTGTTCTACGGCGATCACTTGCCGGGCATCTACTCGTCCGCCAGCGAGGATGACAACAACTCCTTGGCCCTGCACCTGACCGATTACTTCATCTGGTCGAATAAGGCTTCCAGCTCCCAAGGCAATAAGGCAAGCGATGCAGCCTACTCTTCGCCGAACTTCTTCGTGGCACAGGCCGCCGATCACATGAACGCCAAGGTCAGCCCGTATCTGGCGTTCCTGACCGAAATGCATTCCAAGATTGCCGCTATGGAACCGCCTGTGGTCAACAAGATCCAAGGCTGGGATCGTATTCCCGAAGGCCAGAACATCTATCTCGACCAAAACGGCAACCCGATGTCCACCGATGACTTCGACAAGGAAACCAAGCAGTTGCTTGCCGACTACAAGCTCATCCAATACGACATCACCGCCGGCAAAAACTACCTCAAAGACACAGATTTTATGACGTTGCCGTAAAGCAGACAGCCCGGCCGAACCGTAAAGCGGATAGCTCAGTGGGCTATCCGTAGGTGAGGGGAGCGGCTGTGCCGCGACGGAAAATCCGGAGGATTTTCGGTCTGTAGGCAACGTGCGAGCCGACAGGCGAGCCAGCAAAACGCGGGCGAAGCCCGTCCAAAATTGCTGTACCGTTGCCATAGTGCTGTGAGCTCCCTCTGATGAGGGAGCTGTCGAACGAAGTGAGACTGAGGGAGAGATCCCACAGACCAATCACTCCCGCCTTACAATAAAGCCATGAAGCGCATCGATGTGAATCATGGCTGGCGGTTCCGTTCAATTGGCAAGGACCGCGATACGGCAGCGCGGCAGCCAGTCACGCTCCCGCACGATGCGATGATTCACGAGTCGCGCGACCCTCGCGGGCCGCACCTCGCGATTCATCGAACGAGGACATGACGGCGTGGCCAGCTGGTCATGGGCGGGCTATGAGGGCCGCGACGCCATCGTGCATGTCACCGATGACCGCCGCATTGTGGTTGATGCAGGCGGGCATATCGCCGTCGGGCCTTCTGCCGAAGCTGTGGATGTGGAGGTACAAGTGGACTCTGTGGCCGCACAACACGACCTGCCTGCCAATGCCGAACTGCTCGGCGTGGCCAGCGCCAATCCCATCACCGTCGATGAACTCGCCGACAATACCTGCACCACCTACTTCGGCCGAGCCCAAGCTATTTGGCGAATACCAGCCGAAACGTCTGGTATTGCCTGCAGCACAAACGCCCTCATGCCATCGTCATGACGGTACGATAGGTACAGTCGATGCCCGGAAAACCGACCCGGGCATCCTGCGGGAAGGATGTGCCATGGTCAATGCGGATTTCGCTCAGTTGCGTCACGCCTACGAATCCGGGTGTACGCGGCCATTGGCTTGGCGACGGGCGCAATTGGATGCGCTATGCCGTCTGGTAGCGGACAATCGTGATGCTTTCGTGGCTGCGGCCATGGCCGATTTGGGCAAACCCGCGGCGGAAACCATACTGATGGAGCTGAATCTGGTGGCCGGCGAGGCGCAGTTCGTCCGCAACCGGCTCGGACTGTGGGCCGCGCGCCATCCCAAGGCGATGCATTGGATGCTGCAACCCGCCGCCGGCTGGACGATCGCCGAGCCCAAGGGCGTGGTACTCATCATCTCGCCATGGAATTACCCGGTGCTGTTGGCTCTGGAGCCAATGGCCGACGCGCTCGCCGCAGGCAACGCCATCTGCCTGAAGCCCTCCGAGCTTTCGCCCAACACCTCGCGCCTCATCGCCGAACTCGTGCCGCAATATCTTGACCCCGAGTCCGTGTGCGTGGTCGGAGGCGGGCCCAAGGAAACCGGCGAACTGCTGAAATGTCCGTTCAACCATATCTTCTACACCGGCGGCGGGCACGTCGGCAAAATCGTCATGCGTGCGGCGGCCGAGCACCTGACACCGGTCACGTTGGAACTCGGCGGCAAATCACCGTGCTTCGTGGACCGTACGGTGGATATCAATGTGGCCGCACGACGTATCGCATGGGGCAAGTTCACCAATGCCGGACAGACCTGCGTGGCACCCGACTATGTGCTCGCCACGCCGGATGTGGCCGAGGCTCTGGCCGAGCGCATCGCCGTAGCCATCACCGAATTCTATGGCGAAGATCCGAAGGCCTCGCCTGATTTTGGTCGTATTATCAACGATCGTCATTTTGAACGACTGTGCAAGCTATTGCCGGTCGGCACCGTGCCGTCTGAGGAGCCGAGCTCGCCGCTGGTACAGGTGGCATCGGCGGTAGGCGCGGCCATGGATATGGTCGGGCGGCGCTTCAATGTCGTGGCTGCCGGACGCGGAAGCGCGGGGGAGACAGCCGGTGGTGGCACCGGTAGCGCGAACAATGCGGCGAAGCCGGCGGCCGGTTCGAATACGGCAGCCGCTGATAGTGATGCGACTGCCTCGGCCGCTGTTGAGCCGAGCGAGATTCACAAGGTGCCCGGCGTATTCGATCCGGCCGGGCGAATCGTTTGCGGAGGCAAGGTCGATCGCGCCGCCCGATATATCGCGCCTACCGTGCTATACGGCACGTCACCGGATGCGCCGGTAATGAAGGAGGAGATCTTCGGCCCGATTCTGCCGATCCTGGTGGTTGAGGATGCCGAGTCCGCAATCCGATTCATCAACAAGCGGTCCCGGCCGTTGGCTGCATATGTGTTCTCGCGCGATCACGAGGTTCGGCTGACTTTCGAACGTCAGACCAGCTCCGGAGCTTTGGGATATTCGTTGCCGTTGGGTCACCTGCTGTCCAGCCGACTGCCGTTCGGTGGCGTGGGCGCGTCCGGCATCGACGCCTACCACGGCAAAGCAGGCTTCCTCACCTTCAGCCACGTCAAAACCGTGGTTACCAAGCCGCAGTTCCCCGACACTCTGCGCCTCGTGTACCCGCCCTTCAATGAAGCCAAGGCCAAACTGTTCAACATCATCGCCAAATTCAGCTAGCGTGATATCGCTCGCTGATATTGGGTGATGGCGTTGTCATAGTGACGTTCGCTGTCCCGGCAGCCACGTCAATCGATTGATTCGTGTACCGGGCCAGATTTTTCTGTCCTGGTATTTGATTTCGAGTCATTTTCTGCTTACCGGGACAAAACTGACGCCGAAAGTATCGTCCGCGTATTACGAAAATGGCGGAATAGTGCGGTTTTGTATGGAAGGGGATTCCAAATATTCCTATATTCGAGGTGTTCAACTGTCCTGGTTTGCGAAAAAGAGCCGAAATCGGCTACCGGGACAGAAAAATCTGGCCCGGTAGCCACATCAATCGATTGACATGGCTACCGGGACAAAAATATGCGGCAGATGCGCCGCTTCTGTTACTTCAGGGCTTTGAAGCCGATGTCGTGGCGGTAGAACAGTCCGCGCAGCTCGAGCTTGTCGATGATCGCGTAGACCTTGTCCTGAGCGGACTTGATGTCCGGGGCGGAGGTTTCGACGAGCAGGACACGGCCGGAGTTGGCAATCAGACCACCCTTGTCGTCGGAGGCGACGCCGGCATAGTAGACATGCGAATCCTCGTCGACCTCGATCTCGGGCACACGGGCACCCTTGATGACGTTCTCCGGGTAGCCGTTGGAGGCGATGACCACGCCGAGGGTGGCGTTGGACTCATCCCAGATGAATTCGGGGGTTTCGCCGTCGAGAATGGCGGAGATGCCGGCACCGAGGTCGGAGGTGAGCTTCGGGAGCACGACTTCGGTTTCCGGGTCGCCGAAACGAGCGTTGAATTCGATGACCTTCGGTCCGTCGGCGGTGGCGATCAGGCCGGCGTACAGGATGCCGGTGAACGGCGTGCCTTCCTCGGCCATGCCTTCGACGGTGGGGCGCACGATTTTCTCGATGGCCTCGTCGACCACGGACTGCGGAATCTGCGGCACCGGGCTGTAGGCACCCATGCCACCGGTGTTCGGGCCTTCGTCGCCATCGTGGGCGCGCTTGTGATCCTGGGAGATCGGCATCGGCCAGAAATCAGTGCCGTTGACGAAGCTCATCAGGGAGAATTCCTGGCCGTCAAGGAAGTCCTCGATAACGACCTTGGCACCGGCGGAGCCGAAGCGATGATCGATGAAGATGTCTTCAAGCGCACGCTGGGCGGTGTGCTCGTCCATGGCCACGGTCACGCCCTTGCCGGCGGCCAGACCATCGGCCTTGATGACGATCGGCGCGCCATGCTCGTGTACGTAAGCCTGAGCCATGTCCAAGTCTCCGAACGTCTTATATTTGGCGGTCGGAATGTTGTGACGGTCCATGAGCTGCTTGGCGAAGTCCTTGGAACCCTCGATCTGGGCGGCGGCCTTGGACGGGCCGAACGCCTTGATGCCGGCGGCGGCGAAATCGTCCACGATGCCTTCGATCAGCGGGACTTCCGGGCCTACGAACACCCAGTCATAGCCATTGTTCTTCACGAATTCGATAAGTGCGGCGTGGTTCGACTGGCTCAGCTGCGTGGTGTGGATGCCGTCCTTGAGCATGCCCGGGTTGCCGGGAGCCACGGTGACTTCGTCAATGCTCGGTGCCTTGAGCAGCGTGTAGGCAATGGTATGCTCACGCGCACCGGAGCCGATGACCAATACTTTCTGACCCATGTTTTTCCTTCCTAAAGTCTTTGGCTCCCCTCTTTGAGGGGAGCCGGTATCTGGAGCTACTTCAGTACGATTTGCGTGTCGGTGGTGTCGGTGGTGATCTGGCCGAGCACGTAGGCGGGTTCGTTGTTGTCGGCGAGCAGCTTCAGCGCCTCGTCCTTGCGGGCGGGGTCGATGGCCAGCACCATGCCGATGCCCATGTTGAAGATGTTGTACATCTCCTTGTGATCGATGTTGCCGGCCTTCTCAAGCACGTCGAAGATCGGGAGCACAGGCCAGGTGCCAAGCTCGATCTCGGCGGCCAGACCGTCCGGAATCATGCGCGGGATGTTCTCGATGAAGCCACCACCGGTGATGTGGGCCACGCCCTTGACCACGCCCGCCTTGAACAGCGGGGAGAGGGCCTTGACGTAGATCTTGGTGGGGGTGAGCAGCACGTCGCCGAGCTTTGCGCCGCCCAGCTCGGCGAGCTCAGTGTCCACGGTATAGCCAGCCTGCTCGAACAGGGCCTTGCGCACCAGGGAGAAGCCGTTGGAGTGCACGCCGGTGGAAGGCAGACCGATAAGCACGTCGCCCTCAGTGATGGTGGAACCGTCCACAATGGCGGACTTTTCGGCAACGCCGACCGAGAAACCGGCCAGATCGTACTCGTCCTCGTCGTACATGCCCGGCATTTCAGCGGTCTCACCGCCGACCAGTGCGGAACCGGCCTGCACGCAGCCGTCGGCCACACCGGCCACGACCTGCTCAAGCAGGGCCGGGTCGTTCTTGCCGCAAGCGATGTAGTCAAGGAAGAACAGCGGCTCGGCACCCTGGGCGGCGATGTCGTTGACGCACATGGCCACGCAGTCGATGCCGATGGTGTCGTGCTTGTTGGCCAGCTTGGCGACCATGAGCTTGGTGCCTACGCCGTCGGTGCCGGAGATGAGGACCGGCTCCTTGTAGCCCAGGGAGGCTAGGTCGAACAGGCCGCCGAAGCCACCGATGCCGCCGACCATGCCGGGACGGTTCGTGCGGGCCACGTGCGACTTGATGCGCTTGACGACTTCGTACCCGGCTTCGACGCTCACGCCGGCGTTCTCATATGCTTTTGGCATTTGGTGGGGCCTTTCTGTTCTATTTTCAAGCTCCCTTGCCGGGGAGCCACCTGCAAAAAGCGGATTTTCGTTTGTACTAAGCTCCCCTTGTCAGGGGAGCTGTCAGCGAAGCTGACTGAGGGGTAGTCGTAAAGACCAATGACTGAGGTGTAGTCGAAGGACCGGCCGAACCTACTGCACGTCCGGCTGCACGGTGTTGTACTCGTTGCCGATGTACTTGCTCTTGTACAGCGCGAATTCAGGCAGACGCACACGGTCCTCGGGCGTGAGGGACTTCAGGAAGTCGGCCTCGTAGTCGTCGAGCGCAGTGGGGTAGTCGCCGTTGAAGTAGGCGACGCACAGGCCACCGTATGGGGCGTCGGCGTTCAGTCCGATGGATTCGACCAGACCGTCGAGCGAAAGGTAGGCCAAGGAATCCGCGCCGATGTATTCGCGGATTTCCTCCACGCTCATCTTGGCTGCGATGAGTTCCTTGGTGGTGGAAATATCAATGCCATAGAAGCAAGGGTACTTCAGCGGCGGGGAGCTGATGCGCATATGCACTTCAGCGGCGCCGGCTTCCTTGAGCAGCTGCACGATGCGCTTGGACGTGGTGCCGCGCACGATGGAATCATCGATAACGATAACGCGCTTGCCTTTAACCACGCTGCGCACAGCAGAGAGCTTCATACGCACACCCTGCTCGCGCAGTTCCTGCGTGGGCTGAATGAAGGTGCGGGCCACATACTGGTTTTTGATTAGGCCCATTTCGTTGGGCAGGCCTGCTGCTTCCGCATAGCCGGATGCGGCGGACAATGAGGAGTTCGGCACGCCGATAACCATATCGGCCTCCACCGGGGATTCGGCGGCGAGACGTGCGCCCATGCGCTTGCGGGCGGAGTGCACGTTGACGCCATAGATATCGGAATCCGGGCGTGCGAAGTAGATGTATTCCATCGAGCAGATGGCCAGCTGCGTGTTGTTGGTGTACTGCACGATCTTGTAGCCGTGATCGTTGACCACCACGATTTCGCCCGGGCGAATGTTGCGCACCAGCTCGGCGCCGACGACATCCAGTGCGCAGGTTTCGGAGGCGAGCACGTAGGCGCCGTTCTTCATCTTGCCGAGGGAGAGCGGGCGGAAGCCGTTCGGGTCGAGTGCGCCGATCATGGCGTCTTCGGTCATCAGCAGGTAGGCGAAACCGCCATGCACCGTGTTGAGCGCTTCCTTGAGCTTGTCCATAAAGGTGCGCTGCATCGAACGGCGAATCAAGTGCATCAGCACTTCGGTGTCGGAGTTCGAATGGAAGATGGCGCCTTCGTCTTCAAGCTTGCGGCGCAGTGACGGGCAGTTCGTCAGGTTGCCGTTATGGCACAGAGCCACGTCGCCGTCATGGAAGCGGAAGATGAACGGCTGGATGTTGTCCGTGGTGCCCGAGCCGGCCGTTGCGTAACGCACGTGGCCGATGGCGCAATTGCCCTTCAGTCGTTCGATTTCGCGCTCATCGCCGAACACCTGGGTGAGCAGGCCGAGTCCGCGATGACCGATGAGATGACCGTTATCGTTGGAGACGATGCCGGCACCTTCCTGACCGCGATGCTGCAGCGCGTGCAGGCCAAAATAGGTGAGTCGTGAGGCGTCGGGGTGGCCCCATACGCCGAAGATGCCACATTCCTCATGAATGTCTTCGAGTTCAGCCGACAAGCCAAAGCTCCTTTTTCAAACAGGGGATTAACTATCTGCCAACCCTACCAATCGGCGGCTACATCGCGTGTTGTGGGGTGGTGGAACTTGTTGGGGTTCGCGGACGCGGTTTAAGCACCAGATCAGTTGAGTATGAATAGTGGCTTAGGATTTTGGCCTTTCGCTGTTTGTGGTGGGTGGTTGTGGTGTGGGGTGATGCCGGAGGGTAGGTTGGAGGCATGGATGTCTCTTACCTGTTCACCGCCGCATTACCTGGTGCTCCACTTTGTGCTCAAGCGTGATACCGAATTGTCGGTGTGACGTGATCGGTTGACTTTCGTCAACGCAATTTGAAAGGCTCCGCCGGTATTATCCGTCGGAGCCTTTCGTCGTATGAATCCGGTGTTTGTTTTTCGGCTTCGTCTCAGTGCCTGAAATGGCTGAAGAACTCGATGGTCTCGGGATCCTGCGACTCGTCCATCACCTCGGCGGGTGTGCCGTTCTCGGCGATGACGCCGTGACGGAGCAGTACGATGCGGTCGGCCGCTTCGTGGGCGAAGCTCATTTCGTGCGTGGCCATGAGGATTGTGGTGCCTTGGGCCTTTAACTCGGCAACCATGTTGAGCACTTCGCCGACCAGCATCGGATCAAGAGCAGATGTGATCTCGTCAAGCAGCAGCAGTTCCGGGTCGGTCATCAGTGCGCGCGCAATCGCCACGCGCTGCTGCTGGCCGCCAGAGAGCTGATCAGGGTAGGCGCTGGCTTTATCGCGCATGCCGATGCGTTCAAGCAGTTCCATAGCGCGGGTTTCGGCGCGATCCTTGCTCCAGTGGTGAACCTTGATTGCGGCAAGGGTCACGTTCTTGAGCACCGACATGTGGGGGAAGAGGTTGAACTGCTGGAACACCACGCCGATACGTGCGCGAATCTTGTCCTGATCGGCACGCGGGTCGGTGATATCGGTATTGCCCAGCCAAATCTGGCCGTCATCGACCTGCTCAAGCAGGTTGACGCATTTCATCAATGTGGATTTGCCCGAACCGGAAGGCCCCAGCAAAGCCACCACCTCATGTTGGTGAATGTCAAAGGAAATGCCACGCAGCACCTGCGTGTTTCCAAAGGATTTGCGCACGTCATCAAGACGCAGCACCGTCTTGTTGCTCACGGGGGAGTCACTCGCCTCGGTGGTGATATTGGTCATTTCGCTCATACCGTTCCTCCGCTGAGTTCGCGCTTACGCAGACGTTCCGTGTACCAGTCGTTCAGCAGGATGAACGGCACGCTCATCAGGATGAACAGCAGGCTGGCGACCACATACGGCGTGAAGTTGTAGGTGCTGGCCACGTCGATCTGTGCGGCGCGCACGGCATCCACCGCACCCAGCACGGAAATCAGGCCGACGTCCTTTTGCATGGAGATGAAGTCATTCATCAGTGCGGGCGCCACTTTGCGCAATGCCTGAGGAATGACGATCAGTCGGGTCGTCTGGCCGGAGGTCAGGCCCAACGAGCGGGCCGAGGCTCGCTGAGAAGGATGTACGTCGTTAAAACCGGCACGCAGCACCTCGGAGACGTAGGCGCTGTATCCCATTACCACTGCAATGGTGCCGAGTACCGAGGGATCGATACGGCCGAACAAGCCTAGACCGGGAATGCCGAAACCGATTAGATACAGCACGACGATAATAGGCACGCCGCGCATCACAGTCGTGTAGATCAATGCCAGGATACGCAGCGGGAACAGAATAGGGGAGCGGCTGGTGCGCACCAGCGCGATCAGCGTGCTCAGAATCGCCACGCCGACCACTGCGACGAGCAGAACGCGGATGTTGAGCCATAGGCCGTCAAGCACATGGGGAAACGATTTGACGAAGTATTCGCCGGAGAAGAAGGTCTCCTTGACTCGTGGCCAGCCGGGGGAGAGCTTCAGGCCGATGACGATGACCACCACGAACACAACGGTGCTGATCAGACTGGTAATCGTCGATTGAATTTGCTGATGAACACGATATTGGCGTCGTCTGAGCTCGACCTGACTTACCTCGTGTCCGTCAGGGGCATTGTGCTGCCTGGTTTCGGTTGGTGCTGCGGTCATGTGATGAATGTCGCTCGCTTCCTGAATGCCGGAATGGCCGGGTGTCACAGGAAAATTCTCGCAGCGCCCGGCCAAGGTGTTGTGACCTTATGATGTGAGCCTACTCCACTTACTTCTTCAGTTCGGTCAGGTCGGTGGTGTACTCGGCCAGCCACTTGTCCTGAAGCTTCTTGATGGTGCCGTCGGCGTTCAGGTCATCCACTGCCTTGGTCACGGCTGCAGTCAGCTTGGAATCCTTCGGCAGCACGATGCCCATGCCGCTCTTGTCTTCGGAGTCAGGCAGACGGCCGAGCACCTTGGCGTCCTTGACCTGCTCGGACTGCACCATGTACACGCATTCCACGGTGCTGGTGACCAGTGCGTCGATCTGACCGGCGTCAAGTGCCTGAGCCAGTGCGGCATCATCATTGAACGTCTGGATGTCGTCCTTGATGTTCGCCTTGGCGTAGTCGTAGGCAAGGGTGCCGACCATGACGCCCACGGTCGCATTCTTCAGATCGGATACCTTGGTGACGTTGGCGAACTTGCTGTCTTTCTTGACCACGACGGACTGGCTGTCGTTGTAGTAGCTGGACGAGAAGTCAACGGCCTTCTTGCGCTCGTCGGTGATGCCGAACTGCTGGATGTTGAGATCCCAGTCCTTGGCACCGGGAGCGATGGCGGTGTCGAATGCGGTGCGGGTCCACACCACGTCGCTCTTCTTGAAACCGAGCTTGTCGGCCACTGCGTAGGCGACGGCCGCCTCGTAGCCCTCACCGCTTTCCGGCTTGTCGTTCATAACCCACGGCTCGTAGGCCGGCTGTCCGGTGGCGATGGTCAGCTTGCCCGGCTTGTACGTCTGCTGGGTGATGTCGTTCGAATCGGCGGAATTGGATGCGGTGGACTGGCCGGAACCGCAGGCTGCGGTGAACGACAGAGCCAGGATGCTGGCGGTGGCCGCAATGGTACGGACGATGTGTTGCTTATTGAACATGGGCTTCCTTTCCTCAAGTGTTCGTCATGCACACGGTTCAAAGCCGTGCTTGATGCATGCGCGCCAATTGTATGGCTATTGGGTTACTACAAAACAGCGATATTTTCGGATGCTGGTTATCTCCATTGCTTATGGCCGGCTAGAGCCGCGCAATCTGGCGTGTAAGCGAACGGATATCTCATATTGGCGCAGAGCGAAATGGCGTTCACTGTTCGAGTGTGAAGCCGTCGAATACGAATCCCGGACTGACCACACAGGAGACCAGCGCATCGCCCTGGCCTGGCACTGTGCGCTGCCAGACGCCAGCCGGTACGACCGCATGTCCCGATACGGTTACGTCGGCCTGATCGGTGGTGATGCCGGAACCCAGGGTGATTACGGTTCGCTTGGATTCTTCGGATTCCGGAGTCTCGCCGCTGCCGCCGAGTTCCAGCTTGACCGATGCCGGGCCATGCCACAGCCAGACCTCATCCGCATCGACCTTATGCCAGGCGCTGGCATCTCCCTCGGGCAGCAGGAAGTAAATCAGTGACGATAGCGGTCGGCTTGAGGCCTCATCCGTGTGCGGGGATTGCCAGTCACGCGTGTACCAGCCGCCTTCGGGGTGGGCTTCCAGTCCAAGGCGTTCCACTATGGACCGGGCGTATGGACTCATGTCTCGCAAAGCGACGCTCATAATGAGATCTCCTGTTCTTGACGGGTTTGCTGGTTTTTGGCTTCTTGATATCAGGTCAGGTCAGGTCAGCGGTGTCACCAGGCGTTGTTGTAGGCTTCGCGCCCGGATATCACCGTGGCTCGGTTCGTGCCTGCGCCGTGCTTCACCAGTGTTTCCAGCGTTTCTTCGATGCCGGCCGGAGATGATGTGTCGACGGGGATGTCGAAGAACGCGAAATCAGCCAATGCGCCCGCGTTGATCTGTCCAATGCGGTTGCGGCCCACGTGCATGCCCATGGAGGCGGCGCCGCCCAGCGTCATCATACGAATCAGGCGATGTGTCAGATCGTCGCTGGCATAGCCTTGTTCGCGGGCCAGGCCGTAAAGCATCGACACGTCATCAAGCAGATCGAGGGTCGGCGTGCTGGAGAGCGAATCGGTGCCCACGCTTACCAGATTGCCTTCCTCGAGGTATTCGCGCACCGGTGCATCTTTGCCGGTGTTGGTAATGCGATTCGATCGGGGGCACAAGGCCACGCCCACGCCGCGCTGACGTAGAATACGCCGATCCTCGCCATTGGCCCACACGCCGTGTGCAATGTGCACATCCGGGCCAAGCGAGCCAAGCTGATCGACGAACTGGATGGCGGAGGCACCTTTGCCCACGTCCTTGAGCTGCCGGTAGCTTTCCCAATCGTGGTCACGCCAGTCGGACGCCGAATAAGTGGTGAGCACCGGCGGATAAGTGCCGGCCTCGAGCGGGGTCTCCGCCAGATGGATATGCAGTCGCATGTTCAGCTGACGAGCAATGTCTGGAAGATCAACGAACGGTTCGGACTCCAGCGTATACGGAGCATGCGGGCTGATGCCGAGGTTCGGCAGCTGCTCCTCGTTCATCCGTCGCAACTGCCGGATGAGCTCGGTGCGGCCCTTTTCCATCCATTCGTCGTTGTGCCAGCCCATTACCTCCCAATAAGCGATGCCGTGCATGCCCTGCGAAGCCAGCGCGCCGGCGGCGTCCAAATCGGTAACGATGTCTGCGGCGGCCGTCGTTCCCGACTCGACCATCTGGCGAGCACCGTCCTCGGCCCACTGCTTCCATGGCTGGGTCTTCTGCGCCTCGGCGTACACCTCGTTGAATGCCAGTTCCCAGGCGCGGAACCGATCGTAGGTGCCTTGCCCGACCTGCACCATGCCGCTGTACTGCAGATGAGTGTGCGCGTTGACCAATCCGGGGGTGAGCACCCCATCCCAATGCCGTTCACGGATGGTGCCGTGAGCCGTCATCTCCTGCTTCAGCGCCTCCAGCACCCAGCGGCGTTTACCTACATGAACCACGCGGTCGCCATGTATGGCGACCGCGCCATCGATGATGACGGGGCCCGTCACGGGGATGATGAGTTTGGCGGAATACAGTGTCACATCATCGATAAGCTCGGTATCGACGGTCGGCCAGGTGTTGTCGGTCATATTCTCCTCGCTGCGTTGTGTTCGGTGCCGTGTCTATGGCTATCGGTCGGCGTTCTCTCGGTCGTTTTCCGCGAATCTGGTCAGTCGCCAATCGTAGCCGTTGTCCTCCACGGCATGGCTGGCTCGGTATCCGCGCGCCTTGAGCGCGCTGGCGGCGATGCGCTGGTCGGTCGCTGCGTCAAGTCTGATAAGCGTGTGATCCAGTGTGCCTCGATGTTCCAGAAGATATGCGACGGCGCTGGCCTGTACGGCGAAGCTCAGATCCATGATTTCGATTGGATTGCCGCCTCCCACCGTGTAGTTCACGCCATCGCCGTCGGCGATTAGCGTGAGCGTTGGTCCGTCGGGAACATTGAGTTGCACGGTGTCCCTGTTGACCTGTGGGGTGAAGTCGCTTACCTCGTCCAAGGCGATTTCGTTGGCGATGCCGCCGATCACTGCGAGCGCCGCGCCCTCGTGCATTGCGCGCATGTGCTCAAGTGTGACCGTATGTCTCACGCCAGTGGCGGACACCACCATATCCGCGCAAGGGAGTGCCTCGTCAATGTCTTGTGCGGCGAAGCCGTCGAACACCGCTTTGAGTGAAGCCACTGGATCGATATCGCAGATGGTGACTTCGGCGCCAAGCGCGCGAATACGCCGTGCGAAGCCTTGGCCGACCGGGCCGTAGCCGATGACGGTGACGTTCTTGCCGTCGAATGCATGCTCGCCGAGAATGCGCTGCATGGTGGTCACGCATGTCTCCCCAGTGCCGTGGGCGTTGTCGAATCCGGTTTTCAGCACACTGTCGTTAACGGCTACGACCGGGTAGGTGAGGGCTCCCGCTTCCTGCATCTGCTGGAACGCGCGTACGCCGCTGGTCGTTTCCTCGGCCACTCCAATGAGATTCGCCGTGAGCTCGGGGCGTTCGAGCGAGGCGAGACGGGCGAAGCTGGCGCCATCGTCGATGATGATGTTCGGCTGTATCTTGTCCAGCAGGCGCAGGGCTGCCTCGTGCGCCTGTTCCGCGGTCCAGGCTCGGCTGGATTCGACCGTGATTCCTTCTCGGCGCAGCTGTTCCGCCACTCGGGGATCCGTGGAATCCGGGCCGCAATATACGCCGACGATTGCGCCGGCGGCCTTAAGCTTGCGCAGCAGAATCGCGGTTTTTGGCTCCAGTATCAGGCAGACGGCAATACGAATGCCTGAGAAATCGACGCGGGTGGTGAGGTCATCCATGGTGTCGCGTAATACCGGCATGTGCTGTTCCGCGTACTCCATTGCCTCCAGCCCACTTGCCGTGCGCATGTCGGCAATGGAATCAATGCTTTGTGTGCCGTCACATAGGAATTCCTCGCTGTGCCCGTCGGTCATCGTGGCATCTTCGACGGTCATGCCCCATTGCTGGGCCTGAGACTTGATTTCGGCATGCTTCTGCGGCTCCGGAATCGCGAGGCGGGCTCCTGCCAGTGATCGATTCGTTTTCTGGGATCGGGCTGCCGCCCACGCCGCAAAATCGCTGTCTGCCGTAATGCTTTTCTTCATATTCCCATGGTACGCATGCATGCCGCTGCTCTGCCGCTGCGTGTGTGGTGTGGGTGAAGAGCATGCTTGGGCGCGTTGCGTGCGTCGACTTCGGCAGCTTCGAACAGACATGTTGCATCGAACAAATGTTCGACCGTATTGATATGCTGGTCGGGCCGGCGGTGGTAAGGAGGTGATGGCGATGGGCAGCGGAACGGTATCGACGCAACGCGAGCATACCTATATTGCCATTGATCTCAAGTCCTTCTATGCCTCGGTGGAGTGCGCGGCGCGCGGACTCGACCCGTTGACCACGCATCTGGTGGTGGCCGATGAAACCCGCACCGATAAGACAATATGTTTGGCGGTCTCACCCTCGCTGAAGAACTATGGCATTCCCGGTCGTGCGCGGCTATTCGAGGTAAAACAGCGCCTGAATGGAGTCAACATCGAGCGCGCGGTCCATGCTCCCGGCGGCCGATTAATCGGGGAGTCCTGCGATGCGCGCGACCTGGAACGCTCGCCGAGACTCAAAGCCTCGATGGTCATCGCCAAGCCGCGCATGGCGCACTATTTGGAGGTCAGCGGGCAGGTATATGGCATCTACCTCAAATACGCCGCACCCGAGCACATCCATGTCTACTCGATTGACGAGGTGTTCATCGACGTCACGCCATATCTGCGCTCGCTGGGTATGGGGCCGCATGCCATGGCGCGAACCATCGTGCGCGAAATTCTCGATGAAACCGGCATCACCGCCACTGCCGGCATCGGCTCCAACATGTATCTGGCCAAAGTCGCCATGGATATCGTCGCCAAGCACATGCCCGCCGACAAGGACGGCGTGCGCGTGGCCGAACTGAATGAAATGTCATATCGTCGGCTGCTCTGGAGCCATCGTCCGCTCACCGATTTTTGGCGGGTTGGGCGCGGCTATGCCAGGAAACTTGAGCACGCCGGTCTGATGACCATGGGCGATATCGCCCGATGCTCGGTGGGTCGTGCTTCGGATTACTACAACGAAGACCTGCTATATCGCATGTTCGGTGTCAATGCCGAACTGCTCATCGACCATGCGTGGGGCTGGGAGCCGTGCGAAATCGCGGACATCCAATCCTATGAGCCGGATGCGCACAGCATCAGCAGCGGTCAGGTGCTCACCGGTCCCGCCGACTATGCCACGGCCCGGCTGATCACCAAGGAGATGGCCGATGCGCTGGCCCTCGATCTGGTCGATAAAAGCGTGCTGACGAACCGACTGACGCTCGCCGTCGGCTATGACATCGGCAGTCTTGATTCGTCAAAGCTCGATTCGTGCGCTGATTATGCGATGAAACGTGCCGCTGAGCGGGCAGCGAAAAGCTATCAAGGGCCGGTGACGGTCGACCGGTTTGGGCGCAAAGTGCCCAAAAGCGCGGTCGGATCGATTGGCCTGGGCGATTTCACGTCATCTTCGGCGCGCATCCGTGAGGCCATGACGATGCTGTACGAGCGCATTGTGGATTCACGTCTGCTCGTGAGACGGTTGACGGTCATCGCCGATGATGTGACCACTCTGGAGGAGCTGGCCGCCGGCAAACGCTATGAACAGCTCGACTTGTTCGGTGATGACGAGGCCCAATCGTATGGATCCGATTCCACCGGCGAAAAAGATGGAGAGCGTGATATCCAGCGTGCGTTGCTGGATGTGAAACGTAAATTCGGCCGCAACGCCGTCATCAAAGCCATGGATATGGAAGACGGTGCCACCGGTCAGGCTCGCAACCGTCAGATCGGAGGCCATCGCGCATGACCCTGCAAGAAACCCATGCATACGACGACATCATCAACCTGCCACACCACCAATCACGCAAGCATCCGCATATGTCTCGTCACCAGCGGGCCGCCCAGTTCATGCCGTTCGCGGCCTTGACCGGATACAACCAGGTCATTGAGCAAACAGCAAAAAACGCCGAAACCGCCATCGCCCAGGCCGAGGCCCAAGGCGATACCGATTTCGGCGCTTAACAATCGCTCCCGTTGGAGGAAGTCTCAGATTCGTCAGCCCACGTGACGCGAGAACCGGCCGGCAGCGGCTGGCCCTTGCGATACTTGCCGGTCAGCAGACCCTGCGCGAGTGGGGAGAACGTGGTGATACCAATGCCGAGCTTGCGGCAGGTGCCCATGATCTCATGCTCGATATAGCGATCCTGCAGGTTGTACTGCGGCTGAACCACGGTGATTGGGTACAGGTTGTAGCGGTCGATAATGCGCTGGGCTTCCTCGAGGCGGGCCGAACCCCACTCTTCGGAAACGCCGTAATACAGCACCTTGCCCTGGGCGACCAGGTCGCTCATCGCGCGCAAGGTCTCGGTAAGGTCGGTGGTCTCGTCAAAACGGTGGCAAAAGTACATGTCCAGATAATCGGTCTGCATGTTCTTCAGCGTCTGGTCGATGCTTTCGAAAATGTGCTTGCGGGACAGGCCGCGGTCGTTCACGCCTTCGCCGGTGGGGAAGTAGACCTTGCTGGAGATGACGAGTTCCTTACGCGGGTACTGCTTGAGCACTTCGCCGAGGAATCGTTCGGCGGCGCCGCCCGAGTAAGCGTCCGCGCAGTCGAAGAAGTTGACGCCGGAATCGTAGGCGAGCTTCACGGTCTCCTTGGTCACGTTCTCGGCCGCTGTGCCCTTGAGATCCGTGACCCAGCTGCCCAGCGCGACCTCGCTGATCTTCAGTCCCGACTTGCCGACGCTGCGATACTTCATGTGTGCTCCTTGATGATTAATCGTCACCGCCGTCTCTTCATGGCCGGCCGTGAACGCTAACAATTCGATTAAAACAGTTCAACCCCACTTGAACGCAAGTTGGTGGCTACCGCGACACGCCGGTTGTAGTCCCGTGACTAATTTGCCGCAATCAGTAACTGCTAATATATGAGTAATTATTGGCTTTTTAGGCATAAATTGCTAATATATTAGTATGTTTTCTTTGTTGGATGAGCCTATGCCTGGGGATGTTTCGGCCGCTATTGCCGAACGCATGGTTGCCAGACGCAAAGAGCATAAGTTGTCGCAAACGGCTCTGGCTAGAAAATCCGGTGTGAGTCTTGGCTCAATCAGACGGTTCGAGCAGCAGCATGAAATCTCATTGACGGCGCTCATCAATATCGCGTTTGCGCTGAGTTGCGAGCAGGATTTTGAGACACTGTTTTCACAGCCGTACTATGCAACTATCGATGATGTCATTGCTGCGCGGGAGAGGGAAGCGCGATGAGCGAGACAGTGCCGTTGGATTTATCGGTTGATCGGGTACGGGTGTTTTTGGATGGTGAAATTGTTGGCTCGCTGACACTGTCGCCGGCAAAAACAGTGGCGTTCTCGTACGAAAGCTCGTGGTTGTCCAGTGGATTCAGCATAAGTCCGCTGAGTCTGCCATTGCGTGAGGGGGTCTTTGTCGCCAAAAGAGATCCATTGCATGGTTTGTTTGGGGCGTTCGATGACAGTATGCCGGACGGGTGGGGGCGTTTGCTCACGGATCGTCTTCTGCGTCAGAGAGGAATAGGCCCTTACTCTATCGGAACCTTGACGAGGCTGTCCATTGTGGGATCAAGCGGTATGGGAGCCTTGGAATATGAACCAGCGGCGGACATTGAAAATGGTGTTGCAGCTACTGACTTGGACGATATAGCGAGAGAGTGCGCGAATCTTCTGGAAACTGATTTTTCTGAGGATTTGGATCAGCTTTTTGCCCTTGGTGGCTTGTCCGGTGGCGCGCGGCCGAAAATTCTGACTGAGGTTGATGGAGAAGAATGGATTATCAAATTCCCCTCATCCGTAGACTCGGCGAATATCGGAGAACAGGAGTATCAAATTTCTGTACTTGCGCGCGAGTGCGGCATTGATATGCCGGAAACTCGTCTGTTCGCATCAGCGCAATGTTCTGGATATTTTGGTGTCCGGCGGTTTGACCGTACGCGGGATGACGATGGCACCGAACATAAGGTGCATATGATTTCCGCCGGCGGATTGCTGGAAACGTCGCATCGTATTCCCAATTTGGATTACGGACTATTGATGCGGCTGACTATGCGTGTGTGCAACAGCGCAGAGGAGTGCGAGCGGTTGTACCGTCTCATGTGCTTTAACGTGTTCATCGGAAACCGCGACGATCATGCGAAGAATTTCTCTTATCTCTATGATCGTTCTCGCCAAGCGTGGAGATTGTCGCCTGGATATGATTTAACGGAAAACCCTGGAATCAACGGCGAGCACACTACTTCGGTGAACGGAAGGGGGAAGAACATCACTGTTGCGGATTTGACTGGTGTCGGTGTGAAGGCTGGTATTTCGCGGGCGCGCTGTATTGCTATTGCCAATGAGATGCAAGATAGGATTCGTGATGCTGGGTTTGCCGTCCGAGATTGATGGTCTCGCCATACTTTTAGGTATCTACTTTTAGTTTTTCCAATACGCATTCTCTAGTACGTTTGCCTTTTGAAAAGCTTCGCGATAGGCGGTGATAAGGTCCGGCAAACGCATTGAGGCGTTGGCTGGGCTGGTGGAGGGCAGTTGGGTCATGCCGATGGCGATACCGGCTTCGGTCAGGCGCGGCTCGATAAGTTTGCGGTAAAGTTGCGCTGATTTCGCGCCGGTTGTGAAGATGTGGGCGATTGGAGCTCCGCGCAAGATTGGTGTCAAGTCGTTGGGCGCGGCATTGCGGATGCTGGCATCGCTGGCTCCGGTGATATCGCAAGAAGCAATGACATCCCATAACGCAATGTGGTGGCGCAGAGCAAACGCACGACGGGACTCAGGTGAATCGCCGACGGCGTCGGCAGGATCAGCGGAGTTGGCAAACAGCGCCTGCATCACCGGCCAAAACCGGTTCTGCGGATGCATATAGTAAAACGCCGCCGTTCGGGATTTCGGACTCGGCATCGATCCCAAAATCAAAGCCCGGGACTCACCATCCCACACCGGCCCAAACCCATGCTCCACATGTTCGCTCATGGTTTCCATTCTAAGTCGGGCGATTGAGCGCACGAGGCAATCAGGCCGAGAACTGTTTGCCGAATTCCGAGAAGAGCTGACGGCGGGCGAAGACGAGCAGGCCGAGCAGCACCAGCAGGGAGACCAGCCCGCTGACCATCACCAGCACATCCCACGGAGCCCAGCCGAGCGGAATGAACGTCAGAGGCAGCAGACCGGCGACGATGTCGAACGCCAGATACTTGGCGTACTGGTCAATGGCCTTGGCCCGCAGCACGATAAGCAGCACCACGTCAAAGACCAGCGAAACCAGACACGTGATCGGTATGACGAACATGGTGACGACATGATTCATCGTCGCCACAAACCAGACCAGCGCAATCGCCAGCATGATATAGAAATATCGAAACATGAGGCGAAGCGGCCGCGGCGCGTGCAGAATCGCACTGTTGATGAACAGCACGCTGATGATCAGCGCGGCTGCCGATGCACTGGCAATCGGTATCGGCCACGAAAACAGATAGCTGAAGAAGACATGCAGCAGCAGAATCGCGCCGGTTACAAACGTGATGATCTCCACCGCCAAACGCCTCGGACGCAGATAGATCTGCTGCGCGGGGAATGCGGCGGGAGAGGTCTCGCCGTGCAATTCGTTCTGACAGAGTGGGCAACGGGCCATATCGCCGGTGAAATCGACGTTGCAGGCATCGCAATGCTTCATGCCGACGCTCCTTTCTCCACATGCGCGCCGGCGATGTTCATACGGCCGCTGATGCCCTGCGCGGCGAGAATCCGACACAGGTTCTTGATGACGTTCAGATCATGGTAGACGGTGGAGATGCCGATGCTCAGGTCGTCGCCAAACGAGCAGACCGTGAAATTCAGGCTGGCCGGTGTGGTGAGGAAGCTCACCGAACGCACATGGCGCGCGAGTCGTTCGTCCAAGGTGACTCGGCCAAGGTTCGAGACGGTGGTCGTGGTCTCGCGGTCGGCGATGAACCGGGCCAGCTCCAGCACCCAGTCCTTGGCAGGGGAGGGCGCGAGACGCAGCGCCGGATTCTTTTCCAGCGCAATCATGCGGTTCATATGCGATTCGACGCGCTCGCGACTGGTGGCATGGTCGAGCTGCTCCTGCACATGGCGGGCGATGTCGGCCAACGGCTCATCGGTCAGCAATCCACCCATACCGTTGCCGTGCGCGGTGCGGGCGGCGGACTGCTGGCCGTCGCCGGTCGCGTCTGGGCCCGTTGCGGAAGTTTTCGCGGAGTCCTCATCGGCTTCGATATCGGCCGGCGTGTACGCCACGTAAGTCATGCCGTAGAAGTTGCGCACGGTCTCCGACCTGAAGAAGGCGCGCAAGTCGACCGGAATATCCACGCGAATCGCGCGATTGCGGGCGCGCGAGGGCATGACGTCGCGAATCGCGCACAGTATCGCGGCGATGAGGTAGGAGGTGAGGCTCACTCCGCACTGATGCGCTGCACCAAGCACCTTGCTGGCGCTGACGTGATATTCCATGAACGTGGGCGCGTCCCGGTCGATGGGGCCGGCCAGCCGGTAGATCTTCGTGCCGGGCGCGGCACCGGCCTTGTCTTTCTCGTAGTATTTGTCGAAGCTGTTTTCGGCTTTGTCGCTGTCCGAGCCGTCGTAATCCGAAGGCACGCCTGGCACGTCGTACCGCTCGGCGATGTAGGCGTGCAACAGTGACTTGAACAGGTTGATGGCGCCGCGACCGTCCGAAATGATGTGCGAGACCTCGAGATTGACACGATTGCGGAAATAACTCACGCGGAACAGCATGCTTTTGGGCCCGTAATGCAGTCGCGAGCATATCGGCAGATGTTCCGGCTCCACCAGCGGCCGGCCGTCCGACTGTTCGAGGTAATGCCAGAACATGCCGTTGAGCAGGTGCACGTTGAAGCTCGGGAACTGGGCGATGGCATGGTCGAGCGCGTGCTGCAGGATGTCCGGGGCGATGTCGTCCGCCAGCTCGGCCGAATAGCGGAACACGGTCTGCGAGGAGCGGCCAGCCTGGGAGGAGTAGAACTTGCCGATGTTGTCTAGTCGGTACCAAGTACGTCTTGCCATGCGTCGCCTCCCTCCGGTGCGTTGGCGGTGGTGCCGGTGCCGGGAGCCGGCACCAGCGGTGTGTCGTCGAGGAAATGCTCGATGATCCGGTAAGTGGTGGACACCAGCCCTACGGCCGACGTGTTGAGCAGATAACCGTGGATGCCGTCGTGAATCCGGTAACAGGAGACGTTGTCGTTCACCAATTGCAGACGACGGGCGTACGCTTCGTCCTCGTCTCTGAGCGGGCAGTATTCGGCGGACAACACCAGCGTGCGCGGCTGATTGCTCAGGTCATGCGCGGTGAGCGGCGCGAAATACGGATTGGTCAGGTCGGCCACGGACGAACGGTACATGTCGATGTAGTCGGCCATGTCCTGTGCGGTGAGGATGTAGTCGGTGCCGTTGGTCCGCACCGATTCGAACGGGCTGGTCTCGGGATTGTAGTCGTTGCCGACCACCGGGTAAAGCAGCATCTGCGTGCGCGGCATGAACTCGCCGCGGTCGCGGGCCATGAGCGAGACGGCGGCCGCAAGATTGCCGCCCGCGCTGTCGCCAAACAGCACGATGCTGTCGGGATCCGGTGCTGGGATTGTCGCAGATATATCGCCCCCGCCGGTGGGGGCTGTCGGCGCAGCCGACTGGGGGTGGTCAACATCAACAGAACCACCCACCCCAGAAATCGGCAATTCCCCAGCAAACAGCTGCCGGGCTACCTCATAGCAATTCTCAACAGCAGTAGGGAAGCGGTATTCAGGAGCCAGCCGGTACTCGACCGAGATCACACGGCGTTGCAGACGTACGGCCATATGCGCGCAAGCCTGCGTGTACAGGTTGATGCCGCCTGTAGTCCAACCGCCACCGTGGAAAAACAGGATCGTGCCACGCGGCGTGACTGAGGGAAGTTCCGTGTTGGCATTGCCGGAAATACCGTCGGTGTTGCCGCTCGACGTGCTTTCCTTGATGGGTATTTTGGGTAGGACTTTGGGTAATGCGGCGGGCAGAATCGCGGATATTGCCGAGGCCACTGGCGTGCCATTGGCGGAAGATTCCTCCAGGGCTTCGGGCAGGGGCGCTCCATAGGCGACCAGCGGCGTGAACACTCGCAATGGTACGGCATATCCATCCGCCATAGGCGCGAAGGCGTCCTCGACACGGCATTTCGGATTGGCGGGTGCCTGCTTGGCGATAAGCTCTTCCGCCACGCGCTGCAATTTGTACGACTTGCCCGCGTTGGGCTTGATGTAGCTGGCGGCCTTCATCGCGGCGAACAATGCCTCGTTGATCGGCATGACGACAGGTCCTTTCAGCGGCGGATTCGGTAGTGCGAACACCCCAACCTTAGCCCATGACCGGCATGAACAAAAAAAGGGAAGGAACCCGAGAGTTCCTTCCCTGTGTGCCGTATCAGACGCGATACGCGCCGATTATCAGGCGGCGAAGTATTCCACGCCGGCCTCGAAGATCGGCTGGTACTTGTTGCCGGGCACGTTGACGTACAGGCCGTTGCCGGAACGCTCCGAGTGACCCATCTTGCCAAACACGCGGCCGTCCGGGCTGGTGATGCCCTCGATGGCGAGCAGCGAGCCGTTCGGGTTCACATCTAGGTCCATGCCGGGGGTGCCGGTCTCGTCCACGTACTGCGTGGCGATCTGGCCGTTGGCCCTGAGCTGGGCGAGTACCTCGTCGGAGGCCACGAAGCGGCCCTCGCCGTGGGAGATGGCCACGGTGTGGATGTCGCCGACCGAAGTCTTGGACAGCCACGGGGAGAGGTCGGAGGCCACGCGCGTGCGGACCAGTCGGCTCTGGTGGCGGCCGATGGTGTTGAAGGTCAGCGTCGGGCAGGCGTCGGTCATCGGCACGATGTCGCCGTACGGCACCAGACCCAGCTTGACGAGCGCCTGGAAGCCGTTGCAGATGCCGAGCATCAGGCCGTCGCGGTTCTTCAGCAGGTCACGCACGGCCTCGGTGACGGCCGGCGCGCGGAAGAACGCGGTGATGAACTTGGCGGAACCGTCCGGCTCGTCGCCGCCGGAGAAGCCGCCCGGGATCATCACGATCTGGCTCTTGTTGATCTCATCGACCAACGCCTGCGTGGATTCGGCGACGGCGGCCGGTGTCAGGTTGTTGATGATCAGCGTGGTCACGTCGGCGCCGGCGCGCTCGAAGGCGGCGGCGGAATCATACTCGCAGTTGTTGCCCGGGAACACCGGGATCACCACATGCGGCTTGGCCACGGAAGAGCCGACGTACACGGTCTTCTTCGGCGCGTGGAAGTCGATGGTCTCGACGGTCGCGCCCTTGTCCTCGCCCTTGGAACGGTACGGGAACACGGATTCGATGCCGGACTCCCAAGCTTCCTGCACAGCGTCCAGGTCCAGCGTCTCGCCGGCGGCCTTGAACACGTACTCGGAGGTGGTGGTGCCGATTTCGCCGATCTCGACCAAATTGGAGACGGCCGGAAGCTTGGCATCGTCTGCCAGCTCGACGATGAACGAACCATATGCCGGGGTGAACAGGTCGTCCACGGCGATGCTGTCGTTCAGAGTCACGCCGATGCGGTTGCCGAGCGTCATCTTGAACAGGGCTTCGGCGGTGGCGCCATAGCCCGGCGTAGAGACGGCCAGGGCATCGTGGAAGTCGGTGAGCTCCTCGATCACGGAGAACACCTCAAGCAGCGCATCCTTGTCCGGGGTCAGACCGTCGGCCAGGTAGCGCGGCGCGATGCGCACGATACGGTGATCGGCGTCCTTGAATTCAGGGGAGGTGGCGCGCTTCATGTTGCCCACGGCCACGGCGAAGGAGATCAGCGTCGGCGGCACGTCGAGATCCTCGAACGAACCGGACATGGAGTCCTTGCCGCCGATGGCGCCGGCGCCCAGGTCCACTTGGGCCATCAGTGCGCCGAGCACGGCGGCCGCCGGCTTGCCCCAGCGTTCCGGCTCGTCGCGCAGCTTCTCGAAGTACTCCTGGAAGCTCAGGTAGGCCTTCTCATGCTCGAAGCCGGCCGCGACCAGCTTGGCCAGCGACTCGACCACGGACAGGTAGGCGCCGGTGAACTGGTTCTTGGACATGATGTACGGGTTGAAGCCCCACGCCATCGCCGAGGCGGTGGTGGTCTCGCCGAACACCGGCAGCTTGGCGACCATGGCCATGTTCGGGGTGAGCTGACGCTTGCCGCCGAACGGCATGAGCACGGTGCCCGCGCCGATGGTGGAGTCGAAGCGCTCCGAAAGGCCCTTGTTGGAGGCCACGTTGATGTCGGTGACCAGCTTGTTCATGCGCTCGGCCAGCGTGCCCTCGCCCCACGGGGTCTCGTAGGACTGCTGTGCCTCGACATGCACGGTCTGGTGCTTGGAAGCGCCGTTGGAGGCCAGGAACTCACGGGACAGATTCACGATCTTGTCGCCGTTCCAGGTCATCACCATGCGCGGGTCCTCGGTCACGGTGGCGATCACCGTGGCTTCGAGGTTCTCTTCGCGGGCGTAGATCAGGAACTCGTCCACGTCCTCGGCGGCCACGTCCACGGCCATGCGCTCCTGGGATTCGGAGATGGCCAGCTCGGTGCCGTCCAGGCCCTCGTATTTCTTGGGCACGGTGTTGAGGTCCACGAACAGGCCGTCGGCCAACTCGCCGACCGCCACGGACACGCCACCCGCGCCGAAGTCGTTGCAGCGCTTGATCAGACGGCAGGCATCGCCGCGGCGGAACAGACGCTGCAGCTTGCGCTCCACCGGAGCGTTGCCCTTCTGCACCTCGGCGCCGTCGAGTTCGAGCGATTCCACGTTATGCGCCTTGGACGAACCGGTGGCGCCACCGATGCCGTCACGGCCGGTGCGGCCGCCCAGCAGGATGATCTTGTCGCCGGGGGCCGGGGTTTCGCGGCGCACATGGTCGGCCGGAGTGGCGGCCACGACCGCACCCACCTCCATGCGTTTGGCCACGTAGCCGGGGTGGTAGATCTCGTCGACCTGACCGGTGGCCAGACCGATCTGGTTGCCGTAGGAGCTGTAGCCGGCGGCGGCGGTGGTCACGAGCTTGCGCTGGGGGAGCTTGCCTTCCAGCGTCTCGGAGACCGGCACGGTCGGGTCCGCGGCGCCGGTGACGCGCATCGCCTGATACACGTAGGAACGGCCGGACAGAGGATCGCGGATGCAGCCGCCGATGCAGGTGGCCGCGCCACCAAACGGTTCGATTTCGGTGGGGTGGTTGTGGGTCTCGTTCTTGAACAGGAACAGCCAGTCCTCGTCGTGGCCGTTCACGTCAACCTTGACCTTGACGGTGCAGGCGTTGATTTCCTCGGACTCGTCAAGGCCGGTCAGGACACCGTTCTTCTTGAGCCACTTGGCGCCGATGGTGCCCATGTCCATAAGGCAGACGGGCTTGGCGTCGCGGCCGAGCTCGTGGCGCATCGCCAGGTAACGCTCGAAGGCGGCCTTGACGGTGGCGTCATCGATGGTCACTTCGTCCAGCTCGGTGCCGAACGTGGTGTGACGGCAGTGGTCGGACCAGTAGGTGTCGATCACCTTGATTTCGGTGATGGTGGGCTCGCGGCCCTCCTCGCTGAAGTACTTCTGACAGAATTCGAGGTCGGCCAGATCCATGGCCAGACCGCGCTCGTCGATGAACTTCTGGCCGGCTTCGGCGTCCATCTCGTTGAAACCGGCGATGGTCTCGACCTTGCCGGGCACCGGCACCTGGGTCTTCAGGGTTTCCTTGGTCTCCAGGCTGGCCTCGCGGGCCTCGACCGGGTTGATCACGTAATGCTTGATGGTGTCCATGTCGGCGTCGGTCAGTTCGCCTTCCAACGCGTACAGCTTGGCGGAGCGGACCGTCGGGCGCTCGCCCTGGGAGATGAGCTGGATGCATTCGGCGGCGGAGTCGGCGCGCTGGTCGAACTGGCCGGGCAGGAACTCGGTGGCGAAGACCTTGGCGCCGGCGAAGTCGGGCAGGTCGTAGGCCACATTGTCCACCTGAGGCTCGCTGAACACGGTGGGCACGGTCTGGCCGAACAGCTCCTGGGAGATGCCTTCGACGTCATAGCGGTTCACGATGCGCAGGGCCTTGAGGCCGTTCAGTCCGAGGATCGTGCGCAGTTCGCCCGCAAGCTGCTGGGCTTCGACATCAAAGCCGGGCTTCTTTTCCACGTACACGCGAAAAACCATGGAAATCCTTTCTTGAAATTATTGAAAAATTGAAGAAGTGCGGTAAAAGAACTTGGCTCCCCTCTCTGAGGGGAGCTGTCAGCGGAGCTGACTGAGGGGAGTTGTCATGGCGGTGAACGTCTTGACCTCCCCCTCAGTCGCCTATCGGCGACAGCTCCCCCTCAGAGAGGGGAGCCAGCTGTATGTTCTGCTACCTGCACCTAAACGACTTATTCGGCGACTTCGATGCCTTCGGACTTGGCGAGTTCGGCGAGGCGCTCCTCGATCTCTTCGTAGGCCGGGATGATGCTGCCGAGACCACGGCGGAACAGGTCCTTGTCAAGGTGCTCGACCTTGCCGGAGTGGTCCTTCTGGTCCCACAGACGGCAGGAATCCGGGGTGATCTCGTCGGCCAACAGCAGCGTGCCGTCGGTGGCGCGGCCCATTTCGATCTTGAAGTCGACCAGCTTGACGTCGATCTTGGCGAAGATCTCGATCAGGGCCTCGTTGATCTTGCGGGCCAGCGGGGCGATCTCGGCGAGATCCTCGCGAGTGCATACGTCGAGGGCCACCAGGTCATCGTCGTTGACGAACGGATCGTGCAGATCGTCGTTCTTCAGGAAGTACTCAAGCACCGGCTCCTTGAGCGGCAGTCCTTCCTCCACGCCCAGACGGGAGCAGAAGTGGCCGGCGGCCACGTTGCGCAGCACGATCTCCAACGGGAACATGTTCACCTTGCGCACCAGCTGGCCGGTGTCGTTCACTCGCTTGATGAGGTGGCTGTCGATGTCGCGCTTCTTGAGCAGGTCGAAGATGATGGTGGTGATGAGGTTGTTCAGGCGGCCCTTGCCGGTGAAGTCTTCCTTCTTTTCACCATCGCCAGCGGTGGCGGTGTTCTTGTATTCGACCCACAGAACCTCTGGATCGTCGGTTGCGTACAGTTGCTTGGCCTTGCCCTCGTAGAGCTTTTCCAGCTTCTCCATGACTCACCTTTCAGGAGTGGAATTTCTGGGTGAACTAACGGTAAAAGGGTACCAATCGAGGGCTACAACAACACTCGGCATGACGCTACGATGCGGCCAGCGCATCATATGTCGCCTCATCGAACGGCCATACGCTGTTGGGATGGCGGAGGCGGACGGTATTGGTCCGACAATCGACTCATTGCCGGTCGCATAGTCGTTCGGCGTGACAGTATCTACGCAAGCGCGCGGACACTCAGATGTTCGTCAATAGACGAAACATGACTCCTCGGCCATGTGCACACGATAATGGGAGTGACGAAATGGTGCAAGGAGGTTCGTCATGATTGATCATATTGGTTTGTTTGTTTCCGACGCCGCACAGTACGCGGATTTCTACGAGAAGCTGCTGGCCCCGCTGGGCTACGTCAAGAAAGTGGCATACCCGACCGCCGTGTGCTTTGCCAATGACGAGGATGGCGACAGCGTTTGGCTGGAGTCTCCGAAGGACGGCAACCCGGTGGTGCCGTCCCATGTGGCGTTCCGCGCCAAGGATGAGGCCGCCGTCAAGGCGTTCCATGAGGCCGGTCTCGCCTCTGGCGGTACCGACAACGGCGCTCCGGGCCCGCGCCCGAACTATGGCCCCACGTATTACGCCGCGTTCATCCACGACCCGGACGGCAATAATATTGAGGCCATGCTGAGCTGATCAGGCCGTGGACTACTCCACGGTAATCGTCAACGCATCGGCCACGAGGCCGGCCTTGGCACGGGCGTCGGCTTCGGACTCGCCGACGGCCAGTGCCACGGCCATACGACGGTGGCCATGCACTTCGGGCTTGGCAAAAATGCGCAGGTCCGTGCCGGGTTCAGCCAGAGCAGCGGCCACATCGGTGAACTCGGCCTCACCGTCGCCGGCCACCACAATCGCATGGCTTGCCGCCACCGAGCCGGCCGGAATCGTGAGCGCCACATGCTCGGAGGTGATCGGCAGACCTAGGATCACGCGCGCATGGAGGGCGAACTCGCTCAGACGCTGGGAGGTCATCGTCACCATACCGGTATCGTGAGGACGGGGGGAGACCTCGTTGAACAGAATCGAGCCGTCGGTGAGCACGAACAGCTCCACGCCGAATACGCCCCAACCGGTTTCGCCGGCCGCCTGAGCCTTGGCCACCAAGCCTTCAACGGCGGTACGTGCGATGTCGCGCGCCCGCTCGGCCTCACCATCGGGCTCGGTAGCCGGCTGCCAGGACTCGCGGTAATCGCCGGACTCCTGACGTTGGCCGATCGGCGCGCACGTCACAATGCCGGCGGACGAAGAAACAGTCAGTACCGTCAGCTCACGCTCCAGCGGGGCAAGCGCCTCAACGATCACGCGCGACACATCGCCCTCATCGGCGGCGCGGCGGCCCTCCTGCGCTTCGGTCCAAGCGGCATCGATGGCGTCGGCGGAACTCACCACCGACTGGCCGTGACCAGACGAGCTCATCACCGGCTTGACCACGCACGGATAGCCGACTTCCGAAGCTCCGGCGCGCAGCTCTTCCAGCGAGCCGGCAAAACGATACGGTGTAGTCGGCAAGCCCAATTCTTCGTGGGCCAGTACGCGCAGGCGCTCGCGGTCCATGCAAATCGCGGCGATTTCGGCGCTCGGCACCACCTGGGCGCCCGCGGCCGCAGCACCGGCCAGCACATCGGTGGCGATGGCCTCTACCTCGGGCACGATGATGTCCGGCTTGATTTCATCGAACAATGCCTGCAATTCGGCGGCATTCGCCATATCCAACGCGCGGTATTCATGCGCCACCTGCTGGGCCGGAGCGCCGGCATAGGAGTCAGCAGCACACACCCATGCGCCCAGTCGCATGAGTTCAAGTGTGACCTCCTTGCCCAGCTCGCCAGCGCCCAAAAACAGCACGCGGGTGGGGTGCTTGCCCAGCGGTGTGCCCAGCGGACGGTTGGCTGTGCGAGTTGCGGGGGGGACGGCGGAAGTCTCGGCGGGAATTGCGGGAGAGGAGGCGGAAGTCACGGCAGTATTCACGGCGTTTTCAGTCATACCCACATTCTGCCATGCCGCGATGATTTCGGTATGCCGCGTGAGCGGAGTGCCTCGCGTGGCCAAAATTACGGGCGGAATATCCGGCTTCATGGGGCGGTAAATTCCCCATGGGGCGGTAATGAGTCCATGGGGCGGTTTGTTGGTTTTGTGAAACCGCGGAATTAAGCCGTTTTGCCTTACCGCCCCATGGGAATTTCACCGCCCCATGGGGTAAATACCGCCCCATGGGCAGGTTGCCGCCCCATGAAGATTCAGATGCCCGTAACCCGCCATAAATACTGCGTATAGACACGCCATTGCGTGTGTAACAGAGCCGTCGTACCTTAGCAATCACCGGCCGATGAAGTATGGGGCGGTCGGGCCAACATTTTTGGATGCGACATATAGCGAATAGCGGCGTGCCGGTTCCGGCATTTCAGGCTACAAGCCGGCACGCTGGCAATAGTCGAAGTACTTAACGATTCCGCCTATGCGGGGCTCGAATTCGGTGACGTACGCTCGCTGAGCCTGCTGGAGACTCCGGGCGCGCTGGACGTGGCGCTGGAACTTGGCTCGCTGTCCAAAATGTATATGGTGGCCGGCTGGCGCGGTGGCATGGCGATTCCGCCGCATTCGTGGATTGGCTGCTCAACACGGCCGGCGTGGCGCTGATGCCGGGGGTCTGCTTCGGTCAGGTGGGCGAAGGCTGGGTGCGCATCAGTCTGCTCAAGCACACCGCCGAGTTGTTCCAGGTCGTGGCCCACGTCGATCGTGCGCTGCGAAGCGCGTGATTCAATATTAGGCAAAATGCGGCAGCCCATACCATTTCCGGCCTATCCAAGCAGCGCGGCCGACGCCATTGCCGCGCGGTGGTTTAGGATGAGGCAATGCGCGAAAACGGGATTGAAGAGAGCATTGATCGTCCGCTGACTATCGCTCTTGTGGTCGATACGGTGGGCAATCAGGGCAACGGCACCTCCAATTCGGCCTTGCAATGGGCTGCGGAATTGGAGCGGCAAGGCCATCATGTGAGGCTTGTCGGTATAGGGGCGCCCGAATATCCGGCGCGCGTGAATAAGGTGCCGCTCGTCTCGTGGGTGGCCGCCAAGCAGCTCATGCAATTCGCCGAACCCAGCGACACGTTGTTCCGCACCGCCTTCCAAGGCGTGGATGTGGTGCATATCTATATGCCGTTCAAATTCGGCCGTCGTGCCGCTAAAGTCGCCCACCAAATGGGCATTCCCGTGACTGCCGGATTCCACCTGCAGCCGGAGAACGTGCTGTATTCGGCCGGCCCGCTACGTCGCATTCCCGGTATTTCCAGCTTCCTGTACTGGCTGTTCAAGCACTGGCTGTACAAGCACATTGACCACATCCATGTGCCCACCGAAATGACCGCGAGCCTGTTGCGCGCGCACGGGTATAAAGCCAAGTTGCACGTGATTTCCAATGGTTATTCACCGGTGTATTCGCCGAAGAAGCCGGCCGATCCGGATGCCTCGGCTCCCGTGCCGTTCCGTGTCGTCGCTTCCGGCCGACTGGCCAGCGAGAAAGATCAGATTACGCTGATCAAGGCGGTGTCGATGTCCCGCCACGCCGGCGATATTCAGCTGGTGATCGCCGGTACTGGGCCGCTCAAGCAGTATCTCAAGTTCCGCGCCGGACGTTTGCTGGCGCGCAAGGCCGATATCGGATTCCACAAGCACGCCGATATGCCCGATTTGTTGCGCTCGTGTGATTTGTTCGTGCATTGTTCGATTGCCGACATCGAATCGGTGAGCGTGATCGAGGCGATGGCGTGCGGATTGGTGCCGGTGATCGCCGCGTCCGAATTGTCGGCGGCCGGCCAGTTCGCGCTGATCGACGAGTCGTTGTTCCCCGTGCGGGACGCGGCCCTGCTGGCCCGACGCATCGATTGGTGGATCGCGCATCAGGCCGAGCGCGCCGAATGGGGCGAGAAATACGCCGAATACACCAAGGCGCATTATTCCGTGGAAGCCTCGGTCCACAAGTTCGTGGATATGGAACGTAAGGCGATAGGGGAGTAGGAGCCTTCTCGTTTGCGGAGAGGTCTTTCCCTCAGTCCGCCTGCGGCGGCCAGCTCCCTCATCGGCGGGAGCTACGAAAAAACCTCCCTCTGATGAGGGAGCTGGCATCGCGAAGCGATGACGGAGAGAGATTAGCGAAGGGTTTTACAACACCCCAATAAGCTGATCGACCTCTCCATGCGTGGTGGCCCAGCTGGTGCAGATGCGCATCACGGTATGCGTGTCGTCGGCCTTCTCGGTGAAGCCGAGCTTGACCTCGCGCTCCAGACGGTCGATGGTCGGCTGATCCATCGTCACGAAAATCTGGTTGGTGGGCGCTTCGAAAGTGAGCATGTAGCCCTTGGCGCGCAGGGCCTCGCGAATACGATCGGCCGCCTCATTGGCGCTGCGGGCAATCTTGAAATACAGGTTGTCGGTGAATAAGGCGTCAAACTGCGCGCCCAGCACGAAGCCCTTGGCCAGCAAGGCGCCGTGCTGCTTGATGCGGGTCAGGAAGTGCTTCGGCGTGTTGTGCTTGGTAAACACCACGGCCTCGCCGAACAGCGCACCCACCTTGGTACCGCCGATGTAGAACACGTCGGCGATGGTCGCCAGATCCGTGAGCGTCATGTCGGAACCAGTGGCGGTCAGCGCGTAGCCGAGACGCGCGCCATCCACGAACAGCGGCATATCGTACTTATGCGCCACATCGGCGATAGCCTGCAGTTCGGCTTTGGAGTAGATGGTGCCATATTCGGTGCTTTGCGAGACGTACACGGATCCGGGGAACACCATGTGCTCGTAGTTGCCGTCCGCATAGAAGGTCTTGCAGAACTCGTCCAGTTCGGTCGGGTCCATTTTGCCGTTGTGCTGGGGAATCGTAAGCACCTTGTGGCCGGAGAACTCGATGGCGCCGGCCTCGTGCACGTTCGGATGGCCGGAGGCGACCGCGACCACGCCTGCATACGCCGGGGTGATGGTGTCGATGACGACCTGGTTGGTCTGCGTGCCGCCGACGAGGAACCACACATCCGCGTCCGGCTGGCCGCAGGCCTCGCGGATCTTGGCCTTGGCCTGATCGCTCAGCTCGTCGGACCCGTAGCCCGAATACAGATGGTTGTTGGCTTCAGCCACGGCTTCAAGCACTGCGGGATGGGCGGCGCGGGAGTAATCGTTCTCAAAAGACAGCATGACGGACCTTTTGCCCTTATGTTCGGTGAATTGGATATGCCCGAGTGTACAACGTGGCGGTTCCTGGCAGGAGCGGGGAATTCATGGAGAAAAACAAAACCCTTCCGCGAACGGAAGGGTTTACTGGGGTGGCCAACGCGGCTCGAACGCGCGACCTTCTGAACCACAATCAGATGCTCTACCAACTGAGCTATGGCCACCATAGTGTCGTATTCAGCAAGCTGAATTCGCACAACAGGTGAATACTATACACAACTTTGCGGATGTGTGCTCATCGGTGTGTCGCGATGGAATCAAGCGGTTGGTTTGCTGATGCAGCTGCTCGCTTCTCAGTACGTGTCCGTGCCGACTCAGTCCCTGTTCCTTAACGCCGTCAAGGTGGTGCTCTTCCCGATTGCCCTCGGTGTGATCTGCCACATGATCTTCGGCAAGAAGATCGAGAAGGTCACGGTCGCCCTGCCTATCGTTTCTCAGGTGGCCATCCTGCTGATCATCGGCGTGGTCGTCGCCGCCAACGGCCCGAAGCTGTTCGTGGCCAGCTCCCTGATGGCCATCCCGGTGGTCATCCTGCGCAACCTGTGCGGCTACTCGCTGGGTTTCGGCTTCTCCGAGCTGATGCACAAGATCTACCCGAAGGGCTTCCGCTACGCACAGCAGAAGGCCATCACCTTCGAAGTCGGCATGCGGGACTCCGCTCTGGGCGCAACCCTGGCCCTGACCTCCTTCGCGACCAACCCGATCGCCGCCGTGCCGTCCACCTTCTTCTCCGTGTGGCGCAACATCTCCGGCTCCATCCTGTCCAGCTGGTGGCGCAACCACGATGACAAGCATGAGATCCACTGGGATTCCGACAACGGCGAGAAGGGCTCTGCCAAGAGCACCGTTTCAGTGGCCCACCCGTTCGACGCCGATAAGGCCGCCAAGATCGCTGCCTGAAATCCTGAAATGGTGAGAAAGGCCGGGTAAGGCACGACTCCAGTCAGTCGGTCATCCACTTTTCCTACCCCGCATAACATAGCCGCTCCCGCTTACTCCCGATTGATGTATCGGGCGTTTCGCGAGGGCGGTTTTGCTATAATTAGTAATGCAGAAAGCGGCAAGGTGATACGGCAAAGAGGCCGGGTCGCTAGAGGTTCCCATCGGATATGGAAGAGCACGAGGATGTGCTGGAAACAGATAACACAGAAGCGGCATGTGGTGAAAAGAAACATAATGTAACCTCCTTGGCGGTGCCCCCGTGTGACATAGTCTCCGCGGGGGCACCTGCTGTGTGGCGTTCGCTTTTTTGCGACGCATTCCCGGGAAGATTGCGTTGGGAGGGCGTGTGTGCGTGTGTTGTGCGACGCATTCCCGGGATTGTTGCGCCAGAAGGAGAGGAAAAGTACAGGGCGCGGATTGTCCCAAGCTAGTGAGTCGAGGCCCGGCGCGTCGTTGTCCGGCGGAATCGTAGTATAGATATTCGTGTGTGCCAGCAGCGCGCCTTATGTGACAGGCGAGCATGCTGGGATATCCTTCAAACCGCTGATCGCACGCAGTAATGCGCCGACGGGAGGGGCGGAGGCCATCGGGCCGGTGGACTGGGCTATCTTTTCCGATTCGTCGGGTGTCGCCAACAGGCGGATGCCAAGCGAGTGTGCTGAAAAGTGTGGGCGCAGTGCGGCGGCCGCACCAAAGCAAGAGAAACCACTGAATCGGAGAATTCAAGTTGCCTACTATTGAACAGCTCGTCCGTAAGGGACGTCAGGCAAAGCCGAAGAAGTCCAAGACTTTGGCCCTGAAGGGCAGCCCGCTGCGTCGCGGCGTGTGCACCCGTGTCTACACCACCACCCCGAGGAAGCCGAACTCGGCTCTGCGTAAGGTCGCTCGTGTGCGCCTGTCCTCGGGCATCGAAGTCACCGCCTACATTCCGGGCGAGGGCCACAACCTGCAGGAGCACTCCATCGTGCTCGTGCGCGGCGGCCGTGTGAAGGATCTCCCGGGTGTGCGTTACCACATCGTGCGTGGCGCGCTCGATACCCAGGGTGTCAAGGACCGTAAGCAGGGTCGTTCCCTGTATGGAGCAAAGAAGGCGAAGTAAGAGATATGTCACGTAAGGGACCTTCCAAGAAGCACGTCGTGCTGCCCGATCCGATCTACGGTTCCACCGTGGTGGCGCAGCTCATCAACAAGATTCTGCTTGACGGCAAGAAGTCGATCGCCGAAGACATCGTCTACTCCGCGCTCGATATGGTCAAGGAGAAGTCCGACCAGGAACCGGTGGCTGTGCTCAAGCGCGCCCTGGACAACATCCGTCCGTCCCTCGAGGTTCGCTCCCGCCGTGTCGGTGGCGCCACCTACCAGGTGCCGGTCGAGGTCAAGCCGAACCGCGCCAACACCCTGTCGCTGCGCTGGCTGACCGACTTCTCCCGCGCCCGTCGTGAGAAGACCATGGCCGAGCGTCTCGCCAACGAGATCCTGGATGCCTCCAACGGCCTCGGTGCTTCTGTCAAGCGCCGCGAGGATACTCATAAGATGGCAGAGGCTAACAAGGCCTTCGCTCATTACCGCTGGTAATCACTCGCCCTGAGTAAAACTAAGGAAAAAGATGGCTGAAGAGATTTCGGACCTCCACGACGTCCGCAATATCGGCATCATGGCCCACATCGATGCCGGCAAGACCACCACTACCGAGCGTATTCTGTTCTACACCGGTAAGAACTACAAGATCGGCGAGACCCACGACGGCGCCTCCACCATGGACTTCATGGCGCAGGAGCAGGAACGTGGTATCACCATCCAGTCCGCTGCCACCACCTGCTTCTGGAGCCGTCAGTCCCACGACACCAAGGGCAAGTTCCAGATCAACATCATCGATACCCCTGGCCACGTGGACTTCACGGCCGAGGTGGAGCGCTCCCTGCGTGTGCTCGATGGTGCCGTTGCCGTGTTCGACGGCAAGGAAGGCGTGGAGCCGCAGTCCGAGACCGTGTGGCGTCAGGCCGATAAGTACGGCGTTCCGCGTATCTGCTTCATCAACAAGATGGACAAGCTGGGCGCGAACTTCTACTACTCCGTCGACACCATCAAGGAGAAGCTGGGCGCTACTCCGATCGTGATGCAGCTGCCGATCGGTTCCGAGAACGACTTCACCGGCGTCGTCGACCTGGTCGAGATGCAGGCCTACGTGTGGAACGGCACCGAGGAGCTCGGCGCCAAGTACGACACCACTGAGATCCCGGACGATCTCAAGGACAAGGCTCAGGAGTACCACGAGAAGCTCGTGGAAGCCGCCGCCGAAGCCGATGACGAACTCATGAACAAGTTCTTCGAGGACGGCGACCTGTCCAAGGAAGACATCCGCGCCGGCGTGCGCAAGCTCACCATCGCCAAGGAAGCCTTCCCGGTCTTCTGCGGCTCCGCCTTCAAAGACAAGGGCGTTCAGCCGATGCTGGACGGTGTCGTCGACTACCTGCCGTCCCCCGAGGACGTGCCGGCCATCAAGGGCTACAAGCCCGGCGACGAGTCCGTCGAGATCGACCGTCACCCGGTCAAGACCGATCCGTTCTCGGCCCTGGTCTTCAAGATCTCCACCCACCCGTTCTACGGCAAGCTCGTGTTCGTGCGCGTCTACTCCGGCTCCGTCGTGCCGGGCGACTCCGTGCTCGACTCCACCCGCGAGAAGAAGGAACGCATCGGCAAGATCTTCCAGATGCACGCCGATAAGGAAAACCCGATGGACCGCGCCGACGCCGGTAACATCTACACCTTCGTGGGCCTCAAGAACGTCACCACCGGCGACACCCTGTGCTCCATCAACGACCCGATCACCCTCGACTCCATGACCTTCCCGGATCCGGTGATCCAGGTGGCCGTCGAGCCGAAGACCAAGGCCGACCAGGAGAAGATGGGCATCGCCCTGTCCAAGCTGGCCGAAGAGGATCCGACCTTCCAGGTCACGACCGACGAAGAGTCCGGCCAGACCCTGATCGCCGGCATGGGCGAGCTCCAGCTCGACATCATCGTCGACCGTATGCGCCGCGAGTTCAAGGTCGAGTGCAACCAGGGCAAGCCGCAGGTCGCCTACCGCGAGACCATCCGCAAGGCCGTCATGGACCAGGGCTACACCCACAAGAAGCAGACCGGTGGTTCCGGCCAGTTCGCAAAGGTCCTGATGAACTTCGAGCCGCTCGACACCACCGAGGGCAAGACCTTCGAGTTCGAGAACCAGGTCACCGGCGGCCACATCTCCGCCGAATTCATCGGCCCCATCGAGGCCGGTGTCAAGGAGGCCATGGAATCTGGTATCCTCGCCGGCTTCCCGGTCGTGGGCGTCAAGGCCACCGTCACCGACGGCCAGATGCACCCGGTCGATTCCTCCGAAATGGCCTTCAAGCTCGCAGGTTCCATGTGCTTCAAGGAAGCTGCCCCGAAGGCCAAGCCGGTCATTCTCGAACCGATCATGAAGGTCGAGGTCCGTACGCCGGAAGAGTACATGGGCGAAGTCATCGGCGATCTGAACCAGCGCCGTGGCAACATCCAGTCCATGACCGACGGTGTCGGCGTCAAGGTCATCGACGCCAAGGTCCCGCTGTCCGAGATGTTCGGCTACATCGGCGACCTGCGTTCCAAGACCCAGGGCCGCGCCATGTTCACCATGGAGATGGACTCCTACGACGAGGTGCCGAAGAGCGTCTCCGAGGAGATCATCAAGGCCCAGCGCGGCGAGTGACACGCGCCACATCATGAAGTGGCCGGTGTCTCCAGTCAGCGGTAGTATCGTATACCGCTGACTGGGTTCTGGCTCTTCAAAGTGGCACATAACCCAGAAACCCAGTAGAATAAGCGAGTCCCTGTGCGAAAGGGCGCAGGAAACTCACGAGACGTCCAGGAGGACAAAAGTAATGGCAAAGGAAAAGTACGAGCGTACTAAGCCGCACGTTAACATCGGTACCATCGGCCACGTCGACCACGGTAAGACTACCCTGACTGCCGCCATCTCCAAGGTGCTGCACGAGGAGTTCCCGGATGTCAACCCGGAGTACGACTTCAACCAGATCGATTCCGCTCCGGAAGAGGCCGCCCGCGGTATCACCATCAACATCGCCCACATCGAGTACCAGACCGAGAAGCGTCACTACGCTCACGTCGACTGCCCGGGCCACGCCGACTTCGTGAAGAACATGATCACCGGTGCCGCCCAGATGGATGGCGCCATCCTCGTTGTGGCCGCCACCGACGGCCCGATGGCCCAGACCCGCGAGCACGTGCTGCTCGCCCGTCAGGTCGGCGTTCCGAAGATCCTCGTCGCCCTGAACAAGTGCGACATGGTCGACGATGAAGAGCTCGTCGAGCTCGTCGAAGAAGAGGTCCGTGACCTCCTCGACGAGAACGGCTTCGATCGCGACTGCCCGGTCATCCACACCTCCGCCTACGGCGCCCTGCACGACGACGCTCCGGACCACGAGAAGTGGGTCCAGTCCGTCAAGGACCTCATGGCCGCCGTCGACGACTACATCCCGACCCCGGTTCACGACCTGGACAAGCCGTTCCTGATGCCGATCGAGGACGTCTTCACCATCTCTGGCCGTGGTACCGTTGTCACCGGTCGTGTCGAGCGTGGCCAGCTGGCCGTCAACACCCCGGTCGAGATCGTTGGTATCCGTCCGACCCAGCAGACCACCGTCACCTCCATCGAGACCTTCCACAAGACCATGGACGCCTGCGAGGCTGGCGACAACACCGGTCTGCTTCTGCGTGGTCTCGGCCGTGACGATGTTGAGCGTGGTCAGGTTGTGGCCAAGCCGGGCTCCGTCACCCCGCACACCAAGTTCGAGGGCGAAGTCTACGTGCTGACCAAGGACGAAGGCGGCCGTCACTCGCCGTTCTTCTCCAACTACCGTCCGCAGTTCTACTTCCGCACCACCGACGTCACCGGCGTCATCGAGCTGCCGGAAGGCGTCGAGATGGTTCAGCCGGGCGACCACGCCACCTTCACCGTTGAGCTGATTCAGCCCATCGCCATGGAGGAGGGCCTGACCTTCGCCGTGCGTGAAGGTGGCCACACCGTTGGCTCCGGTCGTGTGACCAAGATCCTCGCCTGATTTTCATCAGACAAGAATCTTCGCTTGAACTAGCGACTTAAGAAATCCCCTTCGAGGAAACTCGGAGGGGATTTCCTATAACCGCAGCAGGATATGGATATGTACCACGACTTCCGGCCTGGATGCGCTAGTGTTGCTTTCCAATAGATAAACGGACTGCTGCACTGCGAGGGTATGACACTGATGGCAGGCCGGGAAAGAAGGTCGATGATGACTGGTTCGCAAGCCGCACACTGTGGTTCCGTATCCGCGCTTTCACTGGGACTGCCCGTCTCCACGGCGATTCCCGAAGCCAAAGGCACACTGCCGAAAGCCTTGTTCGTGGGCAAGGCACCGATTTCAGGCAAACTCAAGCAGCGATTGGTGAACGAAATCGAATCCATTACCATGCTGGCGTTGGTCCGGTCGATTAACACTGGGCTTGCGGACGGCAAACTGATTCCGGAAGTGCTGGTCATCGGACTGAAGCTTACGGCCAAAGCCACTGGCATACCGAACGAGGTCATCGATTTGATTGCCGGGCAGCGTAAATCGGGCATCGTGTTCGTGTGCGTACGCGACGTGCCGTTCGAGGGCAGCACACGTGAGGAATGTGCGTTCGCCGTGCGTCGGGCGATACCGGGGCGTGCCGGCCACACGCCGATCTATCGGGTATATGCCAGCGATTGGCAGCCGGCGGGGGAGGCCCAGCTGGAGCTGGCCGGCTCTACTATTGATGAGCTGTGGGCCTCGCTGTGCTCACAGACCATTCTGGGCACGCCGGAGATCGAAAATCTGGATGCGCGCATCATTCGCCATACTGAAATTGCTCGGCTCGAATCCGAAGTGGACAAGCTCACCCGCGACCATCAGCGCGTCAAGAATCCTGTTCAGCGCAATGAAATCTATGCCAAGCTCCACAAGGCCAAAACACAGCTCGCAAAACTGCGCGAAGCATAGTGATATGAAAACCATTGGGGTCCCGCTGGCGGGAGCTGGCTCGCAAAGCGAGACTGAGGGTGGTCCAGGTCCGTGACCTAGGGCTACGCCCAAGCTAATTGAAATATTCGTGCATCATACAGCGTACAGTTAAACCATGTTCCCTCTGCTCGAAACCCTGGTCGCCGTATACGAGGTGGGCCAGTTCACGTTGGCTGCCGACGAACTGAAGGTGTCGCAGTCGACGGTGTCGTCGCGTATCGCCCAATTGGAGCAGATGGTCGGCGCGCCGCTGTTCGTGCGCAATGCGAAAAGCGACGTGACGCCCACACAGGCCGGGCGGATGCTGTACCAGACCGCCATCGGCATCGACGGATTATGGCGGGATACGCGTGAGCAGATCGCCCGCGTGCAGGAGGCGCGTGAGCCGCTGGCCGTTTCGTTCTCGCACACGACCGCGGCGATTCTGCTGCCGAAGGCGTTGCCGGTGATGGCTCGGAACATGGACAGTTTCGACTTCGCCGTACACGTGATGAACTCGGATGCGATTCTCGAACGGGTCAGCATGAAGGCCGTGCAGCTCGGCGTGGTGGAAAAGCCGATTGTGAACGATTCGGTGGACCGCGTCACCCTGTGCGAGGACCGGCTGGTGTTGGCGGGGGAGCCCGACGGCGTGTGGATGGTGCGCGAGCACGGTTCCGGCGTGCGGTATTACACGGATTTGTATTTCAAGACCGCTCAGGTTGTGCCTGCACGCACGATGGAAGTGTCCAGTAATGCGGCGATTGTGGCGGCGCTGTCCGCCGGGTTCGGGCAGTCGTTGATTTCGGAAGCCGCCGTGCCGGCGGGCGTGCCGGTGCAGCGGGAGCTTGGCGATGAGTTTGTGCGGCGGTTCTATGCGCTGGTGCCGAGATCCGGTCTGACGCACGATCAGCGGGAGTTGGCGGAGATGATTATTGCTGCGCTGCGCGGGTAGTCAGATAGTCGACTGAGGGGAGGTCGCGAACGTTGTTTCTCTCTCCGTCCGCCTGCGGCGGCCATCTCCCTCATCAGAGGGAGATCAATTAGGTATCGACAAAATCGATGATATGTATTGGTTGCAATGATTTGACCGATGTAAATGCTTGAGTTTCAATAGACACCATGAGAGAGTTCTGTACAAAATGGTGGAAGCGCATTACCACCGTTGACATGTTGTTCATTGGCGTTCTGACTCTGCTGGCCTCGCTGTTCGCCTCCTGGCTCAAGCAGTTCCCCGGATTCAGCCTGTTCGGCGCGCTTATCATCGCGCTGCTCATCGGTATGATCATCCAGTTCCCGATCCGCAGTGCCTACGTCGGTTCCAATGATGGCCGCAAGGCAGGCGTCAAGGACGCCGCTGGCCTGATTTCCAACAAGCTGCTGCGCCTCGGCATCATCCTGCTCGGTTTCAAGCTCAACCTCGCCGTGCTGTTCACGCAGGGCATCAAGTGTCTGCCGATCGCAGCTGTGGTCGTCACGCTGACCATCATCGTGTGCTATGCCATCGCCCGCAAGCTCGGTGTCGACCCGATGCTCGCCATCCTGACCGCCGGTGGCACCGGCATCTGCGGTGCGGCCGCCGTCATGGGCCTAGCCGGTTCCATCAAGGTGCCTGAGGACAAGCAGGACGAGAAGGACAACGACGTGACCATGGCCGTGGCCATCGTAGCCATTATGGGTACTGTGTTCGCGTTGCTGGAGATCGCGCTCGGCCCGCTGGCCGGCATGACCAAGGACCAGCTGGGCATCACCGCCGGTGCTTCCCTGCACGAAATCGCCCACGCGGTCGCCGCCGGCGACGCTTTCGGCGCGGTGGACATCGCCACCATCATGAAGCTTTCCCGCGTGCTCATGCTCGTGTTCGCGGCCATCATCATCGCTATCTGGTGGGAGAAGAAGCACTCCGAGGTGGAGAACACCGGCAAGAAGACTGTGGCCTTCCCGTGGTTCATGCTCGGCTTCATCGGCGCTTCGATCATCGGCACCTTCGTGCCGCTCATCGCCTCCATCACCCCGCAGCTCGTGGACTTTGCGTACATCGTGCTCGGCATGGCCATGGCCGCGCTCGGCATCAACGTGAACTTCAAGGCCATCGCTTCCAAGGGCAAGAAGCCGATGCTCGCCAGCTTCCTGACCTCGATCCTGCTCATGTGCTTCGCGGCAGGCGTCGCGGTGCTGTTCTTCTGATCTGATAAGTGCTCTGAAATATGAATAGGAGGCATATGAATGAGTCATATGCCTCCTATTCGTTGTCATGATATGTCGGTGCAATCAGTCGGCGCGATGGTATCCGCGTTGACTGAGGATGTTGTCGTGATGATTGCCATGAGTGTTCTGCCTAGTCGTTGAGGACATCGCACGTTGCATGCCGATGATGGCGAAGGCGATTACCACCATGATTACGAACGCCACAGCGAACCAGCCCCATAGCAGCACGAACAGCGCCATGGAACGGGCGAAGTTGCTTGACGATTTGAACGTCACGTTGCGGTTCATCACGAAGTTGTAGGTCGCCGAACACACCACGGCGATACCGTTGGAGATCTGCGAGGGCACGCCGATCAAGTGCAGGATGGCGAACGTCGCATACTCCACAATGGTCTGCGTGGCGGAAACACCCATATACTTGCCCAACACGGCGAGTCCATTTTGCTTCGGGGTTGCCGTGCCCACGGTATTTTCCGCAGTGTTCGTTGTGGCCGAGGCATTCGTGACGTCCGCGCCCTGATTGTGCTTCACATCCGCTCCATTGTTCGCCATGCCCAACCTTCCGGATGTACCTGTGACGTTCGACCTCGCAATGATACCGCTGACCGCGTCGGGAATCGTCGTGGCGGTCAGACGAGAAAACCGCAGGCCGCAGCAACGACCGGCACACCCAGCGACAGCACCAGATAGGCCGCTGCGGTGGGGTAGCGGTGTTTGCGGAAGAGCGTCACCATTTCGTTGATCGCGGTCGAGAACGTGGAGAAGCCGCCGAGGAAACCGGTGGCCAGCACTAGCCGCCATGGTTCATCAAGTGTCTCGCCCAGTGCCAGCGCCGCAACCAGACCGGTCAGGAATCCGGCGATGAGATTGATGGTGAACGTGGACAGCGGGAATGCGCGTTGCCAATACGTTTTGATGGTCACGTCAAGCAGATAGCGGCAGGAGGCGCCTACGCCGCCGCACAGGCAGACCAAGATTGGTAGGAATACGGTCATCACGCCTTACCTCCCTTGCTGGTCGTAGCGGCATTCGTATCAGCGGACGCTTCGGCGGATACGTTCGAGGAGCCGGCCAGATGCGTTCCTGCCCACACGCCGGCAGACGCACAAACCAGACCCAGCGCGAACGTCACCAGTAGATAGGCAATGCCGGCCGCCACCTGACCGTCGCGAATCGCGGTGAAGCCTTCCAATGCCAACGTCGACATCGTAGACAAACCGCCGCATACGCCCATGCCGAGTCCGCGACTGGCAAGTTCTTTGGAACGTGCACCGAACCGGGAAGCGCCGGCCAAGTAAGCGGTCAGCCCTGCATAGCAGAAGCAAGCCAGCATGTTGGCCACAAACGTGCCGGTGTGGAAGCTGCCGGCTGCGGGAATCTGCGCGAACGCATAGCGAATCGCGGTGCCAATAGTGCCGCCGCAGAAGACGACCAACACAATATCAAGATGAATATCGGGGAGCTTGCGCGCCGGGGGAGTGGCCGTGCGCGTGCCCGGCCGGGCATCTGCGGATGGGGATTGCGAGCCCATAATAGCCTTTCCTGAAACCGCTGAATCCTGCTGAAGACACAACGATTCCATGCAATGTCAAATCGTGTGTAGGAACTATCAGCAGTGTGCGGTTCGAAACAAGTTCAGGCGGGTCCCATCGCCGGTTCTCCAGATTACTCATGGCGACGAATCGAACAGTGAGCGTATCTCGGATATTGGCCTATCGCAGTGAATTGCTCGGTTGTTGCCATACCTCATGGGTATGGCGAAACATGGTTTATGGCTATTGGTTAATGCAAGGCGATTATTGTTTAATAGAACACGAGGATAACGGCCCTTAAGCGCTCGATGCCGGAAAACAAGGAGTTATGAACGTATGTCTGAAACCATGAAAGCTGCGATTTTCGTGGAGCCTGGCAAGATGACCGTGGAAGAAGTGCCGAAGGCGATGCTTGAACAGGATGATGACATCGTGATCCGCGTGGTGCGCACGTGCGTGTGCGGCTCTGATTTGTGGTTCTTCCGTGGGCTGAGCGGACAGGCCGCACACAGCCAGGTGGGTCACGAGTCCATCGGTGTGGTCGAAGAGGTTGGCGCGGCGGTCGAATCCGTCAAGCCCGGCGATTTCGTGGTCGTGCCATTCCCGTACAGCTGCGGCAAGTGCCCGGTATGCAAGGCCGGCTTCGAATCCGTGTGCCCGCACGGCGGCTACTTCTCCGCTTGTCAGGCCGAATACCTGCGTGTGCCCGAGGCGGACGGCACCGTGGTCAAGGTGCCCGGTTCACCGGAAGATTATTCCGATGAACAGCTCGCATCGCTGCTGACCATTTCCGATGTGATGTCCACCGGTTATCACGCGGCGGTTTCTGCCGAGGTCAAGCCCGGTGACACCGCCGTGGTCATGGGCGATGGCGCAGTTGGCCTGTGCGGTGTGATTGCCGCCAAGATGCGCGGTGCCACGCGCGTTATTGCCATGAGCCGTCACGAGGATCGCGCGGCGCTCGCCCGCGAATTCGGTGCGACTGATATCGTGCCCGAGCGTGGCCAAGAGGCTATTGACAAGGTGCTGGAGATGAGCGGTGGCTATGGTGCGGACGCAGTTCTCGAATGCGTGGGCTCCAAGCAGTCCTTCGACACGGCGATTGGCCTGATTCGCCGCGGTGGCGTGATTGGTCGTGTGGGCCTGCCGCACGACGTGGAGATCAGCGCCGAAGGCACGTTCTACGGCAACATCGGCATCAAGGGCGGCCCGGCTCCCGTGCGCCACTATGACCTCGATGACGGTCTGCTGGATGCGGTGCTCAAGGGCGAAATCAACCCCGGTCGCGTGTTCACCGCCGAGTACGACCTCGACCATATCCAGGACGCCTACGAGGCGATGGACCAGCGCAAGGTCATCAAGGCGCTGATCCGGTTCTAGGGTCAGGTGCGCAGAGAACGGTTCTCACTAAGAACCGTGTGAGCCATTCGCACAAAACCGCACAATCGAACAGGCCGCCGGTGTGATGGGGGGAGAGATTGGGGGTGAGCCGGTTCGGTGCATGTTTCCATACCGTTGTTTTCGTGTAGAATCGGCTACCTCTATACCTCTGTTTTCGTGTAGAATAGCATATGCCTATACTGTTGTTTTCGTGTAATGAGGTGATTGCCCATGTTGAAGCGCAAGATGCTGGATAAGCTGATCGCATGGAAACAAAAAGCGGGTGGGCGTGAGGCTCTTCTCATCGAAGGCGCTCGCCGTGTGGGCAAAAGCACCATTGTCGAGGAATTCGGCCGCACTCAGTACAAGTCATATATTCTCATCGATTTCACACGTTTGCCGCGCGACGTTCGCGACATCTTCGAAAACCAGCGTGATGACTTTGACACATTTTTCATGCTGTTGTCTGCGTATTACCGCAAGCGACTGTACGAGCGTGAATCGTTGATTATTTTCGACGAGGTGCAGCGGTATCCGGCGGCGAGGGAGCTCATCAAATATCTGGTTGCGGATGGCCGGTATGACTATGTGGAAACTGGTTCGCTGATCTCCACCAAGAGGAATGTGGCGAATATCGTCATCCCCTCCGAGGAACGGAAAATGGACATGGGGCCGCTCGATTTTGAGGAGTTCTGCTGGGCCATGGGGGAGGAGCTGCTTGCTGAAACGATTCGCAAATCGTTCGAGCGTCTGGTCCCGTTGCCCGATGCGCTGCACAAACGAGCGATGAGGCTGTGGCGCGAATATCTGCTGGTGGGCGGTATGCCGCAGGCGGTTGCCGATTATGTCGAGCAGCGCGATTTTGACGAGGTGGATTCGATTAAACGTGGCATCCTGCAGCTGTACAGTGATGATATCGGCAAGTTCGCCAATGGCGATGCCGGCCGCGTGCGGGGCATTTTCGCTCAGATTCCAGGGCAGCTGTCCAAGCATGAGAAACGATTCACTCTGGCATCGGTCGATAAGGGGGCTCGATCTCGTGAATACGATTCGGCGTTCTTCTGGTTGGAAGACGCCCGCTTGGTGAACCTGTGCCGTAATTCGACTGACCCTTTGGTGGGGCTGGGATTGTACGAAGATAACGATTCATTCAAATGCTATATGGCGGATACCGGTTTGCTGGTGTCGCAGGCGTTTGCCGATCGAGAGACAACGCCGGATGATGTGTACCGGGATATTCTGTTCGATAAACTCTCGCTCAACGAAGGGATACTGGTGGAGAATGCGGTGGCTCAGCAATTCCGGGCGAATGGGCGCAAACTGTATTTCTTCTCGCGCTCGGATAGGGCGGATGCCACGAAAACCATGGAAATAGACTTCCTCATCGTTCGGGAATACGATAATGCCGCGATGAAGCCTCGCATCAGCCCGATTGAAGTGAAATCCACGAAACGATACGGCGTATCTTCGCTCGACAAATTCCGCAAAAGGTATGCCCAACGATTGGGCAAGGAATACGTTCTGCATCCCCGCCAACTCGAAGTGGATGGAGAACGCATCAAGCTGCCGTTGTATATGGCCCACTGTCTGTGATTTGTGCTGATTGATGCATGTTTGGGCTGCAAGGTTCAGGCAGTCGAAGAGTGTCCGTTCCGCATAGGACATCCGTGAATATGGCTGGACTCACACTGGCTCGACTGCAGGGAAAGGAGTTGGCATGGGATATTCCATCGGTCAGGTGTCGCGAAAGACTGGGCTGTCCGAACATACGTTGCGCTACTATGACGGCCAAGGTCTTTTGCCCGGTATCGCTTGAACTGGTTCCGGACGGAGATGCTTCGATGACGGCGATCTTGAATTGCTTGATCTCATTGAATGTCTGAAATCCACGGGCATGAGTCTCGCAGAGATCAAGGATTTTGTTGATATGACTAAGCAAGGTGATGCCACGCTCGAATCACGACTTGCTGTTTTTCGCAATCAGCGAGATGTGATGAAACGTCAAATCACCGAATTGCGACGCCGGTACATCAAACTTGACGTGGTCATTACATCCGGTGCCTCTTGCACCTCGTCGATGAAAATCAATGTACCGCCGGGGAGCGAGCGTTGAAGGTGAGAACAAGGTAAGTCGGCTGATGAACTCCTGCACGTCATTCGCCGATGCGAGCGCGCGGGCCGCCTGCTTGTTCTCCTACAGGTTGATTTCAAGGTAATGAGCGTATTCGTGTTTGGCGAACTCGCGTACTGCGTAGCTCTTGCCGATTTGGCGGGCACCGGTCAGCAGCAGTGCTTTGCCGGTGCCGATCAGCTTCCATTCCAATAGATCGTCCGAGATCTTGCGCTCAAGCATGGCAGTTCCTTTCCGAATCCCTTATGGGAGTAACATTTTCTGCCTTGTATGTGCAGAATGCCGCATTTCAAGTAGGGTTTGGTGCAAGATGTCGTGCAAATGGTGAATCGGGCGTGTTTGTAGGGGCGGCTGGATGACTGTGCGGCTGGACTGTTGTGTGGCCGCATGCTTATGCGGCCACAAGTCGTGCGGGCTGTTCGCAAACTATGCGCGGTCGGCCGGCATTCGCCTGCGCTTGAGGTGTTCGATAAGCAGCTCACACTTTTTGACATCCTCGGCGGTCGAGGCCGGTAGGTCGTCGGAGGAGGTGTCGATGATGCGCTGCAGGTAGCCGTGTAGGGTTTGTAGCTCGGTTTCATTGAGGCAGTCCAGCATGGAGGAGGTCTGGTCGGGCGCTTTGCCCAGCAGATCGGCGGCCTTGCGACCCTGGTTGGTGAGGCTGACCATCATGACGCGGCTGTCCCGCCTGGATGGACGGCGGCTGATGTGACCGCTGGCCTCCAGTTTCTTCAACAGTTCGGCCATGGCCTGGCGGCTCATGCCGAACATTGCGGCCAAGTCTTTCTGGCTGGTCTGGTCGGATTCCCTGAGCGTGGCCAAGACGCGGCCTTGGCCACGGCGTGGGTCGAAAGCATGTTCGCCGCGCGGCGATTTGGCGCCGGGGGAGACGAGCCGTCTGTGTATCGCGCGATACGCCATGATACGGCCAATGCTGATGAAACTGCTGAGAATATCGTTCTTGATATCGCCGTCGGCGGTGTTGTGGCTTGTGCCGTTCTCCGCCGATTGACTCGTGGCCATTACGTCGTCGACCGCGTCGTTTCCGGTTACGGCGGCGTTGTTGCTGGTGCTGCTCATGTTCGGAATCCTTACGTCAGTGCTGCATGTTGTCGCCGGTGGATTCGCCGCGATAGCGCATCATCATCGAGCGCTGCATCTCCTGCGCGTTCGGCGGGGTCCAGGTCAGCGCGTTCGCGCCGGCCACGATGGTTTCGGCCATGGACTCGTCGGTCGAACCGCCGCTGGCGAGCAGCGGGATGGAGGGGTGACGCTGCCTGATCTGCTGGACCACGTCAGGCGTCCTGCGGCCGGCCGCCACGTTGATGATGGAGGCGCCGGCCTCGATTTTCTCGTCCAATTCGTCATCGCAGGTCAGGACCGTGGCGATGACCGGGGTGTTCGTGATGCGCGCCACGTCGTACACCGTGGAGGGCGGCGCCGGCGCGTTGAGCACCACGCCCGCCGCACCCTGCATCTCGGCCATCATGGCGAGTTGGATGACGCGCGGGCCGGTGGTGGTGCCACCGCCCACGCCGACGAACAGCGGGGCCTGGGCCGCGGTGAGTAGGGCCTGGGTGATGACTGGTTCGCCGGTGAACGGATATACGGCGAGAATGGCGTCGGCATTGGTGTTGCGGATGATGGCCGCGTCCGTGGTGAACGCGAACGAGTGGAGTTGGCGGCCCTGGACGGTGATGCCGGAAGTGCAGCTGATGATGTCGGGAACACGGGCCGCGGAGGAGCTGATGCGGTTTTCGATGGGGTTCGGTCCGTCTACTTGACGGGATTCCGGGTCGTATTCGGTGAGGTCGTTGCTCATGTCATGTGTGATGTTCATGCCGGTCTCCTTTAATAAGGAAGCGAGCGAAACGTCGCTGGTCGTGTGTCTTTTTCATCCTCTTCAGTAATTATGTCAAGTACCTGACAGATATGAGTATACGACTCCATCAAAGATTGTCAAGTACCTTACGTATTGCTGTTGTGTCGCATTTTTCGACAATGCCAACATGCGTATGTTGTTTGATGCGGATCTGAGTGTGGAACGGCTGATTCCCGCACTGTCGATCGAGTCCGGAACTAGGATCACTCCCGAGGATACGCTCGTCATTTTCGATGAGGTACAGGAGGTGCCGAGGGCGATGACTTCGCTGAAGATGTTCAATGAAGCCGCCCCGGAGTATGACGTCTTGGCCACTGGTTCGGCGCTTGGCATCGCCATGCATCCTGGGTTTTCATTCCCGGTTGGCAAGGTCAGTAGACTCAAGCTGTATCCTATGTCTTTTGTTGAATTCCTGTATGCGTGCAAACAGTATGCCTTGGCCGAAATGCTTGAGTCCAAGGATTTTCCGCTAATTAACGTAATGCATGACAGGGTCATGACTTGGCTGCGGTATTTCATGTATACAGGAGGCATGCCGGAGATCGTTGAAGCGTTCGCCAGTACTCTGCCGAATCCTGACTTCACGGCGGTTCGTAAATTGCGGAATAGTCTGGTCTCCGATTATCGTGACGATTTCTCCAAACATGTTGATATGCGTGATAGTCCCGCCGTCACCACGCTTCGTCTCAATCAGGTATGGGATTCAATTCCTTCCCAGTTGGCGAAAGAGAACAAGAAGTTCGTATACGGCGTGGTGTGAGCTGGTGGACGTGGCAAGGATTTTGAGAGTGCCATACAGTGGCTTGTCGATGCGTCGTTGGCGTTGCGCGCATCCGCCATCGCGCAAGCGGGAACGATCGCATTCCCGGTCACGAGGATTCCGCTGGTTCCGCCTCCGGGGATCGGCCGGTTGGATGAGGTTACGCCGTCTTGCGAGCCGTCGAACGATCAGGGCCAAAGGTAAAGAAATTCGGTATTCTTGCAAGGCTTTTTGGGTTATCCCGCGGGCATGGGTAGACTGGCATGCGGTAGGAGAGATACTCGCTGAAAGGTGCATGCCAGCTCATGGGAACGGGTGACCAGCCGGAAAAGACCAACAACTAAACCAGCGATTGCTGTCGGCTGGCCGGTAATAGCCGTAACTGCAGCGGACGTTCCCCGCTGCAGGTGACATGCATCGCCGGAGGGCAGCTGCAAGTCCAGGTACCGGTCCGCGGCCACCCCAGTCAGCCGCGCTGACAACCCCCGGCATCATACGCGATGTGCACGTCGTGCACTGCTACGTGCCGTCCGCCGGGCTACCCGTCCAGCGAAAGCGTAACCGGTCAGCCAGCCAGTATCGATACATGTCATAACGTAAGGAAGTAGCCCATGCCATCACACGCACGCACGGTCACCAGGACAACCCATCGCGTTCGCAACGCGCTGCTCGTCGTGCTGCTGTTGCTGGTCGTGTGCGCCGCGGCGGCCGGCTTCAGCGGATTCAAACTGTACAAGTCGGCGATGAGCGCCAAAGCGCACCTCAACAATGTCGTCAACGCGGCCAAGGTCATCAAGGACGGTTCCACCGACGACATGGTCAAGGCGCTGTCCGACGTGAGCTACATCCAGAAGGAGGCGGCCGCCGCCAAGCAGGATGTCAGCGGCGGTCTGTGGACGCTGGCGGAGAAGATGCCCGTGGTCGGCGGTGACGTGAAGACGGCGCGCACCGCCATCGGTACCATCGATGACTTCGCGCAGACCACGCTGCCCCAGCTGGGCAAGGTCGTCACCACACTGACCGGTGCCAGCCTCTCCAGTGGCGATGGGCAGCTCAACATGGAGCCGATCATCGCCGCGGCGCAGCAGCTTGCCACGGTCGACCAGTCCGTGCAATCGCAGGCCAGGACGATCCAGGATCTTCCCGACGCCAAACTCGGCGTGGTGAACAACGCGCTGCAGAACGGCAAGACGCAGATGGCCGCCCTGGCGCAGGTGACCGAAAACCTGAGCGGCATGCTCAACATGCTGCCGAACTTCCTCGGTGCGAACGGCGCCCGCAACTACGTGCTGCTGGCCCAGACGAATTCCGAGATCCGCGGAACCGGCGGCCTGATCGGTTCGGCCGGTTCCTTCAGCGCGGACAACGGCAAGATCGCGGTGGGGGAGTTCCACGCGGATGCCGAGTTCCCCTCCAACGCCGCGTTGGACGACGTCAACCAGGACGGTGACGGCACGCTGTACAGCGGACTGTACTTCGGTCAAGTCATCCATAATCTTTCGTCCACGCCGGACTTCCCGCGCGTCGCGTCCATGGCCCAGAAGTTCTGGCAGGCGGCTCCGTTCGGCGGATCGTCCGACGGCGTGATGTCGCTCGACCCCGTCGCGCTGCAGGCGATGATCGGCGCCACCGGCGACGTGACCCTGTCCGACGGGCGCGTGCTCAACGGGTCGAACACCGCCGAATTCCTGCTCAACGGCGCCTACAAGGAACTGACGCCCTCTGCTCAGGACCAGTACTTCAGCGAGACCGCCGCCCAGACGGTCGCCCACCTGTTCAGCGACATGAACACGCAGAAGCTCATGACCGTCGCCAGGACGATGCTCCGGATGGCCGAGCAGCGGCACCTGTACTTCTGGTCGTTCCACGAGGAGGATCAGGCGGTGCTGCGCAGCGCCGGCGTCACCGGCGAGATCACCAACGACGCGAAGAACCCGGTGACCGGCGTCTACTTCAACGAGATGCAGGCCTCGAAGATGGATTGGTACATCCAGCGCAAGTCGACGGTGAAGAGGACCGGCGACAACACCTACCACGTTACGTATTCGTTCACCAACACCCTGCAGCCGGGCGAGGCCGGATCCCTGCCGGAATACATCACGGCGAACGCCAAGGGAGGCGTGGCGGTGAACCGCGTGGTCATCTACACGCCGGCCGGAGGCGAGGTCAGCAACGTGTCGGCGTCGAACGGCAGTTCCTTCGCACAGGTGCAGGCCAAGGACCATATGACCTACATGGACGACATCTCCCTGGCGCCTCAGGACACGGTGACCATCGAATACGACGTGACCACCGCGGCCGGCTCGGCCAACCTCAAACTGGATCAGACGCCGACCATCGGCGACCCCGCGATCACGTACGAGTATTGATCGGTATTGATCTGTGGGTGTGATCTTGGGATTGTGTGCCCTTATGAAAGCGCGCCGCCGACTCCTCTCGGAACCGGTGACGTGCTTCCGGACGACGATGTCCATTACGATCACGGCAGATCGATAGCCGACAATATCGTCACGCTGGTTCAGCTAGTTCGAATTGCAGGTGGCGGACGGTGCCCAAGACGAAAGATTCTCGTCCGTCGTTCGGCCGCCGTCGTTGGCCGTGATGATACTGGAGACCATGAAGCTCGTGCGGCGGCGGTCTAGGGCGAGGTCGAGAAAGAGGTAACGGCGTGACGCTTGATAATAGGTCAGACAGTAGGATGGCGGCGGAGCGGTGCCGAGCATGAGCAACGATCAGCGGCCGCAGGCGATCGAAGTGCGCGGGGCGCGCGTGCATAACCTGAAGAACATCGACATCGACATTCCGCTGGGCGAATTGGTGGGCGTGGCCGGCGTCTCCGGTTCGGGCAAGAGCTCGCTGGCGCTCGGCGTGCTGTATGCGGAAGGTTCGCGGCGCTACTTGGAGGCGTTGTCCACGTACACGCGACGCCGCCTGACCCAGGCCAGTCGTGCCCAAGTGGACGAAGTACTGCACGTGCCGGCCGCACTGGCCCTGCACCAGCGGCCCACGGTGCCTGGCATCCGTTCGACGTTCGGCACGATGACCGAACTGCTCAACAGTCTGCGGCTCCTGTTCTCCCGCGTCGCCTCGCACGTGTGCCCGCATTGCGGGGCGCGCAACGAGTCGACGCTGAACGTGGCGGCCGGACTGCCCATCACCTGTGCTGGCTGTGGCAAGGAATTCCACGCGCCCGGAGCCGAATCGCTCGCTTTCAACTCGGCCGGCGCCTGCCCGACCTGCTCCGGAACCGGCATTGTGCGCGAAGTGAACCGTGCGGCCCTGGTGCCGGATGAGTCGAAAAGTATCGACGACGGTGCGGTGCTGCCATGGGGCTCGCTCATGTGGGACCTTATGAAGCAGGTGTGCGGCGCGATGGGCGTGCGCACCAACGTGCCGTTCAGCGAGCTCACGCCCGAAGAGCGTGACATCGTATTCAACGGGCCGGCCGTCAAAAAGCATATTCTTTACAAGCCGAAGAAAGGCGACGATTTCGCCGAACTCGATTTCACCTACTTCAACGCCGTATACACGGTGGAGAACGCGCTCGCCAAAGCCAAGGACGAGAAAGGCCTGAAGCGCGTGGCTCGATTTCTCAAGGAGGGACCATGCGCCGACTGCGGAGGTACCCGACTGAGCGCCGCAGCCCGGGCCCCGCATGTGCGCGGGCTGAACCTGGCCGAAGCCAGCGCGATGACCTTGGACGCGGCGGCGGATTGGGTGCGCGGAGTGCCGGAATCCCTGCACCCCGACATGCGGCCGATGGCCACCAACATCTGCGAATCATTCCTGGACGCGGCCCGCCGACTGTTGGATTTGGGCCTCGGCTATCTGGCGCTTGACCGCGCCGGTGCCACGCTTTCGACCGGTGAACGCCAGCGTGTGCAGCTCGCCCGTGCCGTGCGCAACCGCACCACCGGCGTGCTGTATGTGCTTGACGAGCCATCCATCGGGCTGCACCCCTCGAACGTGGACGGACTGCTCGGCGTGATGCGCGACCTAGTGGCGGACGGCAATTCCGTGGTGGTCGTGGACCATGACGTGCGCGTGCTCAAAGCCGCCGACCATCTCATTGAAATGGGACCGGTTGCCGGCGCCGAAGGCGGGCATGTGATCGCGCAAGGCACGGTAGACGAAGTGGCGGCGAATCCAAGTAGTCGTATTGCGCCGTTCTTGGCCGATAATGTGAGCGCGCGCATCCGTGAGCGCGTGGCGGAACCGCAGGTGTTCGACCTTGGCCACATCCGCATGACAACCAGCCAGTTGCATACGGTCAAGCCGCTGGACGTTGATATTCCGCGCGGCCGGCTCGTGGCGGTGACAGGCGTCTCCGGCTCCGGTAAAACCACGATGGTGCTCGAATCGCTGATTCCCGCGCTCAAAGCGCAGGCGGCGGGGGAGCGGTTGCCGGAACATGTGCGTGAACTTGAGGCCGAGGGCATCCATCGTGCGAATCTCATCGACGCCACGCCGATTGGCGCAAACGTGCGCTCCACCGTGGCCACCTATGCCGATATTCACGACGAACTGCGCCGCGCCTTCGCCCGATGCGACGCGGCCAAGACGGGCGGCTGGAAGGCCGGCGATTTCTCGTACAACACTGGACGGCTGCGTTGCCCCACGTGCGACGGCACCGGTTCGATCTCACTCGACGTGCAGTTCCTGCCGGACGTGACCATCGAATGCCCGGACTGCGGCGGTTCCCGGTATGCGTCTGAAGCCGGCGCGATTCGGCGTGCGGTTAAGGGAGAATCTCACCTTTCACTGAGTCTGCCCCAACTCATGGCAATGAGCGTGGATCAGGCATTGGCCGTGACCCACGACCTCAAGAAGGTCCACGCACGTCTGACCACCTTGCATGATTTGGGTCTTGGGTATCTGACACTCGGCGAACCGACGCCGGCGCTTTCGGGCGGCGAAGCCCAGCGGTTGAAACTCGCCAGCGAAATGGGCAAGGCCCAATCGGACGCGGTATTCGTGTTCGATGAGCCGACCATCGGTCTGCACCCGTTCGACGTGCGTGTGCTGCTGGGCGTGTTCGACCGGCTTGTGGCGAGCGGCGCAACAGTCGTGGTCATCGAACATGACCTTGACGTGATCGCCAATGCGGACTGGATCATCGACATGGGTCCGGGCGGCGGCGAAAGCGGCGGACGCATCGTCGCCATCGGAACGCCGGAACAGGTCGCGGCCAACCCAAGCAGCATTACTGGGCGGTATTTAGGGTAAGGTTCAACGGACATCTTTGCCACGGCGCTTTTTAGGAATATGGCATGAGCCGGTGTGGGCGTGGCGCGGGCTGTGGCTTTATCTTTTCTCTCACTCCCGAGAATGACATGTTAACCCGTATGGCGGTCACGCGCATTCGCATAGGGCAAGGCGCGAGTAGGATAACCGTCCGTGGTTCAGGTTCATGGCATGAGACGCGCAAGCGCGGACGCGAAATATCGGCAGATGACCGGGCAGCCGGTCAAACCGCTGATCCTCAAACTATGCTTGCCGGCCGTCATCTCCAATCTGGTGACCACTGCCTACAATCTCACGGACACGTTCTTTATTGGCCAGCTTGGCACCGCGCAGTCCGGCGCCATCGGCATCGCGTTCTCCATCATGACCGTGATGCAGGCGCTCGGCTTCTTCTTCGGCAACGGCGCGGGCAATTCGATGAGTCGCGAACTTGGCAAACAGAACAACGAACGTGCCTCCCGACTGTTGGCCGTGGGCTTCGCGGGCGCGGTGATTTCCGGTTTGGTAATTGCCGCGATCGGGCTGCTGACCCTGCGGCCGTTGGTCGTCATGCTGGGTTCGACCTCCACGATCGCCCCATACGCCGTGCAATATCTGACACCGCTGCTGGTCGCCGCACCCTGCGTATGCGGTTCGTTTGCGCTCAACGGATTGCTGCGATACCAAGGCCAGTCGGCATTCGGCATGATCGGGCTGGTGTCGGGCGCACTGCTGAATTTCCTGCTCGCGCCATTATTCATTTTCGTGGCCGGCTTGGGTATTTTCGGTGCCGGCCTCGCCACCGCCATCTGCCAGACGGTGAGTTTCGCGATTCTGACCACAATGAGCCGCAAATTCGGCGTGATGAAACTGTCCCTGCGCAATTGCAAGCCGGATGTGCTGCTCATGCGCGAAGTGGCCGGCGGCGGCCTGCCCTCGCTGATCCGCCAAGGCGCCGGCTCGATTTCCGTGACCTGCGTGAACATCGCCGCCAATCCGTTCGGCGACGCGGCCATCGCCGGCATGGCCATTGTGATGCGCATCATGTTGGGCGCCAACTCGGTGATCGTCGGCCTCGGCCAAGGTTTCCAACCGGTGTGCGGCTACAACTACGGTGCCGGCCTGTTCGCGCGCGTCAAAGAAGGGTACTGGTTCTGCGTGCGGCTCGCCACCTGTGTGCTCGTGGTGTTGGCGGTGTTGCTGTGGGTGTTCGCACCGCAACTGGTCGAGATCTTCCGCTCCGACCCGGCCGTGGTCGCGGTGGGTGTGGCCGCGCTGCATATCCAATGCTGCACGGTGATTCTCAACGGCTTCAACATGATGGGCAATATGATGACCCAGACCATGGGCCGCACCGGCATCGCCTCATTCCTGGCCCTGTGCCGACAAGGTCTGTTTTTGGCGCCGATCGTACTGATTCTGCCGATGATGTTCGGCGTGCTCGGCGTGGAAATGGCACAATCGGTGTCCGACGTGCTGACATTCCTAGTCACTATCCCGTTCATGCGGCGAATCCTGCGTGAATTGCGGTGTATGGTAGATGGCAACTATGAATAATCGAAGTGCAAAGCGGGTGCCGAGCGTCCCCTCTCCCGCGTATATCGAATCGCTGTACCGCACCATGGCTGCCGCCCTTGGCCCGACCGGATGGTGGCCGGCCGAGACTACGTTCGAGATCATGGTGGGTGCGGTGCTGACGCAGAATACGGCGTGGGGCAATGTGAATCGTTCGCTTGCGGCGTTGAACGCGGAGGGTGTGCTCGAACCCCCATAAGCTGGCGATTATGGGGCCAGCGCATCTACAGGAACTTATTCGCCCGTCCGGCTTTTATGTCAACAAATCCAAGACGGTACAGTCACTGAGCCGATGGTATGTGGAGCGTTGCGGAGCCTCGCCTGAGGGCGCGGCAGATATTCCCGACGCCGAATTGCGGACCGAATTGCTCGGATTATTCGGTATCGGGGGCGAAACGGCCGACGACCTGATGCTATATGTGTTTTCGCGCCGCACATTCGTGGCCGATACTTATGCTCGCCGACTATTCGCCTTCCTCGGATTTGATGTGCCAGCCGGCTATCCGGCATTCCACAAGGCCTATTCGCCCGTGGTGCTGGATGCGAGCCTCAGCGTCAAGGATTTGCAGGAATTCCATGGGCTCATTGACGAGTTCGGCAAGGCCTACCGCGATGATGTGGCCAAAAGCGAGTCGTTTTTGGGTGGATGGAGGGCTTGACTGCACGGCGAATCGTTCTCAATAAGAAAAGTGTGAGGCCCGCACGGTGCCAATCGCACATCCGAATCCAAGAAATGGCCGTTTGCCGCCATTCCCCCGAATGTGCGATTGATTGGTATTGTGCGTTTGCCTCACACTTTTCTTATTGAGAACGATTCGCTGCGACGCGCCTCTTACTTCACGACCTTGAAACCGCCGGCCCATGGGGTCTGATTGGTGACGCCTTCAGCCGCTGCTGCTGCGGCCTTGTCCGGGTTACGGTCGATGACCTGCACGGTGGCGCCAGCCTTGACGGTGATGCCTGTGACGCCGGCAATCCGCTCTCCACCGAGCAGATCGACGACCCCTATCGCCGCGGCATCATCGCCGTGCATGACGCCGAGATTGCCGCCGAACTTGACTGGCTGCGCTCGATGCTGGGTGTCGAAAACGAGTCTGTGACAGAATAGTTCGACCGACACAATCGCCAAAACGCCGAACAGGAGCCAATGATGACCGAAGACAAGCCGATCGCCAAGCCGATTATCGATGATGCGACGCGCGAGAAAATGGCGCTTATGTTCTCTGGCGAGGTCTACCTGCCGGATGATGTGGATGGCTTTTTTGATCTGCAGGCCGCCCAGCGTGATCTCCAGCTCGAACTCAACGCCACGCCGCTGACCAACCCGAAGCGCCGTACCGAACTCATGCAGGCGTTCTTCGGCGCGGCGGGGGAGGGTCTGTACCTCGAATGCCCGGTGTATGCGAACTGGGGCTGCAATACTTATTGGGGCGAGCGCTGTTACGCCAACTTCAACCTGACGCTGGTGGACGATGGTGAGATCTTCATCGGATCCCACACCATGATCGGCCCCAACGTCACGCTTGTAGCCACCGGCCATCCCGTGCGTCCGGACCTGCGCTATCAGGGTGCCCAGTATTCGTTGCCAGTCCACATCGGCGAGAACGTCTGGATCGGCGCGAATGTCACCGTGCTGCCCGGGGTCACCATCGGGGACAACGCGGTCATTGGCGCCAACTCGCTGGTCACCAAGGACATCCCCGCCAACACGGTCGCCTATGGCAGCCCGTGCAAGGTAATTCGCGAAATCAACGAACGCGACGACGTCTACTACTGGCGCGACCGCCAATTCAGTGAGCGTTTTAAGCTCAAAGAGCAGTAGCGCGAAAGCTCACTCCCACACGTCGAGCTTGCGATTTTTGTAGAAATACTCGCGGTCCTTGTCGCCGATTTCACGCACGACCTCGCAGGGTGCGCCGTAGGTGACGGAGTTGGCGGGGATGGAATGTGTCACGACCGAACCGGCGCCAATCACGCAATTGTCGCCGATGGTCACTCCCGGCAGAATCGACACGTTCGCGCCGACCCACACGTTGCGCCCGCTGATCACCGGAATGCAATACGTGTAATGGTGCTCGCGCAGCACCGGCAACACGGGGTGGCCGGCGGCGCATTAGCACGGGGAACGGTTGAACGAGAAGTGGATTGGCATGTGGTGGTATCGAACATACTGATGCGTGTGCCGCCGAGCCTGTCCAGATGGCTGCCTATATGAACCAGTGACAGAAAAGCACGGGAACGCGAGCGAGAGGAGTGTGCATGGGGCAGTTCGGCGTCATGATTGGCCAGTTAGTCGGATTTCTGATCATGCTGATGGTCGGGTATGGATGTGTGAGGCTTCGATTCTACGGTCAGACGGCGTTGGACGGCATGTGCTCGTTGCTGCTCAACGTGCTCATCCCCGTGCTCGTGTTCTCGAACGCCGTCGACGGCGCGGACCGTGCGCAGCTTGCCGCCAACTGGGGCGTAATGCTGCTGACCGCCGTGATGTACGCGCTGCTCATCCTGGTGTTCTGGCTGGTCGCCGAACTGTTGCGGCTCAAAGGTTCGCGTAGCCATGTATTTCAGGCGTCGCTGATTTTCGGCAACGCCGGATTCATCGGCATTCCGTTGATTATGGCACTTTGGCCGCAGAACGGCGCGATTTACGTGGCGCTGATGTCGATCATCGACCAGACGCTGCTCTGGACGTACGGCGTATGGCTGTGCGAGCCGGTCGACGAAACGACTGGCGGCAACGCGATTGGCGCGCGAGGTGCGGTCGTGAACGGTTCGGTGAACGGCGCCGGTTCGGTGGGCAATGCTGGTTCGGCGAGCAATGCCGCAAACGGTGGCTCTCCGGCCGTCGTCCGCCCCTCGCCAGGCACCCGCGTCCTCGGCCTGCTTAAACGATTCGTCAATCCCGCCTTCGTCGGCGTGATGCTCGCCCTGATTCTGATTCTGCTCGGCGTCAAGGTGCCGGACATCATCCTGAAGCCGCTGCACACCATCGGCAATATGGCCACGCCGATGTCGCTAATCTACTTGGGCGGCCTGTTCGCGCTGACCAAGTGGTGGGGCGTCCTCAAACGCTACGAACTCTATGCTGGCCTAGTCGCCAAGATGATCGCATTCCCGCTCGCCTTCTACGCGCTACTGACCGCGCTGACCGGCGCATTGCCGCAACTGCCGATCACCCATGACATGGTGCTGATGATTACGGTCATCGCCGGACTGCCGACCATGACCACCATTGCCATGTTCACCGGTCGCAAGAACAACATGCCCGAGTATGCGGTCGGCTTCGTGCTCGTAAGCACGCTGTTCTCGCTGGCCTCCCTGACGATTGTGTCGGCAGTTGTGTTCTGAATTGTCCCCTTCGATGAAAAGAATGCCGGGGCCTCTGGCGCTTGGAATCTCATCGACGCCGCCAACGACTCCAATCCGAGGCGGCCGTGCCGTATTTCAAGGAGATATTCGATTACGCGCGCACGCTCGATCCGCAGCATCGCCCGCTGACCTACACCAATCTGCTGATGGCCGCCGGAGGCAAAGACAAGTGCCATCAGTTCGCGGATGTCATCTGCCTGAACCGGTATTACGGCTGGTATGTGCAAGATGGGTATCAGCTCATCGGAGCCAAGAAGGCCTTCATCAACGAGATGAACCAATGGATGAACACCGAACCCAACAAGCCGTTTCTGTTCACCGAATACGGTGCGGACACCGATGCCGGTGTGCACAAGCTGCCGAGCGTGCAATGGAGTGAAGAGTACCAATGCGAGTACCTCACCATGCAGCACGAAGTGTTCGACATGTTCGAGGCAGTGGTGGGCGAGCAGGTATGGAACCTCTGCGACTTCCAAACCGGTGAAGGCATCATGCGCGTCGACGGCAACAAGAAGAGCGTCTTCACTCGCGACCGTCAGCCCAAAGCCGCCGCCTATGTACTCAAGGAGCGTTGGGAGACTAAGTAGCGGCCCGCCCCTGGAATATTCCAGGAGCAACACACATCGCATAACACACAACGCAACATACAAAAAAGAACCTCGTGAAACGAATTTCACAAGGTTCTTTCTAGTTACGCTGAATGACTCCCATTAGACTCCCACGAGGGAAGAGCAATGGGAATTCCAACGTGGCTAAGCTCTCAAACTCAGATGTGGAAGTAGAGCTCGTACTCGAGCGGGGTCGGGGCCAGGCGAGCCTGGTCGATCTCGTCGCGCTTGAGGCCAATCCAGGTCTCGATCAGGTCGTCGGTGAACACGTCGCCGGCGGTGAGGAAGTCGTGGTCCTCTTCCAGGGCGTCCATAGCTTCGGCCAGGGAGCTCGGCACCTGCTTGATGCCAGCGTGCTCTTCCGGCGGCAGCTCGTAGAGGTCCTTGTCGACCGGCTCCGGAGGCTCGATGTGGTTCAGGATGCCGTCCAGGCCAGCCATCAGCTGAGCGGAGAAGGCCAGGAACGGGTTGCAGGACGGATCCGGAGCGCGGAACTCGATGCGCTTGGCAGCCGGGGAGGTGCCGGCCAGCGGAATACGGATGGCGGCAGAACGGTTACGAGCGGAGTACACCAGGTTGACCGGAGCCTCGAAGCCCGGGACCAGACGGTGGTAGGAGTTCAGGGACGGGTTGGTGAAGGCCAGCACGGAGGAGGAGTGCTTGATCAGACCGCCGATGTACCAGCGAGCCAGATCGGACAGGCCAGCGTAGCCCTTCTCGTCGTAGAACAGCGGCTTGCCGTCCTTCCACAGGGACTGGTGGCAGTGCATACCAGTGCCGTTGTCGTCGGCGATCGGCTTCGGCATGAAGGTCGCAGCCTTGCCAGCCAGAGCGGCGGTCTCGTGGACGACGTACTTGTACTTCATCAGGTCATCGCCTGCGTGCTGCAGGGTGTTGAAGCGGTAGTTGATCTCCTGCTGGCCAGCGCCGGCGACCTCGTGGTGGGAACGCTCGAGAATCAGGCCGACCTTCTGCAGGTTGGCGACCATATCGTCGCGCAGGTCCTGGGTGTGGTCGATCGGAGGAACCGGGAAGTAGCCCTTCTTGACGCGGTTCTTGAAACCGATGTTCGGGGTGCCGTCCTCTTCGGAGTCAACGCCGGAGTTCCACGGAGCTTCGATGGAGTCGACCTCGTAGAAGGAGCGCTGCATGGAGTTCTCGAAACGCACCTTGTCGAAGATGAAGAACTCGGCCTCAGGGGCGAAGGATGCGGTGTCGGCGATGCCGGTGGACTTCAGGTAGGCCTCGGCCTTGCCGGCAACCTGACGCGGGTCGCGGGAGTACGGCTCGTCGGTCAGCGGATCGACGATGGAGAAGGCCACGTCAAGGGTCTTGTGCTTGCGGAACGGGTCAACGAAAGCGGTCTCAACGTCCGGGACCAGCTTCATGTCGGACTCGTTGATGGCCTGGAAGCCCTGAACGGAGGAACCATCGAACGGCATGCCGTCGGTGAAAGCGTCCTTCAGGAATTCGCTAGCCGGCACGGTGAAGTGTTGCTGAACGCCGATAAGATCGGTAAAACGGACGGAGACATACTCGATGCCTTCCTTGTTGATAAGGGCCTCGACGTCTTCCTTGGACTTGAGTTCGGTCACGGGACCGCTCCTTTCGTATGAGATATAACGGTATCCATCGTAAAATCGCGCGTTTCGCCGGCTCGAAACTTGGGTTACGAGAATGTTTCGTGACTGTGGCCGACAATCGCGCAGGCGCGTTATTTCAACGAAACATCATTGCAGAATGGAAACGGAGGCTATCGGGGGAGTAGGTAGAGATGTCCGCAACGTGGACAGTGGGTATTGACAGGTGATGTAGGTGGATGTATGTGGGCGCGATTATGAGACATATGACGAAGCCTCGGAACCGATTGACCGGATTCCGGGGCTTCTGTGCGATTTGGTTGTGTGCTGCCGATCAGCGACCGCGCATCGCGCGGCGGGAGATCTTCTGCGGGCGGTTCGGATCCATGCCCTTGGGGATGGCATAGCCCTTCTTGGCCTGCAGCGTGCGAAGACGATCGTTCAGCGTTTCCATCTCGGCCTTGGTCAGCAGGAAGCGACGGCGCGGATGAATCTTGGCGATCAGTGCGTTCTTGTGGTGCGTGGGCTCATAGCTCTTGGACTTGATCACCGTGCTACGCAGCTTGGCCAGCGGCACCTGTTTGGGGCCGTGCCCCACGGCGATGCGGTACACCGGAATGGAGGAGCCGGCGGTGACGCCCTTGATATCGCGTTCCTGACGATCCATCGCCTTCATGACGCGACCGTATTCGCCTTCGCCGATCAGGTAGATGCCGTTCATCGAAGTGCCGCGCCAGATGGCATCCTTGGTCTTCGGGTCGATCCACACCGGTTCCTGCGGGAAGTCAAAGCCGGCTTTCTGCATGTTGCTCAGCACGCCGATGGCGGCACCAGGCTTGCCATCAATCTGCTTGTAGCCGACTGCATCCGCGCGGCGGGTGAGCATCATGGTGGCCAGCAGAATGCCGAGCATGATGGCGGTAATCATGGTGAAGATCCAGGTCAGCCAGGTCCACTTGACAATCAGACCGATGATGATCATCACGACTACAGGCAGCAGGAAAGCACCGGCCTCAAGCCACGGCAGGGCCTTGTCTTCCTTAGCCGTGTACTTGTAGATCTGGATGATCTGCTTGATTGTGCTCTGCTTCTTCGGCTTCGCGTCCTTTTCCGCCATCACTTCTTCCTTTGTTGGGACGAAACACACTGGGCAATATCTTATCAGGTGCGCTGGTCCGAACTTGCTTGTGCTGGTTGGTCTCAGCGTGTGTGCAACGGTCGTCCGTCGGCCTTGAGCAGCGCCTCGCCGAGCGTTTCACTGAATGTGGGATGCGGGTGAACGAGGCGGGCTGCGTCGGCGAGCGGCACATGGTTGCCGACCAGCTGTTCGGCTTCGGCGATGATGTCGGAGGCCATCGGGGAGACCATGTGCACGCCGAGCACGCGCGGGGTGTCCGGGTTGGCCGCGTCGCAGCCGGAGACGATGGTCAATGAGCCGGCCGTGCCGCTCATCAGCATGCGCGCGTTCGCCAGCATCGGATAGTTGGTCTCCTTGATTTCGACGAGGTCCTCTCTCGCCTGCGCCTGTTCGACGGTGAGCCCGACCGACGCCGCTTCGGGGAAGGAGAACACGATCTGCGGCACAGCGGCTTCGTCCACCGGCTTGGGATTGAGTCCGGCGATGGTCTCCGCGATGACGATGCCTTGCTCAAAAGCACGATGCGCCAGTGCGTGACCGGCCGTCACGTCGCCCACCGCCCATACGCCCGGTTTGTCGGTGCGACCGTACGCATCCGTGGCGACGTGTCCGTGGTCATCAATCGTCACGCCCCATGCTGGGTCGGTGATCGGGTCACGCCCGATGGCGACAAGGGCGATTTCGCCCCAAACGCTCTGTTCGCCGTCCTGGCCTTCGCGCGTGTAGTGCACGGTGGCGCCAAGGTTCGCGCCGGTGTCCACATGGGTGACGCTGGCGCGGGTGATGATGTTCACGCCATGACGTTTGAGCTCACGGGTCAGCGTGGTGCCGGCTCTCCGGTCCCAGGCTGAGAGCACGCGGTCCTTGCGAATCAGCAGGGTCACCTTCGAACCGGCGGCGTTCCACATCGAGGCGAATTCAAGGGCGATGGCCCCGGCGCCGATAATCACCGCCGAAGAGGGAAATTCGTTGACTTCCAGCGCCTGTGTGGAGTCGATGAGGGCGCCGGCGAACGGGTTACCGGGCAATGGGTGTGGCTTGGCACCGGTGGCGATGACGATGTTCGTGGCCGTGAGGTCCATCGTGGGGCCGCTGGGTTCGGGGACATCGGCCTTGTGATAGGTGAGGATGTCGCTTTGGTCGGGGGAGGGAACGAGGTGGACGATGTGGTTGGAAGTTGCTGGAGCGATCTCATCCGCATGGAACGCGGCATTGGCTCGGAACACGGTGATGCCGCGATGGGCCAGCAGTCCGGCCAGTCCTCCCACCATCGTCTTGACCACGCGCAGGCGATAGTCGCGCAGCGTGCCGAAGTCGATGCCATTCACCGAGGCGTTGACGCCGAGTTCGGCCGCACGGTGTACGGTGTCGATGGTGTGGGTGGCGGTGATGAGCGCCTTGGAGGGGATGCAGCCACGGTTGAGACAGGTGCCGCCCACGGTGGCGTCACGCTCGACGAGTGCCACTTTCATGCCGAGTTCGGCGGCGCGCAGGGCTGTGGAATAGCCGCCGGGGCCGGCCCCGATGATGACCAGATCAAACTGTTCGCTCATGATTGCCTCCTTGGTGCATATAAGTATGGCTCCCATGCTAGGGAGCCATATGCGGCTATCGCCGCCACTTCGCCTAAAAACAGTCCACTGGACTGTTTTCTTTACGGCTCAGCCCCTCAACGAGGGGAGCCAGAGTATATATGGACATCAGTCTGCCGGCCAGTGACCGCGCTTCGGGTAACGCGGCTTGGGAAGCCTCCAACGACGCATCTGAATCGAACGGCTCCAAGCGTAGGAGAAGGAGCGGGAGCCCTTGGACACGGACTGTTCGCCGTACTTGGCGATGAGCTTGGCCTTGAGCTTGCGCCACATCAGCCACACGTCGATGATCACGGCAATCAGGTAACCGTACATAAGCGCCATCATGATGATGGAAGCCCACTGGTTCTGCATCAAAGAAGTGACGAACATGGAGACGATCAGAATCGCGAAGGCCACCGGGATGAACCATTCGCCGAGGTTGAACCGGGCGTCCACATAATCACGGATGTAGATGCGCCACGGCAGGCGTTCCGACTTGGGCATGTGGTTGATGTCACCCTTCTGCATCGCCTCGTACTCGGCGTTCTCCCTCTCGCGCAGACGGGCTTTGGCGGCCTTGGCGCTGGCCTTGCGGTCCACCGGAACCAGCGGACGGATACCGGCGGCCTGAGCCTGCTTCATCTTCGGGGTAGGACGGCCTTTTTTCTCAGAAGGATCGGCGGCCTTCTTCGGGGCCTGCTCAACAGGAACTTGGGCCTCTTCTTTTTTCTTAAACGGATTCCATGTCATGCTTTGAGGTTACGGTGACGTTCAGACACTTGTACACTGGCGCAGTCATTGCAATGACTGCGCTCACGCACATATATAAAGGAGGATCATCATGGCAACGCTCACCGCTGACGAGATTCGTTCGCGCGTCGAAACCGATTGGAACCGCATCGTCAAGGTGCTGGCCGAAAAGGTTGCGCTGCAGTCGATCTCCGCCAAGGGCATCACCGCCGAACATATGAAGCGCTCCGCTGAATTCGTGGCAGACGAACTGCGCCTCGTGGGTGTGGATGCCAAGGTGGTCCAGGCTTCCAATGCCGACGGCACTCCGGGCGCATGGGAGGTCATCGGCTCGCATATCGTTTCTCCGGACGCCCCCACCGTGCTGCTCTACGCCCATCACGATGTGCAGCCTGTTCCGGACCCGGCCGAGTGGAACACCGACCCGTTCGTGGCCACCGAAATCGACGGCCGCCTTTACGGCCGTGGCTCCGCCGATGACGGCGGCGGCATCGCCATCCACTCCGGTGCGCTGAAGGCCTTGGGCGACGACCTCAACGTCAATATCAAAGTGTTCATCGAAGGCGAAGAGGAGATGGGTTCGCCAAGCTTCATTCCCTTCATCGAGGCTCACCGCGACGAATTCGCCGCCGACGTGATTATCGTGGCTGATTCCGGCAACTGGTCGGCGGACATTCCTTCTTTGACCACCTCGCTGCGCGGTAACACCTGTGTGGACGTGACCGTGCAGGGCCTTGAGCACCCGGTGCACTCCGGTCAGTACGGCGGCCCGATTCTCGACTCCAACACGTTGGCCGCCATGCTCATCGCTTCCATGTATGACGAGAACGGCGATCTGGCCGTGCCCGGCGTGGCCGCGGAAGAGCCGATCGGCGGTTTGCAGCACGACCTTGACGAAACCACTGTGCGCGAGGATTCCGGCGTGGTGGCCGGTTACGAGTTCGCCGGCACCGGTTCGCTGGCCTCACGCCTGTGGACCAAGCCGTCCGTGACCGTGATCGGCTTCGACGCCCACCCGGTCGAGGGATCCTTCAACGTGATCGCCCCGGAGACCCGCTTCCGTCTGTCGCTGCGCACCGCGCCCACCCAGCGCCCTGAAGAAGCGCAGGAAGCACTGGCTGCATTCCTCGAATCCCACGCGCCGTTCGGCGCCAAGGTCACTGTCGAACGCGGCGAAAACGGCATGGGCTGGGCCATGGACCCGACCGCCGTGGCCACCAAAGACGCGCTGGAAGCCATGACCGAGGCCTTCGGCGTTGAGCCCATCAACAAGGGCGAGGGCGGCTCCATTCCGTTCATCCCCGAACTGCAGCGCATTTTCCCCAACGCTCAGGTGCTGGTCACCGGCCCCGAAGACCCGAAGGCCAACGCCCACAGCCCCAATGAGTCCATCTCCCTGCCCGGCCTCAAGAACAACGTGATCACCGAGGCTTTGCTGCTGGACAAGCTCGGCAAGTAACCGAACCGCATCGGTAATGGTGGCGAGCTGCCGTCAGGTAGGTCACGGATGTGGCTATTGCCTTTGACGGCGGCTTGCTTTATAGTCGGGGAGTTGACACGGGAGCTGCCGTTAGGCGGCTGAGAGGAGATTCATAGTCTCGACCGATGGAACGTGACCGGATAATGCCGGCGCACGGAAATGTCGCTCTTACCCACCCGTGCCTGAACCAACCCGCGCGTGGCCACGAACATGTGCATCATGTGCGTACATATATCCATGTATGTTCGGCCTGCGTACGAGCAGAAGAAAGGCACATTCATGACTGAAGCTGTGGCCAAAGCCAATTACAAGTGGCGCGTCGTCGATATCGTCGTCGCCGCAATCATCGCCGTCGCATCCGGCGTCATTTTCTGGGGCTGGGACATTGTCTGCTCCGCCCCGCTGGCCCTGTTCGAGGGCGTGACCCCCGGTTTCGAGGGTCTGCTCAACGGATTCTGGCTGTTCGCCGGCCCGCTCGCCGCAATCATCGTGCGCAAGCCCGGTGCCGCACTGTTTGCCGAAACCCTCGCCGCCTTCCTCGAGCTTACGCTGGGCAACCAGTGGGGTGTCGGCGGCTCGCTGATCGTCGGCATCATCCAGGGTCTGGGTGCCGAAATCGCCTTCGCCGTCTTCGCTTGGAAGAAGTGGAACATCGGCACCACCATCCTGTCCGGTGCGCTCGCCGGCGTGGGCTGCTGGGCCTACTACTGGGCCACCAACCCGGGCTGGAACGGCCTGCGCGTCACTTGGTATCTGGTTGGCTCCATCATCTCCGGCGTCGTGATCGCCGGCGTGGTGGTCTGGTACTTGTCTCGTGCGCTCGCCGCCACCGGCGCTCTGGAACGCTTTGAATCCGGCCGCAGCAAGGCGCGCGTCTGATGCAGGTTAATCCGGCTGCGGTAGAGGCCAGCGGCTGGGGATGGCGGCACGCCACGCGTAAGGACTTCGCGTTGCGTGCCGTCGATTTCACCATCCGGCCAGGTGAACGTGTGTTGCTGCTCGGTGCTTCGGGGGCGGGCAAAAGCACGATGATGGCCGGTCTCGCAGGCGTACTTGGCGGCGATGAGGAAGGCGAGCAGGAGGGCTCGCTCACCATCGATGGCGTCGATGCGCGCGAGGCGCGAGGCCGCGTGGGACTGGTGCTTCAGGACCCGGACTCGCAGATCATTCTTGAACGACTGGGCGATGACGCGGCCTTCGGCTGCGAAAACCTCAACGTGCCGCGCGAGGAGATTCGGCAGCGAGTGCGCGAATCATTGGATATGGTGGGACTCGGCGGACTCGAATTGGATCGGTCCACCCGCCATCTGTCCGGCGGCCAGCGCCAACGTCTCGCGTTGGCCGGCGTGCTGGCTATGAAGCCCGGTCTGCTGTTGTTGGACGAACCGACCGCCAACCTCGACCCCGAAGGCGTGGTCGAAGTGCATGACGCGGTCAAAAAGGTCATCGAGGCCACCGGACAGACCATGGTTGTGGTCGAACATCATATCGATGTATGGCTCGATCTGGTCGATCGCGTGATTGTGCTCGGCCGACCCGATGCAAGTTCGCCCACGGGTGCGGTCATTGCCGACGGCAAGCCGGACGAGGTGTTCGCCGAGATGGGCGACGTGTTGGCCGCCGGTGGCGCGTGGGTGCCGGGCCGTGCGATTCCCGATTACTCGCCGAAGCGGGAGCCTGCGCACGATGCGCCGGTGCTCAGCACTGAGAACTTAAGCTTTGGCCGTGGGACCGCTCTTGGCGTTGGTATCAATCTGGATTTTTATCCCGGCGAAGTAACGGCTCTGATGGGTCCGAACGGCGCGGGCAAATCGACCTTGGCCTTGACCTTGGCCGGGCTGCTCGAGCCTATCGCCGGCAAGGTGCTCATCGCCGACAACCTCAAGCCCGCGCATGCCGGGCGTGAGCCGATTGACTGGAAAAGCAAGGAACTGCTGGGCCGTATCGGCATGGTGTTCCAGGAGCCCGAACACCAGTTCGCTGCCAATTTCGTGCGTGACGAAGTCGCCATCGGCCCCAAGTCGATGGGGCAGAGCCAAGACGAGGCTTATCGGACCGCCGACCGCATGCTTGAGCAGATGAATCTCACGCGCTTCGCCAAAGCCAACCCGTATACCTTGTCTGGCGGGGAGAAGCGGCGACTGTCCGTGGCCTCCATGCTGGCCGCCGCACCCAAAGTGTTGGTGATGGATGAGCCGACATTCGGACAGGATTTCAGTACGTGGAATGAGATGGTCAAGCTGATCGCCGCCATCCGCGATCAAGGCTCGTGCGTGATCATGGTGACGCACGATGAGGCGCTGGTGGATGCGCTGGGCGCACGACGTGTGATGTTCGAGGAGGCGAAGGCATGAGTGACGTGGTAACCGTCAGTCCGCAGGAAACGCGCGTGGAGCCGGTCAAAGCCTCATCGCCCTCATGGTTCATCGCGCGCATCAACGCGGTCAGCCGCATCATCGGTGCGCTGTTGCTGTGCGTTCCGATGTTCATCAGTCTGGATGTGGTATCCGCGTCCACGGCGCTCGGCATCGAATTCGTGCTGCTGTGGATTGGTGGCGTGGCTCCGTGGACCGTATGCCGTAAGACCTGGCCGGTATGGATCGCCGCCGCCGGCAGTTTTATCTCCGTGTTTCTCTACGGCCGCACCTCGGGCGAGATCCTGTGGCAGGGCGGCTGGATTGTGATCAGCGAGGGATCCGTTAATCTGGCCATCGCCACGGCTATCAGGGTGGCGGCCATTGCCGTACCCGGCGTGATTCTGGCCCTGGGCCTCGATCCCACTGATTTGGCGGACGGTTTGGTTGAGATTCTGCACTTCTCACCGCGATTCGTATACGGCGGGTTGGCTGGATTGCGCATGTTTACGCTGCTGCAGGAAGATTGGCGCGCACTTGGCTTGTCCCAGCGTTCGCGCGGCCTTGGCGACGGTAACGCCATCGCCCGTGCCCTCTCCCAAGCGTTCGGACTGCTGGTGCTCTCCATCCGGCGCGCCACCAAACTTGCCACCGCCATGGAAGCGCGCGGCTTCGGCTCCAGCGCCCCACGCTCCCAAGCCCGTATCTCGCGTCTGAAGCCTATCGACTGGATCTTCTACGTCATCTGTCTGGCTGTCCCGCTGGCCTCCATAGGCGTAGCCATCGGCACCGGGAATTGGCACTTCGCCTTTCAAGGTGTCTGAAAGGCGACAGACTGGCACAGTGCCTTTCAAGGTGTCTGAAAGGCTTACGATGCCTCCGCCAGCGGGAGCGAGCCACGACTGACGTAATGACCCGGCAGTAGGGTAGTGGTTATGCCCATCAACGCCCAGATTCTTGATAATCCGAAATCCGACCGCGTTCGCCGCATCGCCGATCTGACCCGCGCCAAAGGCCGCGAACGTTCGGGCCGTTTTCTTATCGAAGGCCCGCAATCCGTGCGCGAGGCCGTCACTTGGCGGCCGGACGTGGTGCAGGACCTCTATGTGGAGGTTTCGCAGGCGTTGGAACATCCGCGTATCATCTCCTCCACGTTGGAGAAGATCGTCGAAACCTCGCAGGATGCCACGATTTATGTGCACTACTGTACCGGCGACGTGATGCACCGCATCAGTCCGGACGCCCAGGGCATCGTGGCCGTCGGCAATGCCGAGTCCATGCACGCCGGTGCCGATGACGTCGAACTTGGCAAGAACGGCCGGGGCCCGCAGATCGCCGCCTTCTGGCAGGTGCGCGACCCGGGCAACGCCGGCACCGTGATCCGTGCGGCCGATGCGGCCGGCTGCGACGCCGTAATCTTCGTGGACGACTGCGTGGACGTGCTGAACCCCAAGGTCATCCGCTCCACCGCAGGCTCCCTGTTCCATCTGCCGGTACTCGCCATGAGCACCGACGAATTCTTCACCTGGACAGGCGACCATAATATGGGCGTCTGGGCCGCCGACGTATACGGCACCGAAGAATGCAAGCCGGAAAGCCTGCCCGCAGTACTGGCGGACAAGGCGGCGGTCGAGGCTCCGAAAGCCGTGCTGTTCGGCAATGAGGCGCGTGGCTTGGAACCGGACATCCTCACACGCTGCGGCCGCATCGTCTCCATCCCGCTGTACGGCAAGGCCGAATCGCTGAACCTCGGCACCTCGGCCGCGGTGATGTTGATGTCGCTGTCTATGTCGGGTCATGTTGAAAGAATGTGAAACCGGTAAAAACGCTGTGAAACGCTGAGAAAACATCAGACGAAAGGGTTCTCGTGGCAGAACAAATGGTGTTCGACGCCGACCAGGTGACCGCTGAGGTTGCCAAGGGCATCGAGAAAATCCAGAACGCCTCCAACCTGGAGGAGCTCAAGGCCATCAAGACAACGTACGCAGGTGCCGATTCGGCGATGACCAAGGCCAGCAAGGCCATTGGCTCCCTGCCCGTCGACCAGAAGAAGGAAGCCGGCAAGCTCATGGGCAAGCTGCGCGCCGACTTCGGCCGTGCCTATGGCCCCAAGGAGGTCGAGCTCAAGGAAGCCGCCGAGAAGGCCGCACTCGCCGCTGAAACCGTGGACATGACGCTGCCGGTGAACCGCAAGCCTCTGGGCGCCCGTCACCCGCTGCCCAAGCTGATGGAAGACGTCGAGGACTTCTTCATCTCCATGGGCTGGCAGATCTCCTCCGGTCCGGAAATCGAAGCCGAATGGTACAACTTCGACTCCCTGAACTTCGGCCCGGACCATCCGGCCCGCCAGATGCAGGACACCTTCTACGTCAAGGGCAATCAAGCCAAGGACGCCGCCGGTTTCGTCGGCTCCAACATGGTGGTGCGTACGCAGACCTCCTCCGATCAGGTCCGTGCCCTCCTGACCCGTGGCGTGCCGCTGTACATCGCGTCCCCCGGCCGTGTGTTCCGCACCGATGAGCTGGACGCCACCCATACTCCGGTGTTCCACCAGTGCGAAGCCCTCGCCGTCGACAAGCACCTGACCATGGCCGACCTGAAGGGCGTGCTGGACAAGCTCGCCGTCGCCATGTTCGGCCCTGAAGCCAAGACGCGCCTGCGCCCGAGCTACTTCCCGTTCACCGAGCCGAGCGCCGAGCTCGACCTGTGGTTCCCCGACAAGAAGGGCGGCCCCGGCTGGCTCGAGTGGGGCGGCTGCGGCATGGTGAACCCGAACGTGCTGAAGTCCGCCGGCATCGACCCGGACGTCTACACCGGTTTCGCCTTCGGCGTCGGCATGGAGCGCACGCTCCTGCTGCGCAGCGACATCAACGACATGCACGACCTGGTCGAAGGTGACGTGCGTTTCGCCGAACAGTTTGTGATGGGGGAGTGATTCAGCCATGCCTATGATCGATATCGATTGGCTCAAGGACCATGTCGAGGTTCCCGAAGGCCTGACCTACGAACAGCTCGCCAAGGACCTTGTCAAGGTGGGTCTTGAGGAAGAGGAGATCCACTCCTCCCAGGTGACCGGCCCGATTGTGGTCGGCTACGTGGTCGACGCCACCCCCGAACCGCAGAAGAACGGCAAGACCATCAACTGGTGCCACGTGGACTGCGGCGACGAATGGAACGAGACCGACGAAGACGGCAACAAGGTGCCGCGCGGCATCATCTGCGGCGCGCCCAACATGAAGGCCGGCGAAAAGGTCGTCGTCACCCTGCCCGGTGCCGTGCTGCCCGGCGACTTCAAGATCGAACCGCGCAAGACCTACGGCCACATCTCCAACGGCATGTGTGCCTCCGAACGTGAGCTGGGTCTGGGCGACAACCACAATGGCATCATTCTGCTGCGTCAGTACGGCTTCTCCGAGGCTGAATATGAGGCTCTGAAGCCTGGTCAGGACGCCATGCACCTGCTGCACCTCGACCAGCCTCTGCTTGAGATCAACATCACCCCGGACCGTGGCTACACGCTGTCCTACCGTGGCGTGGCCCGCGAATACCACCACTCCACCGGTGCCGCCTACACCGATCCGGCCGTGGCACTGAACGAGAAGGCCCCGGAACCTGCTGACTACCAGCCCGGCACCCCGGTGGACATCGATGTTGAAATCGACGATAACAATCCGATTCACGGCGTGCCCGGTTGCGACCGCTACTACGCGCGTATCGTCAAGGACTTCAATCCCAACGCCCACACGCCCAACTGGATGCGTCGCCGCCTGATTCGCGCCGGCATGCGCTCCATCTCCTTGGCCGTGGACGTGACCAACTACGTGATGCTTGACCTCGGCCAGCCGATGCACGCCTACGACCTCGACAAGCTCGAAGGCCCGATTGTCGTGCGCCGCGCCAACGAGGGTGAGAAACTCACCACCCTGGACGGCAAGGAACATGACCTGAGCGTCGAAGATCTGCTTATCACCGATTCGCCGAACGGCGAACGCGGCTCGCGCATCCTCGGCCTTGCCGGTGTGATGGGCGGCCTGTATGGCGAAGTGACCGCTGACACCAAGAACATTCTTCTGGAGGCAGCGCACTTCGATCAGGTGACCATCGCCCGTTCGGCCCGTCGCCACAAGATTCCATCCGAGGCCTCCCGCCGCTTCGAACGTGGCGTCGACACCGCGCTGCAGCCCGCCGCCACCCAGATGGCCGCCGAGCTCATGGCCAAGTACGGCAACGGCGAGCCCAGCGAACACCCGAACGACGTGAACAACACGCCGCGCGCCAAGGTCATCCACTTCAAGGCCTCCGAAGTGGCCCGCGTGGCCGGCCTCGACGTGGACATCAACCGCATCTCCGACATCCTGACCGACATTGGCTGCACGGTGGCCGGCGGCGGCAACGGCGAGTTCGCCGTAACCGCGCCGAGCTGGCGTCCGGACTTGAACGAGCCGTGCGACCTGGTCGAGGAAATCGCCCGACTGGTCGGCTACGACCAGATTCCGATCACCGTGCCGCCGGCACCGGTCGAGGGTCTGGTGGGCCTGACCCCGGACCAGCAGCGTCGCCGTCGCGTGGCGGACGAGCTCGCCGAGTTCGGCATGGTCGAATCGCTGAGCTACCCGTTCGTGGGCGACGACGATTACAAGGCCTTCGGCTTCGACCCGGAAGCCACCAAGAAGGTCAGCGTCGAGATCGCCAACCCGCTCTACGGCGACCGTCCGTACCTGCGTCGCGAGATTCTGCCGACCCTGGCCACCACCGTGCAGCGCAACATCCGCCGCGGCATCGAAAACGTGTCCCTGTATGAGCTCGGCCACGTCTACCTGTGGGATCCGAACGCGCCCGCCATCCCGGCACTGCCCGGCGGCGTGCGCCCCACCGACGAACAGCTCGCCGCGCTTGACGCCGGTCTGCCCGAACAGCCCGACCATGTGGCTGGCATCCTGACCGGTCTGGCCGAGGACGATGGCTGGATGGGCGGCAAGCGCCCGGTCGACTGGTCCGACGCCGTCGAGGCCGTGCGCCGCATCGCCGGCCGTATCGGTGCCGCAATCGAACTCGACCAGCCCGCCGCCGACGATGTGCCCGTCCAATGGCACCCCGGCCGCGTCGCCCGCGTCATGGTGGGCGACGTCTTCACCGGCTGGGTTGGTGAACTGCACCCGCGCGTCAACGAGGCGCTCGGCTTCCCGGCCCATTCCGCGGCCTTCGAGCTGAACCTCACCGCGCTGTTCGCCACGCTGACCGGCAAGCCCGTCCAGGCCAAGCCGATCTCCACGTTCCCGCCGGTCAAGCAGGATTTGGCCTTCACCGTGGACGAGACCGTGACCGCAGGCCAGCTTGAGAACGTGATTCGCAAGGCCGCCGGCGCGAACCTCGAATCCATCGAACTGTTCGACGTGTTCACCGGCGAACAGGTGGGCGAGGGCAAGAAGTCCCTGGCCTATGCGGTGGTGTTCCGTTCGCCGAGCAAGACGCTGTCCGCCGAAGACAGCGACGCCATCCGCAAGGCCATCGTGGCTGAGGCCGCCGAAATCGGCGCCCAGCTGCGCGCCTGACCCAACCAATCATCCGAATCGAGGAGCGTCATGAGCCAACCGGAGCAGGACAAGCCGAAATACGGGCAGTACCAGCAGCCTGAATATGGTGCTATGTCTGGCCAATACGGGCCGAATTACAACCCGTATATTTATGGCGCTCCCGAGCCGGATACCAAGAAGGATTCCGCCGCAGCCGCTGGCATCAACGGTGGCGCGGCGCAATCCCAGCAGGCCGGCCAGCCGTACGGTCAGCAGCCGGCGTGGCCCGGCAATCAGCAGGCGGGCGGCTGGCCGTATGCTCAAGGCGGCCAACAGTCCGGTCCGGGCGCATATCCGGGCGGGTACCCGGGCATGCAGGGGCAGTCGTATGGTCAACAGCCGAACGGTCAGCCTCACCAGCCGTATTATTACCACGGCATCGACCTGAACGATCCAAACCAGAACCCACTCTACGGGCACTGGGATTCGTATGCGATCATCTCCTTTATCCTCGCCCTGTTCTTCCCGGTGCCAGTGCTCTCGGCACTGATGGGCGCGGTGGCAATGTGGCGCACGCGCACCTTCCATATGAAAGGCTTCGGTTTGGCTGTGGCTGCCGTGGTGATCAACGTGCTGTACACCATCGCCGTCATCTGGATGGCCTTCAATGGCTATGACGCCATGAGCCTCTACCAGGAAGCCCTCCAGCAACTCACCGGCGGCACCGGCTCCTCCTCCGACTCCATCTCCGCATAAGTAGCGTTCACATACCAACACACCCACTGCATAAATATGCAATAGTCTGCATAATCGCGTATACTCATCCCAAGACACATCAGTGAAAAGAGATGAGTATGGCGAAATATACAGTGGCCGTGGCCGGTGCCACGGGCTATGCCGGCGGTGAAGCGCTGCGCATTCTGGCCGCGCACCCCGACTTCGACATCACCTGCGTGGCAGGCCATTCCTCAGTGGGGGAGTCGATGGCCAAGCACATGCCGCATATTCCCCAACTGGCCAATCTGGTCGTCGAAGATACCACGCCCGAAGTGCTGAACGGGCATGACGTTATCATCCTCGCACTGCCGCACGGTGCTTCGGGCAAGCTCGCCGCGCAGCTCGATCCGAATGCCGTGGTTGTGGATTTGGGCGCCGACCATCGTCTCGAAGAGCAGGCCGCTTGGGATGAGTTCTACGGCGGCGATTTCTATGAGCATTGGACCTACGGCATGCCCGAGCTCATCACCGGCAAAGCCGCGGACGGCTCATACACCCGCCAGCGCGCGGCGCTTCCTGGCACCAAGCGCATCGCAGGCCCTGGCTGCAACGTCACCGCCACCACGCTGGCCCTCCAGCCCGGCATCGCCGAAGGACTGGTTGAATCGCAGGATATCGTGGCCGATCTGGTCGTCGGATACTCGGGTGCCGGCAAGAATCTCAAGCGCACCAACCTTCTTGCCGCCGAGGCCCTGCAATCCGCCCTGCCGTATTCGGTGGGCGGCAAGCACCGCCACATTCCCGAAATTCTGCAGAACTTCGCCCACGCGGCCGGCAAGAGCGCGGCCGAAGCCAGCGAATTCACGCTCGGCTTCACGCCGATTCTCGCCCCCATGTCCCGAGGCATCCTCGCCACCGTGTCCGCCCGCATGACGGACAAGGCCAAGGCACTGAGCGATGAGGAGATTCGCGCCGTATGGTCCAAGGCCTATGAAGGTCAGGACTTCATGGTGCTGCTGCCCGAGGGCACACTGCCCGCCACCGGCAACATCATCGGATCCAACGCAGCCCACCTGCAGGTCGTCGCCGACCGCAAGGCCGGCCGCATCTACGCTTTTGCCGCCATAGACAACCTCAACCGTGGCACCGCCGGACAAGCGGTCCAATCACTGAACATCGCACTCGGCCTGCCGGAAGACGCGGGCCTGACCAAGATCGGAGTAGCACCGTGAGCGTTACATTTGCACAAGGTTTCTCCGCCGCCGGCGTGGCGGCTGGTATTTCATCCGTCGAAGGCAAGAAGGACTTGGCCCTCGTGGTCAACAACGGCCCGCTCGACGCGGCTGCAGGCGTGTTCACCTCGAACCGTTTCTGCGCCGCCCCGGTGCAGTGGAGCCGTAAAGTCGTCGCCGACGGTCACGTCAAGGCCGTGATTCTGAATTCCGGCGGTGCCAACGCCTGCACCGGCGAGGCCGGTTACGCCCAGTCCGTCGCCACCGCGGAAACGGTCGCCGGGCTCATTGGTGCCGAACCGAATGATGTGGCTGTCTGCTCCACCGGTCTCATCGGTGAACTGCTGCCGTTGGACAACGTGCTGGCTGGTGCCAAGAGTGCCCATGAGGCTCTTGCCGCCACCGCCGAAGCCGGCGCCGCCGCCTCCCACGCCATCATGACCACCGACACCAAGCCGAAAACGGTCGAACTGACCGGCTCCAACGGCTGGAAGATCGGCGGCATGGTCAAGGGCTCGGGCATGATTGCCCCGCAGCTGGCCACCATGCTGTGCGTCATCACCACCGATGCGGTCGTCTCCGCCGGCCAGATGCAGGCCGCACTCGCCGTGGCCGCCGAACATTCGTTCAACCGCATCGACGTGGATGGCTGCATGTCCACCAACGACACGGTCCTGCTACTCGCCTCCGGTGCCTCCGGCGTCGAACCGGACAAGGACGAATTCAACAAGCTGGTGCGTGAGGCCTGCGTCTCCCTGTCCCGCCAGATCATCGGCGACGGCGAAGGTGCCTCCCACGACATTCGCATCACTGTCACCGGTGCCACCAGCGAAGACGCGGCACTTGCCTGTGGTCGTGCCGTCGCCGCCTCGAACCTGCTCAAGTGCGCCATCTCCGGCAACGATCCGAACTGGGGCCGCATCGTCAGCTCCTTGGGCACTGTGCCGCCTGAAGTCGCGCCTTACGATTCGAACAAGGTGACCGTGGACGTCAACGGCGTGCGCATCTGCGAGAACGGCGGCGCCGGCCGCGACCGCAGCGAGGTCGACATGACCCCGCGCGAAGTCCACATCGACATCGACCTGAACACCGGCTCGGACGCCGAGGCCACCGTCTGGACCGACGACCTCACCCACGAATACGTCCACATCAACGCCGACTACGAAAGCTGACAAACAGCCCAGTGGGCTGTTTGTAGCAGCCGGCAGCGATAGCGTCGCCGGCGTCGCAGAAAAGAGAAAAATTGGCTACAGAATTGAAGGGACCTGGGTTCCATTTCGACGTGCACACCGATTTGCGCGCCGATCAGAAGGCAGAAGTGCTTATTGAAGCGCTGCCTTGGCTGGAGGAGTTCGCCGGCCAGCGTATCGTCGTCAAATACGGCGGCAACGCCATGGTCGATGACCATCTGAAGCAGTGCTTCGCCGAAGACATGGTCTTCCTGCGTCAGGTGGGCCTGCATCCGATCGTCGTGCACGGCGGCGGCCCGCAGATCTCCCACATGCTCAAGGCCCTCGGCATCAAATCCGAATTCAAAGGCGGCCTGAGGGTCACCACCCCCGAGGCCATGGACGTGGTGCGCATGGTCCTGACCGGCAAGGTGTCACGCGAACTGGTCGGCCTGATCAACGCGCACGGCCCGCTGGCCGTAGGCCTGTCCGGTGAAGACGGCGGCCTGTTCTCGGCCATGCAGCGCAGGCCCATCATCAATGGCAAGCCCACCGATATCGGCTTGGTCGGCGATGTAGTTTCCGTCGATGCCTCGGCAGTCGAGGATCTGGTGGCCGCCGGTCGTATCCCGGTCGTCTCTTCCGTGGCTCCGAACGAAGAAGATGCCACTGAAGTGCTCAACGTGAACGCCGATTCCGCCGCCGCCGCTTTGGCTGCCGCTGTGGGCGCACGCAAGCTTGTTATCTTGACCGATGTGGATGGTCTGTACGCCGATTGGCCGGACAAGAATTCTCTGATTGGCCGGATCGGTGTGGAAAACCTGCGCGATATGCTGCCGGACCTGGAATCCGGTATGCGACCCAAGATGGAGGCCTGTGTCAGGGCCATCGACGGTGGCGTGCCCCAAGCCCATATCATCGACGGGCGCAAGCCGCATTCGATTTTGAATGAGATATTCACCTCCGCAGGCATCGGTACCATGGTTATGCCCGATGAAGGACTGGAAATGAGGAGCTCTTATGGCTACTGAGCATGAGGAAAAACTAGGTACGGAGGACAGCAAGTGGCTGGGAGAGTACTCTCAGGTCCACATGAATGTGTTCGGTACGCCGTTGCGCGTCATGGATCACGGCCAAGGTGCCCACATCTGGGATGTTGACGGTAACGAATACCTCGATTTCCTGGCAGGCATCGCCGTCAATTCCCTCGGATACGCCCACCCCAAGTGGGTCAAAGCGGTTGCCGATCAGGCTGCCAAGGTGGCTCATATCAGCAACTATTTCGCGTCCGAGCCGCAAATTGAGCTGGCATCCAAACTGGTCAAGCTGGCTGGTGCACCTGAAGGCTCCAAAGTCTACTTCGGCAACTCCGGTGCTGAAGGCAATGAAGCTGCCCTCAAGCTTGCCAAGCTGTATGGCCGCACCTTGCCTGGTGCCCTGCCTTCCATCGGCGGCAAGCCCGCACGCATTCTCGCAATGACTCACGGCTTCCATGGCCGTACGATGGGTGCGCTGTCCGCCACATGGAAACCCGGTATCCGCAAGCCGTATGATCCGCTGGTGCCGAACATTGAATTCGTACGCGCCGGCGACAAGGTCGCCCTGCACGACGCTTTTGCACAGACCGGTCTCGGCCGCTATGGCAAGGGTCCGGTGGCTGCTGTGATTCTGGAACTTATCCAGGGCGAAGCCGGCGTGCAGCCGTTGGGCGCCGATTACGTCAAGTTCGTGCGCGAACTGTGCGATATCAACCACGCGCTGCTCATCATCGATGAAGTACAGACCGGTATCGGACGTACCGGCAAGTGGTTCGCATTCCAGCGTGACGATCTGTCCGGCGGCGTGACGCCGGATATGGTGACTTTCGCCAAGGGCGTGGCAGGCGGATTCCCGATGGGCGGCATGATCGCTTTCGGCGAGAAACTTGCGGCTCTGTTCACTCCTGGTTCCCACGGCTCCACCTTTGCCGGCAATCCGCTGGGTGCGGCTGCGGGACTCGCCACTCTTGGCGTGATTGAAGACGAGAATCTGGTGGCCAACGCCGAAGCTCGCGGCGAACAGCTGCGCGATGGCATTATGGCCACCGGTAATCCGCTGTTCGTTTCCGTACGCGGTCGTGGTTTGCTGGACGCCGTCGAGCTCAAGCATCCCTGCTCCCACGCGGTGATGAACTACTGCCTCGAACACGGGCTCATCGTCAACGCGGTGGCTCCCAATGCGCTGCGTTTCGCACCGCCGCTGATTATAACCGCACAAGACGTGGATCAGGCACTTGCCATCCTCAAGGATGTGCCTACGGACCTGCCCGACGACTGATTTCTCTCCGTCACTGCCCCCCCACCGATCCAAGGAGATCATCATGACCCCAGAACTTCGCCACATGCTGCGTGACGACGACCTCAACCATGAGGAACAGAAGCAGGTGCTCGAACTTGCCATCAAGTTCCACCACGACCGCTTCTACAAGCAGCCGTTCGCCGGTCCGCAGGCCGTCGCCGTACTGTTCGACAAGCCCTCCACCCGCACCCGTTCCAGCTTCTCCATCGGTGTTGCCGAGCTTGGCGGTTACCCGCTGGTCATCGACAAGTCCGGCTCCCAGCTGGGCCGTGGCGAGCCCGTGGCCGATACCGCTCGTGTGCTCGACCGCATGGCTTACGGCGTGGTGTGGCGCACCTTCGGTCAGGACCGCGTCGAAGAAATGGCCAAGTACTCCACCCATCCGGTGGTCAACGCCCTGACCGATGACTTCCATCCCTGCCAGATTCTCGCCGACTTCCAGACCATCGCCGAGCACCGAGGCGGCGTCGACAACCTGAAGAACCAGACCATCGTCTACCTCGGTGACGCGGCCAACAACATGGCCAACTCCTACCTGCTCGGCGGTGCCGTGGCAGGCATGGACGTGCGCGTGGCCGGCCCCTACGGCTACCTGCCCCGCCCGGACATCGTGGCCGACGCCAAGCGCATCGCGGCCGAGACCGGCGGCTCCATCCTGGTCACCACCGATGCCAAGGAAGCGGTGCAGGACGCCGACTGCGTGTTCACCGACACCTGGGTCTCCATGGGCGAGGAAGCCGAATACGCCATCCGCTTCAAACCGTTCTGGGATTACCAGGTCAACACCGAACTTATGGCATTGGCCAAGCCGGATGCGCTCTTCCAGCACTGCCTGCCCGCCTACCGCGGCAAGGAAGTCACCGCTGAAGTGATCGACGGCCCGCAGTCCGTGGTGTGGGACGAGGCCGAGAACCGTCTGCACGCACAGAAAGCGTTGCTGACTTGGTTGACCGGCAAGGCCCGTGGAGATGAAAGTCTGCTCGCATGAGTGAAACCGGTCCGTCCCTGCAGCGCCCTGCCACCAGGGCGGCGCGGCTGAGTGCCATAGAACAGGCGCTCGCCACGCATATCATCACCTCGCAATCACAGCTGTCCAAAATCCTTATCGACGAGGGCATTGCGGTGACTCAGGCGACCCTGAGCCGCGACCTTGATGAGATGCACGCGGTGAAGACCCGGTTGAAGGACGGTACGGTGGCCTACGCGGTGGGTCGCAGCGTCGTTGCTTCAGAAGGTGAGGATGTAGGGGAGCGCGGTGAGGCACAGATGTCCCGCGTGCTGAACGGACTGGTCACCTCGGTGGCCGCCGCCGGAAATCTGGTTGTGGTGCACACGCCTTCCGGTGCCGCACAATACGTGGCCTCGGTGATTGACAAGCAGCCGATCGAAGGCGTGCTGGGCACCATCGCCGGAGACGACACCGTCATGGTGATTTGCACCAATGACGACACCGCCGTCTCCCGCTCCGACTGGCTACTAAGCCTCGCCTCCAAATGACCAACACGCCGTGCATAAATATACAGTCCTCTGTATATACTTGCATCAGTTTGTTTTTCAGACCTTGAACGAAAGGGAACCAATGGCAGATAACAAGCGCATTGTTCTGGCCTACTCCGGCGGTCTTGACACCTCCGTCGCCATCTCGTACCTGAAGGAGCGCACCGGCAAGGACGTCGTGGCCGTGTCCCTCGACGTCGGCCAGGGCGGCGAAAGCCTCGAGACCATCAAGCAGCGCGCCCTTGCCTGCGGAGCCGTCGAATCCTACGTGGTCGACGCCCGTGACGAGTTCGCCAACGAATATTGCATGAAGGCCCTCAAGGCCAACGCCATGTACGAAGGCGTCTACCCGCTGGTCTCCGCCATCTCCCGTCCGCTGATCTCCAAGCACCTCGTGCGCGCCGCCCACCAGTTCGGCGCCGACACCATCTCCCACGGTTGCACCGGCAAGGGCAACGACCAGGTTCGTTTCGAGGTCTCCATCGCCTCCATCGACCCGACGCTGAAGGCCATCAGCCCGATTCGCGACCTGTCCCTGACCCGCGACGTCGAGATCGCGTTCGCCAAGGAGCACAAGCTGCCGATCACCCAGACCGAGAAGTCCCCGTACTCCATCGACCAGAATGTGTGGGGCCGCGCCATTGAGACCGGCTTCCTCGAGGATCCGTGGAACGGCCCGACCAAGGACTGCTACTCCTACACCGACGACCCGGCCTTCCCGCCGGTCGAAGATGAAGTCGTCATCGAGTTCAAGGAAGGCGTGCCGGTCAAGATTGACGGACGTGACGTCACTCCGCTGCAGGCCATCGAAGAGATGAACCGCCGCGCCGGAGCCCAGGGCATCGGCCGCATCGACCTCATCGAGGACCGCCTGGTCGGCATCAAGTCCCGCGAGCTGTACGAGGCCCCGGGGGCCGTGGCCCTGATTACCGCTCATCAGGAGCTTGAGAACTGCTGCCTCGAACGCGAACAGCACCGCATCAAGCGCGACATCGACAAGCGCTGGGGCGAGTTGGTCTACGATGCTCAGTGGTTCTCCCCGGCAACCCAGTCGCTCAACGCGTTCATCGAGGACACCCAGAAGTACGTGTCCGGTGAGATTCGCATGGTCCTGCACGGCGGTCGCGCCGTCGTGACCGGCCGTCGTTCCGACTCCTCGCTGTACGACTACAAGCTCGCCACCTACGATTCCGGCGATACCTTCGACCAGAAGTCCTCCAACGGCTTCATCGACATCTACGGTCTGCCGTCCCGCGTGGCCGCAGCGCGCGACGTCAAGTTCGGCAACGGCATCGAAGTGCCGTCCAACACCGTCGAGTAACCGGCCCGCCGAGTCTCGGGCGGATGCGGCGCTGATGCGTCACGCCAGGCGGACGAAGCCGGCCGCTGGCCGTCCATGACCCCGGACCCGAACGCGGGGTTGCGCCGTCGCCCGCTTGGCCCGAAACGGCGCAATATCAGTTCAAGGCTCCCCAACGGGAGCCTTCCTTGTAAGGTAGGCACTATGACCGAAAACAACGCATCCGAACAACATCTTGCCCTGTGGGGCGGCCGCTTCAGCTCCGGACCCTCCGCCGAACTCGCCCGCCTGTCCAAATCCACCCAGTTCGATTGGCGTCTGGCCGACGACGATATCGCCGGTTCCCGCGCCCATGCCCGCGCGCTCGGCCGCGCAGGCCTGCTCACCGATGACGAGCTCAGCCGCATGGAATCCGCGCTTGACGAACTGCAGCGGCGCGTCGACTCCGGCGTCTTCGCCCCGATCGAAGACGACGAAGACGAGGCCACCGCGCTCGAACGCGGCCTGCTGAGCATCGCCGGCGACGAACTCGGCGGCAAGCTCAGGGCCGGCCGTTCACGCAACGACCAGATCGCCTGCCTGATTCGTATGTGGCTGCGCCGCCACTCCCGCGTAATCGCCGGACTCCTGCTTGACCTCGTCAACGCCCTGATCGAGCAAAGCGAAAAGGCCGGCCGCACCGTGATGCCGGGCCGCACCCACATGCAGCACGCCCAGCCCGTGCTGCTCGCGCACCAGCTCATGGCCCACGCTTGGCCGCTGATCCGCGACGTGCAGCGACTGATCGACTGGGACAAGCGCATCAACGCCTCCCCGTACGGCTCCGGCGCGCTGGCCGGCAACACGCTCGGCCTCGACCCGGAGGCCGTGGCGCGTGAGCTCGGCTTCTCCCGCGTGACCGACAACTCCATCGATGGCACCGCCGCACGTGATCTCGTGGCCGAATTCGCGTTCGTGGCCGCCATGACCGGCGTGGACATCTCCCGCCTGTCCGAGGAGATCATCATCTGGAACACCCAGGAGTTCGCCTTCGTCAAGCTCGACGACGGCTATTCCACCGGCTCCTCCATCATGCCGCAGAAGAAGAACCCGGATATCGCCGAGCTTGCCCGCGGCAAGTCCGGCCGACTCATCGGCGATCTGACCGGTCTGCTGGCCACCCTGAAGGGCCTGCCCACCGCCTACGCTCGCGACCTGCAGGAGGACAAGGAGGCCGTGTTCGACCAGGTCGATACGCTCGAAGTGCTGCTGCCCGCCTTCACCGGCATGGTCAAGACCATGCACTTCGACAGCGAGCGGCTTGAAGAGGAAGCCCCGACCGGCTTCGCGCTGGCCACCGACATCGCCGAATGGCTTGTCAAGAACGGTGTGCCGTTCCGCCATGCGCACGAGCTCTCTGGTGCCTGCGTCAAGCTCGCCGAAGGCCGCGGCCAGGAACTGTGGGATCTGACCGACAATGACTTCATCGAGACCTTCGCCGCGTTCCTGCCGGCCGACAAGGCTCCGGGAGTACGCGAAGTGCTCTCCAGCCACGGTTCGGTCGACTCCCGCAACGGCAAGGGCGGCACCGCTTACGGTCGCGTGCGCGAGCAGATCGCCGACGCCAAGGCCGAGGTCGAAGAACTCAAGCTCTTCCCCGTATCCACGTCGGATGGCTCCGCCTACAAAGCCCCCGGCACGTTCTAGTCCCAATAGAGCTCCCTCGTCAGAGGGAGCTCTATTTTGCTGTTGTCACTGCAACGGCATACACTGAGAAATCGTAACGAACGGGAGCCGTGAGGCTGAGAGGAAGTCGCCAGACTTCGACCGGGGAACTTGACGCGGGTCATGCCGCCGTAAGGAATCGTTGTTGCAGATTTGCCGGGTTCTCCGATACAGCTTTCATTCCGTTTGCATAATTCAGCCGTGAGACGGTCGTGATGGAGCCAATACATCACAGCGGTCGAACGGTCGCATGATTGGGTTCATGAATGGGCGCACCACTTAAGGTACGGTTCGTTTCGTGCACCCTTTTTTACTATCTGAAAGGATATTATGCAGGTCAACGGAGAGCAGGTCACGCTCGAGACGCCGGTCAGCGTCGCCGATTATCTCGAAGCGCACGGATTCCGCGCCGAGCGTGTGGCCATCGAACTCAATGGTGAGATTATCCCGCGCGATAAGCGTGCCGACGCCATGCTCGACGACCAGTGCGTCATGGAAATTGTGCAGTTTGTACAGGGTGGATGAAAGGAAAAGCTATGAGCAATATTAATCCGGTTACTGAAGCATCTGTTGAGGCGACTCCGCTGCCGCCGCAGCCCGCCGTCACCAATCCGGTCGGCACCGCCGCGCCGATCCTGCCAGTGGAAGACAAGCCGCTGACCCTGGGCGGTCACGAGTTCCAGTCGCGATTCATTCTGGGCTCCGGCCGCTACGACCTGAACCTCATCAAGGCCACGGTCGAACATGCAGGCACGCAAATCGTCACCATGGCACTGCGCCGCGCGCAGACCACCGAGAACAGCGTGCTCGACTACATTCCCGAAGGCATCACGTTGCTGCCCAACACCTCCGGTGCGCGCAACGCCGAGGAAGCCGTGCGTATCGCCCGACTGGCACGCGAAGTGTGCCACACCGACTTCGTCAAGGTCGAAATCGAACACGAGACCAAGTACCTCCTGCCGGACAACGCCGAAACCATCCGAGCCACCGAAATGCTGGCCAAGGAAGGCTTCGTGGTCATGCCCTACATGTTCCCGGACCCGATTGCCGCACGCCAGCTGGAGGAGGCCGGTGCCGCCGCCGTTATGCCGCTCGGTTCGCTGATCGGCTCCAACATGGGCCTGCGCATGCGTGACTTCATCGAGATCATCATCGCCAATGCGCATGTGCCGGTCATCATCGATGCCGGCATCGGACGCCCGAGTCAGGCATGCGACGCCATGGAGATGGGTGCGGATGCGGTGATGGCGTACACGGCCGTTGCCTCTGCTGGCAATATCCCGCTGATGGCTGAGGCGTTCAAGCACGCCATCGATGCTGGTCGTGCGGCGTATCTGTCCGGTCTGGGCAAGGTGACCGAGGGACAGGCCGTGCCGTCCAGTCCGACTACGGGATATTTGCACTGACACTTTTATTAGCTCCCCTCTCTGAGGGGAGCTGGCCGCGTAGCGGACTGAGGGGAGCTGGAAACATGGAGAAAACATGGCATTGACTGATGAACAGGTGGAGCGGTACGCGCGCCATCTGATTTTGAAGGGGCTGGGCGTCAAAGGGCAGAAGCGGTTGTTGGCCTCCAGCGTGCTCATCATTGGAGCGGGCGGGCTTGGCTCTCCGGCCGCCCTGTATCTGGCGGCGGCCGGCGTCGGCCATATCGGACTGGTGGACGGCGATGTGGTGGATATGAGCAATCTGCAACGTCAGATCATCCATACCACTGCACGTGTCGGAGCGCCCAAAGTGGAATCCGCGGCCACGGCCATCCGCGCGCTCAACCCAGATGTGACGGTCGACACCTACTACGAGCTCGTCGATGCCAGCAACATCGCCGGCCTCATCGAACCGTACGATCTGGTGATCGATGCCACCGACAACTTCGCCGCAAAATTCCTCATCAATGACGCATGTGTGCTGGTCAACAAGCCGTATATCCATGCGGGCGTGGTCGGGTTCTCCGGCCAGGTGATGACCGTCATCCCAGGCGAAGGCCCCTGCTACCGCTGCATCTTCCGCGATATGCCCGCCGCAGGTGAAATTCCGACCTGCAAGGAGGCCGGCGTGCTGGGCGCGGTGGTCGGCGTGTTCGGCAGTCTGGAGGCGACTGAGGCCGTCAAGCTGATTGCCGGCGTGGGGGAGCCGCTCGTGGCTCGTATGCTCACTGTGGATGCCCTGACCATGAACATCCGCCGTGTGCCGTTGCCGAACCATGTGCCCGACTGCCCGGTGTGCGGTGAGCAGCCGACCATTACTGCTATTGATCCGGCCAACTATATTCAGCCGGCTTGCGCGATTTAGAGCTATGTGGCACCCCTCCTTGAGGGGAGCCAAGATCGGAACGAGAGGGGAAGAACATGCCTATTGCTTTGCGTAATGCGGTCGATGACGATGAGAGCAGTGAAGCATCGTACCGCCGCATCACGCCGGCGGAATTTGCCAAGCTCGACCCGAATACGGTCACGCTGCTCGACTTGAGGGAACCAGCCGACTTCGCCGCCCACCCGGTCGAAGGTGCCATCAATGCACCACTCGACCCTCTGGCCCATGTGCTCAAAACCGTGCCCACAGATCGAACTGTCGTAGTCTATTGTGCTCAAGGATGGTGGAGCGAGGAAGTAGCTGAAATCCTTGCCGATCGCGGTTACGATGCAGCAAGCCTCGATGGCGGTTTTCAGGGTTATCTCGACTATCTTGAAACCCCCCACGATTAACGGTTCCCGTTGTCGTTCTTTTGGATGAGTGTGCACGGACATACGTGTGCCCTACAATCGGTCACGGTATTACTCGATGGATTCTTGAATATCGTCGGGTAATCGTAATTCACAACAAGGGATTGCACTGAACCAACCCGAACGGAGGGTCGAAACCGTGGGACATCTGCTCACCCGAACGCAGATTCAACGCCTGGTCGCCAAGCACGGCCGTGAGGTCATCGAGCATCGCCACATGCAGATCGAACGCTGCTACTACCAGCACGGCAACGTCACCACGTTCGAACATTCCGTGCGTGTCGCCTGCCTGGCTGTGTGGATGGCCGACCGCGCGCACCTGTGGTACCGCGTCGACCTCAAATCCCTGATTCGCGCGGCCCTCCTGCACGATTACTTCCTGTACGACTGGCACGACTGGGATAACGGCGAACACCAGTGGCATGGCTTCACCCATGGCCACGCCGCCCTGGTCAATGCCCTGAAGGACTTCAAGCTCAACGATATCGAACGCAACAGCATCGAGAACCACATGTTCCCGATGACCCTGGTGCCGCCGCGCTATATCGAAGGCTATCTGGTCACCTTGGCGGACAAATGCTCCGCCACCGCCGAGACCTTCTCGCTCGACCGGTTCAACAAGCGCGCGTTGCCCGCCGCGAAGCCCTACGCCGAGATCGAAGCCCGTCGATGATCATCACACTCGAACATTATTTCCTCTGGTTTCTGTTCTACAGTTTCGTCGGCTGGATGTACGAATCCATTCTCGTCTCCTGCCAACAGCACCGCTTGGTCAACCGAGGGTTCCTCAACGGCCCGCTGTGCCCGATCTACGGCACCGGCGCGATACTCGGCGTCGCCATTCTCGGCAACGTACATAACCCGATCATCATCTTCCTGATTTCGATGGTGGGCGCCACGATACTCGAATACACAACCTCATGGGTCATGGAGCAGCTGTTCCACGCCCGCTGGTGGGATTACTCGAACTTCCGCTTCAACCTCCAAGGCCGCGTCTGCCTGCTGGGCGCGTTGATTTTCGGCCTCGGCGGCGTGGGCGTGGTACTTGGTTCGCAGCCATATGTCGAGCGGGTCACGGATATGATTCCGCTGCCGATGCTGCATACGCTGGTCACGGTACTGGCCCTGATCACCATCATCGACTTGGCGGTCACGGTTGCGGGCATGCTCGGATTCGAGCAGGTGCTCGATTCCGTCTCTCAGGTGGTGCAGGATGTGGCGGCACGCGCCGGTGGCACGTGGCAGTGGGGCTCCCGTGCGGTATCCGACAGGATGCGTGAGCTTTCGCAGGATACGGTTGAGCGTCTGCGCTGGGCCATCAATGGCGTCATCAACGCACAGCAGAAGCGTATGCTCAAGTCCTTCCCGAAGTTCCAGGTGCCGGATCGTCAGGACATCATCGACTCTTTGCGCGAACTTATGGGCCCGCGCCGCTAGAATAAGGCATTTCACTGAATCGCGCGGCTCGGCTGGTGTTCGGCACTGTCGCCATGTTCTGCGAAACTTGACTGTGCCCAATTGGGCAGTCTCATTCACAATTCGATAGGGAGAAGCGACAAGCTATGGCTCACGTCACCGACTTCAAGGAAGCGGGTTTCAACACCCTGCTTGAGGAACTGGAATGGCGCGGGTTGATTTCCCAGTCCACGGACCGGGATCGACTCGCAGAAGCACTGAACGGCGAGCCCATCACCTATTATTGTGGCTTCGATCCCACCGCTGCATCGTTGCATATCGGCAACCTCGTGCAGCTCATCAACATGCGTCACCTGCAGCTTGCGGGCCATCATCCGATTGCTCTGGTCGGTGGCGCCACCGGACTTATCGGCGACCCGCGCCAGTCCGGCGAACGCACGCTCAACCCGAAGGACGTGGTGGCCGGCTGGGCCGATCGCCTGAAGAACCAGATCGGCGGCATTCTGGACACCGAAGGCGCGAACGCCGTGCGTTTCGTATCCAATTACGATTGGACCGCCTCGATGACCGTCATCGACTTTCTGCGTGACGTCGGCAAGAACTTCCGTCTGGGCACCATGCTCGCCAAGGACACGGTCGCCCGCCGCCTGAACTCTGAGGAAGGCATCTCCTTCACCGAGTTCAGCTACCAGGTGCTGCAGGGCAACGACTTCCTCCACCTGTTTGACGAATACCACTGCACGCTGGAACTCGGCGGCTCCGACCAGTGGGGCAACCTCACCTCCGGCCTGGACCTGATCCACAAGGTGCGCGGTGTGGACGTCAACGTGTTCACCAGCCCGATCATCACCGATGCTTCCGGCAAGAAGTTCGGCAAGTCCGAGGGCAACGCCGTCTGGCTCGATGCCACGATGCTCAGCCCGTACAAGTTCTACCAGTTCTGGATCAACCGCCCGGACGTGGAGATGGAAAGCCTGCTGAAGGCGTTCACCTTCCTGCCCAAGGCCGAAATCGAACGACTGGTCGAGGAATCCAAGACCAACCCCGGCAAGCGCGAGGCCCAGAAGACCCTCGCCTGGGAGGTCACCAGCTTCGTGCATGGCGAGGCCGCTACCCAGGCCGCCATCGACGCTTCCGGTGCGCTGTTCGGACGCGGTGGCAACCTCGAAGACATCGATGAGGAAACGCTGGAATCCGTGCTCGATGGTTTCAAGGTGGTCGGCGAGAACGGCGAGCACGTCTTCCCCGTCTCCAAGCCCGGCGATCGCGTAATCGACGCCGCCCAGGCTGCCGGACTGTTCAAGTCCGCTTCCGAGGCACGCCGCGCCATCAAGTCCGGTGGCGTGTATCTCAACAACAACCGTATCGAGGATGAGGAGCAGGTGCTGGCCGAAGCCGACTTCCTGGCCGGCCGCTTCGCGCTCATCCGTCGTGGCAAGAAGGCGCTCGGCGCCGTGAAAAACCGTTAATCAACAACGAATTAAGGAAAACAAGTAATGGCAGAAGGTAACGAGCGTTCCGGCAAGTCCTACGGCGGCGGCCATAAGGGGTATGGCGATCGCCGACCGGGCAACCGCGGTGGCAAGGGTTTCAAGCCGCGCGGCAAGGGCGGTTTCAAGCCGCGTCATGACGGTGAAGGTTTCAAGCCGCGCCGTCGTGAGGATGGCGAAGGCTACGCGCCGCGCCGTGATGGTGACGGCGAGGGCCACGGCGGCTACCGCAAGTCGTACGGCAAGGGTGGCGACTTCCACAAGGGCGGCCGCTCTGGTTTCGGTGGCAAGGGCGGCTATCGCGGCAACGGTCCGCGCCGCGATGGCGACGGCTTCCGTCCGCGCCGCGACCGCGATGGCGAGGGCTTCAAGCCGCGCCGCCGTGAGGATGGTGAGGGTTACGCGCCGCGCCGTGATGGTGATGGCGAGGGCCACGGCGGCTACCGTAAGTCGTACGGCAAGTCCGGTGGCTTCCACAAGGGTGGTTACCGCGGCAGTGGTCCGCGCCGTGACGGTGAAGGTTTCAAGCCGCGCCGCGAAGGCGGCTACCGTTCCCACGAAGGCGAGAACGGCGAGAACCCGCGCTACCAGCACCGTGACAACGATCGTCGTGATTTCCGTCGCGATGATCGCCGTGACTTCCACCGCGATGACCGAAGGGATAACGATCGCCGTGATTTCCATCGTGATGGTGAGCGTCGCAACTTCCGCCGCGACGACGATCGCCGTGATGGCGATCGCCGCAACTTCCGCAGGGACGACCGCCGCGACAACAACCGTCGTGACGGCGAATTCCGCGAGTTTTCGCAGGAAGAGAAGCGCCAGTACCGTGAGGAGAAGCGCTCTGAATACATGAGGCGTCCGCGCCGTAACTCCGACGGCACGATGAGCTTCCCCTCGCAGAACCCGTACACCGACCGTCGTCCCGACGAGCCCAAGATGCCCAAGGGCATGGAATGGTCGATGCTGTCCAAGGATGAGCGCGAACGTCTGCGCGGCCTGTCCAAGGAGCATGCGGAGAACATTGGTCTGCACATCCTCGCCGCTTTCGCGCTGGAGGAGAGCGATCCCGAACTTGCCTTGGAACACGCCAAGTGGGTGGCCCGTCAGGCCTCCCGCATCGACTTTGCCCGCGAGACGCTCGCGTTCGTGGCCTACCGTCAGGGCGACTACAAGCTGTCCCTGCGTGAGTTCCGTACCGCCTACCGTATGAACGGCTTCCTCGACTACCTGCCGTTCATCGCTGACTGCGAGCGTGGTGTCGGTGAACCGAAGAAGGCCGTGGAACTGGCGCTGTCCGATGAGGGCAAGCAGCTGCATGGCGCTCCCAAGGTCGAGATGTTCCTGGTGTATGCCGGTGCCCTTGGCGATTTGGAGATGTGGGACAAGGCCATTGAAGTGGTTCATACCGTCGGCCGCTCTCAGGGTCTTCCGGGTGAGTACCGTATGCGTGCCGTGCAGGCCGAGCAGTACTTCCTTGAAGAGGCCGGCCGCAGCAAGGAAGCCGAGCAGCTTAATGACCTGCTGGACCGTCTTGAGGATCAGTATGCCGACGAGGAGATTGACGAAAACAGCGACGACGTGGTGATTGACCACGATCTCGAAGACATCACCGACGACTCCGACGTGCTCGAGAAGCTCGGCATCGATCCGGACGAGGCGCAGTACGCCCCGGATCTGGAGCAGGAATACGGCGATGAGGACGACGAGGCTGAAGACGGCGATGCCGAGTCTGATGAGGCCGATGTCGAAAATGCTGAGTCCGAGGATGCATCGGAAGAATCTGAGGAATCTGAAGCCGAGGAGTCTTCCGAGTCCGCTGACGATGCCGTTGAACCGGCTGAGTCCGACGAGACCGAGACCGAAACCGAGGAGTGAGCGGCGTAATGACCCGTTTCCTCAAAGGCACCGATCGCCCGCTCGCCGAGGCCTATCAGCTTGCGCTGCTGGACCTCGACGGCGTGGTGTATCGCGGCAAGAATCCGGTCGAATACGCAGCCGATTCCATTCGTGCGGCCGAAGCCGCCGGCATGACCATCGAATACACCACGAACAACTCCTCGCGCTTCCAGCACGTGGTGGCCGACCAGCTCAAGGGCTTCGGCTTGGACGTGGAGCCGTGGCAGGTCATCACCTCTTCGGTGGTGGCCGCCCGTGTGGTGGCCAAGGCGTTGCCCGCCGGCGCGCGCGTACAGGTATTGGGCGCCGAGCATTTGCGCGATGAGGTCACCCGCAACGGCCTGACCATCGTGGACGGTCCTCAGGACCGCCCGCAGGCCGTTATTCAGGGCTGGTATCCGGATATGACTTGGCAGATGATGGCCGATGCCGCGTTCGCGGTCGAGGCCGGAGCCACGTATTTCGTGACCAACCGCGACCTGACGATTCCTCGTGAACTGGGCATCGCCCCCGGTTGCGGATCGATGATTCGCGCCGTGATCACGGCTACTGGCGTCGAACCGGTCGCCTCCGCTGGCAAGCCGGAAGCGTACATGTACGATGAGGCCCGCGAACTGAACGCCGCCGAAGGCCACGATCTGGTGCCCAAGGAGGCGTCCATCGCCATTGGCGACCGACTCGACACTGATATCGAGGCCGGTAACCGCGGTGACTATGATTCGCTGGCGGTGCTGACCGGTGTCACCAACCCGACCGAACTGATGCTGGCTCCGGCACACCTGAGGCCCACATTCATCGCCCTTGATCTGCGTGAACTCGGCGAAGCCCAACCGGAGCCGGTCCGCGACGAGAGCGGTACTTGGGAATGCCGCAAGGCTAGCGCTTGGTTTGAAAACGGCCAGGTACACGTCAGCGACCCCACCAGTATGGACGGCCTGCGTGCCGCCGTATGCGCCGCATGGGAAGCCGCCGACCAAGGCGCACAGCTCAGCGAGGCCACGGTACCGGTGTTCGCCATCGAGGCATAGTCCTATGCCTACGGATAGCGAACACGCGCCGGTCACCGAGCGATACCCCGAACTTGCGGATATTGATGAACAAGACAACGACCGCAAGCTTGAGACCTATCGCAACGTGCTGGAATCGTTACAACACGAGCTTGATAACAGCCGCAGCTAGCAGAGGAGATTCATTCTCCCGCCAGCGGAAGATGACGTGAAGTGCTGGATGGTGGGTCCATGCCGAGCCACCCCGTTGGTGGATGGTGGGTCGAAAGGAAGGTATATGACCGAGCAACATATCGATCCCGCGACCCCACTTGATCGCCTCGACATGATGCTCGTGGCTTCGGGACTGGTCGAATCGCGGGCCAAAGCGCAGCGACTCATCAAAGCCGGGCATGTGCGCGTGGACGGCGAGACCATCACCAAGCCATCGTTCATGGTCAAAGCCGGGCACAGCGAACTCGCCGTGGATAAGGGCGACGACTACGTCTCCCGAGGCGCTTACAAACTCTTGGGCGCGTTCGAGACCTTTGCCGGCAATGGCCTTACCGGGCCGGAAAGCTTGGAATGTCTGGATATCGGTGCCTCCACCGGTGGCTTCACCGATGTACTGTTGCGCGGGGGAGCGGCCAAAGTCGTGGCGCTCGACGTCGGCCACGGCCAGCTCGACCCGCGCATCGCCAATGACGAGCACGTCATCGAAATGAGCGGCGTCAACATTCGCGAAGTAGAGGCCGACGACCTGCCTTACCGGCCGGCGATGATCGTCTCCGACGTCTCCTTTATTTCCCTGACCTATGTGATTCCGGTAATCGCGCGCATCGCGGCTCCCGGTGCGCAGATTGTGTTACTGGTCAAACCGCAGTTCGAGGTCGGGCGGGCAGGACTCGGCAAAAACGGCATCGTGGAAGATCCGGCATTGCGGGAGCGGGCATTGCACGACGTGGTCGCCTGTGCTGAACAGCACGGACTTGACGTGGTGGCCACTGCCGATAGTCCCATCATCGGCACCCACGGTAATGAGGAATACCTGCTTTACGCTGTCTTGAGATGAATGCGTTGGCAGTCTCCGTTCACCAGCAGCACGCTGGAGGTACGGTCGATGCCTATTGCGGTGGCACACGTGGCGCTTTCCACCGCACTGCCGTTGCGTAGCATGGCGGAGTCCGCCGTCAAAGTCCGGCATTGCAGATGGTTGGCTTCAACCGTGACGGCTGTGATATGGCGAACCATGCTGCCATCCTCATACCCATCCATATCAAAACGAGAAAACATCGTACTGCGCAGTGGATGAATTTCCAGAGCCCTGCTGTTGACGTCATGACCCTTCAACACGCCGTTCAAGCGGACTGTCTGACCGCTAATATGACGGGTGCCTAGGGAGCCATTGACGGACAGATTTCCGGAACAAACGATATCGCTGTTGCATCGCAGTTTGCCGGTAAAGGTTATTTCATCGCAAATAATGTCGCCGCCGACTTCGATGTCGCCGCTGCCGCTGATGCTGGATACGCGAATATCACCATCACACCGCACAATGCCACTCTTGATGACCAGTTTGTCCCCTTCTATAACTGAGGCCTCGAGGGTGCTGGTCACAATCATGGTGTGAAAATGCGCGCCATCGGCAAGACGGGAACGTTGGTCCACTCCTATGGTGCCGTAGACTCCTTTGCCTATCAACGTGCAATTCTGCGTATGCTTGCCCATGATGATAAAGCCCCCTCAATATGGACGTACAGCTTTATGGCTTATTGCCCCAATAATGAGCGCATCCATGTTGAGGGGGGTTATATCGGTCACGATGTGAGCAGATAGGGGGTATGGCGAGCGCAGTTAGGGGGGGTTAGCCTTGGATGAAGTGGTCGATCTGATCCTGCTTGCCCATGAGGATGAGTTCGTCGTTGCGATGCATGACCAGTTCCTTGGAGCCGTACTGGAACTCCTTGCCTGGGGCCTTGAGGCCCACCACGGTCACGCCGTATTTGTCGTGCACCTGCACGTCCTCGATGCTGCGACCCACCGCGTATAGGGGCGTGTGGATCTTGACGACGGTGTACGGGCCGTCGATTTCGATGTAATCCAGATAATTGCCGGCCACGGACCCGCCGAAACGGCCCAGGCCGATGACCAGCACGCTTTTGTTGCCGCTCGGTTTTGCTGCCATGATGATGGTCCTCTCTATGCCGGATTTCTGTGTGCCGATTGAATGGCCGATCAGCCAACGATAATGTTTTCCTGCGGATAACGAATAGGTTCGGGAGCCATCGGTCTGCTGATGGAGTAGGCGATGGTCAACGGGCCAAGTCGTCCGACAATCATCTCGGCGGACAGAATAAACAGGCTGGCCGGATTGCCGGCGCTTGCCACGCCCACCGAATAACCGCCCAACGAGAAGGCCGAGCAGGCCTCGAACACGGCGTCCACGAACGCGCAGCCGGTGGTGAACATCAGCATCATCGCACCGACCATAACCAGCGCAAAGCAGGCCGTGGTCACGGACACGGCGGTCATCTGGATGCGGCGGGGGATACGGCGGCGGAACACGGTGACATCGCGATGGCCGGTGAATGCGGCGCGGCAAATCAAGAGAATCACCGCGAACGTGGTGACACGGATGCCGCCGGCGGTGGATGAGGAGCCTGCGCCGATGAACATGAGTATGCTCATGAACACCACGTCGACCAGTATTCGCCGGTGTTCACCACCGGAATGCCGCAGGTGGACAGGGCCGAGACGGCGGTGAAGAACGCGACCGGGAAGTTGGTGAAGATGATGTCCGATGTGGAGATCGGCAGCAGCAGCAAGCCGGTGACGATGATGATCAGTGCGCCGAAATACACCATGGACAGACGGCCCGGGTGCCTGAGCAGACGGTCGGTGATGCTGATGCGGCGAATGCGCTTGGCGGTTTTATCGCTTTTGTCTCGGCTCAGTGCATCGGCCGAATATCACCATGACAGGCCCTTCGAGGCCTCCTCATTGGCGGAGGATTCGTCGAAGTCATTGGCCATGGGTCCTCAAGCTCCTCAACTGATACTGCTGTATGGTCATACGGCATGCCATCGCGCTGCGCACGGCACGCGTACGGTGATCGCGCGGCTGTATGCCATTGTATGCCGAAGCCTTACGTTAATCGACTCTGCGGAACGTTGTCGGCGACGCGCCACGAAGCGGCATTTTTCGAACACCTGTACGAGTGATGACGGTGTCTGCGGCTAGAATAATGAGCAGTGCGACCGAATCGACAGGAGGATGCCATGGCCAAGCGCAACGCGGTGGTGGTGACGCATACCAGGCTCAGGCAGACCGGAACCGTAGTGGCCGAGGCGGTGAGCCAGCTGCGAGTGGCCGGTTTCGAAGTCACCATCATCGACAACACCGAGGCCCCCGATTTCGGTGTGCAGCCGCCGTGCGTGTCGGACGACACCGAAATCGTCGTGGTCCTGGGCGGCGACGGCACGATACTGCGCGCCGCCGAACTCGTCCACTGCACCCAGGTGCCGATTCTCGGCGTGAACATGGGGCATGTCGGCTTCCTGGCCGAATTCGAAAGCTTCCAGATCGACGAGGCGATCCGCCGGGTCGCCACCCACGACTATTCGATCGACGAACGCATGATCGCCCATGTGGACGTCTGGCTGCCCGGTGCCACCAAGCCCATCGAGGATTGGGCGCTGAACGATATCACGCTGGAACGCGCCGACCGAGGCAAGATGGTCGAACTGTCCATCCGCGTGGACGATGTGGAGATGAACTCGTTCGGCGCGGACGGCGTCATCGTATCCACGCCCACCGGTTCCACCGCCTACGCCTTCTCCGCGGGCGGTCCGGTCATGTGGCCGAACGTCAAGGCCCTGCAGTTGATTCCGTTGGCCGCGCACGCCCTGTTCGCCAGGCCGCTGATCATCGGCTCCGGCTCGACCTTCACCATCGATATTCTGGACGATTCCATGTCCGAAGGCTGGATTTGCTGCGATGGCCGCCGCCAGCGCGCCCTGCCGCAGGGTACGCGCGTCATGGTGCGCGAATCGCGCGATACCTTGCGCCTCGCCCGACTCTCCGGCGTGCCGTTCACCAACCGTCTGGTCTCCAAGTTCGATCTGCCCGTGGTCGGCTGGCGCGAGCACGCGCGCAATGAGGCCTCGAGCCAGTCGCTGCATCACGGGCACACGTTCCCGGCGGCCGCGTATGCGGCTGGCGTTGCCGTTGCCGTTGCCGGTGACGCTGGCGTCGCTGGTACCGAGCCCGACAAGCCGGGCGAACGCGACGGCAAGGCAGGAGCCTGATGCTCGAAGAACTCGATATCCGCAATCTGGGGCCGATTCGAGAAGCCGCCATTGCGCCGGCCGCAGGCATGACCGCCATCACCGGTGAGACCGGCGCCGGCAAATCCATGCTGCTCTCCGCGATCCGACTGGTCTCCGGTGGGGCCGCCGAATCCTCGCGCGTCTCGGCCGGGGCGGACGAGGCTTGGGCCCAGGCGATTTTCGCGCTCGCGGATGATGCCGTCGCATCTGAACATTCCGGCGACACCAACGATGCCGGTGACGATGCCGGTTCTGACGATTCTGACAGCGGGCTCACCGGTGCTGCCGCGGCCGTGGCCAAAGCCCACGACGCGGGCGTCGACCCCGAAGACGGCGAACTGTTCCTTTCCCGCACCGTACGCGCTTCCGGACGTTCGCGGGCCGTGCTCAGCGGCAAGTCCGTACCGCGTTCGGTGCTGGGGGCCATCGCCGGCGAACTGGTCATCATTCATGGCCAGACCGATCAGCTGAAAATCGCGGCCGCCGCACGGCAGCGCGAGTTTCTGGACCGGGTGGCCGGAGACGAAGCCGAACTGGCCGCCTACCGCAAGGCGTGGGATGCGCTGGCCGCCATGGATGAGCGGCTGGAACGCCTGCGCTCGCAGGAATCCTCTGCCCGCCAACAGGCCGACTACCTGCGCGAATCCATCGACCGCATCAACCGAACCGACCCGCAGCCGGGGGAGGACGAGGAGCTGAAGGCGTGCCGCGAACGCATCGAAAACGCGGCCGACATCGCCCAAGGCGTGGGTTCGGCGCTGGGCGCGCTGGATGCCTCGCAGGTGGATGTGGACGCCGCCGACGGCGCTTCGGCCGTGGAACTCATCAATCATGCGGTGACCTCGTTGCGCGCGATTCGCGTCGGCGGCACGTTCGCCGAGCAGGCCGATCGGCTTGAATCCATCAATGCCGATTTGGGCGACGTGGTGTTCGCCCTGAGCCAGGAGCTGGGCGACGAAGGCAGCGTGGAGGATCTGGACCAGATCAACGGCCGTATCCACGAGCTTGGCGACCTCACCCGTCGGTGGGGCCCCACCTTGGCCGACGTGCTCGCTTGGCGGGACAAGGCGGCGTTCGATTTGGAGGATCTGGACGCCTCGCCGGAAAAGGTCGCCGAACTCGAATCCGAACGGCAGACGCTGTACGATGCGGCCCTCGCCGCCGCCGACGTGCTGAGCGCCGCGCGCGTGGCTGCCGCTGCCGACTTGGGCGCGCGCGTCACTGAAGAACTCGGCTCGCTCGCCATGCTGGGCGCCTCCTTGGAAGTGCGCGTCACGCCGCGAGACAAGGCCGATGATTCGCTCGGCCCGTATGGTCGCGACGATATCGTGTTCCTGTTTACGCCGTTCGAGGGGTCGCCGCAGTTGCCGATGGGCAAAAGCGCTTCGGGCGGTGAACTGAGCCGACTGATGCTGGCCTTGGAACTGGTGGCCGCCGACACGCGCGGCGGTGCCGACCAGACCTTCATCTTCGACGAGGTTGACGCCGGCGTGGGTGGCAAGGCCGCGGTCGAACTGGGCAAACGTCTGGCACGGCTGGCCCGCAGCGCGCAGGTCATCGTCGTCACCCACTTGGCGCAGGTCGCCTCGTGGGCGGACGCGCAGTTCGTGGTCACCAAGGAGCCGCCGGATGCCGATGACGACGATTTGGGCGTGGTCACCACCATCGCCGAAGTCAACGGCGAAACCCGCGTCCATGAAATCGCCCGCATGCTTTCCGGCAGCGAATCCGAAGCCTCACTAGACCACGCCCGAGAACTCCTATCCGATTCTCGGCTTACGCTCCCGCTGGCGGGAGCTGGCGCCGCAGGCGACTGAGGGTGGTTGAAGAAGAAGGAGATTAGCAAATGGCCAAAGCCGCCATATTCGACCTCGATGGCACCCTCCTAGACTCCATGGGAGTCTGGGACCAAGTCGACATCGACTTCCTGAACAAGCGCGGAATCGAAGTGCCGCCCGACTACATGACCAAAGTCTCCGCCATGCAATTCCGCCAGATCGCCGAATACACCATCGCACGCTTCGGCCTTACAGACACGCCCGAAGAGCTCATGCAGGAATGGGACGACATGGCCAGCGTCGCCTATTCCACCACGGTCGAAGCCAAACCCGGCGCGCTTGACTATCTGCGCGATCTGAAAGCCTCCGGTGTCAAACTGGGTGTCGCCACCTCGCTGCCCCCGCATCTGCGTGAGCCGGCGCTACGCCACGTCGGCATGTTCGAACTGTTCAACGATATCGTCTCCGTCGATGACGCGAACGACGTCGGCAAGGACCAGCCCGACGTCTACCTGCTCGCCGCCAAGCGCCTAGGCGCCGCGCCGGTCGACTGCACGGTGTTCGAAGACCTGCTGGTCGGCATGAAGTCGGCCAAATCGGTCGGCATGAAGGTCTGGGCCATGCACGACGACTCCTCCGCCTCCGATTGGCCCGAAATCTGCCACCTGGCCGACGGTGTCCTCTTCGACTTCCATGACGCCCCGCGCGTGCTGTGATAAAAAAAGTTACGCCCCCGCTGGCGGGGCTGTCGGCGGGGGCGTTGTTGGGCATGGGTACCCCTTTCCGAGGCCATTGTAGGCACGAGTCATGTTTCGACAGCTATAAGCTGACGATGTATTTGCTCACTGTTTGACTGTTATGTAACACACCTTGACAGTTAAGCAGAACAGTTATACTGTGTTGTATAACAGCTAAACAGCTGGGGTGCTAGTCAACCACAATCGAAAGGGGCATAGATGAAACTGATCATCTCATCCGTGTCCGGTGAACCCATCTACGAGCAAATCAAAACCCAAATCCGTTCGGCGGTGCTCAGCGGCGAGTTGAAGGCGGGCGAGGCCCTGCCTTCCTTGAGGAAACTCGCTAAGGAGTTGCGCATCTCCGTGCTCACCGTCACCAGGGCGTACAACGAACTGGCCGATGAGGGCGTGGTGCAGAACATCCAAGGCAAAGGCACTTTCGTGATGGACAAGGGCAACGAACTGATGCAACGTCAGCTCAAAACCCAGATTCGCGAAAGCCTGGCCGAGGCAAGCCGGGGCGCCAAAGCCGCCGGCATTCCGCTGGGCGCATTGGACCGCATGCTCGAAGAGGAATACCGCAAGAAATAACCTCAAGAAAGGACCATGGCCATGACCGCCATATCCGAATCCGACGCGATGGCGTTGCAGGTCACCGACGTCACCAAACACTATGATTCCGGCTTCACGCTGGACGACGTGACCTTCGACCTGCCCAAGGGCTACATCATGGGACTGATCGGCCCGAACGGCGCCGGCAAATCCACCCTCATCAAACTCATCCTCAACATGATCCACCGCGACGCCGGGTCGATTCACGTGCTCGGCCTCGACAACATCGCCAACGAGGAGCTCGTCAAAGAACAACTCGGTGTGGTGTTTGACTTCAGCTACATGCATGAACTGTGGCAAGTCAAGAACATTGAACGTATCGTTGCGCCACTGTATCCATCATGGGACGGTGGATGCTATCGCAAGTATCTGGATACTTTTGGCCTTGGTGACGCACAGAACGGCAAGAAACATATCAAGGATCTTTCCCGCGGCATGCAGATGAAGCTGATGCTGGCCATCGCATTGAGTCATGATGCCAAGCTGCTGATTCTCGACGAGCCGACCAGCGGACTCGATGTGCTTGCCCGCGACGAACTCATGGATATCCTGCATGCCTACATTGAGGATGGCGAGCATTCGGTACTGTTCAGCACCCATATCACTGCCGACCTCGAACGTGCTGCTGACTTCATTACCTACATCACCGATGGCCGTCTCTACTACACCGGTCCGAAAGACGAGTTTGAGGAATCGTTCCGCCTGATTAAGGGCGGTCCAGACGAACTGGCACAACTGCCTGCGGACGTAGTGCTGGGCTCACATACGTATGCCACCGGATTCGATGCGCTGGTCCGGTCAGACAGGCTTGATGCTGTTGCGTCGGTGGTTTCGGGGCTTGTCGTTGAATCGGCTTCCATTGATGACATCATTCGACTGACCAATGCCCATGATTCCAATCGTGACTTGAGCGGGAGGTGAGCGGCCATGGAGGCAATACTGAGGGTGTCGCGGTCTCGGCAACATGCATTGACCACTGCATTGCGCGTCGATATGGCCTACCTGTGCGTCGACGTACGGACTGTGTTCTCGTTGTTGTTGGCACCGTTGTTCTCCGTCATCTTTCAAGGTGAAGCTTATGGTGATGGCTTCGGCTATCGCATGGGTGTCATCATGACGGTATTCATCTGCGCCATGTGGGTGCTAACCATGGCGGTTGCTGACTTACAGAACGGATATCGACTTCGTGGCATTATTCCGGCTTCGAGGAAGAGTCAGGTGGCCGCGCGATATGTGGTTGGATTGGTGATTTCCGTATTGTCGATAGCGATGATTGTTCTGATTGACGGGTTGCAAGTGCTGGTCAATCCGGATTGGTCATTCGCAGGCAATCTGTGGGCGGCGCCGTTGGGAGGTTTCTGCACCGCGCTGATGGTCGCGCTTATCGTGCCCACGGGTTATCTGTGGACCAAACTAGGCGGTCTTCGAGTCACGATGATGGTGATTTATGTCGTTGTATTGGCTGTATCCATACTGCCATCTATTTTGCCTGCTTCGGTGACCAGAGGATTGGCCCATGCCGCGAATGCCATCATCGCGCAACGATTGTGGCTGGTTATTGCGGTATTGACAACGACGGTTGTGGCATATGGAATCTCGTATGTAATTGCCTCTCGCATATTTGCTTCAAGGGAATGGTGACGATGAGCTGGAAATCCGTAGTAAAGCAATGTCGATTCGATTGTGTTGGGACAGGTCTGTTTAGCGTAGCGAATATGGTATTTCTGCTGGTTTTCCCGGTGCTGTCTATCGTGGTATCGCTGGTGATGATATCGACCCACGTCGATGAACACGTTGCCAGTGGTCTGATGGGCGGACTCGGAGGTCTGGCATCGGTGATGGCATGTATGAGTGCATTGGGGCCTGCGTCATCCGAGGAATCTGCAGGGCACAGTGCCATGCGAGGGCTGATTCCTGTTTCACGCACTGCACAAGTTGTAGGTCGGTACCTTTTTCTGTTGGTGGTTGGCCTGCTCTGGGCTTTGGACGTGGTGATATGCGGCGGCGTCTTCATTGTCTTTGGCGATATAGCAGATATGGGGTGGATTGGTACCTTGGCAGCAGGTGCTTCCATCTTCGCTTTGGCTATCATTCTTGGGTCGGTGCTGCTGGCCTGTGCATACCGGTTCACCTCCCGCAAGATGATGATGGCCTCTGGCGCGGTCATTGTCGGCTTGTATGCAGTCATTGCGCTGCTGGCCCGATTGCCTGTTGACTGGCAATGGCTATTGCTGAATATTGCCGATTTCCTGACGATCTGGTGGCATACGGCGCTTGTTCTCGCCGTGTTGTGTCTGCTCGCATATTTTGGCTCCATGCTTATAGCCATCCGCATCTACCGAGCCAAAGAACTCTAACCGCGCATCTGTCCGACCGCGATGATCTTCAGCCACATGTCGATCGGCAGCGGCACGGTGCGGAACATCGCTCCGCCGAACTGCACCACCAGCACCTGAAGTGCGAACATCAGCGCGAACACGCCGATCATCACCTTATTGCGTAGCAGATTGGCGAACAGGCTGGCGTTGCCCAGCTCGCGGCTGTTGAAGGCGTTGAACAGCTGGAATACCACGAACAGCGTGAACAGAATGGTCGACTGCTGTTCGGCGGTGCCGCCCATGAAGTTCGTCCAGCTTCGCGAGCTTCTCCTGCAGCGGCGTCATACCGGTGTTGGCGGCTTTGGCGCTCGGCACGCTTTATTGCGGTTTGGGCCGAGCCCTTCGCCGCAATGCTGTCTACTCCCTCATGGGACTATTCAGTTGCAGGAACAGAATCTGACAAGCCACATGGATTTTCCCATTCGCCGGCAGCATGGCGATTCCCGCCTTCCTAGAAAATTCAAGCAACACGCCGTTGGCCCATTGCCGGATGTTCAACCGAGATTCGCATATCTTGACTCATACGGCAAAACTGTTATATTTGATGTAGAACAAATAGAACAGTTCTTGAGAGGGGTGGAATTGACCGTGATTGTGGAAATCGATCAGCGCAGTGACGTGCCGATTTACGAGCAGCTGCACCGGCAGTTCATCGCAGCCATCGCGGGCGATGAGCTGTCGCCAGGCGATTCGTTACCGTCCGTGCGCTCGCTGGCCGTGGACCTTGGCATCAACCTGCACACGGTGAACAAGGCATATGCGCTGTTGCGTGACGAGGGATACATCGTTATGCGTCGTGGTGCCGGTGCAACCGTCGCTGAGCGTAACGGCGGGGGAGAAGCGCCGAACCGAACTGCCGAAGCACAGGATGAGCGGATGGACGAGGAACTCTATCGCCTTGCCTTGGCCTACAAGGCGCGCGGCGGTGATTCGGCCGCATTCCTCGATGCCGCCAAACGGCAATGCGAACGGGCATACGGCGTGCGCTCCTCGCAGAGCGTTACTGACGGTGCAACAAAAGAAAATCAGGGGAGATAACGATGAATAATACAGTCGTGTCGATGAACATCGCGTTGTGTGCGTTTTTACTGTTGCCGGTGATAGTGACCGCCGGCCTGGCAGGGGTTCCATGGGTTACCGACCGGCATGAGGTGTTCGGTGTCACAGTGCCGGCCGCCGCCCATGTCAATACGCGCATTCGCGGATTTAAAGTCGCGTTTTCGGGAATTACGGTGGCGCTTGGCGTATGCGCCATACTGGTCTCGCTGGCCGTTTGGCAACTCTGCGGAGTCGACGCGGCGTTCTGGACTGTGTCCATCGCAGCGGTGGCGATTGCGATATGTGGTTTCGTGCTGCAGCAGATGTTTCGCCGCAAAGTACTATCCATCAAAGTCGATCAGGGATGGGAGGCGTCCAGTGCCCGCCGTGCAGCATTGATAGGTGAGCGGGACAATCCCGACCCGATGAGCCTGAAGTGGGAATTGCTGCAAGTCGTTTGTCTCGCTGTCACCATTGCTGTCGGGTTGCTGGGCTATGACCGGATGCCGGAGCGGGTGCCGATTCATGCGGATATCGCCGGCAATGTGAACGGTTGGGCCGAGAAGAGTCCGATGGTGATTTGGTACGCCGTGCTCGCGCAGGTGGTGCTGGCAGCGGTGATGGTGGCCAGCCATGCCGCGATCATCTACGCCAAGCACCCGATTGATCCCGACCACCCCGCCGCCACCGGGTATGCCTATGGTGTGTTCTCGCGGGTCTGGAGCATCTACGTGCTGGTCATCGGACTGCTGGCAGCCGGTGGATTGGGCCTAGGCGTTCAGCTTGTCACCATTGGCGTGCTGGATATCAATCTAATCGGCATCATCGGCATGTTCATCGCCGTGGCGGCTCTGGTCGGCGCGCTGATGATCGGCGTGTATTACGGGCAGAACGGGGCGCGCGTCTATGCCGGTGTTCGGCACAGTGACGGCGGTGACATTTCGGACGATAATGCCATGCCGTATGACGATGACCTGCACTGGATTGGCGGCATCATCTACATCAACCGTGACGATCCTGCCATCATGATCCCCAAACGTTTCGGCGTCGGCTGGACCGTCAACCTCGCACGCCCCAGCGTGATCATCGGCACTATCGTGCTGTTGGCAATCGCCATAGGACTGCCAGTCGCCGCGATACTGATGTAAACGCAATTCTGATGTAAAAAATGGCTCCCCTCTCTGAGGGGAGCCAAGGTGCTGGTATGTTTACAGCGTCTGGGCGGCCTTTTCGACGTAATCTTCCATGCCGTCGATGGCCACGACGTCCTTGAAGCGCACGTCGGCGGTCTCAAGACCACGCAGGGCGGCCGGGGCGGTGGTACCGGTTTCGCGGGCCAGCACATCCATGCACTCGAAGTCGGTGCCGGTGGCGTCGAAGCCCAATGCCTCGTTCACCACGCGCGGGAACTTGTAGGGGCTGGCGGTGGAGAGCAGCACGCGCGGGGTCAGCGGGTCGCGCGGCATCTGCTCAAGTAGGTAGTAGCCGCAGGCGGTGTGCGGATCGATCACGTAGTGGTTCTCGTCCCAGCAGTGTTTGATGGACTCGCGTACCTGATCCTCATCGGCCCAACCGGTGCCGAAGATCTGACGAATCTTGGCCAGCAGTTCTTCCGGGATCTCGTACGTGCCCCACTTGTTGAGGTCGTTCATCAGCATGGAAATCAGACGGGTGTCGCCCTCGGACAAGTAGTACAGCATGCGCTCCAGGTTGGAGGAGATGAGGATGTCCATCGAGGGGGAGATGGTCTGGAAGAACGGGCGCTGGCGGTTGTAGGTACCGGTGGTCAGGAAGTCGAACAGCACGTTGTTCTTGTCGGAAGCCACCACGAGGTGCTTGACCGGCAGACCGAGCAGCTTGGCATAGTAGCCGGCGAGGATATCGCCGAAGTTGCCGGTCGGGACCACGAACTCGACCTCATCGCCGACGTTGATCACCTGGTCGGCGAGCAGCTGGGCGTAAGCGGAGAAGTAGTAGACGACCTGCGGCACCAGACGGCCCACGTTGATGGAGTTGGCGGAGGAAAGCACCACGTGCGAATTGCCGGCGAGACGCTCGGCCAGGGCACGGTCGCCGAAGATGCGCTTGACCGCGGACTGGGCGTCGTCGAAGTTGCCTTCCACAGCGGCCACCTGCACGTTGGAGCCGGCCTGCGTGGTCATCTGCAGTTCCTGGACCTGGGAGACCTTGCCTTCCGGGTAGAAGACGGTGATCGCGGTGCCCGGGGCGTCCGCGAAGCCGGCCAGCGCGGCCTTGCCGGTGTCGCCGGAGGTGGCGGTGAGGATCATGATCTTCTCGTCCGCGTCGCCATCGGCCGGCGTGGTGTGCGCCATGAAGCGCGGCAGGATCTGCAGCGCCACGTCCTTGAACGCGGAAGTCGGACCGTTGAACAGTTCGAGCACGTAATCGTCACCCAGGGGCTTGAGTGGGGTGATGCGCTCATCGGACCACTGTTCGCCGTAGGCGTCGGCGATGCACTGGCCCAGCTCCTCGGCCGTGAAGTCCGGCAGCAGCGCGCCCAGCACCTCGGCGGCGATCTGCTGGTACGACTTGCCCGGCAGGGAGGCCACGTCCACCTTGGTCTTGCCCAACGCGTCCGAAACGAACAGGCCGCCGTCATCGGCGATGCCCTTACGAATCGCCTGCTTGGCGGTCAGCGAATCGGTGGTGCCACGGGTGGAATGGAAGGTGGTTGTCACGATGAATCCTTCTGCCTGAAAGGGATGATGAATCCACACCAGTTTAGCGTGGGCCGTGGGCAGAAGGGCCGTCCGTCTCGCATAGCCGACCGGTCAAACCGGCGAAAATCACCATTGCCATCGAACGGGGACCGGCCATATCATGAAACAGGCCGGCTACAAACCGGCCATACAGTAAGGCGGCAACGGCGAATCAATTGTCGCCCATACCAAAAAGGAGCACCCATGACCGCTTCACCCCTTGCGCAGAAAGCGACCGATGCTTTCAACGCGCCGATCTGCGAAACCGATCCTGAGATCGCCGAACTGCTGGACTCCGAACTGGGCCGCCAGCGCAATGGCCTTGAGATGATCGCCTCTGAGAACTTCGTGCCGCGAGCGGTACTGCAATGCCAGGGCTCCGTGCTGACCAACAAATACGCCGAAGGCTACCCCGGCCGCCGCTACTATGGCGGCTGCGAATACGTGGACCAAGTCGAAACCATCGCCCGCGAACGCGCCAAGGCCCTGTTCGGCGCCGAATACGCCAACGTCCAGCCGCACTCCGGTGCCCAAGCCAACGCCGCCGTCTACCAGGCGCTCGTCAAGCCCGGCGACACCGTGCTCGGCCTGGCCCTCGACCACGGCGGCCACCTGACCCACGGCATGAAAATCAACTTCTCCGGCCGCTTCTACCATGCCGAGGCTTATGGCGTGAACCCCGAGACCTTCCGCATCGACCCGGAAATCATCCGCCAGCGTGCGCTCGAAACCCACCCGGCCATGATCATCGGCGGTTGGTCCGCCTACCCGCGCATCGAGGACTTCAAGGCCATGAAGGAGATCGCCGACGAGGTCGGCGCCAAATTCTGGGTCGACATGGCCCACTTCGCCGGACTCGTAGCCGCGGGCCTGCACCCGAGTCCTGTGCCGTACGCCGACGTAGTCTCTTCCACCGCGCACAAGACCTTCGGCGGTCCGCGTTCCGGTTTCATCCTCGCCAAGCAGGAATACGCCAAGAAGCTCAACTCCTCCGTGTTCCCCGGCCAGCAGGGCGGTCCGCTCATGCACGTGATCGCGGGCAAGGCCGTGAGCTTCAAGGTGGCCGGCACCCCCGAATTCAAAGACCGTATGCAGCGCACGCTCGACGGTGCCAAGATTCTCGCTGAACGTCTCCTGGCCGACGACGTCAAGGCCAACGGCATCAGCGTGCTGACCGGCGGCACTGACGTGCACCTGGTGATGGTCGACCTGCGCAACAGCGAGATGGACGGGCAGCAGGGCGAGGATTTGCTCGCCGCCTGCGGCATCACCATCAACCGCAACACCGTGCCCTTCGACCCGCGCCCGGCCTCGGTGGCCTCGGGCCTGAGAATCGGCACGTCCGCCCTGGCCACGCGCGGTTTCGGCCCGAAGGAATATGAGGAGGTGGCCGACATCATCGGCACCGCGCTCGCCGCCGGCCCGTCCGCCGACGTGACCGCGCTGAAGGCCCGCGTCGACAAGCTCGCCGAAGACTTCCCGCTCTACCCCGACCTGGACCAGATCCACTGATTTGCTGATTCGCTAGTCCACCGTGGTGTACCGGTTAGTGATGATTCGCTGACCGGAGCGCATCACGTCACCGGCTTCCCGCCTGAGACGGAGGGGAGCCGGTTCTGTTTGCGATTCAAAACGTCAGACATCCCATAACAAGCGGGTCGGAGTAAGCAATCAGCCGCGTTGTGAGTTACGCTTGACTGTTATGAGCGATGAATTGAGTCCTGAGGTGTTCGACGCGGTGTGCCGCCAGGCCGATCAGGCCGCACGCGCGCAGGAGCGTCTTGCACAGGCAAATACCGAAGCCAAAAACGAACTGCTGCTCGCCATTGCGGACGCGCTGGACGAGCACGCCGCGGACATCGAAGCCGCCAACGCGCTGGACATGCTCGAATCCAAGGAAAACGGCATGGATGCGGGCAAGCTTGACCGCCTGCTGTTCGACGTGCCGCGCGTGGCCGCCGCCGCCCAAGGCGTGCGTCATGTGGCCACCTTGCCTGATCCGGTCGGCGAAATCGTGCGCGGATACAATCTGCCCAACGGTCTGCGCCTTACCCAGACGCGCGTACCGATGGGCGTCATCGGCATGATTTATGAGGCCCGGCCGAACGTCACTGTGGACGTGGCCAGCCTGTGCCTTAAATCTGGCAATGCCGCGTTGCTGCGAGGCGGTCACGCCGCCGAACGCACCAATGCTGCCACGCTGGGCGTCATCGCCCCGGTGCTTGAAGCACGCGGTTTCGAATCCGCACTGGTGCAATCCGTCGACCAGTACGGACGCGCCGGAGCCACCGCCATGATGGAGGCGCGAGGCCATATCGACGTGCTCGTGCCGCGAGGAGGAGCGGGTCTGATCCAAGCCGTCGTGCGCAACTCCAAAGTGCCGGTCATCGAAACCGGTGCCGGCAACGTGCATATCTACATCGACAAGTCCGGTGATCTCGCCAAGGCCATCCTGATCATCATCAACGCCAAAACCCAGCGCGTGGGTGTGTGCAATGCCGCCGAGAAGCTATTGGTTCATAAGGATGTCGCCGCCGAATTCCTGCCGCAGATCGCCGCCGCTCTGGCCGAGGCGAACGTTGTACTGCAGGCCGACACCACGTCATATGACATCATCTCCGGCGCGGCGATCGAGGGCCTTGACCTCAACCGCGCCACCGAGGAGGATTGGGACACTGAATATCTGGCCCTCAAGATGGGCATCAAGGTGGTGCCGGATCTGGGCGCGGCCATCGACCACATCAACACGCATTCCACGGGCCACACCGAATCCATCATCGCCGAGGATTATGCGGCCATCGAGGAATTCGCCAAGCGCATCGACTCGGCCGTGGTCATGGTCAACGCCTCCACTCGCTTCACCGATGGCGGCGTGTTTGGCTTTGGTGCTGAGCTTGGCATTTCTACGCAGAAGATGCACGCACGCGGTCCCATGGGATTGCGGGAGATGACCACCACCAAGTGGATCGGTTACGGAACAGGCCAGGTGCGCGCATGAACGAGGACGGCAACATGAACACTACGGCTGACACGGCAAACAAGGCAAGCGAACTGCGGCCCGACATCGACCTCAACGATCCCAAGCTCGGCCTGAAGATCGCGGCCGAACGGCTCAGCATCGTCCGCTATGTGTTCCTTGTGCAGATCGAGGACGGCATCGCCTCCGCTGCCCAGCGTGCGTCGCTCGAATACGCGGACGCCGTGCTCATCGGTTGGCCCGAGACCGATTCGCCCGAAGTCGCGGACCTCGACGATGCCCAGCTCAAGATCGTGCGCGAACACATGGAACTCATGGAAGGCTACATCGGCAAATACAGCCAGATGGAGCACGACGGTGACCTTGACGGCATGACCGACACGCTCATCCGCATCACCGAGCGTGTGGCCGAGGTCCGCCGCCTCTACCAGCCGGACTTCCCGCTGCCCACCTTCGCCGAAATTCGTCGCGTGGTCCAGGACGAATGGGATGAAGACATGGGCAAGATCGATCCCAGGGAAGACATTCCCACCGCCGGCGAAATCGAAGAGGAAACCGAATCAGCCGATGACGCCGCCGGCGAGGGCGACCAGGCATGAGTGGTGTTACCGACAGCCACAAAACGGCTGCGTCAGTTCAGTCCGAAAAATCAGTGGAATCCGCCGAGCCCGCCGAAATCGTTGCCGTCACCCAAGGCGAAACCGAACGGCGCATGTCTGACCTGTCCGCGCCGGCCGGGGCCAGCAGCCATGGCAAAGGCAGGCTTTCCGCACGCGGCAACTGGCATACGCGCCTGCGCGTCGGCATCATGGGCGGCACGTTCGACCCGATTCACAACGGCCACTTGGTCGCCGCCTCCGAAGTAGCTTGGGTATACGACCTCGATGAGGTGATTTTCGTACCCACCGGCCGACCTGTGTTCAAGCTGGACAAGCACGTCACCAACGCCGAAGATCGGTATCTGATGACTGTGATCGCCACCGCATCCAACCCCAAATTCACCGTCTCGCGTGTCGACATCGACCGTCCGGGCGTCACCTACACCATCGACACTCTGCGCGATATCCGCGCCCAACATCCCGACGCCGAGCTGTTCTTCATCACCGGCGCAGACGCCGTGGCCGAAATTATGCAGTGGAAGGACGCCGACCTCATGTGGGACCTCGCCCACTTCGTGGCCGTCACGCGCCCCGGCTACTCCAGTCCGGACGGCGTGACCTTGCCCGAAGGAAAGGTCGATACGCTTGAGATCCCGGCCTTGGCCATCTCCTCGACCGATGTACGCCGCCGCGCCGAACACGACGAGCCGGTCTGGTATCTGGTGCCCGACGGCGTGGTGCAATACATCGGCAAGCATGGTCTGTATTCGTACGAGGACTGACGATTCGTACGAGGACTAGTGTGCATTTGTACGAGGGCTGGTGAGGATTAGCGCGAATCAGCGCGCATCAATCCTCGCCAGTGCAAGGATGAACGGTCAGGCCAGTCCCATCTTGATTTTCAATGTCATTACGCGAGTCGCCGCCGCCGTCACCTTCGAAGCGAAAGCCGGATCGGACTTCGCCCGTTCGTTGAGGCCGTCCACAATTGGCTTTACATAATCCGTCTGACCGATGCAGGACATGTCGCCGCCCGCCTCGACAAGATTTACTCCCAATTGGCTTACATCGTAGCTGCTCAACGCTTCGGCGGACATCGAATCCGAAATCACCACGCCCGTGTACTTCAGGACGTTGCGAATATGACCGTCGATAATCGTAGAAGAAAACACCGCCGGATTATTCGGGTCGATGGATTGATACGTGGCTAACGACATCATCACCATTGCAGGATCGGCCTTGGTAATCGCCTGGTCAAAGGCACCTGCCTCGGCCCCGTCCAACGTGGTGGTCGTATCCAGAATGCCTTCGGTGGTGAAGTCGGTATTGCCGCTTACCGCGCCCAACCCAGGATAATGTTTGACCGCCGCACCGACTTGAGCGTCTCGCAAACCTTCAATAACGGCGATGCCATGTTCGGCGTTGCCGGCCGCATCCAATCCGAAATCACGATCCAGCGCGCCAATCGGAGCATTTGAGGCACGATTGCCAACCACTGTGCCAAGCACCGGTGCCAAATCGACATTTATGCCAGCAGTGGCTAATTGCGAACCCCACGTGCCTGCCGATTCACGCAATGCGTCAGCGGACATTGTGCCCTGCTCAACGGCACTGGGCATTGTGTCGAAACCGGTACCAGTCAGATGCTGTACCTGACCACCCTCCTGATCGGTGGCGATGATGAGACGATTGCCGGCCGGCGCATATCCTTGGAGTTGCGCGGTCGCGGTCTTGACCGTATCGACGCCGGTATTCCAATTGCCAATGAGAATGGCCGAGCCAATGTGCTCGTCGGCGATTGTTGAAGCCAACGAGGAGGGTTCGGAACCGGCGAACAACGGCACCATCACTAACTGTCCCACACGTTCCTCAAGCGTCATGGCGGATACCGCACGTTGGGCTTGTGCCGCCGGATCGTCGTTCTTCTTCGGGGAAGGAACGTCGGTGCGCGGTAACGCACTCGTCTGGGAGGTCTGGGGAGTGGTGGTGTTGCCGTTTGATGTGGATTTGGCGAACCATCCGACATGCCATCCGTAGACTGCCACACCGGCCAACACCACCGCCAAAGCACATATTGCCGCCACGATTGGAATGCTCCTGTGCCGAAGTTGGCGTGTGGCGTGTGCTGAGGGACGCATATGTTGTGGCCGTTGTCTGTTCATGCCGGCAAGCGTAGAACAGAGCGTAGAACAGGATGTCGCCTCATTCTGTGCTCAGGGCATAACCGACCTCCCGCCCTTTCGATAGGCTTGAGTTATGTCTTTTAACGATCCTTTCTCAGTACTGTTCGGCAATGGCGGCGATTCACGACGCAACAATGCGAACAATGACGATCCGATCATCCTCGATGTCGAGGCCGATGGGGGCGGTCCGGCCCACAACACCAACGCTGGCCCCTCCGGGTCATCCCGCCCTCCACGTGGTCCGGCCAATCCGCGTATCACCCGTAAGCCAGCGTCCGGTGGCTCAGGAGCCAGCCGTGGCAGCAAGATTCTGATCGGCGTGGTGCTGGCCTTGGCCATCATCGTCGGTCTGTTCTTCGGCCTGTCCCGATTCATCACCGATCTGATGTGGTACGGCCAGCTCGGCTTCCAGTCCGTGGTCTGGACCCAGCTCGGGGTGAAAATCGGTCTGTGGGTGGCCTACGCGCTGCTCATGGCCCTGACCGGCTTCGTTTCCGCCTGGCTGGCCATTCGAGCACGCCCTGATTCGGCCGACGGTTCCACCATTCGCATTAACGGCGATGTGGTCGAGGTCGGCAAATCCGTCAGCTCGAAAACCGCTCGCCGCGTGGCCGTGGTGATTTCGCTGATCGTCGGCGTCATCTTCGGTTCCCAGTTTAACGCGAACTGGAGCGAGATTCTGCTCATGTTCAACGCGCAGTCGTTCGGCACCACCGATCCGCAGTTCGGTCTGGACAACGGCTTCTACGTGTTCGTGCTGCCGGGCCTGAAGCTCGTGCTCGCCGCCGTGGCCATGCTGCTGGGCGTGGGCCTTGTGTTTTCCGTGGTCACGCATGTGCTGATGGGCGGTATCCGCATTACCATGCCGGTTAACGGACGCGGCCTGTTCTCCATTACCAAGCGTTGCCGTCGCCAGCTTGGCATCTGGCTGATGCTCAACATGTTCGCTTGGGCAGTGCGCCAGATGATTGGCGTCTTCGACCAGCTCACCGTGCAGGGTTCACGCATCACCGGTGCCTCCTACACCGCCGTACATGCCAACATCCCCGTCACCTTCATCATGGCCGTGCTGACCGCCATCCTCGGCGTGGTGCTGGGCATCTGGCTCATGCGCTCCCACACGCTCGAAGGCCAGGCGTCCATCGGCGTGCGCGCTTCCGCCGCGCTCAAGGCCTGGCGTGTGCCGGTGACCTCCATTGCCGTCGTGGTCGTGGTGGGTCTTGTGCTCACCGTGGCATGGCCGGTGCTGTTGCAACGCTTCCGCGTCAACCCGAACGCACAGGAGATGGAATCCACCTACATCCAGCGCAACATCGACGCCACCCGCGCCGCCTACGGTCTTGACAAGCTCAAGACCGAGCAATACAAGGTGACCGACAAGGGTGAGCAGGGCGCTCTGGCCAAGGAGGCCGACACCACCGCGCAGATCCGTCTGCTCGACCCGCAGGTCGTCAGCCCCACGTTCAAACAGTTGCAGCAGTCCAAGCAGTACTACACCTTCGCCGACACCCTGGCGGTCGACAAGTACGAGATTGACGGCGTCTCCCAGGACACCGTGATTGCCGCCCGCGAGCTCGATCTGGCCGGCAATGACAACCGCAACTGGGTCAATGACCACACCGTGTACACCCACGGTTACGGCGTGGTGGCCGCCTACGGCAACAAGGTGACCGCCGACGGCCAGCCCGAATTCTTCGAATCCGGCATCCCCACCCAGGGCAAGCTCACCGAATCCGAAAAGTACGAGCCTCGCATCTACTTCTCGCCGAACGCCACCGAATACTCGATTGTCGGTGCCCCTGAAGGCACGCAGGCTTGGGAGTTCGACTACCCGACCGGTTCGAAAGGTGCTCTGACCACGTTCAAGGGCGACGGCGGCCCTTCGGTCGGCAACCTGTTCTCCAGGATTCTCTACGCGATCCGCTTCGGCTCCGATCAGATTCTCTTCTCCGACCGTGTGACCAGCGAATCGCAGATTCTCTACGATCGTTCCCCCAAGGAGCGCGTGGCCAAGGTGGCACCGTACCTGACGCTTGACGGCCGCGTGTATCCGGCCGTGGTCGATGGCCGCGTCAAGTGGATCGTCGACGGCTACACCACCTCCGACGCCTACCCGTACTCGCAAATAACCGACCTCGGCTCCGCCACCAAGGATTCCACCACCGTCTCTTCCGCAACGGTCTCGTCCCTGGGCTCTCAGAAGGCCAACTACATCCGCAACTCGGTCAAGGCCACCGTGGACGCCTACGACGGTTCCGTGGACCTGTACGTGTGGGATCAATCCGATCCGGTGATCAAGGCATGGGAGAAGATCTTCCCTGGCCAGTACCACCAGCTCTCCGATATCTCCGGCGACCTGATGAGCCACATGCGCTACCCGGAAAGCCTGTTCAAGGTACAGCGCGAGCTGCTCTCCAAGTACCACGTGACCTCTGCCAGCCAGTACTACTCAGGCGAAGACTTCTGGCAGACGCCGGTCGATCCGACCGAATCCCAGTCCCAGCAGGACCAGGACATCCTGCAGCCGCCGTACTACCTGACCTTGCAGACCGGTGGCACCGAGGAACCGGTGTTCTCGCTGACCTCCACCTACATTCCGGCTGGCCAGTCCACCCGTGAGATCCTGACCGGCTTCCTGTCGGTCGACTCGGATGCCGGCAATGAGAAGGGCAAGATAGGCTCGAACTACGGCACCATCCGATTGCAGGAGCTGCCCAAGGATTCGAACGTACCGGGCCCCGGCCAGGCGCAGAACAACTTCAACGCCAACGCCGATGTATCCAAGGAACTGAACCTGCTACAATCCGGCGACACGCAAGTGGTGCGCGGCAACCTGCTCACCCTGCCGCTCGGTGGCGGACTGGTGTACGTGCAGCCCGTGTACGTCAAGTCTTCGGGCGTGACCTCATTCCCGTTGCTCAAGAAGACGCTGGTCGCATTCGGTGATCAGGTTGGATTCGCGGATACGTTGGATGAGGCCTTGGATCAGGTGTTCGGTGGCAATTCCGGTGCGGCCGCGGGCGATGCCGAGAACGTGTCCGGTGACCAATCTGGTTCCGATACCAATGGTGGTCAGTCCGGCACCACGGACGGAAAGTCGGATTCCGGCTCGTCTTCCGACCGCAGCCCCGAACTCCAGCAGGCGTTGAACGATGCCGCCCAAGCCATGAAGGACAGCCAGTCCGCCATGAAGAACGGCGACTGGACCGCCTACGGCAAGGCGCAGCAGGAGCTTGAAGACGCCCTCAACAAGGCCATCGAGCTCGACAAGTAACTTGGCTTCCCTCAGGGTGAGGGGAGCTATCGCCGAAGGCGACTGAAGGGAGTCGGTTACCTCAACTGACATAGCCCGTCCTTATCATAAGGACGGGCTATTTGCGTATTCAAAGGAACTTCATGCCATACACCTTCCATCCGGCCGTCGAATCCGACATCCAAGCCATCACCGACATCTACAACGCTGCGGTGGTGGCGGGTGGGGCCACCGCCGACCTCACCCCGCGCACCCTCGACCAACGCCGCGCCTGGGTCGAATCCCATACGCCGCCCTACGGCGTTTTTGTTGTGGAATCGGAAGACGGTTCAATCATCGGCTTCGGTGCGCTCTCCGTGTTCTACGATCGTGCCGGGTATGACGGCGTCACCGATTTGGCCTATTACATCGATCCGGCATGGCAAGGCAGGGGAGTGGGCACGTTCATGCTTGACAGGCTGCTCACCGAGGCGCGGGCCCGCCACATGCGCAAGGCCTGTGGCATCATTTTCGCCGATAACGTCGGCTCCATTGCCCTCATGCGCCGCTTCGGCTTCACCCAATTCGGCCTCATGCCCGCCGCTGCCACCGACTCCACCGGCACCATGCGGGACATGTCCTACTGGTATTTGGACCTGTAGGCCCGAGGCGGTTTACCCTTGCTCTCCATGGATTCCGGTGTCCTATAACACTAAACAGTTGTATCGGATCAGCTCTTTTCCTCGAACGCCATATATCGGACGCGCTTATCCCAGATAACGGCAAACTACGGGACGGCACGCGATTTTCGTCCGTTTTGACGTGGTGTCCCGCAATCACGTGGGATGCCACACACGTCAAACGATGCACATAGCTCGCGTCCCGCAACTCTTCCTGCGAAATCATTGGAATTCTGCCATTCTTATGATTCGGTGCAGATAACGTGCGATAACGCTTGCGGGATGCCACGCCAAGAACGCCCAAAATCCGCTGCCGTCCCGCAATATGTCATCCGATTGCAGGGAAGCGTCATCTGTCTGAGCTGTTTCCCTTGCTTGGCGTCGTAAACGACAAGTTGTTGATTGCCGCTGCATGTTTCTCCTATTTGAGAACCGAATGCTACATACTGAGATTTTTTCCAACCGGAGTTGATGTTAAAGTGACGCCAAGCTAGGACACGCTGTTCGTGTGCGGCATCCTGTGCAACGTGCTCGTCTGCCTGGCCGTGCGCATCGGATTCGCCGCGCGCTCCGTATCCGACAAGGTGCTGGGCATCCTGCTGCCGATCGCCGGATTCGTGGCGATGGGCTTCGAACACTGCGTGGCCAACATGTTCTTCCTGCCGATGGGCCTGGTCGCCAAAACGTTTGGTTTCGGCGCCGACGCGGCGGGCGTCGCGGCGCTCGACGTGTCGGGCATCCTCTATAACCTGTCCGCAGCCACGCTCGGCAATATCCTCGGCGGACCTGATTCGTGATCTGACCGACTACCTTGCGGATACGGGGGAACTGCCGGAATTCGAGCGTCTGACGCTCTCCCTGATTCAGGAGCGGGAGCGTAGGAAAAAGCAGGAGTTGATTCAACGTTTCGCCGACCGGAATTTGCCGGAGGCGGAAGGCGATCTTTCGGATGAGGAGATTCTCGCGCAGGCACGTATGGAACGATTTGGGGGGACGGGATGAAACTGCTGTTTGACACGAATATTCTGCTCGATTTGTGCAATGACAAACGAGCGCCTTTCCATAAACAATGTGTTGATTTGCTCATGGAAGCCGTTGCACAGCCAAACATTGAGATCATGGCGCCGGTATCGTCATTGAATGACGTGTATTGCGTGTTGCGCAAGCATTATGGCGAGGAGCGGGCGGCGCGAGACGATATCGGTGGACTGATGGAATTGTTCGACATCCGTCCACTTATGGAACGCCATGCGTGTATGTCGTACCGGTCCGATGAGCCCGACTTCGAGGACGGGCTCATCCGTGCCGTTGCCGAGGACAATGACGCCGACGTCATCGTGACTCGTGACGTCGAAGCGTTTCACCATTCATCGGTCCGATCGATGGATGCCGAGCAATGCCGTGCCCTGCTGCTTGCCGATTCCAAGGCTTGACGGCGGCGTTGAGTACAATCTTGACGGTTGAATCCGGCCGGGCATGGGCCAGTGCGCGAGGCGAACGCGCGCATGACGTACGGAACGTACAGAACGTGCATACGGGAATATAGGAAGACGGACGAGGAGTGGATTATGGCATCGGATTTCTGGCTGATTGCGGGACTGGGCAACCCCGGCAAAAAATATGAGGACACGCGGCACAACATGGGCTTCATGACCGCCGACGTGCTCGCCGAACGTTGGACGGTGAACTTCGCCGACCACAAAGGTCTGGCCATGCTCGGTAAAAGCGTGATGAACCTGGACGGCCGCACCGTCAAGTTCTTTCTGGCCAAGCCGCTGACTTATATGAATGATTCCGGCAATGCGGTGGCTTCCATTAGCGCCTATTACCAGATCGAGCCCGACCATATCGTGGTGATTCACGATGACATGGACTTGGAATTCGGTCGTATCAAGGTCAAGGCAGGCGGCTCCGCAGGGGGCCACAACGGCATCAAGTCGATTGACCGTTCCCTCGGCACGCCGAAATACGCGCGTGTGCGCATGGGCGTCGGTCACTCCAAGCGCGGTGCGAACGCGCATGACAACACGGTGAACTGGGTGCTGGGCGGATTCGGTCCGGACCAGCGCAAGCAGCTGCCCGAATTCCTGGCTGACGGCGCTGACGCCGCCGAGGACATCATCTTCCGCGGTCTTGCCAAGACCCAGGAGAAGTTCAATGGCCGGTGAGGCGACGCACCCGGACCTGATCAACGGCTCACTGGTAGGCATCCTGTCCGGGCTGGAACAGGACAAGACCTTCCTTAGGCTCGCCACTGGCGACATCGAGGTTTCGGACGACGTCGACAACTCCGTTCTGGCCGGCATCCCCGAAGGCTTGCGCCCGGCTTTGGCCGCCGCCATAGGCCAGGGTGTGGCCGGCAAACCCGGCAAGCCGGTCGTGCTGGTCGTGGCCTCCGGCCGCGAAGCCGAAGAGACCGTGGGCTCGCTGCGCTCCTGGTATGACGGCGACCCGAACGACATCGCCCAGCTCGAAGCCTGGGAAACCCTGCCGCACGAGCGTCTGAGCCCGCGCGCGGACACCGTGGCCAGCCGCATGGCCGTGTTCCGCAGACTCAAGCATCCGAGCGATACCGATTCGATGTTCGGCCCGATTCGCATTCTCGTCATGCCGATCCGCTCGCTCATCCAGCCGGTCGTCCAAGGACTGGGCGACGTCGAGCCGCTCGTGTTCACCGTGGGGGAGGACCTTCCCCTCGACGAAGCCGCCAAACGTCTGATCGAAAACGCCTACACGCGCGTGGATCTGGTCATGGACCGTGGCGAGTTCGCGGTGCGCGGAGGCATCCTCGACGTGTTCCCGCCCACCGCACCGCACCCGGTGCGTATCGAATTCTTCGGCGACGAAATTGACACCATCAAGGAATTCCACGCCTCCGACCAGCGTACCTACGGCGACGGCCTCAAGACCATCTGGGCCACCGCATGCCGTGAACTGCAACTGACCGACGCCGTGCGCGCCCGCGCCAAAGCCTTGGTCGGTTCGATTCCCAATGCTGAGGACATGCTCGAATCCATCGCCAACGCCATTCCGGTCGAAGGCATGGAATCCCTGATGCCCGCACTCGTGGACCATCTGGAACCGGTGGGCTCCATGCTGCCCAAGCATGCCGTGATCCTCCTGAGCGACCCGGAGAAACTGCGCCGTTCCGCCGAAGACTTGGCAAAAACCGCGAACGAGTTCCTGGCCGCCAGCTGGCATGTGGCCGCCTCCGGCCACGGCGCCGGCGCGCCCATCAGCTTCGACGAAGCCAGCTTCCTCGACTATGCGGAAACCATCAGCTCCCTCGAATACTCCGAACATCCGGTGATTCGCCTCACCAGTTTCGGCGTGGACACCACGCTGACCGGCCACGTGCAGCTCGACGCCCAGAACCCGGCCGAATTCCGAGGGGATGAGGCCAAGGCCTCCCAAGGCATCGAAGGCCTGCTTGATGCCGGCTTCCACGTCACCATCACCGCCGCTGCGGCCGGCACCTTGGCCAGACTCAAGCGCGCGATCAACACTACCGGCATCGCCAATTTCAACGTCATCCGCTCTCAGGCCATCGACGGCTTCGTGGACAAAGCCGCCAAAATCGCCCTGCTCACCGAACGCGACCTGACCGGCCGCACTTCAGCCGTGGCCGTGGCCAAAACGCCGAAACGCCGGCGCAAGGCCATCGACTTGGTGGAACTCAAAAAAGGCGATTACGTGGTGCACGAGCAGCACGGCATTGGCCGGTTCATCGAAATGCGCCAGCGCACCATCGGCACCGGCGCCAACAAAACCACTCGCGAATACCTGGTCATCGAATATGCGCCTTCCAAGCGCGGCGCCCCGGCGGACAAACTGTTCATCCCCACCGACCAGCTCGACCAGGTCAGCAAATACATCGGTGCCGAAGCCCCCAAGCTCAACAAGCTCGGCGGCTCCGACTGGGCGGCCACCAAGGCCAAGGCCCGCAAGCACGTCCACGAGATCGCCGACGACCTGATCAAGCTGTACTCCGCCCGCCAGCGCGCCAAGGGCTTCGCGTTCAGCCCGGACACCCCATGGCAGAAAGAGCTGGAAGACGCCTTCCCCTATCAGGAAACCGCCGACCAGCTCACCACCATCGACGAGGTTAAATCCGACATGGAAAAGCCCGTGCCGATGGATCGCCTGATCTGCGGCGACGTGGGCTTCGGCAAAACCGAGATCGCGCTGCGCGCGGCCTTCAAGGCCGTGCAGGACGGCAAGCAGGTGGCCGTGCTCGTGCCCACCACGCTGTTGGTCCAGCAGCATTACGAGACCTTCAGCGAACGGTTCGAGGGTTTCCCGGTCAATGTGGCGGCCATGAGCCGGTTCCAGACCACCAAGGAGATCAACGAGACCGTCGAGGGCCTGCGGTCCGGCACGGTGGACGTGGTCATCGGCACGCACAAACTGCTGAACCCCAAGATCACGTTCAAGGATCTGGGGCTCGTCATCATCGACGAGGAGCAGCGTTTCGGCGTGGAACACAAGGAAACGCTGAAGGCACTGCGCACCAATGTGGACGTGCTGTCCCTGTCTGCCACGCCTATCCCGCGCACGCTGGAGATGGCCGTGACCGGCATCCGCGAAATGTCCACGCTGGCCACCCCGCCCGAAGACCGGTTGCCGGTGCTGACCTATGTGGGCGCCTACGAGGACGCGCAGGTCACCGCGGCGGTGCGCCGCGAACTGTTGCGCGGCGGCCAGGTGTTCTACGTGCACAATCGCGTGCAGGACATCGCGTCCATCGCCGACAAGATCCATACGCTGGTGCCCGAAGCGCACGTCGGCATCGCCCACGGCAAGATGGGTGAGAAGCAGCTTGACCAGATCATCCGCGACTTCTGGCATCGTGACATCGACGTGCTCGTGTGCACCACGATCATCGAGACGGGTCTTGACATATCCAACGCGAACACGCTGATCGTCGACCATGCCGACCGTTTCGGCCTGAGCCAGCTTCATCAGCTGCGCGGCCGCGTCGGCCGTGGACGTGAACGCGCGTACGCCTACTTCCTGTACGACCCGTCCAAGCCGATGACCGAGCAATCCCACGACAGGCTCGCCACGATCGCGCAGAACACGGCGCTCGGCTCCGGTTTCGACGTGGCCATGAAGGATCTGGAGCTGCGTGGCACCGGAAACCTTCTGGGCGACGAGCAGTCCGGCCATATCGAGGGCGTGGGCTTCGACCTGTACGTACGCATGGTGTCCGAAGCCGTGGAGAAGTACAAGGAGCCCGAGGAGAACGTCGAGCCGGTGGCCGTGTCCATCGACCTGCCCATCGAAGCGTCGATTCCGATCGAGTACATCGATTCGGACAAGCTGCGTCTGGAAGCGTACCGCAAGCTCGCCTCCGCTCGCAACGAGGCCGATTTGAAGGATCTGGAAGAGGAGCTTACCGACCGTTACGGCAAGCCGCCGGTCGAATTCGAGACCCTGTTCGACGTGGCCCGTCTGAAGTTCAAGGCCCGCAAGCTCGGCATTTCGGAGATTCTCGCGCAATCCAACCGCGTGCGCATCGGCCGTATCGACCCGCCCGAATCCATCCAGATGCGTATGGGCCGTATTTACAAAGGCGCCCAATACCGCCCGGTCACCCACCAGCTCATCGTACCCACCCCGTTCACCGGTTCCCTGGGCCAAGGCCCCATGAGCTCCGACCAGGTAGTCCTCTGGACTAACCAACTCCTCGATGACTTGGCATGGAGGCCACAACGATGAAAAACCAACACGCGGCAACACTTGCCGGCTATGAGATTCCCCGCCTCGGCATGGGCACAATGGCGCTCGCCATCGAGGGGCGCCCCTCCAACCGTGATCAGGCGATCGAGACCATCCATGCCGCGCTCGATGCCGGAGTCCGTTATTTGGACACGGCTTGGTCCTATTATCTGCCCAGCGCACCCGGCACCGGCGAACCGGAGGATATGGGCTATGGCGAATATCTGGTCCGCGATGCTCTGCACTCGTGGCATGGCCCCAAAGATCAGGTGCTCGTAGCCACCAAAACCGGCTGGCTGCGCACGCTTGACGGCAACGGCAACTACGGCTGGCAGGCCGACGCCCGACCCGAAACCATGATCGCCAATGCCAAGGAATCAGCCCGCCGCCTCGGTGTCGATACGCTCGATCTGCTCTACTCGCACTGCAATGATCCGCAGGTGCCGTACGAAGACCAGATGGGCGCACTCAAGCAGCTCGTGGACGAAGGTGTGGCCAAAGCGGTCGGTATCTCCAGAATCGACAACGCGGACATCGAAGCCGCCCACAACATTTTGGGCGATCGTCTCGTGGCCGTCCAGAACCAGTTCTCCCCGGTTCACCGCGACCCCGAACACACGTTGGAGACCTGCGAAAAACTCGGTTTGGCTTTCGTCTGCTGGTCGCCGCTCGGTGGATTCCTTGACCCGTTCAACGAGCATCTGTTCGACCGGTTCCGCGAAGTCGCGAAGTCCCACGACTGCTCCTACCAGCGCGTCACGCTCGCGTGGGAACTTGCGCAATACCAATATCTGTTCACGATTCCCTCGGCCAGAAACCCGCAGGAGATTCAGGACTCGTTCAAAGCCAGCGAACTGAAATTGTCCGACAGTGAAATCGACTACCTCAATGGCAAGGACGTCGACTGAGCGATTTCGTCCGTACTGCCTTGCAATCAGGCGGCGCATCGGCATTGTGAGCGCTAACACTAGATTTTGGGCGTGTTGTTCACAACGTCCACAAATCGCACTATTCTTAAGAATGTCATTCAAGATACACAACCGTTTTAAGGAGTAGTTGTGGCAGTAATTGAAAGCGTGTACGCGCGTCAGATTCTGGATTCCCGTGGCAACCCGACCGTTGAGGTCTACCTGGAGACCGAAGACGGCGCTCAGGGCAAGGGTCTGGTTCCGTCCGGCGCCTCCACCGGTGAAGCTGAGGCTTGGGAGCGTCGCGATGGCGACAAGTCCGTCTACGGCGGCAAGGGCGTTCTTAACGCGGTCAAGGCCGTGAACGAGGTCATCGCTCCGAAGGTCATCGGCATGGACGCTGCTGACCAGCGCGCTCTGGATGACCTGATGATCGAGCTCGACGGCACCCCGAACAAGGGCAAGCTGGGCGCCAACGCCATCCTGGGTGTCTCTCTGGCTGCTCTGTACGCTTCCGCCGAGTCCGCCGGCCTGCCGCTGTACCGCTACATCGGCGGCACCAACGGTCACATCCTGCCGGTCCCGAACATGAACATCATGAACGGTGGCGCTCACGCTGACTTCGCCACCGACATTCAGGAGTACATGATCTCCCCGTACGGCTTCGACACCTACTCCGAGGCTCTGCGCGCTGGCGTTGAGGTTTACCACACCCTGAAGAACGTTCTGAAGAAGGAAGGCCTGAACACCGGCCTCGGCGACGAGGGTGGCTTCGCCCCGAAGATGAAGTCCAACGAGGACTCCCTCAAGTACATCATGGACGCCATCTCCGCCGCCGGCTACGAGCCTGGCAAGCAGATCGGCATCTGCCTGGATGTCGCCTCCTCCGAGTTCTACAACAAGGAGACCGGCAAGTACCGCTTCGACGGTGAAGAGCGCGACTCCGCCTACATGCTCGACTACTACGAGAACCTCATCAACGAGTACCCGATCGTCTCCATCGAGGACCCGTTCAATGAGGAAGGCTGGGAAGACTGGGCTGCCATCACCGCTCGCCTCGGCGATCGTCTGCAGTTCGTCGGCGACGACCTGCTGGTCACCAACCCGGCTCGTCTGCAGAAGGCCATCGACCTCGGCGCCGCCAACTCCCTGCTGGTCAAGCTGAACCAGATCGGTTCCGTCACCGAGACCCTCGACGCCATCGAGCTGGCCACCGCCAACGGCTACACCTCCATGGTTTCCCACCGCTCCGGCGAGACCCCGGACACCACCATCTCCGACCTGGCTGTTGCTAAGAACACCCGCCAGATCAAGACCGGTGCCCCGGCCCGTGGCGAGCGCGTTGCCAAGTACAACCGCCTGCTCGAGATCGAGGAGGAGCTCGGCTCCACCGCTCAGTACGCCGGCTACAGCGCCTTCAAGGCCTGCAAGAAGTACTTGGCCAAGTGAGCTGAAACGCCCGTAAAGGCGTGAGTTTCCACTGAAGCTCGATACCCGTCGTGTTCGTCAAGTCGAATGCGGCGGGTATTTTCATGTGACATGAGCAAGTCGTCCCGTACCGGCAAACCTGGCAAAACCGGCAAAGCACAAGTCAGGAAAAAAGGGTCGGCGGGGCCCATAGCGTTCTTCGTCTCCCTGTTCATCATCGCACTCGGCACCATCCAGCTGGTCTCCACCTTCCACACTTATGCCCTGAACCTGGCCGAGCTCAATGGCCTCAAGCGTGAGGAAGCCTCGCTGATCGCCCAAAAGCAGGAGTTGGAGAACGATATCAAGCGTTGGGATGACAAGGCCTACATCACCGCCCAGGCCCGTGAACGCCTCGGCTTCGTATTCCCCGGCGAACAGGCCGTGCGTGTGCTGCATCCCGAAGCCGTGACCGGCTCCGATCGCGAATCCCAGAAAACGGAAGATTCCAATACCAGCAACAAAAAAGTCCTGCCATGGTACAGCGAACTGTCTTACTCGCTCAAAAAGGCCGATGAGCCTGTGACCGATAGCGAGTCCGGCAAATCCGATACTTCCGGTTCCTCTGACTCGTCATCCAACGACTCATCCAAGCAGTCCGATAAGTCAGACCAGAACACCCAATCCGATCAGAACACCCAACAGAACACAGGGGAGGGAACCCAACAGTGACCATCGATATCGCCGCCAAGGCCAAGGCCCTTGTCGACACCATGCTTGCCGAGCCCGCCAACGACCATGACATCGACCTGGTGCAGCGTCAGCTCGGCCGATACCCGCGCGGCATGGTCGCCGTGGGGGCGCGATGCGTCTGCGGTAGGCCACTTGCCGTAATCACCCGTCCGGTGTTGCCCGGCGGAATCCCTTTCCCCACCACGTGTTATCTGACCGGTCCGGAAGCCGTCAAGGCCGCCTCCCATGTCGAGGCCGCCGGCGTGATGCAGCAATACAACGACATGTTGGCCTCGGACGAGGAGCTCAAGGCCGCATATGAGCAGGCCCATAACCTGTATCTGGCATTCCGTCACGAACTGGCAGGCCGTCTTGGCGACAGTGAGGAGCATATTGAAGGCACTTCGGCCGGTGGCATGCCGGTGCGCGTCAAGTGCCTGCATGCCCTGCTGGCCCAATCCCTGGTTATGGGACCGGGTGCCAACCCCATTGGCGATTTGGTGCTGGAACGTGTCAAAGACGAGTTCGATCCGACCGTCTGCCGTTGCACACTGGACGATTGATCAACAGATGAGCCACCGCGAACAGCCCATTCATACGCACTAAGGGATACGAGGAGAAGGCAATGAGCAAGGAATCCGTAACCGTCGCCGGCATTGATTGCGGCACGAACTCCATTCGACTGAAAATCTCACGTGTCGATGCCGATGGCATGCATGAGGTGGTGCCGCGCATCCTGCGTGTGATCCGCCTTGGTCAGGATGTGGACAAGACCCATCGTTTTGCCGACGAAGCGTTGGAACGCGCCTATGCGGCTGCTCGGGAATTCGCCGGTGCGATTGCCGAGCATCCTATCGACGGCCTGCGTTTCGTTGCCACCTCCGCCACTCGCGATGCAGAAAACCGCGAGGAATTCGAAGATGAGATCGAACGTATCCTCGGCGTGCGCCCCGAAGCCATTCCCGGCACTGAAGAAGCCGACCTGAGCTTCCTCGGCGCCACTTCCGTGGTCAATCGCGACGATCTGCCCGCCCCCTATCTGGTGGTTGATCTCGGCGGCGGGTCCACCGAGCTGGTCATCGGTGGCGACGGCGTCAGTGCGCCCACCACCCAGGTTCAGGGCGCATTCTCCATGAACATCGGTTCCGTGCGCATGACCGAACGTCATCTGACCAACGATCCGCCGACCCAGGCGCAGATCGATGAGGCCGTTGCGGACATCGACGAGCATATCGATGAGGCCTTCCGCACCGTGGACGCAGGCAAGGCCCGTACCATCATCGGTGTGTCCGGCACGGTGACCACGATGACCGCCTTGGCTATGGGATTGAAGGAATACGATCACACCGTGGTCGACGGGCATCGGTTGAGCCTTGAAGACGCCTATGCCGTGGACGACAAGTTCCTTAGGATGACGCGCGCCGAGCGCCGCGAATACAAGACCATCCACCCCGGCCGTATCGATGTGGTCGGCGGCGGCGCTGTGGTCTGGAGCCGTGTGCTGGCGCGTGTCAGCGAAGCCGCCAAGGCCGATCATGGTGAAGCCATCGATTCGTTCGTCGCCAGCGAACACGGGCTGCTGGACGGCATTGTGCTCGATTATGGTCGCCGGTTGCTGGCTCAATAGCGTAAGTGGTAAGTGCCTCCAGCGGGCTGAGCCGTTAAGCAAACAGCCCGGTGGGCTGTTTGCGTTATATGCGACGCCGGCGACGCTATCGCTACCGGCTGCTACAAACAGCCCACTGGGCTGTTTGTAGGCGAAGGGAGCGGCTATGCCGCGACGGCTGCACGAAGCGCAGCAACCCGCAAGCAATGCTCAGGGCAGGAGATAGCTTATAATAGAGAAGTTGGCCTCCGTGGCGAAATGGTATACGCAGTCGACTTAAAATCGATCGCTTCGGCTTGTGGGTTCGAGTCCCACCGGAGGCACCTTGAAATCGGCCTGTGGCCGATGCCGTTTTTTGCGGCTGTGCCGCGGTCTCTCCCCCAGTCGGCTTCGCCGACAGCTCCCCTCGTCAGAGGGGCTCGCAGCTTACTATGTGGAGAGCTTATAAGGCCGAAACAAAAGGCCGTTAGGCTATGTGGCGTTGTGACGATGTACCTGATGAAACGAGGAATCCACATGGCTTCACGCTGGACCGATGTCGAACGAGTCGAACAAGGCGCCCTGCCCACCATGCTTGCCCAAGCCGTCATTGCGGGCACTGCACTCACCGTTGGTGCCATCGCCTGCTCGGGATTCTATCTGTCCATGATCGGCAATGTGGCCGCACTCCTGCCGTGGGCGACTATCGTGATACTGATCGCCGTGGCGTTCACCTACATCGTCGGCTTCGCCCTGTTGTGGTGTGCCGAAGCCCTGACCCTGCGTGCCAACGACAAACTCAAGCCATGGCTGTACGGCGTCGTCGGATTAATCGGCTACGGCGTGTGGGGCATGTTCGTGATGAGCACGATGATGAACACGCTGAACCAGCCGCTGAACGGCGTGGTGTTGTCGAACAGCGATGTGATGGCCCTGACCGTCAACTACGCGGTGTTCGGCTTCATCGCCTTCCTGTTGGCACAGGCGTACGCGCCCAAAATCGCCACCAAGAAGGGACTGACCATCGGACTGATGGTGGTGCAGATCGTATTGGCCATCATCGGTATCATCGTACTGGTTATGATGTTCTCCGCACTATCTCACTGACTGACTTATCGCTCGGCGGCACGACGCGCGCGGCCATCATCGCGCAAAGCGAAAGATTCCGGGCGCTAGGCTGGAATACGATATCGTGATGGCATGACGCCTGGTGACATCGGCATGCCGAACCAGCAGGGGAGAAGGAGCCAAATGTTCAGTGTGCTTGACATGTTCACCATCGGCGTCGGACCTTCATCCTCGCACACCGTAGGCCCGATGGTCGCGGCACATGCCTTTGCCTCCTCGTTGCTGGCCGACCATTTGGTCGATCGCACCGCACGTGTCAAAATCACGCTTTACGGTTCTCTGGCGCTGACCGGTCTCGGCCACGGCACCGATCGTGCTGCGATGGCCGGGCTCGAAGGCAATCTGCCGGCCACCGTGGATACCGACCACATGATGCGCATCCGCGAGACCTGCGCGTTGGACGATACTCTGAACCTCGCCGGCCTCAAACGCATCCATTTCGACTACGACCGCGACGTGGTGTTCGAACAATGGAAGCGCATGGCCGCGCACCCCAATGGCATGCGATTCCAGGCTTTCGACGCCGCCGCAAGCTTGGTCGACGAACAGGTCTGGTATTCCATCGGCGGCGGATTCGTGCGCAAAGGCGCTCCCGAAGACCCGATGATCGGCATTCATGAACGTCCTCCGAAAGGCACCTCCTTTGCCGACGCGGACGAATCATCATCCACTGATTTCGGCGTCGAGGCACCCTACCCGTTCTCATCATGCGCCGAACTGGTGTCGTTGTGCCGGGAACATCATCTCAGCATCGCCGAACTTGTATGGGCCAACGAAACCGCTTCACGCTCAGGCATTCAGGTCCGATCCGATATTGATGCCATCTGGCGTGTTATGCGCGCCTGCGTGGACCACGGATGCACCTCGGCGGAGCCCACATTGCCCGGTGGCCTTGACGTACCCCGCCGCGCGCCGAAGATGTATCGGCGTCTCGCTTCGAATTCCGATGTGCTGCGCCGCGACAGCCGGCGCAAAGACGCCGTGCTCGAGTCTTCCGACGCCGCATGGGTGGATCTCTTCGCCTTGGCCGTCTCTGAGGAGAATGCCGGAGGCGGGCGCATCGTAACCGCTCCGACCAACGGTTCCGCCGGCATCATTCCCGCCGTGCTTCACTATTACTGGCATTTCGTGGACAACGCCAATGAACAGGGCGTGGTCACGTTTCTGCTGACCGCCGGTGCCATCGGATACCTGTTCAAACGCAACGCCTCAATTTCCGGTGCGGAAGTCGGTTGCCAGGGCGAAGTCGGCTCGGCCTGTTCGATGGCGGCGGCCGGACTTGCCGCAGTCATGGGCGGCACGCCGGAACAGGTGGAGAATGCTGCTGAGATCGGCATCGAACACAACTTGGGCCTGACTTGCGATCCGGTGGGCGGACTGGTGCAGATTCCATGCATCGAACGCAACGCCATGGCCGCCAACACCGCCATCAACGCCGTGCGTATGGCCATGCTCGGCGACGGCTCACACATCGTGACCCTCGATCAGGCCATCGAAACCATGAAGCAGACCGGTGAAGACATGATGGCCAAATACAAGGAGACCTCCAAGGGCGGGCTTGCCGTCAATGTCGTCGAATGCTGATTGACATGTCTGGTATTCACCAGCATGATGACCGGAATTGACGTATACGGCCAGCGTGTCGTATCGCACAGGGATGAAGGACTACCGCCGATTCGCCGATGGTGCTAAGGTAGGGCGCATTGTGTCTTTGAAGGAGGACTAATGGCAGATCAGATGCCTCAGGTGAACGCCGAATTCGGCACCACGCCCGTTATCGAGTTCCCGGCGCCCGAAGCCCCGAAGGGCCTCAAGGTTGTGGAGCTGACCGAGGGCGACGGCCCGATCGTGCGTCGCGGCGACACCGTCACCGTGAACTACCACGGCGTGGTGTGGGGTAAGGACACCCCATTCGACTCCAGCTTCGACCGTCATCAGCCCGCCAGCTTCGGCATCGGCGTGGGACAGGTCATCAAGGGCTGGGACCAGACCGTGCCGGGCCATAACGTGGGCTCGCGTCTGGTGGTTTCCATTCCGCCGGAATACGGCTACGGTTCCCGCGGCATCCCGCAGGCCGGCATCGGCGGCGAGGACACGCTGGTGTTCGTCATCGACATCATTTCCACCCGCTGACCATAGGTCAGCACATGACGAACGCCGGGGTCATAGCCGGCGTTTTGTCATAAATAACGAAGATTGTTTCAGCATCGACAACGGTTCAGGAGGACGATATGGCTGAGGACAAGGTCTACCTGCTGACGCAGGAAGCATACAACAAGATGAAGGAAGAGCTCGCCCATCGTGAAGGCGAGCTGCGTGAGGAAATCGCGCACAAGATCGCCGTGGCGCGTGCCGAGGGCGACTTGTCCGAGAACGGCGGCTACCAGGCCGCCCGTGAGGCGCAGAGCAAGAACGAGGGCCGCATCACCGAGCTCACCGTCAAGCTGCGCGATTCCAAGATCATCGAGAATGCCCCGGAAGGCACCGTGGGCGAGGGCTCTGTGGTGACCATCGAGCTCAACGGCAACGAGATGACCTACGTGCTCGGCAGCCGTGACATCGTGGCCGGCACCGACTACGACATCATGACCCCGGATTCCCCGATTGGCAAGGCCATCGAAGGTGCCAAGGTGGGCGACGTCGTTTCCTACACCGCACCGAACGGCCGCGAGCTGTCCGTGACGGTCAAGGCCGCCAAGCCGCTGGCCTGAGTTATAAGTGACTAGTATGCCCCCGTAGGCGGGGGCATACTTATATGTCGTAGCGTTTATTGCTACAGCGAGACGATCACCATGTAGATGGCCACCATATGGCAGGCATATCCGGCCACCGTTCCGCAGTGGAAAATCTCATGGAAGCCGAAGACGCGAGGCCAAGGGTCGGGCTTGCGCAAGGCGTAGACGATGGCGCCGAGGATGTAGCAGGCACCGCCGGCGCACAGCAGCACCACCACGGCTGGCCCCGCATACGGCGAATTCCAGAACATCACCATATAAGCCAGGCCGTAGATGCCGAAGATGATGTACACCACCGTATACAGCCAGCGTGGTGCATTGATCCAGATCACATGAATCACGATGGCGATGGCCGTGCACGCCCACATCGATATGATGATCACATTGCGCCAGAACGGTTCCAGCGCAAACGAAACCGGCGTATACGTGCCAGCAATGAGCAGGAAGATGTTGACATGATCGATACGCCGCAGCACATCGGTGACGCGCGGGCTCCAATCGCCCAGATGGTAGCAGGCCGAATTGGTGAACAGAATCAGCGACGCTGTCATGAACACGGCACACGCCCACTTCAGACTCGCGCCATGTGCCAGGCATATAAGCACGATGCCTGCCGCCAATGACAGGGGAGCGGCAATCGCGTGAATCCAGCCGCGCATCAACGGCTTTGGTCGTCCGTGCACGTCGAGACGAATCTTGCGTTCCACTTCCGCAGGGGCAATGCCCTCGATTTTCAGTGCACGGTGCTCCGCTTTGGCGAGCTTGTGCCGGGCCTTCTCCTCGGCTTTGGCTCGAATGGCCTCGGCCTTGAACTGGGCCTTGGCCCGTACGGCATCAGCCTTGGCCTGCAACGCCTGTTCGCGCGCCTCGATAGCCGCCTGACGCTTGGATGCGATGGTGGCATCCTCTGCAATCGTCGCGCTGTTATGAGCGTCGTGATGCATCGTCTTTTCCGCGTCGTCGGTTGTTGATGCCATGGTGATGCCCCCGTTTCACGAGTTGACGATACGCTTCTTACGCTACCGTAACCTACGTTAGCGTAACTTTTATGCTTGTCAATACCGACTCACACGAACACTATCACCCAATGGTGGCGATACTATGGAATCCGAAGATGAGAACGTCACAGCAATAAGGGGTTCGGTGATGGTGTATTGCACGGAGTGTGGGTTTGCCAACGAGCAAGGAAATGCCTTCTGTTCGCAGTGCGGAAGCCCATTGGAGCAGCCCGAGGCCAATCCGGCGGCCCCTGCCTATGACGATAACGCGCTGACGCTGGTGAAGCAGCCGGCGGCGCCGTTGCCCGCCGTCGCGACGCCAACGGCGCCGGGTTCCGCGGTGCCGGGGCCTATGGCCGGGACCCATGACCGCTGGCCCTGCGGCACCTGCTTCTCCTGAACCTCCCGCCGGGCGTCCTGGCGGCGATCACACCAAAGCGGTGGTGATTGTGCTCATCGCGCTGATTTGCGTCGTGGCGTTGGTCATCGGCTTGTTCGTCACCCATAGCATGGGATTGTGGGGAGCTCAGCCGCAGGCGCAAACATCGGTACAGTCGACCGGGTCCGATGCGTCGGATTCCGCCGATGATGGCACGACGGATTCCTCTGACGCCAAGTCCAAGGCCAAGAAGAACACGTCTGATAGCGCCAAAGACAAAAACAGCGACGATTCGTCCAAGAAAAGCTCGACGGAGAAGTCGAAGCCTTCCACTCCGGTGATCACATCCAGCCAGTTGTCTGACATCGCGGATTCATACTCGTCCTCCGATGTGGCCGTCTCCGCCATGGTCATCGATGGAACATACGCCGATTCCTCAGAGGACGCCACCATCGCGACCACGTCGCAGTCCGGCAAGCAATTCGTGGCTGCCGGTCTCTATCTGCCGGTCTATCTTGCGGCCCAGGACAATGGCGATGACAACGCCAAAGCGCAGGCAAACGCGATGATGGGTTCCATGGACAACAATGCCGGCAATATGGCGGCCGCGGCGGTAGGTGGCTGGAGCGGCGTCAATTCGTGGGCATCTTCGCATGGGTATAAGGGCACCTCGTTCAACCGCGATTTCGGCGATGTGGCGGCCAGCAATGCCGGTTATGAGAATTACGGTTCCTCCCGCGATGCGGCCCGCATGCTCGCCGCAGTGGACGCCAAGGGAGGCGCGTCATTGATGAACGTGGACATTGCTTCCGAAGGCGTAACCATTCCGTCCGACATGATCGTGCATGCCCACCGAGGCCAAGGCATCCAGGACACCTGGAATTACTTCGCCATCGTCGAAGACAATGGTCATAAGGCCGCCGTGGCCGTTGTCACCCAATATCAGGGGCAGTCGGTGGCCGCGGACCTGATGAGCCGGGTGCTGGCCAGTGTTGACAAGACATTGGGTCAGTGACGGTGGCTCGGCATACCAAGCATAGTAGCGACACGCGTGCAACAGGCAGCGTCGTGGGATTGATCCTGATCGCCGCCCTGATCGCCGCTTTGGTAATCGGCGTCGGTGGATGGATGTACGCGCATAACGGTCTCGGCGCATCGCACGCCAAAACATCGCCCGTCGCCTCGGCATCGGACTCACCGGCAACAGCGTCGGCATCGTCGTCAACGGCGTCATCGAAACACGAACAACGCCCTGTGCATGACACCTTGGAGCGCAAGGCGGCACCTGCTCCCGACCTGACCACGGTGGCGGAAGAGAAGCGGATGTCAGATGTGTCCTCGGCGGTCACGGCAGCTGTGGCCGGCAATGGAGGCACCTGGTCGGTGTATGTCGAGGATCTGGCCACGGGCAAAACCGTGAGCGTCGGCGGCCAGCCCATGGTGGCGGCTTCGGATATCAAACTGTACGTGATGCTTGCCGTGTACGATAAGCAACATGCCGGCACCTTGGCCGCGGGCGGGCAAGATACCACCTCGCTGATCAACCAGATGATCACCGTCAGCTCGAACGCTGCCACCAATCAGCTGGTATTGATGGTCGGCGATGGCGACATGGCCACAGGCATGCAACGGGTGACTGGTACGGCCGCCCGATACGGCTTCAGCTCATCCAAGCAGTTGCGGGTGTTGTCCGATGCCGGCACAGACGGGACCGGCACCGAGAACTGGACGTCGGCTTCCGATTGCGGCAGATTCCTCGCTGCATTGTACCGAGGCAAACTGGTTTCCGCCGAAGCCAGCCGCTCCATGCTTGACGTATTGCTCGGGCAGACGCGACGCGCCAAAATACCCGCCGGAGTACCGTCTGGCATTCAGGTGGCCAATAAAACCGGTGAACTGGCCGGCGTGGAAAATGATGCCGCCGTGGTGTGGGGCAAGGCCGCGGACGGAACAGAACGGGATTATGTGATGGTGGTTATGACCTCGGGAGTGGTCTCGGGAACCGCGCAGCAGCAGATCGCCGCATTGTCCTCTCAGGTGTATGAGGCGATGACCGCCTGAACGGCAGGCAGCCGTGCAACGCGATTGGTGCGGTATTGAAGATGCGATGTCGTAATAGTCGTCATACTTGCCCGTGTGGCTTGCCGCAATGGCGGTGACGTGTCTGCGTATGATAGGGGCATGGCTGATTTTTCACACATCCTTGCAACGCGCCCCGACTTCGACGACGAGGACCGCGAGTGGCTGCATCATCTCGTTGCCGATTGGCAGGTGATCGCCGATTTGAGCTTTGCCGACCTGCTGCTGCTGGTACAGAACGGTGACGGCAAATACGTGGTGGCCGAACAATGCCGCCCATCCACCGTGATGACGCTACGGGCGGAAGACGTGGTGGGAAACGTCATGCCGGATGACATGGTCGGCGAATTGGACGCCGCCATGCTCTCCAGCGTGGTGTTCCGCTCCACGGTATTGAGAACCGTGGGCAAGGCGACCGTCTGCAACGTGTACGCGCCGGTTCGGCACAATGGCAAGACCTTGGGCTTGGTCGTGCGTGAGACCAATATGGCCACACGAGAATCCAACGGTCGATATGAGTCGGAAAGCATTAACGCGGGCAAACAGCTGTACGAGATGATTCCGCGAGGCCAGTTCCCCTACAAGGATTCGATGATGAGCCAGCGCCATATCGCTCGCGTGGCGGACGGCTTCATCATCCTGACCATGGACGGCGTGGTTCGATACGCAGCCCCGAACGCCATCAGCTGCTTTAGGCGTCTCGGCCTGCTGACCACCATGCCTGGCCATTACCTCAGCGAACTCGGCACACAGCTGTTGAAGGAGAACGACCCCGTTCCGGAAACCCTGCCGTTGGTGCTGGCGGGCAAAGCCGCGGTCGACTCCGAACTCAACGCCAACCGTTCCGCCGTCTCGATACGCTCGCTGCCCTTATATGACAACAACGGTCGTATCGGAGCGATTCTGCTATGCCGTGACGTCACCGAGCTGCGCCGTCGTGAGCAGGAGCTGCAGACCAAGGACGCTACGATTTCCGAGATTCACCATCGTGTCAAGAACAACCTGCAGGCCGTCTCCGCATTGCTGAGGCTTCAGGCTCGTAAGACCAAGTCGGATGAGGTCAAGAAGGAATTGCAGGAGGCGCAACGCCGCGTGCAGACCATTGCCATGGTGCATGAGGGATTGAGCCAGACCGCCGACGAGGTCGTCGACTTCGACAAGGTGATTGCCAACCTGCTGCGCATGGCCGTGAACCTAGCCACGATGAAAGACCAGCACATCGATATCAACTACATGGGCAAGTTCGGCATGATGCCCGCTCAGGATGCCACGCCGCTGTCCCTCGTGCTGACCGAGCTCATCACCAATTCGGTGGAGCATGGGTTCGAAGGCCGCAAGGATGGCCATATCACGATTTCCGTGGGCCGCTCCGGCCCGAACCTCAATGTGGTGGTCGAGGATGACGGTTCCGGTCTCGGCTCCGAAGAACAGGGAGGATTGGCTCGTTCTTCCGGTTCTGGTTTGGGCACGCAGATCATCAACACCTTTGTGACCAATGATTTCGGTGGTTCCGTGCATTGGGAGCCGCGCCGCGAAGGCGGCACCCGCGTGGTGCTTGATATGAAGCTCAGGGCCGCTCAGGATGAGTGATGCGAAGCCCAAAAATAAGGAAACCCTCCCAAGTGGGAGGGTTTCCTAGTATGACGAAGCGATAATCAAAACATCAGATTTGCATCTGCATGGCCTGAGAACGGCGGGCGCGCATGGCGCGGCGCTTCAGCGCACGACGCTCATCTTCGCTCAAGCCGCCCCACACGCCGTAATCCTGATTGGTGTCCAGAGCGCACTTCAGGCATGCATCAATCACCTTGCAGGTGCGGCACACGGCCTTGGCCTCCTCAATCTGCTGATAGGCTGCACCGGTGTTGCCCACCGGGAAGAAGAGTTCCGGATCCTTGTCACGACATGCGGCCTTGGCTCGCCAATCAAAAGCGCTGCTCATTGCTTGCCTCCCTTAAAAGCCCCGTGGCTGGTGTTGTTCCTTAAGTCCAGTACCAAGGTAACCACGAACCGTGGTGATTTTCAAGAGGTTTCACCGAGAAAAAACCGAAGTTTTCACGAAGCGCACTGCACCAGACATGCCGATGTGCCCTCGATGAGCACGGCCCGGCCCGCGTTGTCGGCATCGATATGACTCATCGTATCCAATAGGCGAGCGGGGACTCCGGCCATAAGGTCAGACGTTCGTTCCCCGCACGGGAACACGATTCTGGTATTGCAATGCTCTGGTATACGTATCGGGCGAATCGTGCTGACGGCGAATACCACGCTGACGGACTCATCGGCCAACGCATGTGTGAAAGACAGCGCCTGCTCGTCGGTGCGGAATGGGTCGAACAACTCATCGGCGTCGTCGACGAACCACACGATATGCGGAGGCGGTGGTGCATCCGAGCTGGCATACGGCGTGCAGCGGCCGTTGCGAAGCCATTGCGATCCCCATACCCGGCGATGCGGGGAACTGACACGTACCGCCAAGCCATCAGCCATGCTGGCGTGTCGAGCCAATGTTTTCAGCAACGTGGTTTTGCCGCGCCCCTGCGGGCCGATGACGCCGATATTGCCGCCGATGAGGGATACCGTCGCTTCTCGCAGGTTGATGCCATCGTCGGCAAGTCCAAATCGAATGCGTTGCGGTGCGTGATCGGCCACAGTCCGGTCTTTTACGTGCCGGGGAAGTGGCGCGGTAAACAGGGACGGTTGCGGCGGGCTTGCGACGAACCGCGATGCGAACGCGATCTGGCGGCATACCGCATCGATATCGCGCGCCGTTGCACAGCGGAATGCCGTCACCTGTTCGGAATCGTTGCAGAACGCCGCACCGGGCATTGCCGGACTGAGGTCGGCGGCACGACCATCACCAAGCAGCTCGCATGATTGCAGACGGTCCCGAACCCGTAAACAAATGCTGACGGACATATTCGCCTTCATATCGGCGCTGACCTGGCCCATGGGATTCTGCGTACAGGCGATCAGGTACATGCCCAGCGACCTGCCGAGCGAGGCAATACGCACCAGACGATTCACATAATCCGGGAGCTGGTCCTTCAGGGCATGGAATTCGTCAATGACCACGATCAGGCGCGGTGGCGGATTGACCATATCGCGGATATCGGAAGCACGGATAGCGGCGGACAGCTGCTCACGGCGTGTCAGTTCGGCTTCCAACGCACGCAACGCGCGTACGGCATGCGCCAGATCCAGATCGCATACGCTGCCAACGGTATGAGGCAGCCGTTCGAGTTTGCGGAACGCGGAACCGCCTTTGAAGTCCAAAAACACGAAATTCAGATGTTCGGGCCCGTTCATCGAGGCGAGCGCCAGACACCAGCTTTGCAGCAACACGGATTTGCCGGAACCGGTGGTGCCGGCTACCAAGGCATGTGGTCCCTGACGGTTCAGGTCGAGCATCAGCGGCTCGCTTCCGGTCATGCCAATCGGCACCGCAAGGTCAAGGGGTTCAAGCCAGTGGCCCACAATGGTGCGCCATGGCAGGCGTGCGAAGTGCAGCAGCGATTCTATCGACTGCGACGGCGCATGACGGAGGTCTGCGGCGCGGTCATCGGCGTCGTCCGCGATACCGACATCGATCGTTGCCTGTTGCGGGGCGGGGGCCTTCTCCGGACCCGGAGACGAGGGGAGCGTCAGCAGCAGGGACACGAGACAGGCGAATATGCCCGGTGCGATCATGGCGGCGAACAGCCATTGCCCGTGCAACAGCAGTATGACCATCATCAGTGCCTGCGCGATCATCGGGCACGCCGCGGCAAGCATGGTCAGGCGGGCGCGCAATGGCGGCGCGCCCAAACGGTGCTTCGCCCGGGATACGGCGGATGCCGTGTGGGCGGAATGTCGCTTCGAATCGTTCTGCTGTGATGTCATGCTTCCAGCGTGGGGGAACGCATGCCGAAAGCGCAAGCCGAATCAAGGTATGTGGTTCCAGCTTGCCGAGTTATCCACATGACATCTTGCCAGTGCATGATTGGCTGCGTGGGCAACGGCGGCGATCATGCGCCGACGATGAAGCCGATGGGCTCCGGGAAAGCGTCGGTCAGCCTTCCGCCAGATTGCCCACGGCGCCGGCCTTATGCGTGCCGTCGGCAAGCTGATTGAACAGTTCGGTGTTCTTGGCGTCATCGAGCAGCACCGAGGAGCCAACGCCATCAACGTAATAATCAGGGTCGGACCAGTACACGCTGCCGGAGATGCCATTCGAGCCGGTGGCGCTTTTGAACGCCAACGCCATGGTGAGCAACGTGTAAGGGTTGGTTTTTTCATCCACGGTGAGTGCGCTCATCGCGGCATTGGACACTGCCACGACTTTGGACGGATTGGTCAGGGTCCCACTGCTGGAAGCCTTTTTGACGATGGCCGAGATGACCTGCCGCTGGCGTTCGTTGCGTCCGAAGTCTCCTCGCGCGTCGGCGTATCGCATACGAGAGAAGGACAATGCAGTGGAACCATCCGTCGTATGACATCCCGCCTTCCAGTTCAGTCCGGAATAGGAATCCTGAACATCCTCGTCATAGCACAGTTCGATACCGCCCAAGGCGTTCACCACGTTCTGCAGACCGCCGAACTTGATCTGCGCCACATGGTCGATTTTCTGGCCGGTAATCTGCTCGACGTTGCTTACCAAGGCTTTCTTGCCGGCAATCTGCGCCACCGCATTGATTTTCATGTACTGGTTATCGACGTTCATAAGCGAATCGCGGGGAATGGAAATCAGCGAACTCGGCCCGCTTTTAGGCTTGATCAGCACCAGAATCGTATCGGTTCTGAAGCCTGAGATATTGTCCACGCCGCCGTAATCGGTGGAACCGTCTCGCTCGTCGGAGCCAAGAATCAGCCAGGTCGAGGCCGGCGTGTTGGGGATGTCGGTCAGCCAGTCGCTCCGGTTCAGTTTGCTGTCCACCCATTGCCAGGCACCGAAAACGGAAAGAATCAACGCCGCCACCAGTACCGCAATCGCGCATAAGATGATGCGCAAGGCGCGCGGCCGGTGTGCCGTTACCGTTTTCGCCGTTGCCGCCGCCGGCCGGCCAAGATGGCTGAACTTCGTGGACACGTTTGCTGCTGGCGATGAGGGCCGGGAAACCGGCATATCCGACGGATTGCGCACGGCGTTGCGGGATGAGCCGGAAGACATCCGCGCTCGCGACGGCGGAATACTGCGCGGTGCGGCGGCATCCGGAGCCGCGCTGCGGGTGGCACGTCCGGTTTTCGGAGAAAAACTGGGCGGAGTCCGCCTGCCGTTGTCCGCGGCATTGGTGCTTGCCTTGGCATTGGCGTTCGGTTGGGGCTCTTCGACGTCATTTCCCGTGACGGACAGACGGTCCGATGGAGCCTGACCTGACTGACGTGAGGCGCGGGCAGGGGCGAAGGAGCGTGGCACCTGCCCGGAAGGTCGGGTGCGTCGATTTCCCGCAGGAATGAAGCTTGGCGGGTTGATATGCGGATCCGCCCCACCTGATTCCTGCGTCATAACCCCTCCTGAAACTGTCGATTGTCTGAATGACACTTTGACACAGCATCCGCCGGGTGTTCCTGCGCTATGGTGTTCCTGCGCAGGAACGGCACAATATCATGTGCAACGGCATCAGGGCATCGTGTCCGCGCCATAGCACACAGTTCCATAAAAATGATGTAATGACACGAGAAAGAATTTGACAAAAACGAAATTGCATGTGTGTAATTTAGTCCGTATGAAAAGCTCAATAGGCAAGGAGAATCGCATGTGGGGTGTGGTCGACGATTCAGCCGAAGAGCCATGGCATGAATTGTGGGGACTATTCCGACCTGATGGCGATGTATCTTGGCAGCACAAGGCGTTGTGCGCGCAAACCGATCCGGAGGCGTTCTTCCCGGAAAAGGGAGGCTCGACCCGTGATGCCAAGCGTGTGTGCGCCAAATGCGAAGTGCGTGAACAATGCCTGAAATGGGCCATCGACCATGATGAGCGATTCGGTATTTGGGGCGGCATGAGCGAGCGCGAACGCCGTCGATATAAGCGAGAGCACCGGGAGCAGGCGTAGTTCCACCCACACCCCCTTCAAGTCTGGTGCGTACACTGGGAGTTTATGAGTCCGACAGGTAATAGCGATATTCATGAGGCGTTGGCCGACGCCATGTCTTCTCGACCGTATACGCATAGGCAGGATGTGGATACCGGCATTACGGCTGTGATCACCGTTGAGGAGGATATGCGTTTCCTCCGGTCTACATTGCGTTCGGTATTGACGCAGAATGTTCTTCCGGGAGTCGTCATCATCGCCGACGCGACCGGGCGCGTCGGTTCGAGGATAACCACTTCGTTCGAGGTCATTCCCTCGCCGTCGGGGCCGGTGATGGAGGTGCCGCAGTCCAAGCATGTGACCATTCACATCGTTTCGGCCAAGGGCGCGCGTTCCTTCGGCGATGCGGTCAGCCGGGCGTTGGATCGGGCCGATTTGGATGACGCTCCCCGCGCATTGTGGTTGCTCCATGATGATTCCCGCCCCTCGGATGCCTCATGCCTTGAACGATTGCTTGAGGCGTGGCGCAATACGCCGGGTGCCAGCGTGCTCGGGTGCAAACAGTGTGATTGGGAAGGATCCCACCTGCATGATGTCGGTATGTATGCAGGCCGACACGCCGTGCATTCCCTGGTGGTCGATGGAGAACCCGATCAGGAGCAGTATGACGGGCGACAGGATGTGTTCGCGGTGTCGCTGGCGGGCGCGCTGGTGTCCATGTCGCAATTCACGCGACTGCGGGGCATCAATGCCTGGCTGACCACCTACAGCGAATCGGTTGATTTCTGCCGCCGCGTCTGCCTGAGCGGCGGACGCGTGGTGGTTGTCCCGCAAGCGGAGATATCACATCGTCGCGCACGGTATGAGGGCATTCGTACGCGAGGCGGGGAGCCGCTTAAGGAAGATCACACGGTCAATCATGCGATGACGGTGCATCGTTCCCAACAGCGCTATCTGTACACTGACCTGGCCATGTCGTCCTGGTTTATCGTCTGGCTGTGGAGGCTGATTCGCAGTTTTGGCATGGCCATAGCCATGATGTTCGGCAAGAAGCCGTATGAAGCATGGGTGCAATTGTGCCTGCCATGGTTGGCTTTGGCCGATATCGCGGGAAACATGAAATCGCGCAGGCTGGTGGCCAGACAGTCGAAGGTCGCCGCATCGTCCCTGCAGGTTTTGTTCGCCGACAGTCGGCAGATCAAGCAGTTCCATGATCGTCGGGATGCATTCCAATCCCAGCAGGGCAGAGTGCTGCTCAGTCCGCTGGAACGTGCCCATCTGCGGACACGCACCATATATCGCTGGAGCGCAGCCGTGGTGATGGCGCTGGTGTGCTTTGCGGCCATCGTGGTGATGTATTGGCCGGTGTTCCGTTCGATATTCTCCGGTGGATCGTTGTATTCCGATGTGTTGCTTTCCACCGGCGCCAGCTTCACTCAACTGGTGCAGTCCGCCACCACGCCATGGGTGTTTGGCAGCGGCACCGGCATTCCTGCGCCGCCCACGCCGTGGCTGCTGGTGCTGATGCTGGCCTCGCTGGTCACGCTCGGCCATGTGACCGCCGCTCTGGCGATGATACTGTTTGTGGCCGCGCCGCTGAGCGCATTGTCGTTCTGGGCGTTGGCGGGCGTATTCACCCGCTCGGACGTGGTTCGTGTGCTGGGAGGACTGTTGTGGGCATCCACCGGCATTATGTTCGGCTGGTATGCGCAGGCCAATATGCCGATGCTCACCGTAATGGTGTTCCTGCCGGCCGCGTTCGCATTCGTGTTCCGTGCCGTGGGCATGTACCATACCGAAGACCCGCTCAAGCCGCGCACATCCGTTCAGGCCGCGGCCATCGCCGCACTGTGCTTCATCCCTGTGGTGGCCGCCGAACCGCAGCTGCTGTTCGCGCTGATCGTCGTGTTCCTGATGTTCCTGCTGTTCGTGCGCCGCAAGCGCGCCATACTGTTGCTTATTCCGGTTCCTGCCGCCTTTGCGGTGGCCCCTACGCTCGTCAATGCGGTGCGTTACGCCGATTTGGGCATGTGGCGTCAACTGTTCGGCGACATCACAGTGCCAACGTCATCCGCCAACGGGTCGCCGGCGTCGCTGAGCCTGCTTGAGGCCGCACAGCGTGCGCTGGGATGGCAAATGGGATCGACTGAGCATGCCGATTTGGCGGTCACTGTGCTGTTCGGCGTCATCACGCTGCTCGCTCTTGCTTCGCTGGTGCTGCCGTTCGCGTTGCGGACCTCGCGGCTGATGTGGGTGGTAATCGTTTGCGGAGGCGCGCTCGCCCTGATTTCCAGCCGTGTGGCCATAGCCGTGGATGCTGATGGCGTCGTGGCCGGTTCCGCACAGCCTGGCATCGCGATGATGATATTGGGCTTCCTTGCCTGCGTGTGCCTCGTCGCCGGTGGGGCGGTGAAGCGATTCCAACCGTTGCATGCGTCCGGCAGCGATCCCGCACCGAAAAAGGACCGGCTGCATGCGCTCATCGTGTCTGGCCGTGTGGTGCTTGCTCTGATACTGGTGTGCTGCATCGGCATTCAATGCATGTATGGCATCGAACGTCATAAGGATGCGGGACTGGGCGTGTCCGAAAACGGCCTGCCCATGGTCACCACCGATTATCTGGAAGCCAGTGCCGATCATCGTGTGCTTGCCGTGAGCGCGGAGACCCGCAACATCGTCAACTATGCGGTGATGCGCACCTCGCGCGGCGATCTGATCGACAGTTCCCCGGTCCAGCGGGCGCGCCTGCTGTCCGGCAAGCATGATGCGGTTGACGAACAACTGGCCCAGGCCTGTGCCTCGCTGCTGTCCAATCCCGACGAAGAGGCCATCGCGGCCATCAGCGCGCTTGGATTCGGCGGCATCTACGTGGTTCCCGAGACCGGCGATTCCTCGAACGACATGCCGTATGAACAGTTGAGCGCGAATATCGCCGCATCGAACGGCACCCAGTCCCTGGTCTCCACGGATAGCGGCAGCTACTATCGTCTGACGCTGCGCAGCAGCGCCTCACAGCAGGTGGATACCTCGTGGCAGCAACGTGCACAGCATAGTGTCTGGAGGCACGCCTGGCTGATATGCCTAGGTGTGATCACGGCGTTGTACTGCTTGGTCGCCATGCCTCGCAGACGACTGTCCTACGGATTGGAGGAGCAGGCATGAGCAACACAGCTTCTGGTTTCAAACGTGCGATCGGCATCGTGCTCGGTGTGATCACCATGCTGGTGTTGATTGCGCTGTTCGTCGTTCTCGTCATGGCCCCCATCCCCAATATCTGGGTGGATAAGGTGGCCGCTTCCGATAATGCCATCGACCAGACCGTTAGTCCGACCCAGTCCGAAACCTACTGCCCGGCACCTATGGGATTGGCCGATACCGGCACGTACGGCGACAGCGCCTTCCAGGCCACTGTCGGCAATCTGAGCACACAGGCGCGCTATGCGGCGTTCGGCTCCGTCTACAGCGCCACTGTCTCGGCGATCGGGCAAAAGTCCAGTTCAGATGACGTGACTTTGAAAGACGCCGATCCGACCGACGATTCCTCGGTGAAAACCGGTGCTCAGAAGATCGATCAGGGAGCTCGCCTGATCAATACCCGTATGCTGCAGGCCGCAGCCGGCACCGGCGCTGTCGGCACCATCGCATCATGGGCCGATGACGGCGATGTGAGAGGCGTATCGGCGGCATCCTGCGTATCGACCTCGCTCGACCAGTCGTTCCTGCTCTCCGGCGGCACGACCGGTACCACACAGCAGCTCATCGTCTCGAATCCCTCCACCAAGCCGACCACCGTCGACATTGCCGTCTGGGGTTCCGAGACAGCCGGGAAAATGGCATTGTCCACACAGTCCACGCTGTCTGTGCCGGCTGAGGGGGAGTCCTCGATGGAACTGTCCGCCGCGGTCGATGGGCAGCATGGTCTGTTCGTGACCGTTTCCAGCAAGGAGACTCCTATCGCGTCCGTGGTACGTACGGTGACCATGGATGGTCTGACACCGAAGGGTTCTGATTTCGCGCTGCCGCTGCCGACCGCATCCAATGCATCGGTGGCGCCGTCCATCACTGCCGGCGATGCGGTCACCGCTTATCTGTTCGCCAAGGCAGACACCAGCACCGGGCTGTCATGGATTACCGCCAAAGGCTTGGTTCCCGCCAAAGATGCCACCGTCACTGCCGATAAGGTGACGGCAATCGACTTGGGAGAGGCTCCTGATGGGGCGTTGGGCGTGATGTCCACCGCAGAGGACGCCGTGTCGTTCTCCGTCAAGGCCACACGCTCCGGTGACTCCGGCCAAGCCGATTTCGCATTGGTCAATGCCGGCGAGCCATCCGAATTCTCGGGGCTGGCCCTTCCCGACGGAGTAAAGGCCTCCATCACGCTGGCCAACACATCCAATGCGCGCAGGACGGTCACCTTGCGCGCCTACGATGATGCCGGTGCTTCGGTGACCTCCGAGGAAATCACGCTGGATGCGAACGCGGCGCAAACGATTGAGACCGGCAAACTTTCCGGCGATCATGGCACCGCGGTCGTGCTGATGTTGGAGGACTCATCCAAGAAAGTGAGCTGGGGAGCGCGTTTCAGTCACGATTCGTTGCAAGACAAGGACATCGCCGGATTGTCCGCCATCGACGCTTCAACGCTGATGCCCGCCACGGTCCATGTCTGGGCTCGGAACGATTCCTCCATCGTCAAGTAGAGCGCGCTCGCCGAAGCATCGGTCTGATGATGTTTCGGCGCCGATATAGCTGCGGGGGCCGTGCCACTGTCTTACTTGAAGTGGCACGGCCCCCGCAATACTGTCACAGGCCCCAATCGGGGTCGATTTCCTCGGGCCTGCGCCCATACAATTCCGCTATGCGGGCCACCAGCTCATCCCTGACGGCCAACTGCAATTCGAGCTTGGTAGGTGCCTCGGTCTGCAACGGCATACGGTAGAGCACGACTCGTGCGGGAATGCCGTGGCTGGCGGGGAAGCACTGGGACGTCATATTCGGCTCGGTCTGCCAAGGCGTCGGATCCGAAGGCGGCACATCCTCCACCGCGAACTGGAGCGGACGTATCAGTTCCGGCCACGCTTGGCCGAGCCTGCGAACCTGGGCCGCCACCATATCGTCGAACATGCCGGTGCGAGTGCGGTAACGGGGCAGACGGGTGCCGAACATCGGGGTTCGTATGCCGCGACCGTGGCGGTTGCGGTAGATTCGTGCGTTCCAAGGTGGCTGAAGCATGGTTCCCACCATAGGACATGGCGGAGGCAACATGCGTTAGGATTGGTTCATTGGCTGTGAACATTCGTCAACGAGGGAGGCGCGACAAATGGTGGTACGTTCGTGGTCCGAACTTGATTTCGATAATGTCTGCTCCAACGCCAAGGTGTTCGGTTTCGATTTGGACAACACGCTGGCCAGCTCAAAACAGCCGATGAGGCCCGCGATGATCGAACGGTTCTGTGCGCTGCTCGACCATACGGTGGTGGCCCTGATCTCAGGGGGCGGCATGGCGGTGGTCACCTCACAGGTGCTGGATGTACTCACCCCGAATGCCAGGCGCGGCAATCTGCATGTCATGCCTGCCTCCGGCTCCCGGTATTACCGGTGGGATGGCACGCAATGGGCCTTGGTGTATGCGCATGATCTGTCCGAAGCCACCGTGGCCGCTGTCTCGGAAAGTCTTGAGCGACATGCCCGGGAACTGGGATTGTGGGAACAGCAGGTATGGGGGCCTCGAATCGAGAACAGGGGCAGCCAGATCACCTTCTCCGCTCTGGGACAGTTCGCACCCGTAGCGGCCAAACAGGCATGGGATCGCGATAACACGAAGAAACAGGCGCTGGTCGAAGCGGTCAAGGCCGATCTGCCGCACATGCGGGTCAGGGCCGGCGGCTACACCAGTGTGGATGTCAGCGAATGCGGCATCGATAAGGCCTATGCCGTGCGCAAGCTGACGCAGACACTCGGCATACAGGCCGATGAAATGGTGTTCGTGGGCGATCGCATGACGCCTACGGGTAATGACTATCCTGCGGTTGAGGCCGGTGCGATCGGTGTTCGTGTGGAGAATCCGCAAGACACGGTACAACTGCTGGATGCACTGCTTGCGCGATTCGATACTCCAGCTTGATGGTGACGCGTTATGGACGGGCCGAGCGTATACAAGTGGTGGCATGCGATGTGGGCACAGGTCTGCAATCTGCTGTTTCCACGCGGCTGCGCTGGGTGTGACGCGCCGGATGAGGTATTGTGTGCGGCATGTCGGGCCTTGTTCGCACAATGCCGGGAGCGGGATACAGACGGTGGTGGCGGAGCCCGTATATGGTCCGCATCGATTTACCAGGGAGCGGCGCGTCGTGCCATTCTCGACTGGAAGGACCACGACGATACCGAGCTTGACGGCCCTTTCGGCCGCATCATGGTGTCGCTGCTGAACAAGACGCCAATATCATCATCATGCTTGGGGCATCGCGTATTGGTGGTTCCGGTGCCGTCATCGCGGGCGTCAATGCGCCGAAGAGGGCGTGCCCATACGGCACCGTTGGCCAAATCGGTGGCAGGGGCATTGCGTGGGTACGGTGTCAATGCGCGACCATGCAATGCCCTGAGCTCTTCCACCAAGGCACGCTCCGTGCAGCAGACCTCTTCGGCACAGCGTGCCCGTCGTATCACCGGTCATGTCAGGGTGAAGCGTGATCTCATAGGCCATGGCGACGCGGTGCTTCTCATTGATGACATCGTCACCACAGGTGCCACCGTGCGGCAATGCGTTCAGGTGTTTCAGCAGGCCGGCACCAAGGTGGTGGGCGTGCTGGTATTGGCGGATGCTGTGGCGCGACGGTCCGATGACGATATCAACGGGTGAATGACATCGGTGACGATGCCCCAGATAGCAGGTGAAGCGCCGTTGCTCGGCATGTAATCGGGATATCGAGGATTCTCGGCGTGCAATATGGTGATGCCGGCCCGTGAAACTAGTCGTTTGATGGCGATTTCATCGTCCATGACAGCCGCAACCACATCTCCGGGGACTGGTGCCAACGAACGATCGACAATCAGCAGATCGCCGTTATGAATACCCGCATTGATCATGGAATCGCCGGCCATCTGCATGACAAACAGCGTGGCCTCGTGCGGCATGGTTCGTGACTCGGATTGCTGTGTCATGCTGTGCCTCCCACCCTGTATTCGAACATCTGTTCGAATACAGTATACGGTAGGACGGCGGACAATATCAGCGTTCGGCGACGTGATATTTAGGCAGGATGATTTCGAAATCGGCGCCTCGCGTGTCATCGACCACTTTGACGGTGCCGCCGTGCAATTGGGCCGCCCAACGTGCGATGGACAGGCCAAGGCCGGTGCCGCCCGACTCGGTGCCGGGACCCGTCTTGCCTTTGACAAAGCGCCGGAAGATATCCGAACGGTCGGACGGTGCAATCTGGGAGCCGAAATTCACCACATTGGTCACGATGGTGCCTTGGCTGTCATCCTCATGGGCATCGACCAGCACGGTGGTGCCGTCGGCCGAATGCTTCAGTGCGTTGGCGATGATGTTGGTGAACAGCTGGCGCAGTCGGTCCTGATCGCCTTCCATCGAGATGTCGGCCGGCACGGTGACGCGGATGTCGTGGGCGTGGCCGCCATCGGCGATTTCCAACGGCTTGATGGTCTCGTCAAGAAAGTCGGCGAAGTTGAACTTTTCGATATTCAGACTCGCCGCACCGGCCTCCATACGGCTCAAATCCAACAGGAAGGCGATGAGGTCGGAGAGACGCTGCGTTTGGGTGAGGATGCTCTCCAGATTGGCGGGAGTGGGCTCGGTGACGCCGTCGGCCATGTTCTCGACCATCGCCTGCAAAGCGGAAACGGGCGTACGCAGCTCATGGCTCACATTGGCTATCATGTCGCGGCGCATTTTATCGGCATGTTCGAGTTCGCCGGCCATCTCGTTGAACGAGCGAGCCAGCTGGCCGACCTCGTCATGACGATCCTGATCGATATCCACGCGGACCGTGTAATCGCCATCCGCCATGGCTTCGGCCACATCGCGCATCTGGCGTAAGGGAGCGGTGATGCCGCGGGAGAAGAAATAGGTGATGCCCAAGGCCACCACCAAAGTCAGCGGCATGGCGATCCAACCGGACCAGCCGAATTTCAGGAGGAACCAGCACATGGCAAACGCGATGGCAGTGGCGATAACGATCAGTACGCTGAGTTCCAGCTTCAGAGAGGAGAACAAATCAACCGGCTTGACGCGAGGTTTCATCGCATCAAGCCGGGATTGCTGTTGTTTTTTGGATGCCATCACGCGGTCGGCGGCTCGAAAGCGTAGCCTACGCCGTGCACGGTGCGGATGGTATCGGCGCCGAGCTTATGGCGCAGCGCCTTGACGTGGCTGTCGACGGTGCGGGTGCCGGATGCGTCGACCCAGTCCCAGACCTCTTCGAGCAGCTTTTCGCGGGTGAGCACCGACTTCGGGCGGCGGGCCAGCGTGGCCAGCAGATCGAACTCGGTGGGGGTCAGATGCACCTGCTCGCCGTTCACGGTGACGATGCGCTGGGCCGGGTCTATGACCATCGAACCGAAGTCGAGCAGCTTCTCGTTCTCCGAATTCTTGGCGATGACCTTCGCACGCTCCACGCGGCGTAGCAGCGCCTTGCAGCGGGCGATGAGCTCGCGCATGGAGAACGGTTTGGTCATGTAATCATCGGCGCCCGCTCCCAGACCGATGACCTTGTCGGCCTCGTCATCACGTGCGGTGAGGATCAGCACCGGCACCGGACGTTCGGCGACGATGCGTTTGGTGGCATCAAGACCATCCATGACCGGCAGCATGATGTCCATGATTACCAGATCGGGGCGTAGCTGGGCCGCGGCCTGGACGGCGGAAGCGCCGTCCCCGGCCACGCGAGCGGTCCATCCTTCAGCGGTGATGCGCTGGGCGATGGCCGTGGCGAGTGTGGGCTCGTCCTCGACCACCAGCACCGTGCGCGGTGTCGTATTCTGACGCGCTGTGGTATTGAGCATAAATAAACCGGTTACCTTTCAGCCTGTTGACCAGTTCAGTCTTCCGGCTTCAAGAATACAACTCCCAGAGCCGGAACGGTGATCTTCGCCGAGAACGGACGCGAATGATATTCGCCCTCGACCGCTTCGAAGGTGCCGTTGTGGATGTCGGAGCCGCCGTACTTGGCGTCATCGGTGGTGAACACTTCGGTCCACTTGCCGCCGGTGGGCAGCGCCACCTGGTAATCGGGCCAGGCTTCACCGGAGAAGTTGACCACCACGGCCAAGGTCTCGCCCTTGGTGCCGATGCGCAGGAAGCTCAGCGTGTTGTGGTCGGCATCGTCGCTGGTCAGCCACTGGAAGCCGGCCGGATCGAAGTCCTGGCTCCATAGTGCCGGATGCGCCTTGTAGAAGGCGTTGAGGTCGGCGACCATGGTCTGGACCTGACGGTGCTCCTGCCAGTTCAGGCAATCCCAATCGATGGAGGCGTCGTGATCCCACTCGCCCCACTGGGCCAGCTCGTTGCCCATGAAGGAGAGCTTCTTGCCCGGGTGAGCCCACTGATAGGCGAACATCGAACGCACGCCGGCTAGCTTCTGCCAGCCATCGCCCGGCATCTTGCCGTACAGGGAGCCCTTGCCGTACACGACTTCGTCGTGGCTGATGGGCAATACGTAGTGTTCGGAGTAGGCGTACACCATGGAGAAGGTGATTTCGTTGTGGTGCCACTTGCGGTTGATGGGCTCCTCGTGCAGATACTCGAGGGTGTCGTGCATCCATCCCATGTTCCACTTCATACCGAAGCCGATGCCGCCGGCGGAGGTGGGGGCGGTGATGCCCGGCCATGCGGTGGACTCCTCGGCGATCATCATGACGCCGGGGTTGTTCTTGTACGCGGTGGCGGTGGCTTCCTTGAGGAAGTCGATGGCCTCCAGGTTTTCGCGTCCGCCGTAGATGTTCGGACGCCAATGGCCGGGTTCGCGGCTGTAGTCGAGGTAGAGCATGGAGCTGACGGCATCCACGCGCAGCGCATCGACATGCAGGTCCTCGAGCCAGAACAGGGCGTTGGCCACCAGGAAGTTGCGTACTTCGCGGCGTCCGAAGTTGAACACATAGGTGCCCCATTCGGGGTGTTCGCCGCGCAGCGGGTCCGGGTCCTCGTACAGCGGGGTGCCGTCGAAGCGGCCGAGTGCGAAGGCATCCTTCGGGAAGTGGGCGGGCACCCAGTCCATGATCACGCCGATGCCGGCCTGATGGAACTGATCGACCAGGTAACGGAAGTCGTCGGGGGAGCCGAGGCGGGAATCCACCGCATAGTAGCCGGTGACCTGATAGCCCCAGGAGCCGGAGAACGGGTGCTGTGCCAGTGGCATGAACTCCACGTGGGTGAAGCCTTCCTGCTTGACATAGTCCACGAGCTGCTTGGCCAGGTCGCGGTAGGTCAGTCCCTGCTTCCAGCTGCCGGCGTGCACCTCATAGATGGAGACCGGGCCATCATGCGGGTTGGTGGTGCGGCGGTGCTGCATCCAGGCGTCATCGTTCCACTCGTAGGTGGATTCGGTGACGATGGAGGCGGTGTTCGGCGGAACCTCGTGCTGACGCTCCATCGGGTCAGCCTTCATCTCCCACGTGTAATTGGCGTTCAGGATCTGGAACTTGTAGGTCTCGCCCGCGCCGATGCCGGGGATGAAGATCTCCCACACGCCGGAGGAGCCGAGCTCGCGCATGGCATGACGACGGCCATCCCAGGCGTTGAAGTTACCGACCACGCGCACGGCATGGGCGTTCGGGGCCCACACGGAGAACGCGGTGCCTACCACCTGTTCGCCGGGCGTGCCGTCCGCGCCGCCCATCGGATCGTCATAGCGCAGCACATGCGCGCCAAGCGCCTCCCAGAGCTTCTCGTGACGGCCCTCGCCGAACAGATAGGTGTCCATGTCGCCGACTGTGGGCATATAACGGTATGGGTCGTCCTCAATGAGCACTGCGCCGCTTTCCCACTCGGTCCTGACGCGGTAGTCGGGAATCGTGGGCTGCTTCTTGGTGCCGGAGGCCGGCACGGTAGTCACGAACACGCCGTTGTATTCGTGGGTCATCGGGTATTCGCCATCCTGGGTGAGGATGGTCACGGACTTGGCAAGCGGACGCAGCACACGGATTGTGGCGGTGTCGGCATGCTTGCCGATGCCGAGATGCCCGCCGAGAACTCCGTGGGGGTTGTAGAATTCAGCATTGCTCACCGCATCGAGGTCGCCTTGGGCGACAGGCACGGTGACGGTATCTTCCTTGATCTTCGTTTCTTTAGCCATGACCCAAAGTCTACGTGCGTTGGAGTCGAAAACGCTACATTGGCGCGTCGAAAATGGCGAATTCTTGCCCTTTTCGGTGTGTCTTCGTGGTTGTGAGCGCTCTCATAGGGGCGGTCCAGGCCGCATGGCATAATTATTCGAGTTTTTGTGTGTAAGCCGTCAGTTCTCGGAGGGTACATGTCTTACAAAGTCGGCGATATGGTCGTCTATCCGCGTCATGGTGCAGCGAAGGTGGAGGCCATTACCGAGCGGACGGTCAAGGGAGTGACGCGCGAATATCTGCAGTTGTCCGTACTCTCTTCCGATGGTTTGGTCATCAACGTTCCCGTGGACAATGCCAAGAAGGTCGGCGTGCGTGACATCGTCTCCGCATCCGAAGTGGCCAAGGTATTCGGCATCCTGCGGACCCCGATCATCGAGAAAGAGATGAACTGGTCTCGCCGTTACAAGCTGAACGTCGAAAAGATCGCCACCGGCGATGTCAACAAGATCGCCGAAGTGGTTCGCGATCTCGCCCAGCGCGATGTCGACGAGCACGGCCTGTCCGCGGGGGAGAAGCGTATGCTCACCAAGGCCCGCGCCATTCTGACTTCTGAGATCGCCTTGTCCGAGAAGATCGACGAGGCGGAAGCCCAGCGTCTGCTCGACGTGAACCTGGGCTACGAGCCCGCTCAGCCCGGTGACGACAAGCATCACACCGCCGAGCCCGAAGAGGCCGCGGCCGATACTTTGGCTCGTGTCGAAGCCGAGAAGAAGTCCAAGAAGAAGTGATTTGATTGTTTTGAGGCCTCGGTCGTGTCCTTATGCGATGCGCCGGGGCTTCGTGATTCATAATCGTTTGCTGCCGTTCATCTGGGCAATGCCATCGAAGGGAACTGCATGGGGTCTGCAGGAGTGCTGATAGGGCAAGGTTTTGACGCTCACCGTTTTGCGCCTGCCGGTTCAGGCCGTGAACTGTGGATTGCCGGGCTCTACTGGCCGGTGCCTGATTCATGCAGCGAGGCCGATGCCGCCAAATACGAGGGTATCGAAGGCGATTCCGATGGCGATGTGGCCGCGCACGCCCTGATTGACGCGTTGCTTGCCGCCGCCCGATTGGGAGACATTGGTTCACTGTTCGGTGTCGGTGCGGACGCGCATGGTGCCGGAAGGCATGGCATCGATATGCTGCAAGAAGTTGTGGCGCATCTGGCATCCAACGGGTATACGCCGGCATCGGCCTCGGTGGCGATCATCGGCAACCGCCCGAAAATCGGCACACGCCGTGCTGAAGCCGAAGCCGCCCTGTCTGCGGCGGTTGGTTGCCCGGTATCGGTTACCGCCACCACCACCGACCATATGGGATTCACTGGTCGCGGCGAAGGCATCGCCGCCATCGCCAATGCCTTGGTGGAGAAGATATAACAAAGCCCCCGCTGTGAATTTGCCAGCGGGGGCAAGAAAAATGAATGAGATTACTTCCGCACTGTCTCCACGGCCTTGGCGATAGCCCAGAACAGGGTGGAAAGCGTCACGATAATGAAGCTCGGGGGGGCGGGGAACATCGCCGACAGCACGAGTCCGGCCCAAATCGACACCAGGCACAGCACGCTGGCGATCACCATCGCCTTGAATGGGGAGCCGGCCAGAATATTGGCGGTGGCCGCAGGCGTGATCACCAGCGCGAAAATCAGCAAGGTGCCCACTGCCGGCACGGCAATGGTGATTACACCGGCCATAATCGCCATAAACGCCACGTTCATCAGCCCGATCGGCACACCCTTGGCCTGTGCCACCTGCTCATCCAACGAGCTGAACAGCAGCGGGCGGTAGATGATGGCCAACAATGCCAGCAGCAATACGTCGAACACGGCGAAGCCGATGATCTGGCCGGTGGTGATGGTCAGGATCGAGCCGAAGAGGATCGACTGCATCTGCTGGGAGGCGGAACTCGACAATCGCGCGAAGAACAGACCCAAGCCGGTGGCGAAGGCCAGTACGGTGCCGGTTGCGATTTCACGCTCGGAAACGCGCTTGCCCAAAGCACCGATCACCAGTGCGCCGCCCAGTGCGAACACGCCCATGCCCAGTGATACGGGCAGGCCGAGCAACACCGCGCCGGTCGCGCCCGGCAGACCGATATGGGCCAGCGCATGGGCCGCGAAGGTGGAACGACGGGCGATGGTGAAGTATCCCATGACACCGGCGGCCAGGGCAATGCACAGGCCGGCGATGAAGGCGTTGGTCATGAATGGAGCGGACAGTGTGTCCAGCCATTCGGGGTCATACGAAAAGTTGATGGTGCTCATGTCCCTGTGTTTTCTCCATGCCTGAGCTGCAGCCCGTTGACGGGCTGTGGATCGGCTAGCTTGATGTTATCGATTCTCGGCGCTGTTGGCGGCACTGCCATTGGTGGCGTTGCCGTGCTCGTGATGGTGCAATTGCGCCACTTCGGCTGCCGTGTGCATATCCTGCGGCTGGTCCTGGGGCTCATCCGGCGTCGGGGTCACGAACATGTCACCCTGCGGAGTGGTGACCACCTGCACCTGTGTGCCGTAGAGGTGGGTGAGTAGGTCGGAGTCGAGCACTTTGTGCATATCGGCGTAGTGCGGGTGCCCGTCGAGCAAGTAGACGGCACCGGTCAGAATCGGCAAGAGCATATTGAGATCGTGCGCAACCACTTGGATGGTCATGTTCAGTTCACGGTTCAGCTTGGCCAGCACGTGTACGGTGGCGCGTTGACTGGCCAGATCGAGGTTGGCCAACGGCTCGTCAAGCATCAGCAGTTGTGGATCGCACACCAACGCCTGGGCGATGGCCACACGCTGGCGCAAACCGCCGGACAGTTCGGACAGACGGTACTGCGCCTTGTCGGCGATGCCGGTGAACTCCATCGCCTCGAGCGCTTTGGCTTTCTGGGCCTTGGTGATGGGGTGGATGCCGAATCGGGTGCCGGTCAGGCCCAGCAACACGGATTGTTCGGCGGTGAGATTGGAATCGACATTCGCCACATAGCTCTGCGGCACATATCCGATGCGTTTGTTCATCTCGCCTGCGGGCTTGCCCAGTACGGTCAGGCTGCCATGGCAAAGCGGCAAAAGTCCCAGCTCGGCCCTCATCATCGTGGTTTTGCCGGTGCCGTTGGTGCCGACGATGGCCGTGACCGAACCGGTGGGAATGGCAAAGGTGCCATGTTGCCAGATGATATGGTCACCACGCTTGATGGCGGCATCGCTGAACACGATGCAATCGGAAGTTTCACTCATAACGCCCGATTGTGGCAAACGATGCTGACAATCGTTCTCAATATCGTGTACGGATGGTGACAACCAAAGAAAAGGGTTGTGCGGCCATCTCGACAATGGTCGCACAACCCTTCTCGTGCAAGGCGTCTATCGGCATTGCATGAATCCGATGCCGTTGTCCTTTGCTTCTAACTATTTGCCGGAGTCGGTCTGGTCGTTGCCGGAGGCATCGCCGGAATCGCCATTGGAGGCATCGGCCTTTGCCGAATCCTGAGACGAATCACTGGATGTGGCCGCCTTGCACTGACGGATGTACTTGGGCTCCGTGCTGGAACCGGTGCTGGCCTTGGAATCTTGCGCATTGGCATCATCCGTGGCGGCGCCGTCGGCGCTGGAATCATCGGAATTCGCGTTGCCGTCCGTGGCGTCTTCGCAGCCATAGCTCGGATCCACCGCGTCGATGATGGTGTTGATGAGCTGGTTGATCCAGGCGTTCAGCGTGTCGGTATCCTTGGGCATTTGTTCGGAGACGTCGACTACCGGCACATCGGCACGGCCGGCAGCGCCAGTGATCATATTGGTCGCGTCACTGGCTTCCTGCGTGTTGTTGACCAGCACATCCACGCCCTTGTCTTCGATGAGTTTCTGGAAAGACTGCAGGTCCGCGGGGGCCGGTTCGCCGCCGGAAGCGGTCGATTGCGTATACCCCTTGGGCGTCTGATTCTTGAACCCGAGATCGGCCATCAGATAATAGACCACGGGTTCGGTGGCTGCATAGGTGAGGTCGGAGTGGGATCTGGTGAACTCGGACGCCCATGTTTCCAGCGATTTCTCGTCCGCCTGCCATGCCTTGAGCCGCTTCTGGAAGGCCTTCTTCTTGCTGGGGAGTGCCTTTACATATGCATCGGTGATGGCCGTGGCCATGCTGGATCGAGCGTCTTTGGAGAACCACAGATGCGGGTTATCGCCTTCCATGGCACCCATGACGGAAGCGGCGGATACGATATTCGTGGTCTTGGTCATCGATTTGGTGGCCCAGGAATCGTAGCCCGCACCGTTGGCCACGATGATTTGTGCCTTGGACAGCTTGGCGACGTCCGAGGTCTTTGGCTCGAAATCGTGGGCATCCACATTGGTGGAGTTCACGATGGACGTGACTTCCACATCATCGCCGCCCAGCTCGGCGGCCAGCGAGCCCCATTGATTGAGGGAGGCGACCACATTGATCGGCCCGGTCGGTGCGGGAACACTGGTCTTGTTGTCCGGCTCGGTTTCAGCGGGGGAGGTGGCTGCGCATGCGGCGGTCGCGAACAACAGGACGGCGCTCAGGCCTGCTGCGGCGAGTCGCGTAAGTCGTGTGATTTGAGTCCCCATGGCACGCCTTCTTCGTGAGAGCGAACGATATATAATCCTGACTTGTTCCAACGATAGCCTATCGTTTCGATAGAATGCACCGAAACTACAGGGGAGGGCGTTGATGTCCACAAAAATCGACGGTAAGCGGATTGCGGCCGAAATCAAGACCAACCTTGCCGGGCGAGTGAACAAGCTCAAGGCGCAGGGCATCCAACCAGGGCTGGGCACGCTGCTGGTGGGCGAGGACCCCGGGTCGATGAAGTACGTGGCCGGCAAGCACGCCGATTGCCAGGAAGTGGGCATTACCTCAGTCAAGAAGGAACTGCCGGCGGACGCCAGCTTCGACGACATCGCCGCTGCCGTACGAGAACTCAACGAAGATCCGGCCTGCACCGGGTTCATCGTCCAGTTGCCGTTGCCCAAGGGCATCAACGAGAACGCGATCATCGACATGATCGACCCGGCCAAGGATGCCGACGGCATGCACCCGTACAACCTCGGCGAACTGGTGCTGCATGTGCGCGGCGACATTTCGACACCGCTGCCTTGCACTCCGCGCGGTGTGCTCGAGCTGCTCGACGCCTATGACATTGATCTGAACGGCAAGGAAGTGTGCGTGCTTGGCCGCGGCATCACCATTGGCCGCACGATTGGCCTGATGCTCACGCGCAACGCCGTCAACGCCACCGTCACCTTGTGCCACACCGGTACCCGGGATGTGGCTGACCATATGCGCCGCGCCGACGTGATCGTCGCCGCAATGGGTTCGGCCGGATTCGTGACGCCCGACAAGATCAAGGACGGTGCCGTGCTGGTCGACGTGGGCGTCAGCCGCGTCTACGACGAAGAAGCCGGTCGCTACCGCATCAAGGGCGACGTGGACAAGGCCTGCTACGACAAGGCCTCCGCCTACACCCCCAACCCCGGAGGCGTGGGCCCCATGACCCGAGCCATGCTCCTGGCCAACGTCGTGGAAATGGCCGAACGACACGCCTAGAGTTTCCTAGGAAATTTGGGCAGAGTTGCTTGTATTGTGAATATCTGCATGCCTGTAAGGGTGTGCGTATAACTGAATATCGAGAAATTATCCATCCACTATTAGAAACCATATATTTACATGGCAGAGAACAACACTGAAGTCACCAAGGTTGCCATCAACGACATCGGCACCGAAGAGGACTTCATCAAGGCAGTCGATTCCACCATCAAGAACTTCGATGATGGTGATCTGGTTGAGGGCACCGTCGTCAAGATCGATCACGACGAAGTCCTCTTGGACATCGGCTACAAGACCGAGGGCGTCATCCCTTCCCGCGAGCTTTCCATCAAGAAGGACGTTGATCCTGACGAAGTCGTCGAGGTCGGCGACACCATCGAGGCCCTTGTCGTCACCAAGGAAGACAAGGAAGGCCGTCTGATTCTGTCCAAGAAGCGTGCCCAGTACGAGCGCGCCTGGGGCGACATCGAAAAGATCAAGGAAGCTGACGGCGTCGTTGAGGGCACCGTCATCGAAGCCGTCAAGGGCGGCCTCATCGTCGACATCGGTCTGCGTGGCTTCCTGCCTGCCTCCCTCGTTGAGATGCGTCGCGTCCGCGACCTCTCCCCGTACATCGGCCAGAAGATCAAGGCCAAGATCCTTGAGCTCGACAAGAACCGCAACAACGTGGTCCTGTCCCGCCGCCAGTACCTCGAGGAGACCCAGTCCGAGGTCCGCGAGACCTTCCTGTCCCAGCTCAAGAAGGGCCAGATCCGTGAGGGCGTGGTGTCCTCCATCGTTAACTTCGGCGCTTTCGTCGATCTCGGCGGTGTTGACGGCCTGATCCACGTTTCCGAGCTGTCCTGGAAGCACATCGACCACCCGTCCGAGGTCGTCAAGGTCGGCGACAAGGTCACCGTCGAGGTGCTCGACGTCGATCTCGACCGTGAGCGTATCTCCCTGTCCCTGAAGGCGACTCAGGAGGATCCGTGGCAGCGCTTCGCCCGCACCCACGTTCCCGGCCAGATCGTCAAGGGCAAGGTCACCAAGATCGTCCAGTTCGGTGTCTTCATCTCCGTCGAGGACGGCATCGAGGGCCTGGTGCACATCTCCGAGCTCGCCAACCGTCACGTCGAGAACCCGGAGACCGTGGTCAAGCCGGGCGAGGCCGTGTTCGTCAAGGTGATCGACGTCGACCTCGATCGTCGCCGCATCTCCCTGTCCCTCAAGCAGGCCAACGACTCCGTCGACCCGGCTTCCGAGGACTTCGATCCGGCCATCTACGGCATGCCGGCTGAGTACGACGAGCAGGGCAACTACAAGTACCCTGAAGGCTTCGACCCGAACACCAACGAGTGGATCGCCGGTTACGAGAAGCAGCGCGAGGAGTGGGAGTCCCAGTACGCCGCCGCTCACGAGCTGTGGGAGGAGCACAAGGAGTTCGTGGCCAAGGAGCTGGAGAACGCCGCCGAATCCGCAGCCGCCGACGGCCAGGGCCCGAAGGAAGAGAAGCCGGTCGAGGAGACCTCCAACTACTCTTCCGCTGCTCCGGCTACCGGTACCCTCGCCGACTCCGATCAGCTCGCCGCCCTGCGCGACCAGCTGCTCGGCAAGTGAGTTTGCCGCGAAGCTAACGCTTAGCGTCTGAAGAAACCCGGTCCGAGTGGGCCGGGTTTCTTGCGTTTTTTTTGGGGGGGGGGTATCCGCCAATGACTCCCCTTCCTGAGGGGAGCTGTCGGCGATAGTCGACTTGAGGGGAGTTGCAGCTACGATAGGCACCATGATGCGAATAGGACTGACTGGCGGTATCGCAGCCGGCAAAAGCACAGTGGCCGCACGGTTGCGTGAGCTGGGCGCGTTGCATATCGACTACGATGCCCTGGCCCGCCAGATCGTCGAACCTGGGGGAGTGGCGCTGCCGCAGATTGTCGCCGAATTCGGTTCTGATGCCCTTAACGCTGACGGCACCATGAATCGCCAATGGATTGCCGACCATATCTTTGGCAAGGATGCCAGAACGGGCGCGCGTGAACGCCTTGATGCCATCGAGCATCCGCTGATTTACGCCGAGGCGGCGCGTCTGGAACGTAAGCATCCCGAGACAATCGTCATCGTCCATGACATCCCGCTGCTCGCCGAAGTAATCGATACCATTCCTTTCACTTTCGACCATATCGTCACCGTCGATGCACCGGTGTGCATACGGCTTGACCGTATGATCGAGGAACGCGGTATGAGTCTCGAACAGGCTGAAGCGCGCATCCGCCACCAGTCCAGCGAGGAGGAACGTCGGGCTATCGCTGACATCGTCATCGACTCCACCCGTCCAATACCTGAGATGCTGGCCCAAGTGGATGAAATATACGTGGGATGGCTCACACAAAATGAACGGCACCAGAGAAAGTGTGAGGCAAACGCACAATATCGCTCAATCGCACATTGAAAGGAATGGCGGGAATGAGCTGTTTCTCGGGGAATTGTGTTCGATTGTCAAAGCGAAATCCTCACACTTTTCTTATTGAGAATAATTTGCTGTGAACCGGGGCCGCTAAGATAAAGCCTCATGGGATTCAATATCGAGCGTGCGGACAAGCCTTTCGTCGTCAAATCGCCCTATCAACCATCTGGCGACCAGCCACAGGCTATCACCGAGCTGTCTGAACGCATCGAAAACGGTGAAAATGACGTGGTTCTGATGGGTGCCACCGGTACTGGTAAAACCGCCACCACCGCTTGGCTGATAGAGAAACTGCAACGCCCGACCCTCATCATTGAGCCCAACAAGACGCTGGCCGCGCAGCTGTGCGCCGAATTCCGCGAACTTATGCCGGACAACGCCGTCAGCTACTTCGTGAGCTACTACGACTACTACCAGCCGGAAGCCTATATCCCGCAGACGGATACCTATATAGAGAAAGACTCCAATATCAATGACGATGTGGAACGGCTTCGTCATCAGGCCACCGCAAACCTGCTGACCCGGCGTGATTGCGTGGTGGTGGCCACGGTATCCTGCATCTACGGCTTGGGCACGCCGGAAGAATATGCCGGCCGTATGCTCTTCCTCAAGGTGGGTCAAGAGATCAACCGTGATGACCTGCTGCGTCAATTTGTTGCCATGCAATACAAGCGCAACGACATCGCCTTCACCCGCGGTACGTTCCGCGTGCGGGGCGACACCGTCGAAATCATCCCTGTCTACGAGGAACTGGCGGTGCGTATCGAATTCTTTGGTGACGAGATCGACCGCATTTCCACGCTCCATCCGTTGACCGGAGACGAAATCGATGAGGAAAACGAGGTTCACATTTTCCCGGCCTCGCATTATGTGGCCGGTCCCGAACGCATGGAACGGGCCCTGAAAACCATTCGCGAGGAACTTGACGAGCGTTTGGCCGAGCTGCGCAAGCAGGGCAAGGAGCTGGAAGCCCAGCGCCTCAACATGCGTACCACCTATGATTTGGAAATGCTCACCCAGGTGGGTGTCTGTTCCGGCGTCGAAAACTATTCGCGCCACTTCGACGGCCGCGCCGCCGGCACCCCACCGCACACGCTGCTCGACTTCTTCCCCGATGACTTCCTGCTGGTCATTGACGAATCACACGTCACCGTGCCGCAGATCGGCGCGATGTACGAGGGGGACGCCTCCCGCAAGCGCACGTTGGTCGAACACGGGTTCCGCCTGCCCTCCGCGATGGATAACCGACCGCTCAAATGGCCGGAATTCCTGCAGCGCGTCGGCCAGACCGTGTATCTGTCCGCCACGCCCGGCGACTACGAGTTGGGCTTGTCCGACGGGGTGGTCGAGCAGATCATCCGCCCGACCGGCCTGCTGGACCCGAAGATCGACGTGCGCCCGGTCAAGGGGCAGGTCGACGATCTGCTCGCCGAGATCAAGGCCCGCGTGGCCAGGAACGAGCGCGCGCTGGTCACCACCCTGACCAAGAAGATGGCCGAGGACCTGACCGACTATCTGCTGGAACGCGGCATCAAGGTCGAATACCTGCATTCCGATGTGGATACGTTGCGCCGCGTCGAACTGCTGCGCATGCTGCGCGAAGGCAAGATCGACGTCATCGTCGGCATCAACCTGCTGCGCGAGGGCCTCGATCTGCCGGAAGTATCGCTGGTGGCGATCCTCGACGCCGACAAGGAAGGATTCCTGCGCTCCTATCGTTCGCTCATCCAGACCATCGGCCGTGCCGCGCGAAACGTGTCCGGCGTGGTGATCATGTACGCCGACGAGACCACCGAGGCCATGAGGCAGGCGATCGACGAGACCGACCGACGCCGCGCCAAGCAGATTGCCTACAACCAGGAGCACGGCATCGATCCCAAGCCCCTGATCAAGAAGATCAGCGACGTCAACGACATGCTCGCCAAGGAGGATGTGGACACCCAGACCTTGCTTGAAGGCGGCTATCGCAACGCGGGCAAGGCCGGCAGCACGCATCTGGGCGTGCCGGTACTCGATCCCAACGAGGCAGACAAACGCCACGAGGAGATCCTGAAGGCCGGCCTGCCCGCGCAGGACCTCGCCGACCTGATTCGCCAGCTGTCCGAACAGATGCACACCGCCGCCGAACAACTCCAGTTCGAGCTTGCGGCCCGTCTGCGCGACGAGATCCGTGATCTCAAGAAGGAGCTCCGGCAGATGACCGAGGCGGGGCGATGACCCGTCACATACATGGGTTAGTGTAGGGAATCATGGCAGAAACCCCACTCGCATTTGAAATCATCACCTTCGTGGTGCTCGCGCTGTTCTTCATCGTCGACCTGTTCGTCATCGGGCGCCGACCGCATGTGCCCTCCACCAAGGAATGCGTGCAGCATATCGCCTTCTTCGTGGTCATGGCGCTGATCTTCGGCGGATGCATCTGGTTCTTCGCCGGCTCCAGGCCCGCCATCGAGTTCTATTCCGGCTGGCTTACCGAATATTCGCTGTCCATCGACAATCTGTTCGTGTTCGTCATCATCATGTCGAACTTCGCGGTGCCCAAGCAGCTCCAGAAGTACGTGCTTTCGGTGGGCATCGCCATCGCCCTGGTCTTCCGCGGCCTCTTCATCCTGATCGGCGCCGCCCTGATCACCCGCTTCACGTGGGTGTTCTTCCTGTTCGGCGCGTTCCTGATCTACACCGCCGTCAAACTGGTGCTCGGCGGCGACGAGGATGAAGAATACCACGAGAACGGCGTCATCCGCGGCCTGCGCAAGGTCATCAAGATCACCGACGACTACGACGGCGAGAAGCTGCGCACCACCAAGAACGGCGTGCGTTACTGGACCCCGATGCTCATCGTGTTCTTGACCATCGGCACCACCGACGTCATGTTCGCTTTCGACTCGATTCCCGCGATCTTCGGCCTGACCAAGGATCCGTTCCTGGTGTTCACCTCCAACGTGTTCGCCCTGCTCGGCCTGCAGCAGCTGTACTTCCTGCTGGGTGCTCTGCTCGACAAGCTCGTCTACCTGCCTGCCGGCCTGTCCATGGTGCTGGGCTTCATCGGCGTCAAGCTCATCATGGAGGCCCTGCACGGCAATACCTTGCCGTTCATCAACGGCGGCGAAGGCATCCATTGGGTGCCGGAAGTGCCCACATGGCTGTCGCTGGCTGTGATTGTGGTCGCAATTGGCGGCGCATCCGTGGCTTCCGTGATCAAGATGAAGAGCATGGAAAGCGCTGAAAAGGCCTGAAACCGTTAGAGAATACAACCCTTAAACCCAGTCAACACAACAATGTGAGCGCTCACAACACACCGTGAAGAAAACTTGTCATGAGTCGGCTCACGCTAGTAGACTGGGTTTCGGCAAATGGGGCAATCGTGCCTCGAACCAAATTGAACAAGAATAGGCAGGCATTCATGCGTAAAGCCAAGATCGTAGACACCATCGGTCCTTCCACCGAGGATTACGACAACCTCCTGAAGCTCGTTGAAGCCGGTATGGACGTTGCTCGTCTGAACCGCTCCCACGGCACTCCCGAGGATCACCTCAAGGTCTACAACAACGTGCGCAAGGCCAGCGAGGCCACTGGCCGCAACGTTGCCGCGCTCGTTGACCTGCAGGGCCCGAAGATCCGTTGCGGCTGGTTCAAGAAGAACGCCGACGGCGAAGACAAGGTTCAGCTGCAGCTCGGCCAGGAATTCATCATCACCACCGACGACGTCGAGGGCGACGAGCACATCACCTCCACCACCTTCAAGGGCCTGCCGGGCGATTGCCATCCGGGCGACCCGATCCTGATCGATGACGGCAAGGTTCGTCTCGAGGTCACCAAGGTCGAGGGCAACAACGTGTACACCAAGGTCATCGTGGCCGGCCCCGTGTCCTCCCACAAGGGCATAAACCTGCCGGGCGTCGCCGTCTCCCTGCCGGCCCTGACCGAGAAGGATGAGGCCGATCTGCGTTGGGCCATCCGCACCGGCGCCGACATCATCGCCATGTCCTTCGTGCGTTTCGCCACCGACATCGACCGCGCCCACGAGATTATGGACGAGGAAGGCCGCCGCATCCCGATCGTCGCCAAGATCGAGAAGCCGCAGGCTCTGGAGAACCTCGAAGAGATCGTCAAGACCTTCGACGGCGTCATGGCCGCCCGCGGCGACATGGCCGTTGAGTGCCCGCTGGAAGAGGTCCCGCTGGCCACCAAGCGCATCATCGAGCTGGCCCGCCAGTATGCCAAGCCGGTCATCGTGGCCACCGAAGTCCTCGGCTCCATGGTGAACTCCCCGGTCCCGACCCGTGCAGAGGCCTCCGACTGCGCCAACGCCGTCCTCGACGGCTCCGACGCCACCATGACCTCCAACGAGACCGCCGTCGGCAAGTACCCGGATGTGACCGTGGCCACCATGTCGCGCATCTCCGGCTACGCCACCGACCACGGCTTCGACCGCATCCCCGAGCTCAAGAACCTTGACATGTCCTCCACCGGCGCCGTTTCCTCCGCCGCCGTGGACCTGGCCGACAAGCTCAACGCCAAGGCCATCGTCGCCTACACCCAGACCGGCGCCACCGTCCACCGCGTCTCCCGTGAGCGTCCGGCCGCCCCGATCTATGGTCTGACCAGCAACGAGCACACCTACCACTGGCTGGCTCTGTCCTGGGGCACCGAAGCCTTCCTGCTCAAGGAGGACTACCACGACAAGTCCCGCAAGGATCTGATGATCTACACGGACAAGATCCTCAAGGACGCCGGCAAGGTTGCTGACGGCGACAAGATCGTCATCCTGAGCTCTGCTCAGGGCGATCACCAGCCGGGCCGCACCGACTCCATCTACGTGCACACCGTTGGCGCTTGCGACTGATTTCAGGCCGCTGGTAGCTGCTGACAGCTAGCACATAGCACGCGAAAGCCCCCCATCCAGAAAGTGGATGGGGGGCTTTCGTTATCCGTTATGTTGCGATTGTGCGGTGATTGCAATGGCACGTAGTCACCGCGATGATCGAGCGTGGTGACTAGTTGTTGAGATGATCGAGCGTGCCGCTCTTCAGACGCAGAATGGCGACCATGGTCTTGGCATCCACAATCGTGCCATTGACCACCATCTCATAGGCATCGTCCACCGACACCATACGCACGTCGGAACGCGGAGTCTCCGGGCCGATTTCCTGACGGGAAGCCGGGGTAAGTCCGGTGGCGAAGAAGATTGCGGTGTGTTGGGTGGAATAGCTCGGCGTGTTCATAAAACGGGTGAACTGCGTAAGCTTGGAGGCATCGAAACCAGCCTCTTCGGCCAGCTTGCGCTTAGCCACATCGGTCGGGCGTTCGGACGGGTTGTTGGCGTGGCCTGCCGGAATCTCCAACGTCCAACGATGGTTGGCGATGCGATACTGCTCGACCAGCGGAATCATGCCGTCATCGGTGACGGCCAGCACAGCCACAGTGTCGCCATTGTTCTCCTGAACGAAGTAGCGTTCAAACGAACCGATCTGATTCGACTCATAGGAGACGTGATCGACATTGAAATAATGCGTCTCCACAATCTGTCTACGGGAAATCTCCTTGACTGGAGAGGGGCGCCAGGGATCGAACTGACGGTAAGTTTCGTTGCTCATAAGCCCTCCTAACAAAAGCGATACATCGAAACTACAGCCCATTGTAAGCGGTGAAACCACGCAGAAGAACGGGCAACACACGGGTACGCCGTCCACGATATCGACGTGTTTCGCCTGTTTTACCGGGGGAATGGAGGACTGGCGCGTGTCTTGTGCCCGTTGTCTAAATGAAAGTGCAACACCCGTTAGATTGGAAATTGCCTAGAAAAC